>WNFA01003975.1_pt1 | contig 13473 bp, 17 predicted proteins | sample 5400481 | NCBI WGS metagenome assembly WNFA01 (sample SAMN13153340, study PRJNA577476) | soil metagenome | isolation source: 120 cm saprolite under Douglas fir tree site 2 hole 1 replicate 2 | place: USA:California | collected 2015-04-18 | reverse complement strand
GAGGCCGCCCTGGAGACGGAGCTCCGCCCCGAGGAGCTCCCGCTGCGCGCCTGTACATGCTCCTTCTGCCGCAGGCACGGCGCCCGTGCCGCGTCCGACCCGGACGGGCGCGTGCGCATCACGGTCCATCATCCCGGGGAGCTGGTGCGCTACCGCTTCGGCCTGCGCACGGCGGACTTCCTGGTCTGCCGCCGCTGCGGCATCTACGTCGCCGCGGTGCTCTCGGAGGGCAGCTCCGCGTGGGCCACGCAACGTGCTCGACGCCCTGGATCGCCTCGCGCAATCGGCAACGCCGGTCACCTACGACGGCGAGAGCGTGGCCGGGCGTGCGGCGCGCCGCAAGGGGCGCTGGACGCCGGCGGTGATCCTCGAGGAGCGGCGCTAGCTGGCGGCACGGGCGAGCGCCGGGTACGGCGCGAGCAGCTTCCCCAGCCCGGCCAGCTCGGCGAAGATCGCCCCGTCGGTCGCGCCGCCCACGAGCCGCCCGGCCGTGGGCCCCTTGGGCGCCTCCTCGAGCGCCTTCGCGTTGGCGACCGCGAAGCGGAGGTAGGTGCGCGCGATGCGCCGCGCGAGCGGAGCCAGCGCCTCGCCGTCGGGCGCGGCGCCGCCACCGTGCTCGGCCGGAGCGCCGTCGGCGCGCCTTTCGATGTCGGCGAGCCAGCGGCCGTGCGTCCGGGCCGGGTCGCCGACCACGCCGCCGCCGGTCGGGTCGCGGCGGATCTGGTTCAGCTGCCCGTAGAAGGCCAGGTCCGCGACCGTGGGCTCCGCGCCCCCGAGGAAGCGGTGCGCCGCGAAGAGCGTGTCCAGGTCCGCGACCAGCCCGCGCAGGTCGTCGAGCAGGAAGCCCAGCGCCTCGCGCGTGGCGCCCATGGGCCGGAGCGTCGCCGTGATGCCCTGCGAGAACATCTCCCTCGCCATCGCGACCGCCACCTCCGGCGCGCCGCAGGTCATGTCGGCGGCGATGACGGTCCGGTTCTGCTCCGCGTCGGGTTCGTGCAGCCAGCGCGAGGCGAGCATGACGCGCACCACCCACTCGTCGGCGTAGTCCTCGAGCAGCGCGTCGAGACCGCAGCGACCCGGCTCGGTGGGGCGAAGCGCCGGCGTGGGGCAGGCCACCTCGAGCGCGCGGGTGATGTGGGTCGAGTCGTTCATCACCTGGTCGGCGGGTGTGATCACCACCGGCACCATGGTCTTTCCCGTGCGCGCGCGGAGCGTCTGCTCGCGGTTGCGGAGGTTCTCGCGCACCTCGACCATGGGCAGGCGCTTCAAGCGGAGATACATGCGGATCTTGTCCGAGTACGGGCTATTCGACATCACGTAGAGCGTGTAGGGGACGCCCATCACGCGATCTCGCGGCCGAAGTTGAGCGAGGCCTGCGCCATGCCGTTCGCGAGATAGAAGCGGTGCGCGTCCTTGCGCGCCGCCGCCGAGTTGAGCTGGAGGTGGGTGCAGCCGCGCTCGCGCGCCCACGCCGTGGCCGCGTCGAGGCGGCGCCGGCCGATGCCCTGGCCGCGGCGCCTGGCGGTGACCACCAGGTCCTCCAGCCAGCAGCGCCGGCCGAAGCGGATGGACTCGAGATCGACGTAGACGGAGGCGAGGCCGACGATCGACCCGTCCTCCGCGACCCCGAGCAGGATGTCGGCGTCGGGGTTGGCGAGCGCGTGGCGGAAGCCGGCGGCGCCGCGCTCGCGGGTGTAGTCGCGTGGCCGGCGGCCGGGCGGATGGAGGAGCTCCTCGAAGAGCCCGAGGACCGGCGCCTCGTCGGCGGGCATGGCGGAGCGGACGGCTATCGTCATCCTTCGCTCACGCTCAGGACCTCGCGGAAGGCTTCCTCGGTCACTTCGAGCACGCGCGCCACCTCGGCCTCGCCGAGCGCGGCCGAGAGGAACCAGTTGTGGTGCGGGTGAAGGTACACGCCGCGCGCGGCGCAGGCCGCCGCGAAGACGCGGCTCCGCTCGAAAGAACCCTGGTCCGCGGCGAAGGTCATGAACGGGATGGCCGGCGGCCCGGTGTAGCGGACCTCGAGATGGTGTGCGGCCGCCTGCCGCTCGACGCCGGCCCGCAGCGCGTCCCCGGCGGACGCCATCCTGGCGATCGCGCCGCTCGTCTCGAGCTCCTGCAGGCAGGCGATCGCGGCCGCCATCGCTACCGTGCTGGTCCAGAACGATCCCGTGAAGAAGACGCGCATCGCGGCCTCGCGCAGCGCCTCCCGGCCGAGGCAGGCAGCGATCGCGTAACCGTTGCCGAGCGCCTTCGAGTAGCAGGTCAGGTCGGGCTGGACGCCGACGTGCTCGCCCGAGCCGGCGAGGTGCAGGCGAAAGCCGGCGCGCACGTCGTCCAGGACGAGCACGGCGCCCAGGCGGTCGCAGCGCGCGCGGAGCCCGGCCAGGAACCCCGGCGCCGGCATCTCCAGGTCGTGGAAGACGTCGTGGCGGAACGGACTGACGACGATCGCCGCCACGTCGTCCGCGTTCGCGGCGAGCGCGGCATCGACGCTGTCCAGGTCGTTGTAGCGATAGCGGACGACGTGCGCGCGGTCCTCGGGCGTCGTGCCGTCCGTGACGGGCGTGCACCAGGCGTGCGCGCCGTGGTATGCGCCCTTGGCCGCCAGGATCTTCCGCCGCCCCGTCGCCGCGCGCGCCACCTCGGTCGCCCAGGTGCAGACGTCGGAGCCGTTCTTCGCGAACGCGGTCCAGGCCGCCCACGGCGTGAGGCCCACCAGGTGCTCGGCCAGCTCGACCCACACCCTTCCTGGTCCGTTGAAGCAGTCGCCGTCGGCCGCCTGCCGGCGCGCCGCCTCCTCGACCCGCGGGTGGCCGTGGCCGAGCACGATCGGCCCGTAGGAGCACATGAGGTCGATGTACTGGTTCCCGTCGACGTCCCAGACGTGCGCGCCTTGCCCGCGCGCGAAGAAGTACGGGTAGGCGCCGGGGACGAGCATGAGGGGCGACTGGTGCCCGTGGATGCCGCCGGGCACGACCTTCAGCGCGCGCGCGAAGAGGGCGTCGGTCTTGCGGAAGCGGCCGGACTCCGCACTCATGTGCAGGCCGCGTAGCACCGCGCGCTCGCATGGGTCAATGGGAAAGGGAGGATCGGCAGGCGAAACAGGGATTGCGTCCGGCCCTCGACGGCGGCTACCTGGCCCGATGACGAGTCGGACGGATGCACTTGCCATGGACCGCCGGTTCTTCGCCGCCCTGGTCGAGGGGAGCCGCGAAGCCCTGGAGCGGATACTGGCCGACGACTTCGTCCTCATCGACGTGATGAGCGGGGGGGAGGTTCCGAGAGCGCAGCTGCTCGACCTGGTCGCATCCCGCCAGCTCGAGTTCACGGCGATCGACCCCGCCGAGGTGCGCGCGCGCCTGTACGGGACGACGGCGGTGATCACCGGTCGGACGGAGATGGCGGGCCGCTTCGGCGGGGTGCCCTTCGTCGCCCGCAGCCGCTACACGCACGTGTTCGTCGAGCAAGAGGGAGGCTGGCGCCTGGTCGCCGCGCAGGGCACGCAGATCGCACCGGAATCCACGATCGCCCTGCTCGCGAACGTCGACGTCGACGATCTCGAGCGCGCCATCGACTTCTATCGCCGCCTCGGTCTCAGGCCCGGGCGACGGCTGTTTGCTGGCGCGGTCGCCGAGATGCTCGGGGGCTCGTCGCCCATCTACCTGCTGGCCAGGCCGGCGGGCAGCCCGGCGACCGGGGATGGGTCGGCGTCTCGCGACTACCGTCGCCACTGGACTCCGGTTCATCTCGACTTCGTCGTCGACGACCTCGAAGGTGCGGTGGGACGGGCCCGGGCCGCAGGCGCCCGGATCGAGGGGGACATCCAGAGCCACCCCTGGGGGCGCATGGTCACGCTGAGCGATCCGTTCGGGCACGGGGTCTGCCTCCTCCAGTTCGTGGGCCGCGGCTACGATGAGGTCGCAACGGGGTCCGACTGATGTGGACCGCCGTCGCGGGACTCCTCCTCTGCGCCTCGCTGTGGCTGGCGTGGACGCGACTGTGCTACCGGTCCGAGCGAGCGCACGAGCCGGCCCCTGCGCGGGTCGTCGTGTGAGAAGAGGACGGTCCCTGCCATGATCGATGCCTGCTCGGTCGAGAAGCAGTTCTTCCGGCTCCTCAACCACCTTTTCGAGCCTCCCATCCGCGCGGGCTGGGGGTCTCCCCGTCTCGTCCCCGGAGGCTTGATCGTCCTGGAGACGAAGGGCGTGCGTACGGGGCGACCATCGCGGACTCCACTGGCGGCGATCCGCTTTCAGGGGCACGTCGTGGTCAGCACCTTCCGCGGCGGCCGATCGCGGTGGGTGACGAACCTGTCGGCCAATCCGGAGGTGCGCTACTGGCTGCATGGCCGTCCGAGGAGAGCCAGGGCGACGGTCCTCTCCTCGCGCAACCGGACGCGCGCGCGGGACGAGCTGCCGCCCGCCGTCCGCTGGCTGGTCCGCTCGCTGGTCCCCTACACCTACGCGGGGTGGGCCTTTGCCGTCCTCGCGCCGGAGAGCCAGCGCAAGGAGCGCAGCGCCGCCTGAGCGGCGCGTGCGCGAGAGGAGCGGTCATGCCCGGGAAGAGAGCATCGACGGACTACCCGATCCACACGTTGCTCGCCGAGCGCTGGAGCCCCTACGCCTTCGCGGACCGGCCGGTTGCGGAGGCCGATCTCCGCTCCCTGTTCGAGGCGGCTCGCTGGGCGCCGTCCTCCAACAACGAGCAACCCTGGCGTTACCTGGTCGCGACCCGGGAGCACCCCGAGGAATTCCTGCGGCTCCTCTCCTGCCTCGTGGACGCGAACCAGGCCTGGGCGAAGGCCGCGCCCGTGCTCGCGCTCGGCGTCGTGAGCCTCAAGTTCGCGCGCAACGCCAGGGACAATCGCGCCGCGGTCCACGACCTCGGGCTCGCCGCCGGCAACCTCCTGGTGGAGGCGACGGCGCGAGGCTTCGTCGTTCACCAGATGATCGGCATCCTCCCCGACAAGGCGCGCGAGACGTATCGGATACCGGATGGCTTCGAGGCGTGGACGGGGATCGCGATCGGCCACCTGGGAGACTCGATGGCCTTGCCGGAACCCTTGCGCGCGCGTGACCTGGCGCCCAGGCAACGCAAGCCGCTCGCCGAGTTCGTGTTCGGCGGAACGTGGGGACATGCCGCGCCGCTGACGGCCGGGGCCACCCGATGATCACTCTGTCGCCGATCGGCCGCGTGCGCAGCGCGCGCGACGACCTCCGCGACGACGACTGGGGAGGAGTCCGAGCCCGCATCGAGCTCGACGAGTCCTTCGCTCCGGAGTGTCTCGAGGGTATCGAGGGCTTCTCGCACGCCGAGGTGCTCTTTCACTTCGACCGCGTCCCGGAGTCCGCCGTCGAGCGGGGCGCGCGACATCCGCGCGGCAACCAGGCGTGGCCCCGCGTCGGCATCTTCGCCCAGCGGGGCAAGAACCGTCCGAACCGCCTGGGGAGCACCATCGTCGAGATCGCCGGCAGGGAAGGGCGCGTGCTCACGGTCGTGGGGCTCGACGCGGTCGACGGGACGCCGGTCCTGGACATCAAGCCGGTGATGGCCGAGTTCCTGCCGCGAGGTGAGGTCCGTCAGCCGCCGTGGTCGCACGAGCTCATGCGCGACTACTGGCGGTGAGCGCGGCGGGCGTGCGGCGCACCCGACTTTCCGTCATAACGGTCACGCAACCCGCGTCTCAGGAGGTCATCCGCCATGCTCCGACTCGGAAGGCTCGTCGGCATCGCCCTCGCAGCGTGGATCGCCCTGGCGCCGCGCCCCGGGCTGGCGGGCCAGCCGACCGTGCGCGTCTTCAAATCGGCCACGTGCGAGTGCTGCGCCAAGTGGGTCGAGCACCTGAGGAGCCACGGCTTCGCCGTGCAGGTCACCGAGGTCCCCGATGTCGACCGGGTGAAGCGCGAGCACAAGATCCCCGATCGGCTGGCCTCGTGCCACACGGCCACCGTCGGCAGCTATTTCGTGGAAGGCCACGTGCCCGCCGAGGACGTGAAGCGGCTGCTGAAGGAGCACCCGCGCATCGCCGGCCTGGCGGTCCCGGGCATGCCGATCGGCTCGCCGGGCATGGAAGGACCCAACCCGGAGCCCTACGACGTGCTCGCCGTGGACGCGAAGGGCGGGACCAGGGTCTTCGCCTCGCATCGTCCCTGAGGGGCGTGCGGTGGAGCGCCGCCCCGGGAAAGTGGACCGACCCGGAGTCCGTGCGGGTTACGACCGGTGGTCCGAGGCCTACGACGACACGCCCAATCCGCTGGTCGCGCTGGACCGCCGCTACACGATGCGTCTGCTGCGGCCGAGGCGGGGAGAGCGGATCCTCGACGCCGGGTGCGGGACCGGCGCGAACCTGCGCCTCATGCTGGGGTCGCGCAGCAATCCGATCGGCGTCGACTTCTCGCTCGGGATGCTCCGGGTCGCGCGTCGCCGGTTGGCGTCGGTGCCGCTCGTGCAGGTCGATCTCGACGATCATCTGCCGCTCCGCTCCCGCGTCTTCGACGCCGTGCTCTGCGCGCTGGTCGGCGAGCATCTGACGAACCCTGCCCGCTTCTTCCGCGAGGCCTTCGCGGCCCTGTTGCCGGGAGGGCGGTTCGTCTTCTCGGTGTTCCATCCGGAGATGGCCGCGGCGGGCATCGAGGCCAACTTCGAACGCGAGGGCGTGGAGTATCGCCTCGGCGCGTACCGGCACACGGTGGCCGACTATCTGAGCGCCATGGACGACGCCAGCTTTCGTCGCCTGCACGTCCGTGAGTTCCGCGGCGACGAGGCGCTCGTCTCCGAGGTTTCGTGGGCGGCGAAGTACGTCGGGCGGCCACTCCTCCTGGCCGTCGAGGCCTGGCGGAGCGCTCGCTAGACGCCGAGGTGCCGATCGAGGAACGCGTCCATCGCCTGGTTGGCCCGGCGGTTCGCCTCGCCGCGCCAGTCGATCTGGAAGGCGTGCGGCGCGCCGTCCAGGAGGAGCAGCTCCGCCGGCTTTCCCGCCGCCATCAGCGCCTCGTGCATGCGCACCGACTGGCGGTAGGAGACCACCTGGTCGGCGGTGCCGTGGACGAGGAGCACCGGGGCCGTCGCGCGCGCCGCGTGCTCGGTCGGCGAGGCGAGGCGCACCCAGGCGGGCTCGGCGTGGCGCGGGCCGAGGAGCTCCGCCGTCGGGTCGACGCCGTCGGGAAACGCGCGGCTCCGCGAAAGGTCGAACGGTCCGTAGTGCACGATGACCGCGCGCACGTCCTCGGAGACGTCGTGCAGCTCGGGCGGCAGGTCGGGTGCGAGCTGCGCGACACCGCGCGCCACGTGCGCGAGCATGGCCAGGTGCGCGCCCGCCGAGAGCCCGAGGAGCGCCAGGCGCTCGGGGTCGATGCCCAGCTCCGCGGCGTGCGCGCGCACCCAGCGCAGCCCGTGGCGCACGTCGTCGAGCGGCGCGGGGAAGCGGTGCGCGGGCGCCAGCCGGTACGAGAGCGAGATGGTGGCGATGCCGCGGCGGGCGAAGTGGAGCGCGTTGCCCGCCGCCTGGCTCGGGTCGCCGTGCATCCAGGCGCCGCCGTGGACGAAGACCACCGCCGGTGCGGGGCCCTGCACTTTACGCGGGCGATAGTGGTCGAAGCGCAGCGGGACGCCGCCGGTGTGGGCGTAGACCACGTCCTCCCGCAACTCGTGGGTCTCCGAGAGGCGGGGGATGTGGGGCACCTGGCGGGGAAACGCCATGGCCGGCACTACCACGGCGGGCGGGCTGCTGGAACCCGACGCTCGCGCCCGCTACCCTGGGCACCCGGAGCGGACCGTGAAGCGACCTCTGATCGGCATTTCCAGCTACGGCAGGGCGGGCGAGCGGCAGACCTTCTCCCTCCCGTGCGAGTACGTGGACGTCGTCCGGCTGGCGGGCGGGGTGCCGATCGTGCTGCCGGCGGTCGAGGGCGAGATCCCCGAGGCGCTCGGCGCGATCGAGGCGCTCATCCTCCCGGGCGGCGGCGACGTCGATCCGGCGCACTACGGCGGCGTCCGCCACGAGGCCAACTACGGCATCTCGCCCGAGCGCGACGGCTTCGAGCTGGCGCTGGCGCGCGCCGCGCTCGCGCGCCAGGATCTGCCCATCCTCTGCATCTGCCGCGGCATGCAGCTGGTGAACGTCGCGCTGGGCGGCGACCTCCTGTCGCACATCCCGGACCACTTCGGTGACAAGATCCGGCACCGCCATCCCGAGCTGCGCCCGGTCGAGCATCCGGTGAGCATCGAGCCGGCGAGCCGGCTGGCGAGCATCCTCGGCGCGACCGAGCTCACCGTGCACTCGGTGCACCACCAGGCGGTGGGCCGCCTCGGCAAGGGGCTGCGCGCCGTCGCGTGGAGCCCCGACGGCGTCATCGAGGCCGTCGAGTCCGAGCGGCACCCGTTCCTGATCGGCGTGCAGTGGCACCCCGAGCTGGGCGCGCTCGGCGACGAGCGGCAGCGGCGCCTGTTCGAGGAGCTGATACGGCAGCGGCGCGCCGGTCGCGCGCCGGTGGCACGCGCCGCGGCACAGCGCGCGTGAGCTGGCGCGATCACCCCACCCCATGGACGGTGTGCCCGATCCCGTCCCTAGCGCCCCAACCCCGCCAGCACCGTCTCGCGCGCGACGCGCGGGAAGAGGTGCGCCGGCTCCTCCCCGCGCAGCACGCGGGCGAGGACCGGCAGCGCGCGCAGCACCAGCTCCGGGTCGCGCAGCAGGCGGTCGGGCGGGTCGAGCATGTTGAAGACGCGCAGCAGGCCACGGAACACGACCGGATCGACGCGCATGGCGGGGACGATGGCGCGATCGACGAACCAGCCGAAGGCCTGCTCGGCGGCGGCGACCAGCCAGGCGCGCGGGTTGGTGAGCGAGAGCGGACGGCGCTCGCCCACCGTGCGCCGGTCGCCGGCGACGGCGGCCTCCCAGAAGGGGCGTAGCTCGGCCTCGCTCCGGCGGTCGAGGTGCAGCGCGGCGGCGGCGAGGTCCTGCGGGTGGCGGTCGAGCGCCTCGTCGAGGAGCGCGGCCTGCACCAGGCCCGAGGGCGCACCCCGCCCGTAGATCGGGTTCGAGTGGTAGGCCGCGTCGCCGATGGCGAAGAAGCCGGTGGCGAGCGCTTGCCCGCTCCGGTCGACGAAGCGCCGCAGACGGTTGCGGAGCTGCCCCATGACGAGGACGGGCGTCGCCGCGCCCGCGATCGGTACCGACGTGTCGCGCGCGCGCCACGGGGCGACGGCGGGGAAGGCGCGGAGGAAGCGCTCGAAGCGGCGCGGCTCGGCCAGGCCGCGCAGCTCGCGGTCGTCGACCGGCGCGCCGACCGTGATCGAGAAGGTGCCGCCGTCGCCCGGGAAGACGGCGAGCTTCACCCAGCCGAGGTCGCCCGCGATGAGCCCGGTCGTGCCGCGCGGCCCGCGCCCGCGCCGCAGGCGGTAGAACCGGGTGTAGTAGAAGATGCCGGTGTCGGCGCTGTGCTCGTAGGGCGCGGGCGTGCCCAGCGCGGCCAGCCACTCCGGCGCGCGCGAGCGGCGGCCGGTCGCGTCGACCACGATCGCCGCGGGGACGACGTTTCCGTCCGCGAGCCGGACGCCGCTCACGGTCGGACGCCCGCCGTCGCGCGCCTCGCCGACCAGGCCCTCCACGGTCACGCCCTCGCGCAGCTCGATCCCGGGCCGACCGACGACGCCCCCGCGGAGCGCCCACTCGAAGGTCGAGCGCCGGCAGGCGAGGAGCACGACGTCCTCGTCGTCGGCGCGCGGCGGCAGGACCACGCCCGGCGGCGTCACCTCGTCGATGCCGAACTCGCGCACGCCGGCGGCGCGCAGCCGGTCGAGCACGTCGGGGAGGTGGGCGAGCAGCACGACGCGCAGGCGCGCGAGGAAGGCATGTGAGTGGCGGAACTGCGGGGCGCCCGGCCGCTTCCAGGCCGTGAACGCCCCCTCGGGCTCCGCGGTCTGCATCCGCCGGTCGCGCTCGAGGACGACGACGCGCGGGAAGTGGCGCGCGACGAGCCGCGCCGCGGCGAGACCGGCGAGCCCGCCGCCCAGCACGACGGCGGGGAGGGGGCCGTCTGCGCCCGGGCTGGACATCCGGCGGCGAACATACGCTATAAGCGCGCTCGTGTCCGCCGCGCAGCGCCGCTACCTCCTCCTCGAGCAGGGCGTCGGCGCCGGGGTGTTCAACTTCCTTCTCAACGCGCTGATCGCCTGGCTCCTCTTCCGCGGCGCGGCCATGGTGCCGCTCTGGGGCCAGCAGAGCATCGCCGGCGACACGATCGCGACCAGCGCCATCCTGCCCTTCCTCACCTGCCTGATCGCGACCCGCATCGTGCGCGGGCACGTGCGGGCGGGAAAGGTGGCGGCGCTCGGCTGGAGCCGCGACTCGCGGCCGTGGCTCGGCTGGCTGCCGCACGGCACGCTGGCGCGCGGCCTCGCGCTCGGTGCCGCGGGTCCCGTGGTGTTCGCGCCACCGGTGGTCCTCGCCCTGGTGGCGCTCGACGTGACGCACCTGAGCCTCGGCCCGTTCGTCGTCTTCAAGGCGAGCTTCGCGGCGGCGGAGGCGCTGGTCGTCACGCCGCTGGTCGCGCTGTGGGCGATCGCGCAGAGCCCGGAGCCGGCGGTGACGGGCGCCGTGGGAGCCGCCGGGTAGGCCTCGGCCCGCCGAAAGGCTAGCGGCGGCGCGCCGTGGCAGGCGTGCGCAGCGCTCGTGTGAGATGGGCCCCGTACCTGGCCACCAGCGCGCGGAACGGGCGTCGCTCGACGTCCGCGACCAGCGCATCGAGCCGGCGGGCGGCGGCCGGATCGTGAGCGAGGAGGAGCGCCGCGTGCGCGGCGTGGAAGGCGCGGAGCCGCCGGCGCGTCATGCCCGCGGCCAGCGCCCGCTGCCAGCGCGCGTAAGCGAAGACGCGCGCGACGAAGCTCCTGCGCAGTGCAGGGTCGCGCAGCCGGCCCTCCTCCTCGACCGGGACGAGCGGCAGCCGCTCCATCAGGGCGCGCGCGAAGAGCCCGGTCCCGCGCCGCATGGACCTCCCGCGCGCCTCATGCACCGGCACGCGCGCCATGCCGCAGCTCGGCGAGCCGGCCTTGAGTACGTAGCCGGCGAGACCGAGGCGCGCGAGCTGCTCGACCCGGGCGCGGGCGAAGCGCGTCATCGCGCGCGTGTGATCCGTCCGGCTCTCGAGCGCGATCAGGCGCGGGGCGCCGGGGTGGCCCTCCAGCTGGATCGGCTCGCGGGGGATGCCGAGGCCGAGCTCCACCTCGGGGCAGACCGGCACCCACTCGACGAGGCGCCCGAGCGTGGTGGCGAGGAACGCGTCCCGCTTGTGATCGCCGTCGTGGCGGACGCGCTGGCCGAGGAGGCAGGCGCTCACGCCCAGGCGTGGCCGCAGGGTCATTCCCGGAACGTCTCGGCCTGGACGTAGCCGCAACGACGTGTCATCCCACGAGCCTATGGAAGTGAACGGCATCGCCCATCTCATGCTCACGGTCGGCGACTTCGAGGCCTGCGTGCCCTTCTACGAGCGGCTGCTCGGCTTCCTCGGCCTCCGGCCCGTGCTCAAGGTGGACGGCATGCTCTACTGCGTGGGCGGGCGGACGGCGGTCGGCATCGTCCAGGCCGAGGACCACCACCAGGGCGAGCGCTTCGTGCAGCTCCGCGTCGGGCTCCACCACGTCTGCTTTCGCGCGCGCGAGCGCGCCGACGTGGACGCGGTGCACGAGTTCCTGGTCGGCATCGGCGCGAAGATCGTCCACCCGCCCGAGGACGGCGCCTGGGCGCCGGGCTACTACTCGGTCCTCTTCGAGGACCCGGACGGCATCCGCATCGAGGTGAACCACGTGCCGGGAAAGGGGCTCCTTACCTAGCGACCCGAGACCCTTGTCTCGGGTCGGGAGAGGACAGCGAGTGTGTGGCGTTCGGCGCGTCCGGCGAAGGTCGTGCCGCGGCCGGCGAAGCCGGCGCGGCAAACGTGGGCGGCCCAAGGCGCAGAGATAATTGGCGGCGGGTCGGCGTCTCCGCCTGTGGTTGAGGGTCCGTAAAGTCTGCCGCGCCGGCTTCGCCGGCCGCGGCACGCCATTGGCTCTTTTCACCGGCGCATGCTCGGAGTCTTCCCACGACCCGAGACGAAGTCTCGGGTCGTGCTACACCAGGCCCCATATCTTCGCGAACGGATCCCAGTCCGCGTCGGTGTGCCACTCGTACTCCATCGCGCGCGCGACGTTCTCGCTCACCTCGCGCCCGCAGGTGCGCGCGATCACGGCGAGCGCCATGTCGATGCCCGCCGAGACGCCCGAGGAGGTGACGAACTTCCCGTCGTCCACCCAGCGCGCGGCTTTGACCCAGGTGACGCCCGGCCCCTGATCCGCGACCCACTGGAAGAAGGCCTTGTTGGTGGTGGCGCGGTGCCCGTCGAGGAGCCCCGCGCGCGCCAGCAACGCCGTGCCGGTGCACACCGAGGTGACGATCTCCGCCTCGGCTCCGCGCCGGGCGAGCCAGCCGAGGAGCTTCGGGTTCTCGGCCTCGTCGCGCGTGCCAATGCCTCCGGGCACGAGCATGACGTCGAGGTGCGGGCAGTCGGCGAAGCCGTGGTCGGCGACGGCGCGCACGTGCTGCGCGCTGGCGACCGGCCCCGCCTGCTCCGCCACCGTCACGACGCGGAAGAGCCCCGGGAGATTGCCGAACGCCTCGAGCGGCCCGAACACGTCGAGCAGAGCTCACGAGATCGCGCCCGCTTCCTTCGCGGTCCCGATCTCCTCCCACGAGAGGCCGAGCTCGAGCAGCACCTCCTCGGTGTGCTGCCCCAGGTCCGGGGCCGGCCGGAGCGTCGCCCCGGTCTCGTCGAACTGCACCGGACTCGCGACCAACGCGAAGCGCGTGCCGTCGCCGCGGTCCACCTCGGGGAGGTAGCCGTTGGCGATGGCCTGCGGGTCCTCCGGCAGCTCACGCGCCGTCTGCATCGGGGCCCAGACGCCCTCGGCGTCGGCAAGCGCGGCGCGCCACTCGGCGAGCGTGCGCGCGGCGAACACGGCGTCGAGCTCGCGCACGCATTCCGCGCGGTGCTCGAAGCGCGCCCGGCCGTCCGCGAAGCGGGCGTCGGCGATCAGGTCCGGGCGACCGAGGCGCCGGCAGAGGTCGGGCCAGTAGCGGTCTGGCTGGAGCATGTTCAGGAAGAGCCAGCGCCCGTCCTTCGTGCGGTAGCTGTTGACGATCGGGTTCGGCGGCCGGGTCCGGTCGGAGACGGGGAGGTCGATGCCGAGCAGGCGGGAAGCGATGATGTCGGGCGCCATGATCCACATCGCCGTGCCGAGGAGCGAGACGTCGACCAGCGACGGCTCGCCCGTGCGCTCGCGGTGGAAGAGCGCCGCCGCGACGCCGCCCGCGACCGTCATGCCGCCCGCGGAGTCGCCGAAGGCGGCGCGCTGCATGACCGGCGCCGCGGCGTCGGGCGCCGTCAGCGCGCTGGCGATCCCGCCGCGGCACCAGAACGAGGCCGCGTCGTAGCC
>WNFA01006386.1_pt1 | contig 13476 bp, 11 predicted proteins | sample 5400481 | NCBI WGS metagenome assembly WNFA01 (sample SAMN13153340, study PRJNA577476) | soil metagenome | isolation source: 120 cm saprolite under Douglas fir tree site 2 hole 1 replicate 2 | place: USA:California | collected 2015-04-18 | reverse complement strand
CGTCCAGCGGCGCCAGGGCAGACGAATTCGGCCCCCCTCGCACGTCCGTCACTCACATGGCGGGTGCGCAGTGGTGGAACAATGGGCTAGTGTCTCAGCGGCAGCACCCTCCAAAGAATTATTTATTGAGTGGCAGGAACCGCCATACATACTTCCATTGAGCCGATAGCGTTTACAAGTCCGTCGCGTGCGGCCAATGCGCACGTAATTATTTTCGGAAACTGCCAAGAGCAAACTGGTTGCGGCGCTCGCATTTCTGCAAGTAAAATCACGGCAATGATCGCCGTGATCATGCCGGCGGCGAGCAACATGCCGTGGATGCGCTTTTGTGGACGGTATCAACGCTGCTCCTGATGAGTGGTGTATGGCGGCTTTGACCCCAAGATACGTCGGGCAGGATATCATGGAAACGACGGAGAAAATCGTCGAAGCCTACGTTCGCTATGTGAAGGGCTGGGCGACGATTCCAAACGTCCGCTGTGAGGGACAATTCGAGATTGACCTCCTCGCGATCAATCCCGTCACATTGGCGCGCTACCACATAGAATCAGGCGTCTCCGGATCACAGGTCTACTCAAAATTGACTGGGAGGGCATTCGATCCCGCCCTCCTCAAGGTACGCGTGCAGAAGCCCAAGATGCGAAGGACCTTGGGCTATTTCATCGCGCATAAGTTTGGGACGCCAGCGATAATTACCAAACTGTCCGAGTTCGGCTTCCGTCCCGGCGAGCACAAGAAAATCGTCGTCACATGGGATTGGACAGAAGAGGCAAAGGCAGCGGCCGATGAGGCAGGAATTGAACTGTGGAACTTCCGTCAGATTATGCGGGAAATTGCGCACTCAATTCACGACAAGCGTAGCTATTTCACGGACGACACCCTTCACACCATCAATCTCTTCGTTCGCGCACTCGATGACATCGAGCGAGAGCCAGAAAGCCATTCGCGCCGAAGAGTGGTGACAGACTTGGCCAACCCGGCGCGTGCCCGTGTGGGGGCAACGCCGGACGACGTGAAAAACTCACGCTTGAGCCGGTCCATGGCGCACGTCACGGCGGTCGGCGCTTTGCTGGCGTGCGTATCGGCTGCGGATGCGCAGACCACCGTCAAGATCGGGCTCGCCGTCCCCAATTACGGTCCGTTCGCGCCGGTCTATGCGGCCGAGGAGCTCGGCTACTACAAGGAAAACGGCGTGACGGCGGAGATCACCGCGTACCGCGGCGGACCCGCGGCGCAGGAGGCGCTCGCGGCCGGAGCTGCCGATATCATCAATTTCTTTCCGCCGGGCGTGGCGCTGGCGGTGAAGAAAGGCATCAAGGAAAAGGTCGTCGGCATCGGGTCGGCGAGGCCCGCCGGCTGGCACATCGTGGTGATGGCGAGCTCGCCCTTCCGCACGGTCGCAGACCTTGCCGGCAAGAAGATCGGCATCACCGCAAAAGGCGCCACCACCGACTTCTATGCGCTCTGGGCGGCAAAAAGGGCCGGCGTCCAGATCGAAACCATACCGGTCGGCGCGCCGGCGCTGATTCCGACGCTCAAGTCGGGCCAGATCGACGTCGCGGTCCTCAACTCTCCGCTTTCGTTCCGCCTGATCGTCCCCGGCGAGGGCCGCTCGCTCGTCGACCTCGGCAAGGAGATGGAACCCACCCTCCCCGACGTGTGGGTCGCGACGCAATCGCTCATCGACGGGAATCCGAAGGCGGTCGAGGGGACGCTGCGCGCCATCTACAAGGCGACCGCGTACATGAAAAAGAACCGCGCCTACGGCGTCGACTATCTGCGCAAATTCACCGGCGAGAAGGACGACCGAGTGGTCGAGCTCGAATATGACGTCGTGCTCGCCGCGCGCCCGACCTCGGCGAAAATCGATCGGGCGTGGATCGAGGCGTCGCTCGCGCTCGCCGCCCTCGGAGGCATTACGGATCTTCCCGCGATTGCCGAGATCTTCACCGAGCGGTTCGGGGCCGTGAGCGGCGAATGACGGCGGTCGGAGGTCCGTGGCCCGGCCGAGCGCGCGCACCCATTGCACAGGGGCACAGGACGCCTCCCGACGATATTGCGCGTCCGGGGGCCGGCCCATGCTTCGAGACGCATCGCAGCGCGGACCGAGCCCGTGGATGGCGGCGTGCGACACCCGCGCTGCGATGCTCCTCAGCATGAGGCCGGAACAAAGATCAAGGCTTGCAGAGACGTGAGGCACTCGTGGAGACCTTCCATTTTCACGATGTCACAGCCCGTGCGCTAGTCCGCCCTCATCCTGAGGAGGCGCAGCGCAGGCAAGTTTGCCTGCGCTGCGCCGTCTCGAAGGATGAGGGCGGCCACTGACCGGTGGTGAGTCATCGTCAAATGCCATTGGTATAAGCTAACCCCATGAGACAACATCCGGCGATGGGGGCTTTGGCAGGCTACCTGACGTTTGCGGTCGTCCTCCTGGGCGGATGGGAGATCACGTCCCGGCTCGCCGTGGTCGACGCCGATCTGCTTCCGCCGCTGTCGGAGGTGTGCGCGATCCTCTGGCGATCTCTGCATGATCCGCGGTTCATCGCCGACCTCGGGCTCACCGCGAGCGAAGTCGCGGTCGCTTTCCTCATCGCCGCGCCGCTCGCCATCTCGACCGGTTTCCTCTTGGGCGAGCGACTTCATCTTGCCGAAGCATTCAACCCGGTCGTTCATTTCATCCTGGCCGTGCCGCAGTCGATCTTCCTGCCCGTGTTCATCCTGGCGTTCGGCATCGGCTTCGTCGAAAAAGTCCTGTTCGGCGTCACCCACGCCTATTTCGTGATCCTGGTGAACAGCTTCGCCGCAGTGCGCTCGATCCCGCGCCCGCTGGTCGCGGCCGCGCGCGTGTTCGGCGCGACGCGCGCGCAGATCTACACGCGCATCTACCTGCCGGCGATGCTGCCGCTGATCCTCACGGGGCTCCGCCTCGGCATGATTTTCTGCATCATCGGAGTTCTGCTCGCCGAGATGTACGCCTCGCGCCGCGGCATCGGCCGGCTCATCTTCACCTGGGGCGAGGGCTATCAGGTTCCGGAGCTCCTCGCCGGCATCCTGCTGGTCTCGGTCTTGACCATCACGGTCAACGAGACGATGCGGCTCGCCGAGCTGCGCGTCGGCCGCTTCCACGCAAGGGCTTCCTGATGCCGATCATCGAGGTCAGCAAGCTCGGAAAGGATTTCAGCGCCGGCCGCGCGCTCCTTCGCGCGCTGGCCGACGTCTCGTTCTCCGTCGAGGAAGGGCGGTTCGTCACGCTGGTCGGACCGAGCGGTTGCGGCAAGTCCACGCTGCTCCAGATCCTCGCCGGCTTGATCGCGGCGACGCGCGGGGAGGCGCGCATCGAAGGCCAACGCGTCTGCGCACCCATGCCGGACAAGATCGGGATGGTGTTCCAGGACCCGACGCTGCTGCCGTGGAAGACCGCGCTCGCCAATGTGGAATTCCCGCTCGATCTGCGCGGGGTGGACCGCGCGGCGCGGCGCAAGCGTTGCTCGGCGTTGCTCGAGCTCGTGGGCTTGAGCGAATTTGCCGACCACTATCCGCACGAGCTGTCGGGCGGCATGCGGCAGCGCGTCGCCATCGCGCGCGGCCTCGCGCAAGACCCGCGTCTGATCCTGATGGACGAGCCCTTTGCGGCGCTCGACGAGCAGGCGCGCACCCGCATGGGGCACGACCTGCTCGACATCTGGGAAAAGACCGGCAAGACGGTATTCTTCATCACGCACAGCCTGACCGAGGCGATCTACCTCTCCGACACCGTGCTGGTGATGAGTCCGCGTCCCGGACGGATCATCGAGACGATCGCGATCGATTTCCCGCGGCCACGCGAGATCGACATCATCGGCAGCGAGGGCTTCGGCCGCATTCGCAACCGCATCTGGCGCCTGATCGCCGAGGCGTCGGCATGATGCAGCCGCGCATCATCAAGGCGTTGCTGATCACCGCCGCCGCGGTGGTCCTGTGGGAGGCCATCGTTCGCCTCGGCTTCGTCAGTCAGATCATCCTGGCCGCGCCGAGCGACATCGTCCTGGCAGCGGCGACGGACGGCGGCGTGTTCGTGCGCGCCTTTGCAACGACCATGTTCGAGATCGGCACGGCAATCGTCGTCGCCGGGACGCTCGGCATCGCCCTCGGCGTCGTTGTCGGCAGCTCGCACGCGCTGGCGATCGCGACGGCTCCGGTGCTGTCATCGATCTTTGCAATTCCGCTGATCATCCTCTATCCGCTGCTGATGGTATGGCTCGGCATCGGCCCGCTGTCGAAGGTCGTGTTCGGCGTTCTCTCGGGGTTCTTTCCGATCGCGCTCAATACCATCGACGGCGTGCGCGCCATCGACCGGCGGTACCTCGCGTTTGCGCGCTCGGTCGGCGCGACCAGGCTTCAGACCTACGCGCGCATCGTGTTTCCGCTGGCGCTGCCCGCGATCGTGTCGGGGCTGCGGGTCGGCACCGGCCTCGTCGTCATCGGCGTGGTCGTGACCGAGATGCTGGCATCGCTCGGCGGCGTCGGCTTCTGGATCTCATACCATCGCACCCTGTTCAATACCGGGCACGTCTACTTCGGCATGGTGCTCGCGCTGTTGCTGGCCGTAGCGGTGAACATCGGGCTCACCCGGCTCGACCGCCGCATCGGTCTCTGGCGCATCCGCGAGCAAGCGGAGGGTTAGGACCTCGACACAGTGATCTTGACTGTTTGAACTTGTATCATTCTGCTGAGATTGAGCTCGCTTGGGGCCACAGACTCCAATCCCTCCCCGCGTAGCGGGGAGGGTGGCCGACCCCGGCCTTGAGCCGGGGGAGGCCGGGTGGGGGACCAAGCTTGCTATGCCGGGCGATCTGGAGGGCGTGCTGACGTTCATCGATGACGCGCTGCGGACTCCCCCACCCGGCCTCGCTACGCTCGGCCACCCTCCCCCTGCGGGGGAGGGATGAACACCGCGATTCAGCCAATCAAAATCACTCTGTCGAGGTACTAGGGTTTCATGGCCGAGTGGATGGTGGGCGTCGACACCGGCGGAACATTCACGGACCTCGTCGCATTCGCGCCGGCCTCCGGCGAGCTGCGCACGATCAAGGTGCCGTCGGTGCCCACGGATCCGTCGAGCGCCGTGATCAACGCGCTCGACGAGCTGTTCCGCGGCGGGGCGGCGCCGCGCGAGATCGCTTTCCTCGTGCACGGGACGACGGTCGCCACCAACGCGGTGCTCGAATCCGCCGGCGTGCGCGCGGGCCTCCTGATCACGCGCGGTTTCCGCGCGGTCTACGAGGCGCGCGGCTGGGTGCGGCCCGACCCGGCCGAGCTGCTCGATACCTTCTTTCGCAAACCCCCCTTGCTCGTGCCGCAGTCGCGCACCGAGGAGATTCCCGAGCGCATGGACTACCAGGGGACCGTGCTCGAGCCGCTCGACGAGGCGGCCGTGCGGGAAGCGGCGCGGCGGCTCAAGGCGAAGGGCGTCCAGGCCGTCGCGGTTTGCTATCTGTTCAGCTTCCGCAATCCCTCGCACGAGGAGCGCACCGCCGAGATTCTCGCCGAGCAGGAGCCGGCGTGGCGCATCTCGTTGTCGTCACGCGTCCTTCCCGTGATCCGCGAGTATCCGCGGCTGTCGACGACCGTGGTCGATGCCTACGTGGGACCGATCATGGAGCGCTATCTCGTCAACCTCGACCGCAGACTCAAAGAGCGCGGCGTCACGACGCCGCAGATTTTCCTGATGCAGTCGAACGGCGGCCTGATGCGCATCACCATGGGCGCCCGCTTCCCGAACCAGACCCTGACCTCCGGACCGGCGGCCGGCGTGGTCGCCGGCGCCGCGCTCGCCCGCGCGACCGGCCGCCGCAATTTCGTGACGCTGGACATCGGCGGCACCAGCACGGACATCAGCGTGATCGCCGATGGGCGCGCCAGCGAGACCTCGAGCGGCCGCATCGCCGGCCAGGACATCGGCACGCCGATGCTCGCCGTGCACACGCTCGGCGCGGGCGGCGGCACCATTGCCTGGATCGGGCGCGACGGACTGATGAAGGTCGGCCCGCAGAGCGCGGGCGCGGTGCCCGGTCCGGCCTGCTACGGGCGCGGCGGCGACGCGCCGACCGTCACCGACGCGAACCTCGTCCTCGGCGCGCTCGGAGAGAAGAGCGTGCTCGGCGGCCGCATGGCGCTCGATCGCGCCCTGGCGGAGCGGGCGATCACGAGCGCCGTCGCCCGGCCGCTCGGCCTCGATCTGGTGACGGCCGCGGCCGGCATTCTCAAGATCGTCAACACCAACATGGCGGTCGATCTGCGGCTCGCGTTCCAGAGCCGCGGCGAGGATCCACGCCGCTTCGCGCTGCTCGCTTTCGGCGGCGCCGGGCCGCTGCACGCTGCCACCCTCGCGCGCGACCTCGGCATTCCCGAAGTGCTCGTGCCGCCGCATCCGGGACTCACCAGCGCCATGGGTCTCCTGCAGACCGACGTGCGGCATCTCTATCTGCGCTCCGCCGTCGGGCTGCTGTCCTCCTATCCGGTGGCCGAGATCAACCGCATTTTTGCCGAGCTGCGCCGCCAGGCCATGGAAGACGTCGCGCAAGAGGGCCTCGACATGAAGACGCTGCGCCTCAAGCAGCAGCTCGACCTGCGCTACCTGCACCAGGGCTACCACCTCACGGTGGACGGCCCCGACGGCGAGGTGAGAGAGGCGCACAAGCATTCGATCAAGTCTGCCTTCGACGGCTTGCACCAGCGCACCTATGGCGCCAGCGCCCCCGAGGAGGATGCGGAGCTGGTGACGCTGCGGCTCGTCGCGGAAGTGCCGGTGCCGCATTTGCGGCTGCCGCGGGCTGCGCCCGGCCGCGGCGCGGATGCGCGCATCGGGCAGCGGCCGCTCTACGACCTGGCCCGTGCCGAATTCGCCGACGCGCGCGTCTATGACCGCACTCGTCTCGGCGCCAACGATCGCATCGCCGGCCCCGCCATCATCGAGCAGTACGATTCGACCACGGTGGTGCTCGCGGGCCAGGCCCTGACGGTGGACGAGCTCGGCAATCTCGTGATCGCCGAGGAGGCACAATGAGGCTCGACCCCATCACCACCGAGGTCGTCATCAACCGCATCCGCGAGACCACCGCGGCGATGGCGCACGCGCTCTTCCACAGCGGCTATTCGCCGATCCTACGCGAATCGCAGGACGGCACGGCGGGCCTCTGCGATGCGAATGGCCGCGTCATCATGGTGGGCGGCGGGCTGCAGTACCATTCGCTGCTCTACACGCGCGCCGTCGAGAGCGTGTGCGAGCGCTACCCCGCCGCCGAGATGCGCGACGGCGACAGCTTCATCTCGAACGATCCCTACAAGGCCGGCAACTCGCACGTGCCCGACGTGGTGGTGATCACGCCGGTGTTCTACGGCGGCCAAATCATCGCCTTCGGCGCCAGCGTCGCCCACAAGGCCGACGTCGGCGGCCTCGTGCCCGGATCGTCAGGCGCGGCGGCGCGGGAGATTTTCCCCGACGGCGTGCTGATCCCGCCGGTCCGTTACTGGACCAAGGACGGCGTCAACCGCGAGGTCGAGGCGATCCTGCGCAACAACAGCCGCGTGCCCGAGGTCGTCATCGGCGACCTGCGCGGCCAGGTCGGCAGCACGCGGCTCGGCGCGGAACGCCTGTGCGCGCTGTGCGACGAGTACGGCGCGCAGACCATGCAGGCCGCCATGGCCAGCCTGCTCGAGCGCACCGCGGCACGCGTGCGCGGCGAGCTCGCGCGCTGGCCCGATGGCGAAAATAGCGCCGAGGCGCTGCTCGACCACGATGGCGCCGACCGGTCGAAGCCGGTGCGCGTCAAGGTGACCGCGCGCAAGGCCGGTGACCGGCTGACGCTCGATTTCTCCGGCACGGACGCGCAGGCGAAGGGACCGGTCAACACGCCGCGCCCGACCGCCCAGGCGGTGTCGCTGCTGGCGGTGATCGCCGCTTCCGACCCGACCATCCCGATGAATTCCGGCGTGCTCGATGCGGTCGATTTCGTGATGCCGCCGGGCACGTTGGTCAACCCGCAATTCCCGGCCACGGTGAACCACTACTTTCCGACGTCGCATCTCGTCTACACCTGCGTGCTCGCGGCGCTCGGCAAGTTCAATCCCGCCCGCGCGGTGGCGCCGGCCGGCTTCGGGACCGGAGCCATCGCGATCGGATATACCAAGGGTCGCGCCGGCAAGCCGACCGTGCAGTACGAGCTGATGGTGACCTCGCTCGGCGGCACGAGCACGCACGACGGAGCCTCGATCGTGCTTGCGATGAACCATTTCACGCCGGGCACGCCGGTCGAGATCGTCGAGACCGAGTATCCGGTCATGGTGCGGCGTTACGACATCTGGCGCGACTCCGCGGGGCCGGGACGCCAGCGCGGCGGCGTCGGGAACGTGCGCGAATATCAACTGCTCGTCGACTGCATCCTGACGGCCCGTACCTCGAACCATCGGCAGGGCGCGTGGGGCGTGAATGGAGGTGAAGGACCGCCGCTCTCGCGCACGGTGATCAATCCGGACACGCCGCAGGCCGAGGAGATGGACTGCATGGAGACGCGCATGGTCCCGGCGGGCACCGTGATCCGTCTCGAGCAGACCGGGGGAGGCGGTTACGGCGATCCCCTCGAGCGTCCGAAAGAGCTCGTCCTCAAAGACATCGAGGACGGCTACGTCTCGCCGGAGGCGGCCGCCGCGCAATACAAATGCAGCCTTCTGTGAGCACAAAGAACCGTCTGGGAGAAAGACGGTGGGTTTATCTCCATTGTGCGGGAGCGCTGGTCGTCCGCCGCAAGGTCAGCCCGCCCGCCTCGCCGCGTGGCCCTCTTGCCAGAACCGCTTGTGCCGGCCGACGAGCTTGCGCTCCGGGATGCGCACCAGCTTCTCGGGGTCGGCGACGGCGTAGCCGATCCGTTGCGCCACGCGACCGTGCTGCTTCAGGATCCGCATCGTCGCCTCGGCCGCGGCGGGATCGACGACATAGCAGAATCCGATGCCCATGTTGAAGACTTCGAACATTTCGCTGTCTTCGACGTCGGCATGCCGTTGGATCAGGGCAAAGATCGGATGCGGCTCGATCAGGCGGTCGATCACGAAGCCGGCCCCGGCCGCGACCCGCGTCAGGTTGAGGAGGCCGTCGCTGGTGATGTTGATGAGCGCTTTCACGCCCGCGACCGTCTCCAATATCTCCATCGCCTCGGGAACATAGATGTCGGTCGGGCGCAGCAGCTCCTCGCCGATCGTGGCATCGAGCTCGTCGAACCGGTGATCGACGGCATAGCGGTCGTTCCCGAGCAACGCCTTGCGCGCGAGGGTGAGGCCGTTGCTGTGCACACCGTTGCTTCTGACCCCGATCACCACGTCGCCTTCGCGCACATGCCGGCCGTCAATGACCCTGTCGAGGGCGACGCGGCCGACTGCCATCCCCACCAGATCGAAGCCGGTGACGACGTCCTTGAGCTGCGCCGTCTCGCCGCCGGAAATGGAAATCCGCGCCATCCTGGCGCCCTCGCACAGGCCGGCGCCGATCGCATCGAGCATGGCCGCGTCGGTGCGCGACACCATCAGATCGGCGATGATGGTCTTCGAGCCGACGCCGTCGGTGCAGAGCGCGAGGCCTACGCCGTCCAGCTCGATGACGTTGGCGAAGTAGCCGATCGGCAGCAGGACGCGGCCCAGCCCGGATTGCGGCCAAGTCTTCCGTACCCGCGCGATGATGTTGTCGAGACCGGCATCCGCCTCGGCGGTATCCACCCCGGTCTGCTTGTAGACTTCCTTCCGCACGTCGGCATATCCACTGTCGGTTGCGCCGGGATCGGCGAGCCTTGGGTTCGCGCTCGAAAACGGTACCACGTCCCCGCGCTTGATCGCCATTGCTCCCCGCCCGAATTTGCCCGCCCCGTGTGGCGACCAACGTCCCGTACGTCTGCCAACGAAGTCGGTCAGAGCATGTTTCCGGTGGCAGCGTGCGGGCTTTGATCGCGATTCATGCAGCGAATTGATTAGTCCGCGCAGGCCCCGGAGTCAAAGAGATTTGTTCACGGAATCAATGGCTTATGGGAAGCACGGCGGAGTCGAAATCGATTCCGTTTCAATGACATAGCGACCAATTGCCCGCAAAATCAGCCGCCGCCGACACGATCCGAACCCACAAGATTTTGCCGCGCAGAGCAGCCGGGCCGCCCTCGCGGGCATGGCATCGTCAAGCATGCGACGCCGAGTATTCGCCGGCAGCAGCAGCCGGGGTATGCGCTCTCTCAGTGCGTCTTGAAGACGTAGTGCAGCGCGAGATGCACGAGCTCGGCCGAGATCACGAACACGAGCAGCAGGAACACCCATTTGCGGGCCTGCGGCGAGGTCGCGAGGCGCGCGCCCAGAACGCCGCCGGCGACGCTGCCGAGGCCCATGATCGCGCCAAGCGTCCAGTCGACGTTGCCCTTGAAGGCGAACACGGCCATCGCGATGACCGTGGTGGGGACCAGCGTCGCGCTCTTGACGGCATTGGCATGGACGAGCGGAAGGCCGACGGCCAGCGTGAGCGCCAGCAAGAGGTAGGTGGCGCCGTCGAGCACGATGAAGCCGAGCCAGACGCCGATGCCGACGAACAGCAGGAACTCGCGGGCGCCGTAACGCACGGTGTCGGAGGCGGCGGACTCGATCGCCTGCTTGAGCTTGGTGAACAGGAGCAGCAGCGCCAAGAGGACGGCCGCGGTGATGATCAGCGCGAGGTCGCGGCCGGGCAGGATTTCCGCCAGGCCGGCGCCGATCAGCCCGCCGATCGAGACCGGGAGGCTGATCTTGAGCGCCAGCCCCCACGGCAAGGCCTTGCGCCGATGAAAGCTCATGGTCGCCGCCAGCGCGCCGATCAGCACCGGGATGCGGTTGGTCGCGTTGGCGGCGATCGGGTCGAGCCCGATCATCAAGAGGATGGGCAGGGACACGGCCGAGCCCGACGACGCCGCGGTATTGAGAAAGCCGCAGGCAAGGCCGGCGCCCAAGCCCAAGAGCAAAGACCAGACGTCGTAGCCCAACCCGCCCGCGATCATGGCGCCTCTTTCGGTCTCGACCGCCCGCTCGGTCAGCAGCTCGCCCGCAGCAAATCCGCTGCGCTGGGTTTATACACTGCGAGCGTGCCGCAGGCTCCGCCTCTCCCCGCTTGCGGCAGATCCGGTCCCCATTGCCAGAGCACCAAGTTCGCCATCTCGGGTCGGGCGCCGATCGCAAAGGACGGAACGAGGACACCGGCGGCGCCGTTTCGGATCAGCCGTTCGGCGATGCGCCATGACGCGGGCTCGCGACCGTTCGCGCGATCAAGAGCCCAGGCGCAGGCCAAGTCGGCCAATACGACCCCGGCAGCCTCGCGATCGTGCTCCGTCCTGAGATCGACGACGTCGTCGACATCGACATCGTAGGAACAGACGGTCAGCGGATCGAACCGGTGCGCGAAGCCGTGTCCCATCTCGAGGAACATGCCCTCGAGGGTCAGGCTGAGATAGAGCGCCGGGGTGCCGATTGGATTGAAGCGGCCGCCTTTGGCCTTGGCGCCGTCCCCCGAGAGCGGCGAGAACGCCCATCTGGGATCGTGTGCTCGAAAGCGCGTCCCCTGAGATCTCAAGCGAAGCCGCCCACGGCCACGTGGTCGAGGTAGTCCCGCACGGCGGCAGCTTTCCCTTCCTTCACAAGCGACTCGGCGGTTCGCCCGCCGAACGCCGGCAACGGTTCGGCCCGGTACCATGCCATGGCTTGGTCCTTGCCGCCGGCCCAATCGGCGACCCTGCCCAGGATCTCCAGCATTTCCCTGACGCGGCTCTGCGTCTTCGGTCCGGCGACGCGCTTCACCCGCTGCAACGTCTCCGGCCGCACGCCGACGGTAGCCGCAAGCTGCCCCTTCGACATGCCGAACCATCTCGCCACGTCGTCCACCGCCACGATCCCGTTGTCGTCGATGAAACGGGCGACGAGCCGCGCGCCCCGAACGGGGTGCCCCTCTCGTGGCCGGGCGCCCTTCCCGCCCCGCGCGGCTCGCGGCGGTCGTTTGACGCGGCGCATTTGCCGTCTCCAATGTCGGACCTTTCCGACATCTCATACGGCACTTTCGGCTCGCCGTCCATATCTGCGCGCCGTCCGGCCTTGTTGAAGTGAACGTCCGCAGTGAAAGTCTTGTGAGTTCGTCTGTGACCGTGCGTCACACTCGCCGCGTAATATCATTGCAGCCGTCGAACAAGGTCACCGGGAGGGTTCGCATGAGGATGAAGTCCTTGGCCGGCGTCATGGCCGTCGCCGCCGTGCTGGCGGCGGGCACCGGCGCGGCGGCGCAGAGCTACCCGGACCGGCCGGTGCGCATCGTGATCGCATTCCCCGCCGGCGGCACCATCGACACGCTCGGGCGCATCCTCGCGCAGAAGCTCACCGAGGCCTGGGGCCAGAACGTGGTGATCGAGAACCGGCCCGGCGGCGGCGGCAATATCGGCGCCGCGGCGGCGGCGAAGTCGGCGCCGGACGGCACTACGCTGCATTTCGGCGCGCAAACGCTCGGGGTGAACGTGACGCTGCAGCCGAGCAAGGACTTCGATCCGGTCAAGGACTTCGACCCGATCATGCTGGTCGCCACCGCGCAGGACGTGCTGCTGGTGCCGACGAGCTCGCCGTTCCGCACGGTCAACGAGCTGATCGACTACGCCAAGGCGCATCCCGGCGAGCTCAACTATGCCTCGCTCGGCACCGGCACCAGCGGGCACCTCGCCACCGTGATGTTCAGCGACCTCGCCGGCATCACGCTGCAGCACGTGCCCTATACCACGGTATCGCAGGCGACGACCGACGTGATATCCGGCCGCATCGCGGTGTTCCTGCCGACGCTCGGCGGCCACATCGGCAACGTCACCGCCGGCCGCATGCGCGCGCTCGCGGTGTCGGGCAAGGCGCGCGCGGCACAGCTGCCCGAGGTGCCGACCTTCACCGAGCTCGGGGTGAAATTCGTGGACGAGACCAGCTGGTACGCGCTGTTCGCGCCCAAGGGCACGCCGAAGGAGATCATCGCCAAGGTCAATGGCGACGTCGCGCGCATCCTGGCGCTGCCCGACATGAAGGAGAAGGCGGTCACGCTCGGCTATCGCTATGTCGGCGGCTCGCCCGACGCGCTCGCGGCGTTTCTCCGGAGCGAGATCGCGAAATGGGCCGAGGTGGCGAAGAGCGCGTCGTTGAAGTAGCCGACAGCATTGCCGCGCACTCGGTGCGCTCCCTCTCCCCGCTCTTCGCGGGGAGAGGGAGGGGGTGAGGGGCAGCCTTCCAAAGCGGAGCGTGTCGAGAGCCCCCTCACCCGACGCGCTTCGCGCGTCGACCTCTCAGCCGAAGTCGAATTTATCCGACTTCGGCCAATCATAAACTGACCGAACTCGGGTAAACCCGAGTTCGGTTGCAAGCGGGGCGAGGTGGAGCCTGCGGTGCGGGCGGAGAATCAATTCACGCGACGTTGCCTTGCGCGAA
>WNFA01003267.1_pt1 | contig 13476 bp, 10 predicted proteins | sample 5400481 | NCBI WGS metagenome assembly WNFA01 (sample SAMN13153340, study PRJNA577476) | soil metagenome | isolation source: 120 cm saprolite under Douglas fir tree site 2 hole 1 replicate 2 | place: USA:California | collected 2015-04-18 | reverse complement strand
ACGGATCCCTTGCAGCCCTTCCACGATGACCTGGTCGCCTGCGGATAGCCCCGCTTCGAGCACGACGTTCGTCCCGCTCTCGCCCCCGGTTTTGACTCGCTTCACGACCGCCTTGCCGTCCTCGACGACGAATACATAGACACCTTCCTGGTCGGAGATCAGCGCGGCCTGGGGAATCACGACCTTTTCCTCGGGCGTGCCGCTCTCGAGATTGACTCGCACCAGTTGGCCATCGATCAGGCGACCATCGGGGTTCGGCATGGTGGCGCGGGCGATGACGGTATCGGTGGTGCGATCGACCGTCACATCGACGAAATTGATCTCGCCCACCTGGTCGTAAACCGACCCATCCGAAAATCGAATCCGTACCTTGATGCTTTTGAGGTCGGTCGGTCGGCCGGTCTGAGCAGCCTGCAGGAATTCGCGCTGGCTCACCGGGAAGGTGACATACATCGGATCCTGGCTGACGATCGTCGTGAGGACGCCACTGTCGGGGCCGACGACATTGCCCTTGGTCACAGTGGTGCGGCCGACCTTGCCGGTAATCGGCGCGACGATGTCGGTGTAGCCAAGATTGATTTGCGCCGTTTGCAGGTTGCCTTCATTGGTCATGATGGCGCCCTTCGCCATTCCTTGGGCCGCAATGGCCTCGTCCAGTGCCTTTTCCGCGGCGACGTTCTTTGCAAACAGTTCGTCTTGCCGTTTCCGGGTCTTCACCGCCAACTCGTGTTGCGCCTTGCTCGTCTCCAACGCGCCCTGGGCCTGGTCGACCGCGGCATTGAACAAGCCTTTTTCGATGCGATAGAGAGGCGTGCCCTCCTTGACCACATCGCCCTCCTTGAAGAGGACCGCCTCCAGGTAACCCTTTACTCTCGCCCTGATCTCGACGCGGTTGATCGCCTCGACCCGCCCGACAAAGTCGAGCGCCTTCGAGATCGGCCGCTTTTCAGCGCTGACCGTGCTGACAGGGACGGGAGCGGACGCTTGCGAATGCGCTGATGAAGCAGATGCAGCGCAGATCAACAACGCCGCCCAAATTGAGACTCGCATTTTTGGCCTCCCTTCGGCGCAGGATTGCAACCCGACGGGTCCGGCGAACACTTGACCGATGCCCACTCGTCCTGGAATTTAATCCAATGAGCAAGATCTTTCCAGTTCCGGCAGCCGAGCCGTTTACCCTCCGGTCAGCGCCACGATTCAAGCATAACTCCCAGGGAGACCGTCATGACAAAGCCTGTGGTGATTGCAGCAGGATTGATATTGGCCTTCGCCGCAGTCCCAGCAGCTCGGGCACAAGTCACGCTGGATGTTTCAAAGATCACGTGTGACCAATACACCGGCTACAAGATTACAAATACCCAAAACATCGCGATCTGGCTGAGCGGTTATTACCACGGCAAGCGCGGTGATACGACGCTCGAGACCCAAGGACTCGTCGCGAATGCGAAAAAGCTGCGAAGCCATTGCTTTCGCAATCCTGAAACGTTGGTCATGAATGCAGTTGAAACATTGTTTGCGACAAAGAGATAGGCAATTTGCTCATCCAAGAAAAAAGGTAGACAAGGTATCGATGCAGCACTCACGCCGCGATTGCCCGTGGAGCCGGACTCAAGGAATTGATCGCGGAGGTCCTGCCGGACAATAGGCCGATGCTAAAAGTATTCGAGAACACAATTCCCTCTCGGCATGAAGCGCGAGCTCCAAGTTCTGCACGTCGCTCTTCGGTTGTGCTAAGCGAAATACGTCAAAGCAGCAATTTCAGATAAAATGCTGTCGCACTCCTTGGAAACATTGAACATTTTGGCTTTCGTTTTTGGCTTTAGAGATGATATTGAAAACCGAAAGTGATGTGCTGCGCACGCTTGGCATGGCTTAAAGGAGCGGGTCGAATGCCCGTCCATCCGTTAACTGCCCGTGTTCTGGGACCAACTGTCGTCTGCATCGTTGCATCGATGGTCGCATGGGCGCCTGGCATTTCGGACGAAGGCCTCCTGATCGTCAGCGCGCAGGCGCAACGCGCGCAGAAAAGCCCCGCCGACCAGCTGCGATCCCAGGTGGAGACCCTCATCAATCGCCTGCGCGGTCGCGACATGCCCGAGGGAATCGTGAAATCGAACGGTCGCATCGAAGCAACGCAGGTCGATGTCGCGGCAAAATATGGCGGCCGCCTGGCGACGCTGACGGTGGACGAAGGCGACGAGGTCACGGCTGGACAGAGGGTTGCCACCATCTCGTCGCCGGAAACGGAAGCCCAATTACGCGCGGCGCAAGCGCAGGTGTTGAAGGCGAAACAGGCAATGGCGGAAGCTGTTGCACTCATCGCCCAGCGCAAGAGCGACCTGGATTTTACCAGAACGGATTATGACCGTGGAAAAATGCTCATCGAGCACGGAAACATACCGCAGCAGGTGGTCGACCAGCGTCGCAACAAATTCGAGGCAGCGGAGGCCGCATATGTTGCGGCCAACGCCAAACGTGACGAGGCTGACGCCGCGATCAAGGCCGCCGAGGCCGACGTCGAGCGGCTGCAGGCGGTTCTGGTCGACCTGGTGCTCGTGTCGCCGAGAAGTGGAAGGGTGCAGTACCGGCTTGCCCGCGCCGGCGAGGTGGTTGCCCCAGGACAGCGGGTTCTGACCATCCTCGATCTCAACGACGTATACATGACGATCTACCTGCCCGCTGATGTTGCCGGCAAGCTCACGCTCGGCGACGAAGCGCGCGTCATCGCAGATCCCATTCCGCAATACGTCATTCCCGCGACGATCAGCTTCGTCGCGACCGACGCCCAGTTCACGCCGAAGAGCGTCGAGACCGAGGAGGAGCGGCAGAAACTGATGTTCCGCGTCAAGCTTCAGGGGGAGCCGAAGGTCTTGGACAAATACCATCGGTTTGTGAAGACGGGCGTTCGCGGCCTCGGCTTCGTCCGCACCGACCCCAAGATCGCCTGGCCTGAGGAACTTGTGGTGAAGCTTCCCCAATGACGGATGCCGTCATCGCCCGGATCGAGCGGGTAACGCACCGCTACGGCAAGACGTTCGCCCTCAACGACCTCACCCTCGATATCCCTGCCCGGTGCATGGTGGGAATGATCGGGCCCGACGGCGTCGGCAAGTCCACCTTGCTCGGCCTCATCTCCGGGGTGCGCAAGATCCAGACCGGCAAAGTCACGGTGCTGGACGGAAACATGGCGGACGCCGCGCATCGCAGAGCGAGTTACGGCCGCATCGCCTATATGCCGCAGGGGCTGGGCCGCAATCTCTATCCGACGCTCAGCGTGTTCGACAACATCGACTTCTTCGGCCGCTTGTTCGGGCAGGGCACAGCCGAGCGCAGAGCGCGCATCGACGTTCTCTTGCCGGCAACTGGTCTCGATCCGTTTGCTAGCCGACCGTGCGGCAAGCTCTCAGGGGGCATGAAGCAGAAAGTCAGCCTGTGCTGCGCGCTGATGCACGATCCGGACCTGCTCGTTCTCGACGAGCCGACGACCGGCGTCGATCCGCTCTCGCGCCGGCAGTTCTGGGAGCTGATCGATTCGATCCGCGCGCGGCGGCCGGCCATGAGCGTGATCGTCGCGACGGCTTATATGGACGAGGCCAGCCGCTTCGACTGGCTCGCCGCCATGGACGATGGCAAGGTCATCGCGCGTGGCGCGCCGAAGGAGATCCTCGCCAAAGCGCAAAAGACCACGCTGGATGACGCCTTCATTGCCCTTCTGCCGCCGGAAAAACGCGCCCAGCATCAAGAAGTCATCGTGCGTCCGCGCACCATCAGCGCTGATGAGACCCCGGCGATCGAAGCGGATGGCCTGACCCGCCGCTTTGGGAGTTTCGTCGCCGTCGACCACGTGAGTTTTCGCATCGCGCGCGGCGAGATCTTCGGCTTCCTCGGCTCGAATGGCTCCGGGAAGACAACCACCATGAAGATGCTGACGGGGCTCCTGCCGGCGACCGAAGGCTCGGCGAAACTGTTCGGAAAGCCGATGGGCGCCGACGACATGGAGGCGCGGCGCAACGTCGGCTACATGACGCAGGCGTTTTCCCTCTACAGCGAGCTCACCGTCCGGCAGAATCTCGATCTGCATGCGCGTCTCTACCATCTGCCGGCAAACGAGATCGAAGGCCGGATCAAGGAGCTGCTCGAGCGCTACGATCTCAAGGACGTTGCGGACGCGAGGCCGGACAGCTTGCCGTTCGGTGTCAAGCAGCGGTTGCAGCTCGCCGTGGCGGTGCTGCACCGGCCGGCCCTTCTCATTCTCGACGAGCCGACTTCGGGCGTCGATCCGATTGCGCGCGACGCTTTCTGGCGCTCGCTGATCGACCTCTCCCGCAATGACGGCGTCACGATCTTCCTTTCGACCCACTTCATGAACGAGGCCGAGCGCTGCGACCGTATTTCGCTCATGCATCGGGGGCGCGTGCTCAAGGTCGGCGCGCCCAAGGAGTTGGTCAAGGAGCGCGGCAGCGCTTCTCTCGAGGACGCCTTCATCAGCTATCTGGAGGAAGCGGCTGGAATCGACAAGACAAAGAAGACCGAGGCGCCGCAACCGGCGGCGCCGCCGGCCAAAGCTGCGCCGTCGCGTGCGTCCAGACGATTCGATCCCGGGCGGCTATGGGCTTATGCCCGGCGCGAAACCATGGAGCTGCTGCGCGACCCCATCCGGCTGTCGTTCGCGTTCGTCGGTCCTGTCATTCTGATGTTGGCCTTCGGCTACGGTATCACCTTCGATGTCGAGAATCTCAAATTTGCGGCCTTCGACGAGGACGAGACGCCGGAGAGCCACAGACTGATCGAAAACTTCTCGGGCTCACGTTATTTCTCCGAACAGCGTCCGATCAGCTCCGCCGCCGAGATCGAGCAACGGATGAAAAGCGGGGAGCTGGCAGTCGTCGTTGAGATTCCCGCCGGGTTCGGCCGCGATCTTGCAAGGCTGCATCCGCCCGAGGTCGGTGTCTGGATCGACGGCGCCATGCCGTTCCGCGGCGAGACCGCGAAAGGCTACGTCACCGGGCTGGGCCTGAAATATGCGAAGGATCTCGCGGTCGAGCGCCTCGGCCCCAACGTCGCGTCCAACGTCTACCTTGGCGGCCTCAACCTGGAAAATCGGTTCCGCTACAACCAGGGCTTCAAGAGCGTGTTCGCCATGGTTCCAACCGTGATCGTGATGATGTTGATTTTGATCCCGGCGATCATGGCGACCATCGCTGTCGTGCTCGAGAAGGAAACCGGTTCGATCGCAAATTTCCGCTCCACTCCCATCAGCAAATTCGAGTTCCTGGCGGGCAAGCAGTTCCCGTATGTCGCCGTTGGAATGTTGACCTTTACCCTTCTGGTGCTGATGGCGTTTTTCGTTTTCCACGTGCCGGTCAAGGGGTCTTTCGCAGCCCTCGCGCTCGGCACGCTGCTCTATGTTTTCTCGACTTGCGGTTTCGGGCAACTCGTCTCGACCTTCACCCAGACCCAGGTCGCGGCAGTCTTTGCGACCACGGTTCTCTCGGTCATACCGACGGTAAACTTTTCCGGTTTGCTGGTGCCCGTGTCCTTCCTCACCGGCCAGGGAAGGCTTATCGGCCTGATGTTTCCAGCGGCCTGGTTCCAGCCGATCAGCGTCGGCACCTTCACCAAAGGACTCGGGTTTTCCGATCTCTGGTTCAATGCGCTCGTCCTTGCGGTCTTCGCGCTCGTCTACCTCCTTGCCGCGCAGACAGTGCTGCAGAAGCAGGAGGCCTGAGATGTCGGTGGCGACTCCGTCAGCAGGGACAACCTCGCAAGGAATGACCAAGGCGAAGCGGCCCAGGAGCAATCGGCTCGCCAAGCTGCGCGTGCACCTGGCCAACATCTATTGGCTGATGATCAAGGAGCTGCGCAGCATCCGCTCCGACCCGATCATGCTGGCGCTTGTCGCCTATAGCTTCACCATCGCCATCTACGCCGTTGCCACCGGCGCCTCGACGGAAGCGACCAACCTTTCAGTTGGAATCGTCGACGAAGACCATTCCGACCTGTCGCGCCGAATTGCGGACGGGCTCACTCCGCCGACATTCAAGCCGGCGGTGGAGATCGCCGCGACAGAGATCGATGCGTCGATGGATTCGGAGCGTTTTATCTTCGTCATTGAAATTCCTCCAAAGTTTCAGGAGGACATCCTCTCCGGGCGGCAGCCGTCGGTTCAGATCAACGTAGATGCCACTGCCGTGGCCCAGGCCTTCAATGGCATGACCTACATCGAGAATGTCATCGTCAACTACGTCACAGAGTTCGTCACCGGACGCGAGGGGCTGATGGGCGTGCCGGTCAAGATCGTGACCCGCGCAAAGTTCAACCCGAACCTGAAGTCGAGCTGGTTCTCCTCGGTGATGCAGATCATCAACAATCTCACCATGCTCACCGTGATCTTGACCGGAGCGGCGCTCATCCGCGAGCGCGAGCAGGGCACGGTCGAGCATCTCCTCGTCATGCCTGTGGTTCCGACCGAGATCATGTTGTCGAAGATCCTGGCCAATGGCTTCGTCATTCTGGCCGCCGCCGAGATATCGCTGCTGCTTGTCGTGCAATGGTGGCTGCAGGTGCCGATTGCGGGATCGACCCTGCTGTTTCTCGGCGGCTCGTGCTTTTATGTGTTCACGGTCGCGGCGCTCGGCATTCTTCTCGGCACGGTCGCTGCTACGATGGGGCAGTTCGGACTGCTGGCGATTCCCGTGCTATTGGTCATGATGCTGCTTTCCGGCGGCACGACGCCGATGGAAAGCATGCCGGTCTGGCTGCAGTACCTCATGAGAGTGATCAGCCCGACGCCGCATTTCGTCGTTTTCAGCCAGGATGTGCTTTATCGCGGCGCCGACCTCTCAATCGTATGGCCTGAGATTTTGGCCACCGCGGCCATCGGCGCTGTTTACTTCGCGTTCGCTTTGCGCCGCTTCCGCAGCGTGATCTTTGGAGGCTGAACGAAGAGTAGAAGAAACGGTGAACTGCGCCGTGTACTCATAACTCCGGCTCTGCGCCTCCCCGTTGAGCCTTTCAGGCGCCACCATCAACGATCCGCCAGCGGCTCGAGCCTGGCGGCGAGCCACTTCGCCCGCGCCTCGGGGCTGGCGAGAAACCGGACGAACGCGCGCGCGGCTTGCGGCTCCGAGCCGTCCGACATCAAGGCGCCCTCGTAGCTCGTGGTGATCTGCAACAGCGCCGGCACCGGAGCGGCGAACGCCAGGCCTTTGCCTTCCGGGATTTCGCTCACATTATAGAGTCCCATCTCCACCTCGCCGTTGGCGATCGACTCCTGGCTCACCGCCTGCGACGGAACGATCTTCAGGCGCGGCTTGAGCGCGTCGAGAATTCCGGCCTGGGCGAGGATTCTTTCCGCCTTTTCCCCGCTCTGATTGGGCAGCGTCGGATCGCCGTAAACCACCGACTTCGCCGCCAGCAGCGCCTGCTTGAACGCCTCCGGCGTCGAAAGGTCGGGCAACGGCGCGCCCGCGCGCACCGCCACCCCCATGCCGGTCTTGGCCAGCGGCACGCGGCTCTCCGGGTTCACGACGCCGTCCTGGTCGAGCCGATCCATGGCCGGTTCGGACACGATCACCGCATCGAAGACCTCGCCGTCCTTGATCTTCTGCGTGACGACGACGGGCGCGCCGAAGGTGAGGACCACGCGGTGGCCGCTCTCCGTGCCGAAGTCCGCGGCGAGCGCCCTGACCGCATTCTGCACCGCCCCTACGCTGAGCACGCGGACGTCGGCGGCGCCAGCCATGCCCGTAAGCGAGATCAGCGTTACCGCAATGCAAGCGTTCCGGCTGAAACTCCGCATTGTGTCTTCTCCTCGGAAGTGCCAGATGTCCGCGATCCTCTAGTGTCCCGATCCCGTAGTTCGCACACCCCCGCGGCATCCTCAATGCGAACTTCGAAATTGAAGGGACACTAGCAACTTTATGATTCTAGTGCGGTCTTTGGATTTGAAGTTCCTAAGCGAGCTTGCGGCGACATGATAGGAACTTCAAATCCACCGCACTAGCTAGCCGCATCGATCCTCCACCATGGCCCACGACGCATCGCACGAGCGCGCTTCGCGCCTCACCGGCATCGCGCTGATGTGCGGGGCGGTGGCGTGCTTTGCCATGCTCGACACCACGGCGAAATATCTCAATCTCTATATGAGCACGCTGCAGGTGGTATGGGCGCGCTACACCGGCGCGTTCTTGTTCCCGTTGATGGTGTCGAATCCGTGGACGCGCCCGGGTCTCACCCGCACCAACCGGCTGGCGCTGCAGATCGCGCGTTCGGTGCTGCTGCTGGCATCGACGCTGTGCAATTTTCTGGCGCTGAGATACCTTCAGCTCGCCGAGGCGATCGCGCTCGTGTTCTCGACGCCGTTCTTCGTCGCGGCGCTCTCGGGCCCGGTGCTGGGGGAGTGGGTGCACTGGCGGCGCTGGACCGCGATCGCGGTGGGCTTACTCGGCGTGCTGGTGGTGACCCGTCCGGGGGCGGGAAGCTTCCAACCGGCGGCGCTGCTGTCGTTGACTGCCGCGCTCTGCTACGCGCTCTATTCCATCGCCACCCGCGTGCTCGGCCGCACCGACTCCAACGCGACCACGCTGTTCTATTCGAACATCGTGGGCGCGCTGGCCTTGCTTCCGGTGGTGCCCTTCGTGTGGACGACGCCGAGCGATCCCCTCGTCATCGCGCTCATGGTGGCGACCGGCGCGATGGGCAGCTTCGGTCATTACCTCCTGATCGCGGCCCACCGCCTGGCGCCGGCGGCGGTGTTGTCGCCGTTCATCTATACCGAGATCGTGTTGGTGGCCGCCACCGGCTTCCTCGTGTTCGGCGACGTGCCCAACCGGTCCACGCTCACGGGCGCCGCCATCGTGGTCGCCTCCGGCCTCTACATCCTCCACCGCGAGCGGGCGGTCAGGCGAACCAAGGATCAGCGGTCAGTCGTCAGCAATGAATAGCTGCGGTTTTTCAGCGTTGACCGGCACTCTGACCGCAATTCCGATGACCGACTTCCGGCCACCGTGCCCTGAGTTGCCTAAGCTTGGTCGGGAAGGCTAATTTCCGTTGCTGTCCCCCGGCTGCCCATTTCATCCGTCCCTGTCGAGGTGGCGTTCATGGCGAAAAAACCGGCCCGTGCGTCCGACGGCTCCCGTGCGGGCATCAACGACGATATCGGCGAGGAGATGCGGCTGACCATGTACCGCATGCAGGTCGAGATCCGCGAGAGCGAGCAGCGCGCGTTCGATCTCTTCCTGCAGAACCTGGTCAAAGGCACGAGCCACCTCTCGCTCGGCCAGGAGGCGGTGGCGGCGGGCTTTGCCGCCGCGATGAAGCCCGGGGACCTCTCGTTCTGCACCTATCGGGGCCACGCCCATACGCTTGCGCGCGGCGTGCCGATCGAGAAGGTGTTGGGCGAGCTGATGCAGCGCGACAACGGCCTCATGCGCGGCAAGGGCGGCTCCATGCATCTGACTTCCGCCGAGCACGGTGTGCTCGGCTCCTACGCCATCATCGGCGCGCATCTGCCGATCGCCTGCGGGGCAGCGTTGCGCGCGCAGTACAAGGGCGACGGCGACGTCACGGTCTGCTTCTTCGGCGACGGCACCACCAATATCGGCGCGTTCCACGAGGCGCTGAACTTCGCGGCGGTGTGGAAGCTGCCGGTGGTCTTCGTCTGCGAGAACAACCTCTACATGGAATACACCCCGATCGGCGAGGTGACGGCGGTCGAGCATCCCGCGGCCGACCGCGCCGCGTCTTACGGGCTCGAGCGCATCATCGTCGACGGCAACGACGCCGACGCGGTCTACCGTGCCGCCACCGCGGCCTACGCCAAGGCGCGCGCGGGCGGCGGGCCCTCGCTGATCGAGTGCATGACCTATCGCTACAGCGGCCACTCGCGCGCCGACCCGGCGAAGTATCGCCCCGAGGGCGAGCTCGACAAATGGAAGGAGCGCGACCCGATCAAGATCTATCGCGAACGGTTGCAGCAGTTCGGGATCGGCGAGGAGGTGATCGCGGCGATCGAGGCCGACGTCAAGCGCCGCGTCGACGAGGCGACCGAGAAATGCAAGGCCGCGCCGCCGCCGCCGCTCGAACTCCTCACCACCGACGTCTATGCCGACGGAGGCTTCGCATGGCGGAACTGACCTATCGCGATGCCGTCGCCCGCGGCATTGCCCAGGAGATGAGCCGCGACCCCGATGTCATCTTCTTCGGCGAGGACGTGGCCAAGGCCGGCGGCGTGTTCAAGACCACGGTGGGGCTCTACGAGCAATTCGGGCCCAAGCGCGTGCGCGACTGTCCGATCTCCGAGCAGGCGATCCTGGGCGCCGCCATGGGCGCGGCGATGACCGGCTTGAAGCCGATCGCCGAGATCATGTTCTCGGACTTCTTCGCCGTCTGCTTCGACTACATCGCCAACGAGTTCGCCAAGAGCCGCTATATGTCCAACGGCCAGCTCAAATGCCCGCTGGTGGTGCGCACCGCCAACGGCGCGGGCTCGCGCTTCGGCGCCCAGCATAGCCAAAGCGTCGAGAACTGGGCGATGATGATCCCCGGCCTCAAAGTGGTGGCGCCCTCGACCCCGCGCGACGTGATCGGGCTGCTCGCCGCGGCGGTGCGCGACCCCGATCCCGTGATCTTCTTCGAGCACAAATCGCTCTATCCGACCAAGGGCGAGGTGCCCGAGGGCGAGATCGTCGATCGGCTCGGCAGCGCCAGCATCGTGCGGGCGGGGAAGGACGCCACCATCTTGGCGCTGGCGCTGATGGTGCCGCGCGCGCTCGAGGCAGCCGAGAAGCTTAAGGCGGAACACGGCATCGATTGCGAAGTTGTGGATGTGAGGTCGCTGGTGCCGCTCGACACCCGCACCATCCTCGGCTCGGTCGGGCGCACGCACCGCCTGTTCACGGTCGAGGAGAACCCGCGGCTGTGCGGTTGGGGCGCCGAGATCGTGTCGATCGTGGCGGACGAGGCGTTCTACGATCTCGACGGGCCGCCGGTGCGGATCACGACGCCGCACATTCCGCTGCCGGCCGCTGACATCTTGGAAGATATCGCGCTGCCCACCGTCGACCGCATCGTCGACCGCGTGCGCCGCTCGATGCAGGGGTAAGCCGGCGGATCATGCGCACTGCGCGGATGAAGCCCGCGCATGACGACTCGAGAGTTATGAGGTCACACCCATGAGTTCGAGATACGACAACCTTCTTGCCAACGTTCCGACCGATATGTGGATCGGCGGCAAATGGCGCAAATCCTCCGACGGCGGCCGTTTCGACGTTCTCGATCCCGCGACCGAGAACAAGATCGCCTCGGTCGCGAGCGCAACCGTGGACGACGCCAAGGCCGCGGTCGATGCCGCGAGCGCCGCCTTCGAGGGCTGGGCCGGCAGGAAGCCGCGCGAGCGCGCGGAAATCCTGCGCAAATCCTTCGAGCTGATCATGCGCGACGCCGAGCGGCTCGCCAAGCTCATCACCATCGAGAACGGCAAGGCGCTCTCGGATTCGCGCGGCGAAGTCGCCTATGCCGCCGAGTTCTTCCGCTGGTACGCGGAGGAGGCGGTGCGCGCCATCGGCGAGGTTTCGCGCGCGCCGGCCTCGGGCGCGCGCATGGTGGTGCAGCACAAGCCCGCCGGCGTGGCCGTGCTGGTGACGCCGTGGAATTTCCCCGCCGCCATGGCGACGCGCAAGATCGGCCCCGCGCTCGCGGCCGGCTGCACGGTGGTGCTCAAGCCCGCCTCCGATACGCCGCTCACCATGCTGGCACTGATGCCGATCCTGGAGGAGGCCGGCGTGCCTGCCGGCGCGGTCAACGTCATTCCCTCGCGCTCGTCGGGCAAGGTGGTGAGCGCGATGCTGCACGATCCGCGCGTGCGCGTCGTCTCCTTCACCGGCTCGACTGAAGTCGGCCGCAAGCTTCTGCACGAAGCGGCCGACAACGTCGTCAAGCCGGCGATGGAGCTCGGCGGCAACGCGCCCTTCATCGTGTTCGAGGACGCCGACATCGACGCCGCGATCGACGGCGCCATGATCGCCAAGATGCGCAACATGGGCGAGGCCTGCACCTCGGCCAACCGCTTCTACGTGCACGAAAAGGTGCACGACGAGTTCACCAAGAAGCTCACCGCCAAGATGGCGGCGCTCAAGGTGGGCAACGGCCTCGACGACGGCGTGGCGGTGGGCCCGCTGGTCAACGCCGACGCCAAGAAGAAGGTGATCGAGCTCGTCGACGATGCGGTCGGCAAGGGCGCGAAAGTCTTGACTGGCGGCAAATCGCCGAACGGCCCCGGACATTTCTACCCGCCCACCGTGCTCGACGCCGTGCCGGACGGCGCCACGATGCTGCGCGAAGAAATCTTCGGCCCCGTCGCCGCGATTCAAACCTTCAAATCCGAGGGCGAGGTGATCAAGCGCGCCAATGACACCGAGTACGGTCTCGTCGCCTACCTCTATACCAAGGACATGAGCCGCGGCATGCGCGTCTCCGAGCAGCTCGAGTTCGGCATGATCGGGCTCAATCGCGGGCTCGTCTCCGACCCGGCCGCGCCGTTCGGCGGCATGAAGCAGTCGGGCATCGGCCGCGAGGGCGCGCACGAAGGGCTGATGGAGTTTTTGGAGACGCAGTACATCTCGGTGACGTGGTAGAGAGGGATTTGAGCGATCAAATCTCGAGCAGACCGATATTGGGCATGCCTAAACCGAAAGTGCTGCATTTGACATTGGAACGCGAATGGTTTGACCAGATCGCAAAAGGCCTAAAGCGCCACGAATACCGCGAATACAAGCCCTATTGGACAAGGCGGCTGGAAGGACGGACATTCGATCTCATTCTGTTTCGCAATGGCTACGCCGCCGACGCGCCGGAGATGCTTGTTGAATATCGAGGCCTGCGGCGCGACGGAAAACGTGGCCGTTATGTAATTCAGCTTGGACGAGTTCTCAAAACCAAACGCTGGCGCTCTCGGGATTGACGCGATGGACGTGCTGATGCCGCAGCTCGGCGAGACCGTGGCGAAAGGCAAGATCACGCAATGGTTCAAGTCGGCCGGCGACGCCATCAAGCCCGGCGACAACCTGTTCGAGATCGAGACCGACAAGGTGTCGATGGAGGTGCCGTCGACCACCGCGGGCGTGCTCGCCGAAATCCGCGTGCCGGCGGGCGAGGTGGCGCCGGTCGGCGCTGTGGTCGCTGTGATCGCGGACGGCACCGCCGCGAGCGCGCCGCCGGCGGCCGAGACTCTATCCAAGCCGACGCCTGCCTCCGCGCCCGCTGCTCGGCCGGCGCCCATGGCGCCAGTCACAGCAGCGCAGCCCGCCGTGGCGGCGCCGATCAAGCTCGATCCGTTCTTCGAGGTGCGCACGCCGCAACGCAATTACGGCCCGGCGCGGTTGGCCGGCGGCAGAATCGCCACACCGCTGGCGCGCCGGCTCGCGGCGGAAGGAGGCATCGATCTCGCCACCGTTTCACCGTCCGGTCCGCACGGCC
>WNFA01003261.1_pt1 | contig 13482 bp, 9 predicted proteins | sample 5400481 | NCBI WGS metagenome assembly WNFA01 (sample SAMN13153340, study PRJNA577476) | soil metagenome | isolation source: 120 cm saprolite under Douglas fir tree site 2 hole 1 replicate 2 | place: USA:California | collected 2015-04-18 | reverse complement strand
TGGTTAAGGTTTCTCCCTTGACAGAATCACTACAGCAATGTAGCATTGCCAATAGTTAGATAGCATGAGTTGTGTAGTAAGATGGCCTGATTAGGGCGTTGAGGGATGCAGCGGATGTGTGTGGACTTCTTATCTTACGCTCATAGTCCAGACTGCTACACTCCTGGGTGTCACAAGATTGCCATACTCAGGGCACCATAGATAGTACTTTTTACCCCTATGTTTATGAGAAAGGCAGAGTTGTATGAAAAACACTGTTCCTGATCCCCAACATGGACAGACCCTGCGCCGTCGTAGCGAAACCGCGATCGCAATTGTCTTTCTTATTTTGCTGGTTGGCAGCCTGGTCGTGGTCGTGAACATCATCCGCCACAAAAACAGTTCGACTGCCGGCCCTTCCCATACTCGCACCACCCGCACCGCTCACACCGCCCATGCTGATGCAGCGGGTCTCTATGTCGGAGGCGGCATGGGTGAGTTATATAAATTAGATACCAAGACCGGAAAGCTGCTGTGGAGCTTTTCCACCACGGCTCGTACTATTCCGGCTCCGGCGATGGTAGCGGGAAACGATGTCTACTTTGGCGACAGCGACGGCAATGTGTATGCACTCGATGCCAACACGGGCAAGCAGGTGTGGACCTTCTCGACGGGGGGGTCTATTGTCGCCTCGCCTTCCGTCGATGGCACCATTGTCTACGTTGGCTCAGCGGATAGCCATCTCTACGCCCTCAATGCTCAGACCGGCGCGAAAGTCTGGAGCTATGACCCAGGCCTCGGCAACGAGACGGTAACCGTCACCTCTGCATCTGTGGTCAACGGTGTGGCATATGCCAGCGCGAGCGATGAGGCCACCCATAGCTACGTGTTTGCCGTGAACGCTCAGACCGGTGCCCAGGTCTGGCGCACACAAGCTAACGGGGTTCTGCTCTCTTCCCCCCAGGTCAACCAGGGTAAGGTGTATGCGGTCTCTTCGCCTATCACCAAACAAGCGGCCACGACCAGCCAGATAGCTGTCTTCAACGCCGCCGATGGTTCGCAACCGGCACAACCCAACCAGGAGGCAGTAGCCCCGGGGACGCAGGCAGCACCGCTGGCCCCGCCATCCCCAACTCTTGTTAATGGGGTCGCCTACTTTGGGTCACAGGATGGCACGGTGTCGGCTGTAAATGAGGACACGGCAGCGGTGCTCTGGCATCAGAATGTCGGTGGAGCAGTCGACGCCTCCCCGGTTGTGACACAAACATTGATCTACGTGGGTGTGACTACGGGCACGATTGACAACAATGCCATTATGGCTCTTAACCCGGCGGATGGTACACAGCGCTGGACGTCTCAACTCGCCCACTACGCTGGCTCGAATATCGTGGTGAGCGGCAATGTGCTCTTCGTTGGCACGGGGACGGCCACAGTTTATGCCCTCGACTCCACTAGCGGCATGGTCCTCTGGACATATCAAGAACAGGCTCCCTTCGGCAACACTCCGCTCACAGCGGCATGATCGAACGAGGAGGAATCAAAGAAGACATGCTACGCTGTCACTTCCCCGGCCTTGATCTAGCTCATCGTCCTGTGGACGTATCAAGCAACGCATGTGGAGCAAACTGGGGAGGGTGATGAGAAAAATGCATATATTTATATCTTACAATGCAATCAATCTGGAGAGGAATAGCGTATCATGAAACCTGGCAGCCGCAAGGGCTCCGCCCTCTGCCACTACATTTATATGCGAGGGGCATGGACGCAACGAAGGATACTGATGGGCAAGTGGGCACAGCGCAGGGTGTATCTTTTGGCGTTTCTGGGTATCCTCATCCTGATCGGTGCGGCATTCCTGGCCCCAACTCTGATGGGTGCCGAGGCCGAGTCCAGTGAGCGATTTAGCGCCGCCGATAACCTGACAACGTATGGATATAACAACGCACATGATAACTTTAATTCAGCCGAGACCAACATCACCGCTCAATCAGCTCGTAACCTGAAGCAAAAATGGGCTCACAAAACCGGAAATGGTGTCACTGATCAACCTGCTATAGCCACAATAGGCAACGCGAACATTATCTACTGGGGCTCCTGGGATGGCTATTTACACGCGACAAATGTGAATACGAACGCGCGGGTCTGGTCGACCTACGTTGGCCAGACGTCAGATGCGTCGTGTAATCCACCGATCGTTGGCGTGTCGAGTTCACCGACGGTGACCACGATCAACGGAAAATTAGAGGTCCTCGTCGGTGGTGGTGACGCCAATATTTACGCCCTGGATGCTTCCACAGGACAAGTCCTCTGGAAGACTCCATTTCCTGGTGCCGCACCAAGCAACTACATCTGGAGTTCGCCGGCTATTTACAACGGGAGCATCTATATCGGCTCGTCGTCCCTTGGAGACTGTCCGCTGACACAGGGGCAGCTCCTGCAACTGGATGCTACCACCGGAAAGCTTATACACCAGTTTGACTCCGTCCCCAATGGCTGTACGGGCGGTGGCATATGGTCCACCCCAACCATTGACGAAGTGGCCGGCACGGTATACGTTACCACGGGTACCCAATCAAAATGTACGGGTGCAAACGTCTATGCGCCTGCCATGCTCAAGTTAGATGCATCAGACGTGTCACATCTTCTGGATTCCTGGATCATACCGAAGGACCAATGGGTTGGCGATAGCGATTTCGGCACTACACCGACGCTCTTCCAGGAAAACATCAATGGCGTTTCCACAAACATGGTGGGCGCAGCGAATAAGAATGGCATTTACTATGCATTTAACCGTGCGAATATTGGCGCCGGTCCTGTGTGGGAGGTATCAATAGCTTTTAAGGGGTCTTGCCCACAGTGTGGAGGTGGTAGTACCTCTAGTAGTGCCTGGGATGGTCACACGCTCTACGTGGCCGGTGGTAAAACGTCGATCAATGGCAAAGCCTGCCAGGGAAATGTACGCGCGCTCAATCCCAACACCATCACGTTTAGCGGTACGAGTGCCAGCGCAACTCCCACCCCGACTGCAACGGGGACCACTCCCACTTCGACTCCGACTCCTAATGCGACTGTGCCATTCCTTTGGTCGCATTGTATGCAGGCCGGGCCGGTCATTGCTTCCGTGACGGTAGCAGGTGCAACAGCAGGGAGTGAGGTGGTGGCTGCTAGCCAGGGCCCAACGGTTATTGTGATGAATGCGGTCACGGGAAAAACGCTGGCGCGTCTGACCGATCACAAGCATGGCTCGCTGCTCTATGCAGCGCCGACGATCTCGGACGGTATGTTGTTCGTAGGAAATTTGGATGGGAACTTATACGCTTATTCGATTAACGGGGCCTGATAATGAGTTTGATGATCCCGACCTGCTGCGGCAGTCGGGCTAATCAAAGCAAGAAGGAGGGCGAGCTTCGCTCGCAAAAATGAGGATGTCTCGACGTAGCGCCTTACGGAGGCTGGCGGGACTTGCTTTGGCAAGTGGGGGTCTCGGGCAGTTTGTTACCGCGTGTGCCCCTTTCGCATCCGGTCCCGCGCCTATCCGCACATCGACGCCAAAACCTTCTCCCATCGCCCTGGGAAGTCTTCTCTACACCTATCAGGGCCACTCTGATTATGTAAATACGGTGGCATGGTCACCCGATGGCAAGTACATCGCCTCGGGTGGCTTCGATAACACCGTGCAGGTGTGGAATGCGATGGACGGTGGGCAGGTCTACACCTTTCGTAGACATACCGAGGCAGTTGAGATCGTGGCGTGGTCGCCCGACGGTGTGCGCATCGCTTCGGGAAGTCAAGATAAGTCGGTAAAGGTGTGGAATGCTACGGATGGGAGCGATGTCTATACCTATCGTGGGCATCTTATGGATGATAATTCTAACGTGTTTGGGGTGGCGTGGTCACCCGATGGGAAAATCATCGCCTCGGCCGGCCAGGACGAGACCGTGCAGGTGTGGGACGCAACGAATGGAAAACGCTTTTATACGTACAACGCGCATCGCAATGTCGTGTTTGCAGCAATATGGTCGCTCAATGGCAAGCGCATCGCCTCTGCGAGTGGAGACGCTACGGTGCAAATATGGGATGCGATGGACGGCGGACATGTCTTCACCTATCGTGGGCATACCGATGCGGTGAAGTCGCTAGCATGGTCGCCCGATGGCAAGCGCATCGCCTCCGGGAGCCAAGATAACACAGTGCAGGTGTGGGATCCTGTGCACGGAAACCAATTCTACACGTATCACGGGCATACAAAGTATATAACAAGCGTAGCATGGTCACCGGATGGTCAACGTATCGCTTCCGGGAGCAATGATACGACGGTACAGGTTTGGGATGCAGCAGATGGAAGCAACGCCTATACCTATCGTGGTCATACGGCTGGGGTGAATGCCGCGTCGTGGTCACCCGATGGCACACGTATCGCTTCGGCGAGTTTCGACATGACAGTACAAGTCTGGTCTGCTGCCAAATGAAGGGGACCTGGCGACCGCAAGGGTCGCCACTACGCTGGCTAATAGCACTCTGCAGCTTCTTCTGGCGTAGCGGTCGCCAGGAATGATGCAACAAAATGAACCGCACCCCGTAATTCTGCAAACTACCACTCTCCCCACCCACATGCTATACTTCATTCTAAAGAAGTGCACACACCTATAGCATCACCTCGCCGGAATGTGAGGCAGCCTGATGGCCAACACAGCAACCCAACTCACAATTCGCCTGCTCGGCGCGCCCGAAGCACGCATCGCAGGAGCGCCTCTGGTCTTGCATGACCACAAGGCAAGAGCACTCCTCTACTATCTCGCAGTCACCGGGCGACCACATACACGCGATCACCTTGCTACCCTGCTCTGGAGCGAGTCGCCCGACAGCAATGCACGCCACTCCTTCCGTTCCAGCCTCTACCATATCCGCCAGGCTCTACACAACCAGGGTAGCGACGAAGCCCTGGCAGGAGACGGTGACCTGGTCTACCTCAAACTCGATCACAGTGCATGTGACGTCGCCCACTTTCGCCAACTACTCAAAGCAGGCAGCGAAAGCGCACTGGTTGAAGCCATCTCCCTCTATCGCGGCCCTCTGCTGCAAGGCTTCACCCTCAGCGATGTCTCCTTATTCGAAGAATGGCTGCGCTGCGAAGAGAGCGAACTGAATCAGGCATACCTCACCGCACTCCAACGTCTGGCGTCCTGGGCTGAACAGCGCCAGTCATGGAACGAAGCCATTTCTTATGTGCAGCGCATTGTCCAGCTGGATCCACTGGCGGAGGAAGCACAGCAGCGCTTGATAGCACTGTACATAAGAAATGGCGCGATTGGACAGGCATTGCGCCAATACCACCAGTTCGAAACCGGACTGCGGCAAGAACTCGGCCTCACACCTTCTCCCGCAACCCAGGCTCTTGTTTCCTTCGTTGGACGCGACAACGTACTCAAGAAGCTGTTACCGGTCAGCCAGGATGCCATCGTCTTCTTGCAAGGCGAGAGCGGCACCAGCAATAGCCGCCTCCTGGACGAACTCATCAATACATTGAATGCCAGCGCACAAACAGCCGTCTTCCTCCATCATCTTCATGACCTGCTCGCTCCGACTGCCTCAACAAGCGAAAAGCTCCGCCTCACCTCCGCCTTGGGCCAGGTACATCGATCGCTCGGTCAACTTGAGGAGGCTACCTTCTGGCACCGCCAGCACCTCGAACTTGCCCACGAGATCCACGACTCATCTGCTCAGAGCGCAGCCCACCTTGAACTGGGTGAACTCGCCCTCGTCGCCAACGACTACCAGGCAGCAGCAACAGCAGCGAGAGCAGGTCTTGCAATCGACGTACCCGCCGCAAATCCACAGCGCACGGCACTCATTGCACGAGGGCACCGCTTACTTGGCGCGGCACTGGCAATGGAAGGCAGCGATCTCCCCACCGCCGAAAGCCATCTATTAGAAGCCGTCGCTACCCACCGGCTCACCGGCAACAGCAGCGACCTGTGTGCCACCTTGTTTGAACTCGGCAATGTAGCCGCCCAACGCGGCGAACTGCGGCAGGCGCTGGAACATTATCAAGAAGCCGCGCGCACCGCCGAGCGTACACACACGCACTATTTCCTTGCTCTTGCCCACAACAATTTCGCCTATCATAGCCTATTGCTTGGTCGACTCGCAGCTGCCCAGCAAGCCCTGGCAAAGGGCAACACATTAGCCGAAACCTACGAAATGTTTAGTGCGCTTTTGCACCTAACCAGCACGCAAGGTGAAATTCACCTCTATCTGGGCGAATGGGCCATGGCATCCGAGGCATTCCGGCAGGGACTCACCCTTGCCGAAGAACTGGGCAATCTCGAACGCCAGGCAGGCCACCGCGCTGGACTGGCACTCGCTGCACGCGGTCAGCACAACCTCGAAGCTTCGACTGCACTTCTCGAAGAGGCACTCACACTCATCAGTGGACGAGGCTACTGGCATTTATGGACTCGGATCCAGCTCTGGCTCGCCGAAACCCTGCTCTTACGCGGTCGTCTCGTCGAAGCAGAGCCTCACCTCAATGCTGCCTTAGAGATAGCACAGGGTCACGGTCGTACACTATTACTCATGCAGGGTGAGCGTCTCCATGCTCGTCTTCTTGCTACCCACAACGCCTGGCACGATTCCAACACCTTATTCGCCAAAATACTTGAGTGTGCATCCAACCTAAACCTCAGCCTGGAAATCGCACGCACCCAGGCTGCCTGGGGTGAAACGTTACTTCGTCATTCGCCGGATCATCACAACGGACATGCATTACTTGCAGAGGCTCGCAAAGTATTTACAAACTATAATGCTCGAGCTGAACTTCAAGCTATTGCCCTAGCGATGGAGTTGTGAGAATAGAATTCAGCGGCATTTACTTCCAATGACGTTTCAATGACGCTCTCCTGGTATACTATATTTAGCTTATTACGAAGTGTAAGCTAACCTGAAGGCGAGAAATGTCATATTGATGAACGAGTTCCGCTACACCAGCTACGCACAAGAAATCATCTTCGGCCCAGGCTCCATCACCCGCCTGGGCGAGGCCATCGAGCGTTTTTCGTGGCGTCGCTTGATGCTCTGCTCAACTGGCTCCCTGCGCCGCGACGGCACCATCACCTCAATCGAAAAAGCACTCGGAGATCGACTGGTTGCAACCTTTGAACACGTTCGACCTCACGTTCCTGACTTCCAGGTAGCTGAAGCACTGGCACTTGCTGAGAAAAACGATATCGACGCACTGATCGGACTTGGTGGGGGAAGCCCAATCGGTCTGGCCAAGGCCCTCAGCCTTGCGCAGGAAGAGAAACGCACCGGTCGCCCTGCACGTGCCGCGTCTTCCATCGATCAACCACTTGTGCCCGTCATTGCTATCCCCACCACCTACGCAGGATCAGAGATGACACCCGTCTACGGCATCACGCAGCACAGCGATGGCCTGGCTCGTAAAATCACCGTCACCGACAGCAAAATCACACCCAAACTCGTCATCTACGACCCGTTACTCACACTCAACCTGTCGCCCGCCTTGACCGCATCGACCGGTATCAATGCGCTAGCACACTGCATCGAAGCCCTGTACTCGATCACGCGCAATCCACTTTCCACCGCAGCAGCCACTAGCGGCACACGCTATATCACCTCCGCGCTCCCGCGTTGCTATGCTGTTGCTGACGACGTGGAAGCACGTACCGAGATGCTCACCGGAGCGTACCTGGCAGGAACCGCTTTATCGAGTGTCACCATGGCACTGCATCACGGCCTCTGTCACGTCTTAGGCGGAACTGCTGGAGTGCCACATGGTATCGCCAATAGTATTATCCTGCCTCACGCCATGCGCTTCAACCTTGACGCCACGGCCTCACAGTTAGCGCTAGCCGCCGAGGCAATGGGAATCAGCCTCGCGGGTCGAAGTGCAGAGGCAGCTGTCGAAGAGGCCATACAACGTATTTATGCTCTCATCGCACAAATGAATCTGCCCCAGCACCTGCGTGATGTAGGTGTGCGAGAAGCAGACCTGCCTCACCTGGCGCAGCTAGCGTTCCAAAGCCGTACCGTGCAAAACAACCCCAAACCAATCACCGACCCCGCGCAGATCGAGGCGCTGCTGCGGGCAGCCTGGTAACAGAAGGGAGGTATTCCAGAAAATACGATATCGTTAAAATATGTTTAGGAACAAGACTAAAGGAGGTCACCATGCCAATCAACTCGATGGATTACAGCGGCAAAGACACCGTACTCGACGTAGTGCGCACCGAGCGCGCCAATTTCTTCGACATCGTTGACGAACCCAAAAACTGGAACGTCCAGACTCGCTGCACTGAATGGGAAGTGCGCGATATCGTCGGCCACATGATCGACGTCACCGAAGGCTACCTATCGCGCTGGGACATGGCAAACAAAGGTGAAGCCGCCGGAGCCCTTGGCCTACTGACCATGGGCGAGCGACTCAATGAGAACGCCCAGGCATTTCGCAGCCTGCCACCCGAAGAAGCCCTCGCCCGGCTCAAGGCCGATTCGGACAAAATGCTCGCTATTTTCGACTCCCTCACCGCTGAAGAGTGGGGAGGCTTCAACGTCACCCATCCCTACATGGGTCCGCTGCCAACCCTCTTCTATCCCGCCTTCCATGTCATGGACTATGGCGTACACACCTGGGATATGAAATGGGGCCTGGGCCAAAAAGATGCCAGGCTCGACGAACGCACAGCCGGCGTACTCGTGCCCTACATGTTCATCCTCATGCAGGTCACTGTGGACCAGGAATCGGTCAAAGGCGTAGATATTGAGTTCGGCGTCATCGTTGACGGCGAATGGGGTGGTCAGTGGCGTGTACGGGTGAAAGACGGTCAGTACACCTATGCACCTGCCGATAATCTTGATGGCGTGCAAGCCGTTTTCCACTTCAAAAACGCATCAGACTTTGTTCTCACCACCTTCCAACGCTTCCCAGGTGGCGAGGCAAGCGGAGACCCCAAGGTAATCGATCAGGTCCGCCACATGTTTTTTAGGATTTAGGGAGCATAGGGGTAGCCTTGACATGACACAACCGGCCGAGGCCGATGCGCAGCCCCAGGGCACTTTCTGGTTGTTGGACCTCAACCAGCCATTACCGGTTGGTCTCATACCTCGGGTTCCAACAACCTTCATGCGCGTTGGTCCGGAGCTAGCTCAGGAATTGGCACAGGCTATGCAACTCGACGATCCATCAGTCGTCCTGCAACGTTTTGCCAGGGGATGTCACTGTTACGCTGGCAGAATCGAGGGCAAACTCGCCACCTACGGCTGGGTCACGTTTGACGAAGAAGACATTGGCGAGCTAGGCCTGAAATTTTGCCTCAAAGCAGGAGAAGCCTACATCTGGGATTGTGCCACACTGCCGGCATATCGTGGGCTACGTCTCTATCCTGCACTGCTGGCACACATACTCGGCGAACTACACCGTCAGGGCTGGCAGCGTGCGTGGATTGGTGCAGACACTGACAACCTGCCATCCCAAAGTGGCATGGTCCAGGTTGGCTTCCAGCCGGTAATCGACGTCTTCATTACCCGCGTCTCAACCATGCCCCGGTTCTGGGTACGCGGGCGACCCGGCGTCCCCGAACAGTTGGTTACAGACGTCCGCGATGCACTCTTTCCAAAGTGATAATATATCAACAGCTGCTAGAGGGCAAATAATAATGAGCCAACACTCAGCTAACATCACAGGCCCGCACCAGGGTCAACCGCTTCTAGTCGAAGGCTCGCCACTTGAAAGCGCACGAGCAGCCATGATCATGGTGCATGGTCGCGGAGCCACGGCGCAAGACATCCTGACATTGACCGCCGACCTGCACCAGCCCGGTTTTGCTTATCTTGCGCCACAAGCAGCGGGAAATACCTGGTACCCCAACAGCTTCCTTGCACCCATCCCTAGCAATGAACCAGGCCTCTCATCCGGCCTTGCCGTCATCGCATCGATCCTCGATCAATTAGCAGGGGCGAACATCTCGGCCGAGCGCACAATCATACTCGGTTTCTCCCAGGGAGCATGCCTGTCACTGGAATATGTCGCGCGCAATGCCCGGCGCTATGGTGGCGTCGTAGGCCTGAGTGGCGGACTCATCGGCCCCGATGGTACACCACGCGATTACTCTGGCTCACTCGCAGGTACACCCGTTTTCCTCGGATGTAGTGATGTAGACCCCCACATCCCCAAAGAGCGAGTGCAACAATCCGCCGAAGTCTTGCAACGGCTCGGCGGCAACGTCACCGCACGTCTCTATCCACGCATGGGCCACACCGTCAATCGGGATGAACTCCGCTTCGTTCAAACCATGATGGCCGCGCTGACTTGAAACGTTTTTCCTGGTTAGGCTGTATCCTATGACCAGGCCTTGTTTGAAGGATCGGCAAAGAAGAAGAATACTATCATTCATATAGAAAATTAAAAAGATTAGGCATGGTTCAAAGGGTGTTCAAATCAATGTGACAATTGTTCGCTCATACCGTGTGAACATTGTCACATCGATCTGAACCATGCCTTAGGAAATTAAGAAACACTTAGCGTCTTTATTGTTGACTTGCGCTATCGACTGATCTGAACTATCATACAACGGTAAATGTATAGCAAAAGAAAACATTCCTGATTAAGCAGGAGAATGGTAAGTAGAGTTTTTCAGTATGATAGTTGCGACACTCGAATGTTGTGGTTTAGGTTAGTAACCATCAGACTGGCTTTGCTGTGATTTAGCCGTTGTACATTTGCGAAATTCGAATGTTGTAGTTTAGGTTAGTGACTTTTCTTGAAGAAGGTCAATATCCCTTCACTAGAAAGTGAGCAAAAACCTATGTTCCCAATACGTTTCAAAGTAGCGTTTGTAGCTGTTCTCTCATGTCTGGCGCTCGTGCTCGGACTGTTCTCTTCCACCGGTGTGGCCTCGGCCCATTACGCCCAGGCCGTCCAGACCCATGTAAGCACAGTGGCGGCCAATCAAGATCGGTCACGATGTCGAACATTCGTCCTGACGAGAGAGAGATTTAACCGATTCGAAGACGAAGATACTGGCCGATTCTTCGACAACGAGACTTTCTTCAATGGTAGGCACGGTGTTTTTGTCTTTGGGAGACATGGACGGGAATTTCATCCAGTGTTCACCAGGTTATTCGAGAGATTAGTCTTTGTCACCATCTGCCATGGTCACCGGTCAGAGAGAACCGAGATCCGTCCCTTCTGATGACCTGATGAACTACGGCAGCCAGCCGAAACGGGTATCCCGAAGGATACCCGTTTTTGTTGCCCGAGGCTTGTCCTGCCAGGTCAGCTCACTCAGAGGATCAATATTTCGAAGGGCATCCACAGATGCGGCGTCTTCATCGCTTAATGGCTGTGCTCACTTGAATTTTGCCTAGGCAGCATGGTATACTTTAGCCAACGAATGTAAACGCACTCAAAACACCAAATTAGGAGCATGCCTAATGCAAGCCTTCATCTTCTCTCACACAAACGCTGTAGCCTCTAACAGCGTTCTTTCTGCTGAGTGCGTCCTGTGACATCTCATAGGTAAAGCAACCTCAAGAACAAGCAGTTCACCAGAGCACGATGCATCCGAGCCCATCGCTATGGTCGTAGATAGCATCTGACCTTCATAGACTGCGCAACAAGCACAGGTTTGCACTCCACCTACGCATGTTTTCATTTAGCACTAAAGGGGTGCAACCTTGATTTTTCATGGCAACAGGTTCAAGCCATATACCATTTACCTACTCTTGTCCGGTGTCATTGCTTTCGCGCTTAGCACCATCTTCACCATCAATGGGGTGTACCAGGTCGAGGTCGTCAAACTCAACCCGCTACAATTGGTGCTTGTCGGCACCATGCTAGAGAGTGTCGCCTTCGTTTGCCAGATTCCCACAGGCGTGATTGCCGACGTCTACAGTCGGCGTTTAGCGGTCATCATCGGCACATTCCTCATAGGCGCAGGCTTTCTGCTCGAAGGAACAGTGCCACGCTTCGACACGGTCCTGCTAGCCCAGGTACTCTGGGGTATTGGCGCAACCTTCACCGATGGCGCTCAAGAAGCCTGGATCGCCGACGAAATCGGTGAGGAAAATGTAGGTAAAGCATTCATACGCAGTACGCAGATTGGCCAACTTGCCACGCTCATCAGCGTTCCTGTGAGTGTCGGCCTGGCCAGCCTCCGCATCAACCTGCCGATCATTGTAGGTGCTAGCATACTGCTGGGATTGGGTCTCTTCCTGCTGCTGTTCATGCCCGAACACAACTTCCACCCGAAGCCCAGGGAAGAGCGCTACTCCTGGAAGGCGATGGGGCGACTCATGATTGATGGTGGAAGAGCAGTACGGCAGAGCCCCGTGCTCATCACCATTCTCTGCATTACCTTCTTCGCCGGCATGGCCAGTGAGGGCTTTGATCGGCTACAAACCGCGCACTTCATCAAAGACTTCGTCTTCCCCAGTCTTGGGCAACTGAATCCGGTGGTCTGGTTTGGCATCATCAACATCGTCGGCACTCTGCTGGTGCTTGCTGCAACAGAGATCGTGAAAAGACGTGTTGATATCAACAACCATCAGGCCATTGTGCGCACCTTGTTTGCCTTCAACGCCTTCTTGATGGTCAGCGTGATCGTCTTTGGCCTGGCCGGAAACTTTGCCCTGGCCCTCGCAGCCTATTGGAGTGCCAGTGTCTGCCGCAAAGCAAATGTTCCTTTATACATGACATGGCTCACGCGCAACACCGATGCCAAGGTGCGAGCAACGGTCATTTCGATGTCTGGCCAGGTCGATGCCATCGGACAAATTGCCGGTGGGCCTGTCATCGGCCTCGTTGGGAATATCGTCTCCATACGTGCCGCGATAGCAGCTACAGGCATCATTCTCGCGCCAAACCTGCTGCTTTTCGCTCGCTCAATGGGCCAGGGCAAGGACACCCGGGTGATCGTTGAGACTGAGGGAGAAAGTAGGCCTGTGGCGACTCCCCTTCCGTAGGAGCCATCTTGAAGAAATAGATTGAAATGACCGACGAGCCTGGCGGGGAAGCTTACCGTCACCAGGCTCGTCCAGGTTGCAGCCTGAAATCCTGCTGACCTATCCTATTGCAGGAATAAGGCCAATTAGATCATTCCTGTGCGTTACGGGAACCACTCCATAGGTCATCAGCAGCATCAAACCTTGGGATGCCAACCATCTTGGCAAACAGGAATAACACACCTGCGATGCCCAACGAGATCACCACCCACAGCAGCACCTGCGGTGTCCCCATTGGTAGCTCCGGCATCCATCGTGGCAGCTCACGGGTCCGCTGACCATCCACCACCGCCATCGGCGGCGTCCCGAACGGAGCCAACCGGATCACCCCCATCGAACTGAGTCCCAGATCATACGTTACCGCTGTGCCCGGTGCATCCAGGCTCACGTACGTCAGCCAGCTATCGGAGCGCACCCAGCTCATGTTACGGTCGGTCGAGAGATCATGATACAGGAGCGGCGTCATCTTTTCCTGGAATGCCA
>WNFA01018153.1_pt1 | contig 13488 bp, 15 predicted proteins | sample 5400481 | NCBI WGS metagenome assembly WNFA01 (sample SAMN13153340, study PRJNA577476) | soil metagenome | isolation source: 120 cm saprolite under Douglas fir tree site 2 hole 1 replicate 2 | place: USA:California | collected 2015-04-18 | reverse complement strand
GCCGTCCGGCACCGGGCCTGTTGGGCAGCACCGAGCCGGCGCTGGAGCCGAGCACCGAGGCCACCGTCAACAACGTCAACTCGCTGATCCAGCGCGTCGCCGGAACGTCGCTGTCGGAAATCGAAAATCTGATTTCCGAGCTCGAGGGCCTGCGCGACCTGCTGCATGCCGAAGGCCAGCGCGTCCAGCGCGAGATCTCCGGCTACGCCCAGCTCAGCCAGCAGGCGATGAAGTCCACGCGCATGATCGCCGATAATGTGTCGCAGTGGAAACGCGCCGCGGACGGCCTTCGCAACAGCTGATCCCGAACTAAAACCACCGACAATCACCGCCGCCTCCCGTCTCGGGAGCGCGGTGGTTTTATTTGGTTAGAGTGTTTTCTGGCGAATCAGAACCAAGAAGCTCTGGGACGCTTTTGAACTCGTCGGGTCGCGGACACGACATAGAGCGGACACCGCCGCACGGCGGCAAGTTTCGGGGGGGGGACAAACCTTCATGCAAAGCATTCGGCCTGACAATACCGATCCGATTCCGTTGCGGACTTCACCGCACCGGATGAGCACCATCATGATCCGGTTTGTCGGACTGCTGTTCGTGGCCGTGGTGATTCTGGCGCTGGCCTGGAGCCGCTGATTTTTTCGCAATTCTCTTTGCGATCTCGGCTTCTTTGGTTAGCGAACCCTGAACCTATTGGCTGGCGACCGTCGTGGCCTCGAGCGAATAGGCACCATCGGCGTAACCCTTGACCACCATCGTGGCGGTCAGCATCACCGCGAGCGTCACGGTGGCGAAGATAAAGCCTACAAATTTCAAGCCGCTGCGGTCTGCCATGGTCGTCCCCGTTTGTCCCTGTCTCCACAATGGCAGACACTGAGTTCAAAATGCGTTAGCGGGACAATGGTTCCAAACGGCGTGGTGACTGACTTCTAAACGAGCGTCGAAGGGTTAAAATCGTCATTGCGAGCCAGCGGGGGCGTCGCTTTGCTCCTCGCAACGACGGAGCGCAATTTTTCAGGAACCGGCGTTCCGCCTTGGCACAAAGGCCGTCGCCAGCACTGAAAACACCGGTTCGCCGCGCTGGTTGGTGCCGGTGTTGCGGGCCTGCAGGATGCCCCATTCGGGGCGCTTCTCCGACGCGCGCAGCGAATAGACCTCGCTGGCATAGCCGATGGTGTCGCCCGCCAGCACCGGCATGAGCCACAGTAGTTCACGGAAGCCCGGCGATGGTCCCCAGATCGCAATCTTCTCGCCGCGCGCGAGAGCCTCCTGGGCTTGGCGCTGGCCGTCGGCCACCAGCAGCTTCATGCAGGCCGACGCGACGTGCCAGCTCGACGCCGCGAGGCCGCCGAACAGCGATTTGCGCCCCTCTTCCTCGTCGAGATGAAACGGCTGCGGATCGAATTGGCCTGCGAATTTCTTGATTCCGTCGGCGGTGAAGGTGAACGAGCCCACTTCCCGCCGCTGCCCGATCTCGATGTCCTCGAAGAAACGCATCAGCCCGCCTGCCCCAAAGCGAGTTCGGCGCGCCGCCGCACGATGATCGGCGTGACCATCTCGCACAATACCGCCCCCGCGGCGTTGCGGGCCGCGCCTTTGAAGGTGACGATGCCGGTATCGGGACGGCTGCGGGAAACCCTTGCCTCCGCCACCTCGACTTCGAGCGTGAGATCGTCTCCCGGCCGAAGCGGTGCGAGCCAGCGCAATTCGCTGACACCGGGTGAGCCTAGCGAGGCGGTGCGGCCGATAAAGCCGTCGAACAACATCCGCATCATGATCGAGCAAAGAAACCAGCCCGACCCGGAGAGCCCCTTCAGCATCGACCGCGACGCGGCCTCTTCGTCCAAATGCATCGGCTGCGGATCGAATTCGGCAGCAAAGGCAAGCATTTCCTCGCGGGTGACGCGGCGCGGACCATAACTGCCGAAATGACCAGGCGGAAAATCTTCAAAGGCGAGGGTCATGGTGCGGATTGCCTGAAGGAGGCCTGATTGTGGCCGTTATTTGCGGCAATCTCAACCGCCCCACTCGCATGCCTCGCGTGCTCTACGGGCGAGCACCCCTTCGGTGCCCGTCCTGGACTTGCCCGGGACAACGTTCGGAGCTAGGCCGTGTGCTGCCAGCAGCAATGCCTGTAGTTAACCCCTTTACTTATTTGACTCGCCGGGAGAACGACCGATGTTCGAATTTCGGGACCTGTTTCAGTGGGACCGCTTCATCACCCCCACCATCATCAAGACCTTCTACTGGCTAGTTCTCGCGTTAATTGGGCTTTTCGGCCTCTCCGGGATTTTTTCAGGTCTGGCCGCGATGGCAATCAGCCCGTTCGCCGGGTTCATTCTGCTATTGTCCTCGATCGCCGGGGTATTCGTCGGAATCGTGTTTTCGCGCATCGCGGCGGAATTCATCCTGATCGTGTTTCGCATCAACGAGCATCTTGGCGCAATCCGCGACCAGGGGCAGATGAATTAGTCTCGTCTCGTTTTTCGTTCTACCTTAGATCGTCATGCCCGGCCTTGTGCCGGGCATCCACGTCTTCCTTTGATGGTTGCAGAAGAAAGACGTGGATGGCCGGGCGCAGACAAGTTCACGTAGTCTGCGCAAGGCAGACTACTATGCCCGGCCATGACGAAACGTACCCATCTGCTCTGCGCTTACGTATTAAACCTGAAATGCATGACGTCGCCGTCGGCGACGACATACTCCTTGCCCTCCAGCCGCAATTTGCCGGCGTCGCGGGCGCCGGCCTCGCCGCCCAATGCGACGTAATCGGCGTAGGCGATGGTTTCGGCCCGGATAAAACCCTTTTCGAAATCGGTATGAATCACGCCGGCGGCCGCCGGCGCCTTGGTGCCGCGGTTAATGGTCCAGGCGCGGGCTTCCTTGGGCCCGACGGTGAAATAGGTAATGAGGTCGAGCAACTGGTAGCCGGCGCGGATCAGGCGGTCGAGACCGGCCTCCTCCAGTCCAAGCGTGTCGAGAAACTCGGCGCGCTCCTCGCGCGACAGCGTCGCGATCTCCGATTCAATCTTGGCGGAGATTGCAACCGCGACCGCGCCTTCCTTGCTGGCGAGATCCATCACCACTTTCGAAAAATCATTGCCGGTCGCCGCCGAGCCTTCCTCGACATTGCAGACATAAAGCACCGGCTTGGAAGTGAGCAGGCCGAGCATGCCGAAGGCGCGTTCCTCCTCGGGCTTGCGCGCGAGAAACCGCGCCGGTCTGCCCTCGCGCAACAGCACCAGCGCGCGGTTGACGAGGTCGAGCTGTTCCTTGGCGTCCTTGTCGTTGCCTTTTGCCTTCTTGGCGAGGTTGTCGACCCGCTTCTCGAGGCTGTCGAGATCGGCGAGCATCAGTTCGGTCTCGATGGTCTCGATATCCGCCAGTGGCGCAATCTTGCCTTCGACATGGGTGATGTCGGAATCCTCAAAGCAGCGCACCACATGCGCGACCGCATCGACCTCGCGGATGGTGGCGAGAAACTGATTGCCGAGGCCCTCGCCCTTCGAGGCGCCGCGCACCAGGCCCGCGATATCGACAAAGGTCAGCCGCGTCGGAATGATCTGGCCGGATTTGGCGATCTCCGCGAGCTTGTCGAGCCTGGGATCAGGCACCGCGACCTCACCGACATTCGGCTCGATGGTGCAGAACGGATAATTCGCCGCCTGCGCCGCCGCCGTTTCCGTCAGCGCATTGAACAGCGTCGACTTGCCGACATTGGGCAATCCGACAATCCCGCATTTGAATCCCATCGTGCTTCCCGATCCTTCGCGCGCGGCGAATGAGTTTATTTCGGAGCGTCATACGCGGGCAAAAGGCGCGAAGCGCCGTCTTCCCACCTAACAACCCGCGTATCCATCTTCTTCGAATGTTGGATCGCCGGATCAAGTCCGGCGATGACGGCGCGTGCTTTAACTTCCGCCGGCGTCATCGCCCTTGTCGATAAATCCCTTGGCCTGCATCGCCAGATGCACCTTGTTCTGGAACGTCGAATCGCGGTCCGTCACCAGCAGTCCGGCATTATCCGCGATCGCCTCGCAGAGCGCGACGACCCAGGGACGTTCGTCCTTGGCGAAATCGGACAGCACGTAGCCGTGCACCAACTCCTTGACGCCGGGGTGGCCGATCCCGAGCCGCACGCGGCGGTAGTCGTTGCCCATATGCGACGAGATCGAGCGCAGACCGTTGTGTCCGGCAATGCCGCCGCCGACCTTGACGCGCACCTTGGCGGCCGGCAGTTCGAGCTCATCCTGAAACACGGTGATCTCGCCTTCCGACAGCTTGAAGAAACTCGCGGCCTCCTGAACCGCACGCCCCGACTCGTTCATGAAGGTTGAGGGGCGCAGCAGCACCACGCGCTCGCGATCGAGCATGCCTTCCGCGGTCTCGCCCTGAAAACGCCGGCGCCATGGCGCGAAGCCATGACGCCGCGCAATTTCATCGACGGCCATGAAACCGATGTTGTGCCGGTTATGCGCGTGTTTCGCGCCGGGATTGCCGAGACCAACAAAGAGCAGCATGACGCGGCATCCCGCGTCCGGTTACTTCTTCTTGTCGCCGCCAGGCGCCTTGGCGCCGGCCGCGGGCGCCTTGGCGCCTGCCGCAGGTGCTTTGGCGCCCGCCGCAGCGGCGCCACCCGCCGCCGGAGCGGCGGCAGCGCCGGCCGCCGGAGCAGCGCCGGGGGCAGCCACAGCCGCCGGACCGGCAGCAGCGGCGGCAGCCGCGGCCGCCTTGACTTCTTCGGCGTAGCCGGACGGCGGCACGATGGTCACCAGCGTCACGTCTTCGCGCGACAACGACCGCACGCCGGTGGGCAGCTTGACATCCGACAGATGCAGCGAGTGGCTGATTTCCAGTCCGCTGACATCGGCCTCGATATATTGCGGAATGTTATCGACCGAGCATTCCAGGTCGATGGTGTGGGTGACGATGTTGACGGTGCCGCCGCGCTTGACGCCGGGTGCGGCTTCCGCGTTCTGGATGCGCAGGGGAACGCTGACGCGGATGGTGGCGCCTTCGCCGAGCCGCATGAAATCCACATGCAGCGGAAAATCGCGCACCGGATCGAGATGGAAGTCGCGCGGAATCACGCGGTGCTTCTTGCCCTCCAGATCGATGTCGTAAATCGTGGTGAGAAAGCGGCCGGCCAGGATGCGCTGGCGTAGTTCGGTATCCTCGACCGAAATAGTCACGGGGGGCTGGTTGTTGCCATAGATCACCCCGGGCACTCTGCCGGCGCGACGCTCTGCCCGTGCGGCCCCCTTGCCGCCTGCCGGACGTGTGGTCGCCTTCAATTCCTTGACGGTCGCCATTGGATTAAGTCCTTGTTTTCCAAAAAGTTAAAGGCCGCATCGCGGCCCATTTGCCGCCGCAGCAAGCCTCCAGGGGTGCGGGGGCTGCGGACGTGGCGGGGTTCTAGCCCCAAAGTCGCAAAATGACAAGGAAATGCAGGGATTTTTGTGCGGATTTAGCCCTGTCGTCGTCACCGGGCTTGACCCGGTGGCCCATCATTCCTCGCAAGATTCTTCTGAAGATCGATGGATACGCGGGTCAAGCCCGCGACGCCCTGGGCGGCGCCGGCGGCGTCATTCATCAGGCGCCCGATCTCGTCGAAAAACCGATTGCTGGTCTGGGTCATCTTGGGGAATCTCCGGTCGGCTGCGAACTGGAAGGCTTGGTCAGACAATGGCGATCCGGACAGCGCGGTTCAAGGCCGCTGTCGTTCCCTGAAGCGGCAAATCTCCTTAAGCGGTAAATCTCCTTGAGCGGCGAGTCGCCTTGTCGTGTTCCGGTTTCCTTGCAATCGTAGTGAACGCCCAAATCAAGAAACCGAGAAAAACTGCGAGCGGACAGCCCATGATTGACCAGCAAGTCGAAATTCCGACCAAGGACGGCCACACCACCACCTTCATCAGCCATCCCGAGCGCGACGGCCCGCATCCCGTGATCCTGTTCTATATGGACGCGCCCGGCATCCGCGAGGAACTGCGCGACATGGCGCGGCGCCTGGCAACGTCGGGCTATTATGTGATGCTGCCCAACATGTACTACCGCTCCGGCGTCATGGAGCTTGGGCCGTTGTCGCCGGATCCGGAATCGCCCGAGCGCAAGCGGATGTTCGGCTTCATGAACTCGATCAACATCCCGATGGTGATGGAGGATACGACCGCCCTGCTCGCCTACGCCGACGGCCAGTCGGCCGCGCGCAAGGACATTGTCGGTGCCGTCGGCTACTGCATGAGCGGGCGATATGCCGTCAACGCCGCGACGCATTTTCCAGGGCGCGTCGAGGCCGCGGCCTCGATCTACGGAACGCATCTGGCCACCGACCAGCCCGACAGTCCGCATCTGGCCGCGGGCAAGACCAGAACCGAACTCTATTTCGGCTGCGCCGAGACCGATATCTACGCGCCGATGGAGATCATCGAGAAGCTGCAAGCCTCAATGAAGGGCGCCAATGCCGAGGTCGAGATTTATCCCGGCACCCATCACGGCTTCGCGTTTCCGAAGCGGCCGGTTTACGATCGCGACGCCGCCGAGCGGCATTGGGAACGGCTGCTGGCGCTCTATCGCCGCAACCTTGTATCGTAGTCACGGGAAGCAAGATGAGGCTGCTCGCTTTTTCGGACATCCACAACAATCTGGTGGCTGTCCGAAAATTGCGGGCGTTGGAGAAAAATACATTCGATGCAATCATCGTTGCCGGCGATATCGGCAACGCGAGCGCTGCCGATTGCTTCAGAATTCTCGCGACGTTCAAATGCCCCGTCGTGTATGTATATGGCAATTGGGATCATGAATTGAGCTACAAGCGTCGTTTTGAACCCGGCTGTCACCTGCTTCACTCGAATATAGTCACGATCGGCAAAATCAATTTTACCGGCTTTAGCGGGTGTCCGACAAATTGGGGGAAAAATCCGATCGCTCGAAAAATCCATCGCAGGATCGAAATCGAAAACAGAGCCGTGGTGGACGCCTTAAAGCATCGAACGACTCCGGCCGGCAAAATTCGCCATACAAAGGCCTATCAGAGCTACGAACTTCAACTTCAGTCAGCTGAAAATGAGGTGCTGAAACTCAACCGGGAAAGCATCGGCAAGGCGTTAAGCAAGGCGGGGATCGATCCTCGCAAATGCGTGGTCGTGACCCATGAACGCCTTGCTCGATTGAGCGAGGAAATTCCCGGGGTACTTCTGCATCTTTTCGGTCACCTTCATAAGTTTTCCGAACGCACTTTCAAGGCGACGAAATATGTTAATGTTGCAGCACTCGACCACCCCGTCTCCGCCAGACCTCGCGTGAAGGAAAAATGGCAAAAACAGGATTGTCGCAATTTCAATGCAGGCAACTACACCACGATCGAGATCAATTCTTCTCAAGCCATAACGATACGGTGCTTGTTTCTCCCGCACGATTATCCGAATTGGGTTCCATTGCAGGATCGCAGATACAACGGAATCGAGTGGATTCCGGAGGAAGCGACATGGACGAACGCGTCGGACCCACCCTTGCGTCAACGTGAAGTGACGTCCACGTGAAGTGACTTGGAGCAGTTCGCCACAATTACCTCAAATACCCCGTGAATTTTCCCAATGCCCCTTCTCACCATCGACTTTCCGGTGTTCGACCCGATCGCCATTGCGATCGGACCGATCGCGATCCGCTGGTATGCGCTGGCCTATATCGGCGGCATCGTGCTCGGCTGGCTCTACGCCCGCGCGCTGATCAAGAACGAGAAGCTGTGGGGAGGCCCGGCGCCGATCACGCTGCTGCAGATGGACGATTTTATTCTCTGGGTGACGGTCGGCATCATCCTGGGCGGCCGCACCGGCTACGTGCTGTTCTACAATCTGCCGTTCTTCGTCCAGCATCCCGCCGAGATTTTCGAATTGTGGAAGGGCGGCATGTCGTTCCATGGCGGCTTTTTGGGCTGCGTCGCCGCGGTGATATTGTTCTGCCGCAAGCACGACCTTCCGGTCCTGTCGCTCGGCGATATCACCACCGCGGTCGGGCCGATCGGATTGTTTCTCGGGCGGCTTGCCAATTTCATCAACAGCGAGTTGTGGGGCCGGCCGGCGGACTCCAGCGTGCCGTGGGCGATGGTGTTTCCCAATGGCGGGCCGCTACCGCGCCACCCCAGCCAGCTTTACGAGGCCGGGCTTGAGGGAATCGTGCTGTTTACGATCCTGGCGTTGATGATTCGCTTCGGCGCCCTGAAGCGGCCGGGCCTGATCCTCGGCAGCTTCATCGCGATCTACGGTCTTGCGCGCATCGTCGGCGAGTTTTTCCGGGAGCCCGACCCGCAGCTCGGATTCTTGTGGGGCGGGCTGACCATGGGCATGCTGCTATCGGTGCCGATGATCATTGCAGGCGCGATCATTATTGTGGTGGCATGGCGCCGAACCAATTCGAACCAGATGCCTGACACCATCGAGGGCAAGCCGTGAGCGAATATTCGCCGCTCCAGTCCGAAATCAAACAGCTCATCAAGTCGTCCGGCCCGATGCCGGTCTGGCGTTACATGGAGCTGTGCCTGACGCATCCCCAGCACGGCTATTACATTTCGCGCGATCCGCTGGGGCGCGAGGGCGATTTCATCACCTCGCCCGAAGTGAGCCAGATGTTCGGCGAATTGCTCGGGTTGTGGGCGGCGTCGGTATGGAAGGCGATCGGTTCGCCATCGCTGCTGCGACTGATCGAACTGGGACCCGGCCGCGGCACCATGATGGCGGATGCGCTGCGCGCGCTGCGGGTGCTGCCGCCGCTCTATCAGGCGCTGAGCATCCATCTCGTCGAGATCAATCCGGTGCTGCGCGAAAAGCAGAAGGCTGCGCTGTCGGGCGTGCGTGTCATTGCCTGGCACAACAGCATCGACGAGGTGCCCAAGGGTCCCGCGGTCATTTTCGCCAACGAATATTTCGATGTCCTGCCGATCCACCAGATGGTGAAACGCGAGACCGGCTGGCACGAGCGTACCGTCGAGCTCGACGGCAACGGCAAGCTGGCGTTCGGTTTCGCTGCCGAACCAACCCCGCGCTTTGAAGTCCTGCTGCCGCCACTGGTGCGCGCCGCGCCGGTCGGCGCGGTGTTCGAATGGCGTCCCGACGCCGAGATCATGAAGATCGCGACCCGCGTCCGCGATCAGCAGGGCGCGGCGCTGATCATTGACTACGGTCACGTTCGCAGCGACGCCGGCGATACCTTTCAGGCCATTGCCCGCCACAGCTTCGCCGACCCCCTGAAAAACCCCGGTCTGGCCGACGTCACCGCCCATGTCGATTTTCAGGCCCTGGTGCGCGCCGTCGAGGATCTCGGCGCGCGTGCCCATGGCCCGGTGCCACAGGGTGAGTTTCTGAAACGGCTCGGCATCGAAACCCGCGCGCTTACGCTGATGGCGAAGACCACGCATGAGATTTCCGAGGACATTTCGAGCGCGCTGAAACGGCTGACCGGCGACGGCCGTGGCGGCATGGGGTCGATGTTCAAGGTGCTCGCGATCTCTGAACCCGGCCTTGCCTCGCTGGCGGGGCTGAACGATCAGGATCAGCAAGATGTCGGGGCCGAACTGCCATGAGGTTGGGATCGCCCCTGCTCTCTGCCATTCCCGGCCTGCGTCACACGTTCTTTACGCGCGAGGGCGGGGTGTCCGGTGGCATCTACGCCAGCCTCAATGGCGGCCTCGGCTCCCGCGACGATCCCGCTTCTGTCGCGGAGAACCGCCGCCGGATGGCGGAGCAGATCGGCGTCATCCCCGAGCACTTTCTCAGCGTGCACCAGACCCATTCGCCCAATGTCGTGGTGGCCAGCGGACCCTGGCAAGGCGTGTCGCGGCCGCTGGCCGACGCCATCGTCACACGCAACGAAGGTCTCGCCATCGGCGCCACCGCGGCCGACTGCGGACCGATCCTGCTGGTCGATCCGAGCGCGCGCGTGATTGGAGCCGCGCATGCCGGATGGAAAGGCGCGCTGACAGGCATTGTGGAATCCACCGTAGAGGCGATGGAACAGCTCGGCGCCGAACGCAGCGGGCTTCATCCGGATGCGGCTCGAAAACGCCGGCGTCCTGATGATCGACGACACCGGCATCGATACCTATTCCGACGAGCGCTTCTTCAGCTATCGCCGCTCGGTGCATCGCGGCGAGCCGGACTACGGCCGGCATGTGCATACAATCGCGCTTGCGAGCGAGTGACTGTTTTCAATCGAAGGCGGCGTGCCGGACAGGCAAGCACAGGCATTCCACCAGGTTCAATTCTTGGCGGATGATGACGATACCTTGCGCGGCGCCAACGGAAGAGTCTTGGTCCGGCTCGAGTTCTTGACACGCTTCGCCTGAGCAATATCGGCGAACGCGCGGTCGAATTCGTGGATACGATAGAAAACGATGCCGCGATCGATGTAGGCATCCGCAAAGCCAGGATCGATCTGAATCGCCACGTCGAAGTCGGCGAGCGCGCGGTACAGGTCGCCACCGATATACGCAGCGATTCCCCGCTCTCGGTAGGATTTGGCATCGCGCGCTGTGAGGTCGGGCGCCGGGTCGGCATTGGCCATTGCCTGAGTGCTGTCTGTATTCGCCGCGGGTGCAGCATTCGTCGCGGGTGCAGCGCCGCTCGGCACGATTGCGTCGCTGGCGACCCCTGCACTCTCCAGCTTTTCCGGTGGCTTATCGCGGCCGGTTGTATCGGATTGTTTCGTTGGCGTGACAGCGGCGATCTCGGTCCGTGCGCGCGCCGCAATTTCGGTCGGTTTTACCGGAACGATGGATGCCTTCGAGACCTGCTCGAAAACCAAGTATCCTCCGATCGACACGGCCGAAAGGCAAGCAACCTTGATCGCATCGGAAGCGACCTTGCGGATGGTACGCTTCAACTTCCAATGGCGCTGCCGGAGTGTGAGCGCCAGCAGCCGGTCGTATGTCGCGCGCTGATCCGCATCGCTCAGGATGGCATTGGCACGGACAATCTGCCTGAATTTTAGCGGAGCATCCGGATCGTCAGTATTGGTGTCAGGGTGGGTCGCTTTGGCGGCCTGGCGGAATGCCGTCCTGAGGCTTTCGGCGTCGTCGTCCGGAAGCGCGCCGAGCAAATCGTAGAGAGTCTTCATCGTTGACTGGTTACTCTCGCGGACGCTCCCCCTCAGAAATTCCGACCGTGGAGTCGCCGACTAACAAGGCCATGGGTATTCAAAAACTGATGTTTCAGTATGGCCAAAACATGACTCGTTCATCGCAGCGCAATACCGCCGCTGTCTATGACGGGGATTAGCGGGAGGTATCGGTCGTTTCGAGTGGGCCTGGATCCGTGTGAGATCGGTATGACCGCACCGCAACGGTGAAAGGTCGAATGACCATCTGGTCCGGCCGTTGATGGACTCGGCCTGTCGCGGCGGAACCGGTTACCGGATGGTCGCCAGCGGGGTCCGAACGGGCTCAATCTCGCATCTGCTGGACGCCTGCAGCAGCCGCAAACGGTCGCGGACCTTCTTCTCCGCCTGTTGGTAGCATTGCCGCTCGTAATCTAGTCTCAGGCGCCCCCATTGATCCGGATCCACCGTCTTGAGCTCGGTTGACCTGAACTCGCAGTCGGGGGCTGGTTGCGATAGCAGCAGCGCCCGGTTGGGCCGGCGAATTCGAAAGTCAGGGTGTCCCTGGGGAGGTGCAGCCGCCTCAATGGGGTCGGTTTTGACTTCGTGCTGAGCCGAATTTTGAGCGCAACCGGCAAGCGCCATCGTTAGCGACAGGGCGGCGAGGGCCAAAAGCTTTGCAGCATGCGCGGACAGTGCGCCAAAACCTCCGGTGCCCGATCGCACGCCACGCGATGCACTGTCACCAGAGGGCGCTCGACCCGCGATCGCCATGTTCATGTTTCCCAATTCAAAACGAGGCAAGTCGGCCACGTCTGTCGTGCAGCGCTCATCGCAACACCAACTTCGCGCAGCAACAAGCGCCTGGCCCCATGGCCGAACGCGGCGATCATGGATGAAGAATTCGAATTTCATTTTAACATTTACGATGAATCAAATGTAAATCGGCCTCGTGCCGAATGGCCTCGCGGCGACAACGCGATGTGCAAGTGGGCGGATCGCCGCCCTGCTCCGAATCGCTCTCGCGGTCAGAGGCGATTGCCCCGTTGGCGCTGGAGGGCGGGTAGCGCACAATTCAAGCGGATCACAATCAGTCGCGCATGGGCTTGCCTCGTCACCAATATGCTAGAATGATCCGGTAAGGGCGCACGACTTCCGTCGAAAGGACGGAACGCGCCTGATAGCAACGGGGACTTACCATGCACGACCAGAACAATGTCTTCTATGCTGTCGCGCTCTCCCTGGTCATCCTGATCACCTGGCAGTATTTCTTCGCGACGTCCTTCCTCGGCAGACCGAGCGCGCAAAAGACTTCGCAGATCGGCATGATGGCGCCCGACGCAGCCATCCGACCGCAACCGCAAGCCATCGCACCGCAGGCCGCGACGATTCCAAGCCCGCAACGGTCTCAGCCGTTCTCGCGACAAGACGCGCTTGCCAGATCGCAGCGTGTCGCCGTCGATACGCCGCGGGTCAAAGGCTCGATTGCGTTGACCGGCGGCCGGATCGACGATTTGTCGCTGGTGCAATATCGCGAAACCACCGATCCCAAATCGCCGGCCATCCAGCTGCTTTCGCCATCGGGCGGCCCGCAACCATTCTATGCGGAGTTCGGCTGGATCAATTCTTCCGGCATCAATCTGCAGCTGCCCACTCCCGAAACCAAATGGCGTCTGGAGGGATCCGACAGCCTTGGGATTGGACGCCCGGTGAGGCTGGTTTGGCAAAATGGCGAGGGGCTGGAATTTCGGCGAACGATTTCGGTCGACGACAAATACCTCTTCAACGTCCGCGACGAGGTCGCCAACAAAGGCCAGGCGGCCGTCGTTCTGGCTCCCTATGCATTGATCTCCCGTCACAGTCCGCCACCGACGCTTGGCTATTATCTGCTTCACGAAGGCGCCATCGGGGTTCTGGGCGACCAGGGATTGCAGGAAGTTACCTACAAGACCCTCGATGACAAAAAGCGGATGGCGTTCAATATCGGCCATGCGTGGCTCGGTTTTACCGACAAATACTGGGCGGCCATCTTGCTCCCCGAGACGTCTTCGCAGCTCCAGGCAGAATTCTCCGCAAGCTCCCTCGGCGCGCTCAAGACCTATCAGGCCGACTATGTGCAGGATGCACAGACCATTGAGCCCGGTGGCACCGCAACCGCCACCGCCCGGCTGTTCGCCGGCGCCAAGGAAGTTGCGATCCTCGACGGCTACGACAAAGCGCTCAATCTCGATCGGTTCGACCTTGCGATCGACTGGGGCTGGTTCCGCTTCATCACAAAGCCGATGTTCACCTTGATCGATGCCATCTTTCGATGGGTCGGAAACTTTGGCGTGGCGATCCTGGCCGTCACCTTGATGCTCAAGATCGCCTTCTTTCCGCTCGCCAACAAAGCCTATGCGTCGGCGG
>WNFA01003254.1_pt1 | contig 13496 bp, 13 predicted proteins | sample 5400481 | NCBI WGS metagenome assembly WNFA01 (sample SAMN13153340, study PRJNA577476) | soil metagenome | isolation source: 120 cm saprolite under Douglas fir tree site 2 hole 1 replicate 2 | place: USA:California | collected 2015-04-18 | reverse complement strand
ACCTGCGTGCCGCGCTGGCGCACCAGGATCTGCCCGGCATTGACCCGCTCGCCGCCGAACGTCTTGACGCCGAGGCGCTTGGCCTTGGAATCGCGCCCGTTGCGCGAGCTGCCGCCTGCTTTCTTGTGGGCCATGCCTTACCCCTGCAGGATGTCGTCGATGCGGACCTCGGTGTACGACTGCCGATGGCCCTGCGTTTTCTGGTAGTGCTTGCGCCGGCGCAGCTTGAAGATTTTCAGTTTCTCGTCGCGTCCGTGCGCCACCACCGTGCCCTTCACCTTGGCGCCGGAGACGAGCGGCGCGCCGATCTTCAGGTTGTCGCCTTCGCCGACGAGCAAAACCTCGTCGAAAGAGATCGCCGCGCCGACTTCCGCCGGCAGCGCCTCGACGCGCACCTGGGCGCCTGACTGGACGCGGTATTGCTTGCCGCCCGACTTGATCACTGCGTACATTGGTGCTCCGGACTTGCGCCTTGCATCAGCAAAGACTTGGAATTATAAGCGAATCATGAGTTTTGTGTCCATGCTGGCGCCGGTCGCGCAGGATCTGCAGCGCGTCGAAACCTTGATCCGCCGGCGACTCGATTCGGACGTGGCGCTGGTGCGCCAGGTCGCCGAATACATCGTCACCTCGGGCGGCAAGCGGCTGCGGCCCGCGCTGCTGCTGCTCGCGTGCGGCGCGGCGGGTTATCGCGGCGAAGCTCGCCTGCAGCTCGCCGCGGTGGTCGAGTTCATCCACACCGCCACTCTGCTGCACGACGACGTGGTCGACGAATCGCAGCTGCGGCGCGGGCACAGCACCGCCAACGCCGCCTTCGGCAACGCCGCCGCGGTGCTGGTCGGCGATTTTCTCTATTCCCGCGCTTTCCAGATGATGGTCGAGGTCGACAACATGCGTGTCATGCACGTGCTCGCCGAGGCCACCAACGCCATCGCCGGAGGAGAGGTGCTGCAGCTGATGGGGAGCCACGACCCCGAGGTCGACGAGACGCGCTATCTCGAGGTGATTCGCCGCAAGACGGCGAAGCTGTTCGAGGCCGCCGCGCGGCTCGGCGGCGTGCTCGGCGGCGCGCCCCGGTCTCTGGAGGACGAGCTGGCCGATTACGGCAGGCACGTCGGCACCGCGTTCCAGCTGATCGACGACGTGCTGGATTATTCGGGCGACGCGACGGCGATCGGCAAGAGCCTCGGCGACGACCTCGCCGAGGGCAAGCCGACGCTGCCGCTGATCCATGCGCTGCGCGCCGGCACGCCGCAGCAGGCGGCGGTGGTGCGGCACGCGATTCTCGAAGGCGGGCGCGAGGACTTCGGCGGCGTGCTGGACGTGATCCGGGCCTGCGGCGCGCTCGACTACGTGCGCGAAGCGGCGCAGCGCGAAGCTCAGGCGGCAGCGCGTGCGCTGGAGCGGCTGCAGCCCTCGGAATTCAAGGATTGTTTGCTAGAATTGGCGTCCTTTTCCGTGGCGCGCCATAGCTAGCTTTTCTCTGGCATCGGGGTGTAGCTCAGCCTGGTAGAGTACTGCGTTCGGGACGCAGGTGTCGCTGGTTCAAATCCAGTCACCCCGACCACTCCTTTCTTCTCCCGGTAGATAATCGCGCGATGGGCAAGCTGATCGTGCTGGTGCTGCTCGTCGTGGTCGCCGTCTGGCTGCTGCGGCGCGCGTTGCGCTCCGGGCAGCGCGACGATATCGAGCGCAAGCCGCCGGTGCACGGCGACCTGGTGAGCTGCGCGCATTGCGGCGTGCATCTGCCGCGCAGCGAGGCGCGCACCGCGGGCGAGCGGCTCTACTGCAGCGAGGAGCACGCCCGGCTCGGGCCGGCGCGGCGCTGATGCTGGCCCCGGCGCGCTATCCCGAGCTGTTCCTCGCGCCCGAGGAGCGCACGCCGGACTCGTTCTGGATCTCGCTGCGCTACTTCAACCTGTACCGGGTTGCGCTGGCGGGGCTGTTCTTCACCCTCAGCCTGGTCTACGGCGATGCGCTCAACCTCGGCGCGCACTCGCTGTATCTGTTCCGCCTGGTCGCCGCCGCCTACATGGTTGCGGGGATCGTGTTCCACGCCGGCCTGAGGCGCTGGCGCGAGCACTTCAACCTGCAGCTGACGCTGCACGCCTGCACCGACGTCGTCGCCATCACGCTGCTGATGTATGCGAGCGGCGGCATCCGCAGCGGCCTCGGCGTGATGCTGCTGATCTCGCTCACCGGGGCGGCGATCGTGGCGCCTCGGCGCCTGAGCTTCCTCTATGCGGCGCTCGCCACGATCGCGCTGCTCCTCGAGCAGGGGTACTGGGTGCTGCTGCAAGATGTGCCGAGCGCGGGCTTCGTCCAGCCCGGGCTGCTGGCGATGGGCTGCTTCGCCACCGTCGGGGTCACGGGGTGGCTGGCGCAGCGCGTCGCCGCCAACGAGGCGCTGGCGCGCCAGCGCGGCCGGGCGCTCGCGACGCAGACGCGCGTCAACCAGCTGGTGATCCAGGACATGCAGGACGGGGTGCTGGTGCTCGACCGCGATGGCCGCGTCCTGCAGCACAACCCGCAGGCGCAGCGCCTGCTCGCGGCCGAGAGGCCGCTCGGCGCGGGGATCGCCGAGCTGATGCCGGGCTTCGCCGGGCGCTGGCGCGCCTGGCGCTCGGGCGACGCGGCGGCGGGCGGGCCCGCCGACCTCGCCCTCCTCGGGCGCGACATCCGGCTACGGCTGCTCGACACGGGCACCGATGAGCAGTTCAGCGTAGTGTTCATCGAGGACATGACGCGCACGCGCGAGCAGGCGCAGCAGCTCAAGCTCGCCGCGCTCGGCAGGCTGACCGCCAACATCGCGCACGAAATCCGTAATCCGCTCGCGGCGATCAGCCATGCGGCCGAGCTTCTCGACGAGGAGAAGCGAGACGACGACCGCGAGCGCCTGACCCGCATCGTGCACGACAACACGCAGCGGCTCGAGCGGCTGGTGGCCGACGTGCTGCAGCTCAACCGCCGCGACCGCATCTCGGCCGAGCGCATCCGCCTCGATGCCTGGCTGCCCGGCTTCATCGCCGAGTTCGTTGCCAACGAGTCGGTGCCGGCCACGCGCCTGAGCGTCGGCGCCACGCGCGAAGCCTGGATCGAGTTCGACCGCGAGCACCTCCACCAGGTGATGTGGAACCTGCTGCGCAACGCCGTGCGCTACGCGCGCGGCGAGCCGCGCAGCGTGCGCGTCGCGCTGGGCGGTTTCGCCGGTCGAGTAGAATTGAGCGTCATCGACAACGGCCCGGGAGTGCCGCCGTCGAGCCAGGGCCAGTTGTTCGAGCCGTTCTTCACCACCGACAGCAAGGGGACCGGCCTGGGTCTGTATCTGGCGCGCGAGCTGTGCGCCGCCAACCGGGCGTTGCTCGAATACGTCAACGACATGCCGGGAGCGCATTTCAGGATCGTGATCAGGGAGGCGCACGCCGCATGAAGCGCGCCGAGCGGCGCGCCGCGTCGCGCGGCGCCAATGTCCTGGTCGTCGACGACGAGCCCGACATCCGCGAGCTGCTCGAGCTGACGCTGGTCAAGATGGGGCTCGGCGTGCAAAGCGTAGGCTCGATCGCCGAGGCGAAGGAGCGGCTGAAGAGCGATCGCTACGACCTCTGCCTCACCGACATGCGCCTGGCCGACGGCGAAGGTCTAGAGCTGGTGCGCCATATCGCCGGGCTCAGCGCCGACCTGCCGGTGGCCGTGATCACCGCTCACGGCAGCGCCGAGAACGCGGTCGCCGCGCTCAAGGCGGGCGCCTTCGACTACGTTTCCAAGCCGGTCGGTCTCGAGCAGCTGCGCGCCCTGGTGAAATCGGCGCTGTCGCTGCCCGATCCCGCCGAGGCGCCGGCCAAGGGCCAGCGGCTGCTGGGCGACAGCGCGCCGCTCGCCCAGGTGCGCGAGCTGATCGGCAAGCTCGCCCGCACCCAGGCGCCGGTGTACATCTCGGGCGAATCGGGCAGCGGCAAGGAGCTCGCGTCGCGCCTGATCCACGAGAACGGCGCGCGCCGCGACAAGCCGTTCGTGCCGGTCAATTGCGGCGCCATCCCCGATACCCTGATGGAGAGCGAGTTCTTCGGCTACAAGAAGGGCGCGTTCACCGGCGCGGCGGAGGACCGCGAAGGCTTCTTCCAGGCGGCGAGCGGCGGCACGCTGTTCCTCGACGAGGTCGCCGAGCTGCCGCTCGCGATGCAGGTCAAGCTGCTGCGCTCGATCCAGGAAAAGCGCGTGCGCAAGGTCGGCGCGACGCAGGAAGACCCGGTCGACGTGCGCGTGATCTGCGCCACCCACCAGAACCTCTCCGCGCTGGCGGCTGCAGGGCGCTTCCGGCAGGACCTGTTCTACCGCCTCAACGTGATCGAGCTCGCCATGCCGCCGCTGCGCGAGTGCCGCGAGGACATCCCGCTCATTGCCGCCGCGATCCTGCAGCGCCTGGCGGCGCAGGCCGGCAGAGCCGCGCCGCAGGTCACGCCGGCTGCGCTCGACGAGCTCATGCGCTACGGCTTCCCCGGCAATATCCGCGAACTCGAGAACATTCTGGAGCGGGCGCTCGCTTTGAGCGCGAGCCAGGAGATCGGCAGCGAGGACCTGCGGCTCACGCCGCCGCAGGCGGCCATGGAGCGCGCCGAGGGCACCTCGGGGGAAACGCTGCCCGACTACCTCGACGGCCTGGAGCGCAAGGCGATCCTCGATGCGCTTTCGAAAACCGGGTTCAACCGTACGGCGGCGGCCAAGCTTCTCGGCGTCACTTTCCGGCAACTGCGCTATCGGATGCAGCGCCTTGGCATCCGTGATGAAAATCGACCCTGACGGCCTGCTGCCGCAGGCGCGCTACCTCGCCTCGCCGAATTGCGACGACCGTCCGCCTGGAACGGCGATCACGCTCCTCGTCCTGCACTCGATCAGCCTGCCGCCGGGCGAGTACGGCGGCGACGCGATCGAGCGCCTCTTCACCAACCGGCTGGACCCCGCCGCGCATCCGTATTTCCGCGACATCGCGGGTCTGAAGCTGTCGTCGCACTTCCTCGTCCGGCGCGGCGGCGAGCTGCTGCAGTTCGTGCCGGTCCAGCGGCGCGCGTGGCACGCCGGCGCGTCGTGCTGGCGCGGCCGCAGCCGCTGCAACGACTTCTCGATCGGCGTGGAACTCGAAGGCGTTGAGGAAAGCGCGTTTGAAGATATTCAGTATGCACGCCTGAACGAGCTGGTGCGCGCGCTGCGCGGCCCGCTTCCCCTGAGCGACGTCGCCGCGCACAGCGACGTCGCTCCCGGCCGCAAGGCCGACCCCGGCGCGCACTTCGACTGGGCGAGCCTGCTCTCCGATCTCGCACGCTGACTAGATGTAGTGTTCGGTAGTTCGCCTCGAACTACAGCTTGTTGTTTTGTTGCGCCGCGTCAATCGCGTTGCCACGTCGCCGTCGCGTCGCCACGACAAATTTTTTTTTCGCGTTGCGGCTTTTGCGAGCTTGCAAAAAGTTTCCGCGTTGGGTTACAGTGCACTAAACCTAGTCCAAAGGGACTACTAGAGCACTAAATCTAGTAGGTGAGCTTAGGTTTGTCCGCCAGCAGCCAGCACAGCGTGGGAGGCACGAGAATGCAGATTGCTCAGGAAGACGCCACGGCGAGCGCTGCACTGGGCGTAGCCCTTCCTGAGTCGAGCACGGGGGGGCGCAGCTCCTATTCCGAGTACAAGCTGATCCGCCGCAACGGCGCGGTGGTCGGCTTCGAGCCGGCCAAGATCACGGTGGCGATGACCAAGGCGTTCCTGGCGGTGAACGGCAGCCAGGGCGCCGCCTCGGCGCGCATCCGCGAGCTCGTCGCCACCCTCACCGAGGCGGTGGTCGGCGCGCTGATGCGCCGCCAGCCGCAAGGCGGCACCTTCCACATCGAGGACGTGCAGGATCAGGTCGAGCTGGCGCTGATGCGCTCGGGCGAGCACGACGTCGCCCGCGCGTATGTGTTGTATCGCGAAGAGCGCGCCAAGCTGCGCGCCCAGGAAAAAGCCGCCAGAACGAATGATGCTCGTGTCCACGTAGTTGAGAACGGGCAGCGACGGCCCCTTGACCGGGACGCGCTGCAGCGGCTGGTGGTCGCCGCGTGCGAGGGCCTCGCCGACGCTCTTTCCGAGCCGATCCTCGAGGCGACGCTGCGCGACCTGTACGACGGCGTGCCGATGGACGAAGTGCGCAAGTCGGCGGTGCTCGCCGCGCGCGCCCTGATCGAGAAGGATCCGGCCTACAGCTATGTCACGGCGCGGCTGCTGCTCAACATCATCCGGCTCGAGGTCCTCGGCGAGGAAGCGAGCCAGGGGGACATGGAGACGCGCTACGCCGCCTACTTCCCGCAATGCATCGAGCGTGGCATCGCCGCCGAGCTGCTGGATCCCGACCTAGCTCGCTTCGATTTAGACAAATTGGGAAAGGCTCTCAAGGCGCGGCGCGACCTGCAGTTCGGCTACCTCGGCCTGCAGACGCTGTACGACCGGTACTTTCTCCACGTGCATGGCCGGCGCATCGAGCTGCCGCAGGTGTTCTTCATGCGCGTGGCGATGGGCCTCGCCCTGAAGGAGAAGAACCGCGAGCAGCGTGCGATCGAGTTCTACAACGTGCTGTCGACCTTCGATTTCATGAGCTCGACGCCGACCCTGTTCAACGCCGGAACGCAGCGCTCGCAGCTCTCCAGCTGCTACTTGACCACGGTGTCCGACGACCTCGACGGCATCTACGAGGCGATCAAGGAGAACGCGCTGCTCGCCAAATACGCCGGCGGCCTGGGCAACGACTGGACCCCGGTGCGCGCGCTCGGCTCGCACATCAAGGGCACCAACGGCAAATCGCAGGGCGTGGTGCCGTTCCTCAAGGTGGTCAATGACACCGCAGTGGCGGTGAACCAGGGCGGCAAGAGGAAAGGCGCGGTCTGCTCCTACCTCGAGACCTGGCACCTCGACATCGAGGAGTTCCTCGAGCTGCGCAAGAACACCGGCGACGACCGGCGCCGCACGCACGACATGAATACGGCGAACTGGATCCCGGACCTGTTCATGAAGCGCGTGATGCAGAACGCGGACTGGACGCTGTTCAGCCCTTCCGACGTGCTCGAGCTGCACGACAAGTTCGGGAAAGCCTTCGAGGAAGCCTACGTGCGCTACGAGGACCAGGCGGCGCGCGGCGAGCTCAAGCTCTACAGGAAGGTTCCCGCGGTCCAGCTATGGCGCAAGATGCTGTCGATGCTGTTCGAAACCGGGCATCCGTGGATCACGTTCAAGGACCCCTGCAACCTGAGAAGCCCGCAGCAGCACGTCGGCGTGGTGCACAGCTCGAACCTGTGCACCGAGATCACGCTCAACACCTCGCGGGACGAGATCGCGGTGTGCAATCTCGGCTCGGTCAATCTCGTCGCCCACATGACCGATGTGGGATTGGACTTTTCGAAATTGAAAAACACCATCCGCACCGCGATGCGGATGCTCGACAACGTCATCGACATCAACTACTACGCGGTCAAGAAGGCGCATGACTCCAACAAGCGCCACCGCCCGGTCGGCCTGGGCATCATGGGCTTCCAGGACTGCCTGCACCGGCTGCGCATTCCCTACGCCTCGCAGGAGGCCATGGAATTCGCCGACCGCTCGATGGAAATGGTCGCGTACGCGGCGTACTGGGCCTCCACCGAGCTGGCCGAGGAGCGCGGCCGCTACTCGACGTTCCCCGGCTCGCTGTGGGACCGGGGCATCCTGCCCTGCGACACGCTGGATCTGCTTGCCGCCGAGCGCGGCGGCTATGTCGAGCTCGACCGCTCATCGCACCTCGACTGGGATGCGCTGCGCGCGCGCATCAAGCGCCACGGCATGCGCAATTCCAACTGCATCGCCATCGCGCCCACGGCCACCATCGCCAATATCGTCGGCGTGTCGGCGTCGATCGAGCCGACCTTCCAGAACCTGTTCGTGAAGTCGAACCTCTCGGGCGAGTTCACCGTGGTCAACGAGTACCTGGTGGTCGACCTGAAGAAGGCCGGCTTGTGGGACGAGGTGATGATCGCCGACCTGAAGTACTTCGACGGCAACCTGGCGCGCATCGACCGGGTGCCGGCGGCGCTGCGGCGTCTCTATGCCACGGCCTTCGAGGTCGAGCCGAAATGGCTGGTCGAGGCCGGGGCGCGCCGGCAGAAATGGATCGACCAGTCGCAGTCGCTCAACATCTATATGGCGGGCGCCTCCGGCAAGAAGCTCGACGAGACCTACAAGCTCGCCTGGCTCCGCGGCTTGAAGACCACCTACTACCTGCGCGCCGTGGGCGCGACCCATGCCGAGAAATCGACCTCCAAGGCGGGGCAGCTCAACGCGGTACCGGCGGCGGGCGGCATCAAGGCGCAGTCTGCGGCCGACGCGGCCATCTGTGCCGTGGAAAACCCGGACTGCGAGGCGTGCCAGTGATCACGCTCGCCGGCCGCCCCTTCACCGGGCCGTTCCTCCTGCCTCTGTGGTCGGCGCCGCGCACCGCCGGGCTGTATGCGGTGATGGTGCCCGGCTGGCGCCTTCTCACCTTCCGCGCGCTCCACTTCGGCCAGGCGGAAGATTTCTCGGCGCGCGAGTTCCTCACCGGGCATCCCCGCTACCGCGAGTGGCTCGCGATCGCCGGCACCGATTGGAACCTCTACATCGCGACGTACGCAATGTCCTTTTCCACCCCGGCGCAGCGCGAAGCCGTCGAGCGGCAGATCGCGCGCGAATACCGGCCGGAGTTCAACCACCCGGCCCCGATGCCGGAAACGCCCAGCCTGAAAGCGTTGCTGCTCGCGCAGGCGCTTCGCACCAACAAGAACGAGAGATAGGGAGGCGGCGCCATGCTCAAATTCGAGGAACTCGCCGTGCAGCCCACCCGGGGCTTTGTCCCGCCCAGTGCCGGCACCGAAGAGCCACCGCCGGCCGCCTTCCGCCGGGTGACGGTCGAGGACAAGAAAGTCATCAACTCCAAGGCCGACGTCAACCAGCTGGTGCCGTTCAAGTACAAGTGGGCCTGGGAAAAGTACCTCGCCGCCTGCGCCAACCACTGGATGCCGCAGGAGATCAACATGAGCCGCGACATCGCGCTCTGGAAGGATCCCAACGGCCTCACCGACGACGAGCGCAGGCTGGTGAAGCGCAACCTCGGCTTCTTCGTCACCGCCGACTCGCTCGCCGCCAACAATATCGTGCTCGGGACCTACCGCCACATCACGGCACCCGAGTGCCGGCAGTACCTGCTGCGCCAGGCGTTCGAGGAGGCGATCCACACCCACGCCTACCAGTACATCGTCGAGAGCCTCGATCTCGACCAGGGCGAGGTGTTCAACGCCTACCACGAGATCGCGTCGATCCGCGAGAAGGACGAGTTCCTGGTGCCGTTCATCGACACGCTGACCGACCCCGCGTTCGTCACCGGCACCCCGCAGAACGACCAGACGCTGCTGCGCAGCCTGATCGTTTTCTCCTGCCTCATGGAAGGCATGTTCTTCTACGTCGGCTTCACCCAGATCCTGTCGCTCGGGCGGCAGAACAAGATGACCGGGGCCGCCGAGCAGTACATGTACATCCTGCGCGACGAGTCGATGCACTGCAATTTCGGCATCGACCTGGTGAACCAGATCAAGCTCGAGAACCCGCACCTGTGGACGGCGCAGTTCCGCGACGAGATCGGCGAGCTGTTCCGCCGCGCGGTCGAGCTCGAGTACCGCTATGCGGAGGACACCATGCCGCGCGGCGTGCTGGGGCTGAACGCGCCGATGTTCAAGGAGTACCTGCGCTTCATCGCCAACCGGCGCTGCCAGCAGATCGGGCTCGACGCGCTCTATCCGGGGGCGGCCAACCCGTTCCCGTGGATGAGCGAGATGATCGACCTGAAGAAGGAGCGCAATTTCTTCGAAACCCGCGTCATCGAGTATCAGACCGGCGGCGCGCTGAGTTGGGACTAGACCAGGGGGATGAAACCGTGCAAGAGCACTGGAGCGAGATGCACCGAGTGACCGCGTGCAAGGCGGAAGAGGACTATCGGCTGTGGCTGCGTTTCGAGGACGGCCTCGAGGGCAGCGTGTTCCTCGGCAATCTCCTCGAGATCGGCGCCTTCCAGCTGTGGCGCGACGTGCGCGAGTTCGAAAAGGTCAGCGTCGACCCGGAGACGGCGACGGTCACCTGGGAGGGCGGCATCCGGCTCGACCCCGACATCCTCTATCATGACGTCGCGTCAAGAAGCGCGATGCACCCAATTCAGCATGCCGGCGCGCGAAAGCCTCCGTCGGCGGTTGGATAGTCCGGGCCGGCAAGGCCGGGCTTCTTTTGTTCAACAACCTTGAAGGAGATTGAGAATGGCGAAGAAAAAAGCGAAAAAAGGCGGAAAGAAAAAGAAGAAGAAGAAAGCATCAAAAAAGAAGAAGAAGTCATTGATGAGAGCTGGTAAGAAAAAGGCGGCAGGTAAAAAGAAATCCGCCAAGAAGAAGAAAAAGGCGGGAAAAAAGAAAAAGGCGAAGCAAGCCGCCACAACTCAGGCCAGCCCTGCGGCACCGACGGCACCGGCACCTGCTTTACCGCCGTCCACCGCTGCGACTCCAGGCGCGAGAACCGCGCTGAATCCAGCGGCCGCGTGGCCGTTTCCCACCGGTTCCCGGCCGTAACCGGGACCTGAGGGAAATGAGGCGAGGGGCGCAAGCCCCCCGCCAGCCCTCGAAGCTCAGCGGACCGGCTTGGTCAATCGGCCCAAGATCGGAGACTTGGGCCGGTCCGCGAGGCTTCCTCCGATTCCGGCCGGCGCCGGAACCCACCACAGGGGCATTCTACCGACGCCCGCCGAGTCTTTGCGAACTTGAAAACAATTGTCGAAACAAGCCTTTTGCAAACGGTCATTCCGCACTGCATCAACTTCAGAAGTTATTGACAATATTGGTATTTCTTCACAGAATGCCGATATGCTGCGTCACAACATCTGTGCTGGCGGCAAAACAAAACCGCAAGCACTTCTGGCGGGTTTTTAAGGCAAGCTTTGTCCCAAGTTGCAACAAGCCGGAGGTGTAGATGAACACTTCGACGCTAGTGCTTCGCGCCGCCGCGGTTCGCGCTTACGAATCGGCCAAGACCTTGCTGGCCATGGTCGGGCTGGCTGCTCTGGCGGGGACCCTGTTCCTGCCGCTGCAGCGCGATTCCCTCGTCAAGACTCTTCCCAGCCTGGACGGCGACGCCATGAAGACCGCGCGCATCGCTGCGGGCCCGATCCAGGCGGCGGCAGAAACGCCGCGCGAGCGCGAGCAGCGTCTCGTGACCGAGTTCATCGCCAAGCGCTACCGCGTCTCCGAGCAGGCGGTGGCGGGGTTCGTCTCGACGGCCTACCGCGCCGGCGACCAATACGCGGTGGACCCGCTTCTGATCCTGGCCGTGATGGCGGTCGAATCGCGCTACAACCCGGTGGCGGAGAGCCAGGTGGGCGCCAAGGGTCTGATGCAGGTGATGCCCAAGTTCCATCTCGACAAGCTAAGCGACCATGGCGGCGAGCACGCGGTGCTCGAGCCCGAGGTCAACATCGTGGTCGGCGCTCGGATCCTGCGCGAGTACCTGCGCCGCTTCGGCGACACCGAGGCGGCGCTGCAGATGTACGCCGGCGCCTACGACGAGCCGACGTCGCAGTACGCGAACAAGGTGTTCGCCGAGCGCGCCCGCCTCGAGGTGTTCAGGCAGAAAGCGAAGAAACAAAGCGTGTGATGCGCACGGCGGCCTCTTCGAGGTCGTCCATGCTGCGCGTATAGGCGAAGCGCACGAAGCGCGCTGTGCCGTTCGCGCCGAAATCGACGCCGGGCGTGGCGGCGACGGCTTCCTTCTGCAGCAAATCGAGGCTGAAGCGCTTGGCGTCGCCACCGCAATCGGCGTACACGTAGAACGCGCCGTGCGGCTCCGCCGGGATCGACAGTCCCGCGCGGCGCAGCGCCGGGACCAGGAAGTCGCGCCGTCTTGCGAATTCGCTTCTTCGTTCCTCGAGGATTTGCACGGTTGCCGGAGAAAAGGCGGAACACGCGGCGTGCTGCGCGGCGGCGGGCGCGGAGATGAACAGGTGCTGCGCCAGCTTCTCGAAGCTGCGCACTGCACTCTCCGGGAGCACGACCCAGCCGAGCCGCCAGCCGGTCATGCAGAAGTACTTCGAGAAGCTGTTGATCAGCACCACCTCGCCCGGCAAGCCGAAGGCGCTCCAGGGCTCGGTGCCGTACACCAGCCCCTGGTAGATCTCATCGACGAGCAGCACGCCGCCGCGCTCGGCGATAAAGCCGGCGATGCGTGCCAGCTCGGATTTTTCAATCAAAGTCCCTGTCGGATTCGATGGCGAGCCCAGGAGCAGGCCCTTGGTGCGCGGGCCCCATGCCGCGCGCACCATCTCGAGCGTCGGCTGGAAATTGCCGGCCGCCGAGACCGGGAGCGTGCGCGCGACGCCCTCGAAGGCGCGCACGAAGTGCCGGTACCCCGGGTAACCGGGGTCGGGGACCAGGATCTCGTCGCCCGCGTCGACGTACAACGCTGCGACCGTGAGCAGGCCGCCGGATGCTCCCGAGGTGACGGCGATTCTTGCAGGCTCTACTTGAGTAGAGAACTTCGACGCATAGTGCCCGGCAATCGCTTCCCGTAGCTTGGGCAGGCCGAGCGTCGCCGTGTAGGCGGTCAGGCCGTCGCGCAGGGCCTGCACGCCCGCCTCGACCACCGGCGCCGGCGCGGTGAAGTCCGGCTCGCCGATCTCCATGTGCACCACGCGGCGCCCCTCGGCCTCGAGCGCGTGCGCGCGCGCGAGCACGTCCATGACTTCGAAAGGTTCGATTTCTGCTGCGCGGCGCGCCGTGAGCCTGGGCATGACGGTCCGGGATTATAATTTTTTGGTGGATGAACAACTGAAGAAGAACGCCCTCGAGTATCACCGGCGCAAGCCCGCGGGCAAGATCTCCGTTCTTCCGACCAAGCAGCTCACCAACCAGCGCGACCTGGGACTTGCCTATACGCCCGGCGTCGCGGCGGCATGCGAAGAGATCGTGCGCGACCCGGCACAGGCGTTCGACATGACCTCGCGCGCAAACCTCATCGCCGTGGTCACCAACGGCACCGCGGTGCTCGGCCTCGGCGCCATCGGGCCGCTTGCCGCCAAGCCGGTGATGGAAGGAAAGAGCGTGCTGTTCAAGAAGTTCGCCGGCATCGATTGCTTCGACATCGAGCTCGACGAGCGCGACCCCGACAAGCTGGTCGACATCATCGCCGCCCTCGAGCCGACTTTCGGCGGCATCAACCTCGAGGACATCAAGGCGCCGGAGTGCTTCACCATCGAGCGCAAGCTGCGCGGGCGGATGAAGATCCCGGTGTTCCACGACGACCAGCACGGCACCGCGATCACGGTGGCCGCGGCGATCTTCAACGGCCTGAAGGTGGTCGGCAAGCGCATCGAGGAGGTGAAGCTCGTCACCTCCGGCGCCGGCGCGGCGGCGCTCGCCTGCCTCGACCTGCTGGTGAAGATGGG
>WNFA01010261.1_pt1 | contig 13499 bp, 10 predicted proteins | sample 5400481 | NCBI WGS metagenome assembly WNFA01 (sample SAMN13153340, study PRJNA577476) | soil metagenome | isolation source: 120 cm saprolite under Douglas fir tree site 2 hole 1 replicate 2 | place: USA:California | collected 2015-04-18 | reverse complement strand
TTTCGAAAATGTGGCTGGCATGAGGGATCAAGACGAGTTTGGCACCCGGAATACGTTCGGCGATTAACTGCGAGTTCGCGGGCGGAATGAGTCTGTCGGTTTCGCCGTGAATGACAAGCGTCGGAGTCGTGATTTGCGCGATGCGGCTGTAGGCTTCCCAGCCGAAAATCCCTTGAAGTTGGCCCGCGTATCCCTGCGAACTGGGATACCACTTCATGCGGATAGCCATATCTTCGTCGATACGCTCGCGCGGAGTGGCAGGGTCATAGATGAACGGGATGATTGCCTCCTTGGATTCTTCAGGAGTGAGGTCACGGCGCATGAGAGTTTGCAGCGCCTCAGGTTCGGCCTTTACGGCATGGGGACCGCCCGCCGCGGTGCAGCCAAGAATCAGCGAGCGCACGCGGCTCGGATATTGAAGCGCAAATTCCTGCGCAATCATGCCTCCCATGGAGACGCCGAAGACGTGCGCACTCTCCACGCCGGCAGCGTGCAGAACGGAGGCCGCATCCGAAGCCATCAATGCGATGGAATAAATGCCAGGAGGGACATCGCTTTGGCCAACGCCACGATTGTCGAGTGCGATGGTGCGATAACTGTTGGCAAAAACCGTGCGGCTGCGATGCCACATGTAGGAGGGATAGCTGAGGCCCATGATGAGCAAGAGAGGTTCTCCGGAGCCTCGTTCATCCCAATATAGTTTGGCGTCTTGATTCTCAACGAAGGGCATGGAGTCTCCGATTGGGGCAAATGGCAATCGTCACGACGGCTGCGGAGACGATCCTGGAATGCGATAGTCACACACAGATGCATGTTACTAACACGGCTGCCATTGTATATAATCCGGCTCACCATGCCAAATCAAGAAACTCTGTACCACGCAGCCAACCGGGTCGCCACCATTACCCTGAATCGGCCGGATAAATTGAACGCCTGGACAGCCGTCATGGAGCGCGAGGTTCGCGCCGCGATGGGCGAGGCGGAACACGATGAAAATGTTCGCGTCATTGTCTTGACGGGCGCGGGGCGCGGATTCTGTGCGGGCGCGGATATGTCACTACTGAGCACGGTCGCGGAGAAGGGACTCGACGAAGCGCGGCGGGCCCAAGCAGTGCAACCTGCAAGCAGCGGCGGCGAGGGAACGCGAAGGGACTTTCGGAAGAAATACTCCTATTTCCCGGCGGTCACAAAGCCCGTGATTGCGGCTATCAACGGGCCGGTAGTGGGCTTGGGATTGGTGATTGCATTGTATTGCGATATACGTCTTGCCTCGGATGCGGCTCGGTTCGGGACGGCTTTTGCGCAGCGCGGGCTGATCGCAGAGTACGGAATGGCGTGGATGTTGCCGCGACTCGTGGGACACGCCAACGCGCTGGATTTGCTGTTTAGCGCGAGAATGATCGATGCGGCGGAGGCGCTAAGAATGGGCTTGGTGAATCAGGTTTTTCCGCGTGAAACTTTTCTGGAAAACGTGCAGAAGTGTGCGGCGGACCTGGCGTCGAGCGTTAGCCCACGGTCGTTGCGTGTGATCAAACGGCAAGTGTATGACGCGATGTTCCAGACGCTGGCGGAATCGTTTGAAAGTTCCGAGCAGGAAATGCTGGCGAGCCTGCAGTCCGAAGACTTTAGAGAAGGTGTGGCACACTTTATCGAAAAGCGGGCTCCGGTCTTCACCGGGAAATAGAGAGAGTTATGGACTTTGAACTCAGCACAAAGACGAAGGAACTGCAACAGCGATTGCGAATCTTCATGGATGCCCACGTCTATCCAAACGAACACCGATTCCACGAGGAACTGGAGCGGGAACGATGGAAACCGACGCGGACTATCGAAGAATTGAAATCTAAGGCGCGCAGTGAGGGGTTATGGAATTTGTTTTTGCCCGGAGACGAAAACGGCGCGGGACTAACGAATCTGGAATACGCGCCATTGTGCGAAATTATGGGCCGCAGTCACATGGCGCCCGAGGTGTTCAATTGTTCGGCACCAGACACCGGGAATATGGAGGTGCTGGCGCGTTATGGCACAGCAGAGCAGAAGGAACAATGGCTAAAGCCGCTGCTTGCTGGAGAAATTCGATCGTGTTTCTCCATGACCGAGCCGGACGTAGCCTCCTCGGACGCCACCAATATTGGTGCGACGATCCTGCGAGAAGGCGATGAATATGTGATTCATGGACGGAAGTGGTGGTCCTCGGGAGCGGGCGATCCTCAGTGCAAGATCGCGATTTTTATGGGCAAGACCGATCCTTCAGCGCCGGCGCACAAACAGCAGTCGATGATCCTGGTGCCACTAGATACTCCCGGAGTCAAGATCGTGCGCATGCTAACGGTATTCGGCTACGACCATGCGCCGCACGGCCATGCAGAAATTCACTTTGAAAATGTGCGCGTTCCGGCGGCGAACATGCTCCTCGGCGAAGGACGCGGATTTGAGATTGCCCAGGGACGCCTGGGGCCTGGACGGATTCATCACTGCATGCGATGTATCGGCCTAGCGGAGCGGGCGCTCGAAATCATGTGTAAGCGGGTGCAAACGAGGGTGGCCTTCGGAAAATCGCTGGCTGAACAGGGAACGATTCGCGCGGACATTGCCGCGTCTCGTATGGAGATCGAACAGGCGCGGCTGCTGACACTTAAAGCCGCATATATGATGGACACTTTGGGGAACAAGGCGGCGCGCGCTGAAATTGCGATGATCAAAGTGGTGGCGCCTAACGTGGCTCTGCGCGTACTGGATCGGGCGATTCAGGCACACGGAGCCGCCGGAGTTTCCCAGGATACGTTTCTGGCTGCCTCCTGGGCGATGTCTCGGACGCTACGATTGGCCGATGGGCCGGATGAAGTACACGTGGAATCGATTGCGAAGTGGGAGCTGGCTAAAGGCAAGAAACCGGCGGGACCGTAGGTTTCACAATATTGATTAAACAGATGTGCGACAGAGTCACAAGACTCGCCCTGAGGGAAGTTGATGCCGCCATTGGCTGTTAGAGACCCGCAATCGCTGAAAGAATTGGTGGGCAGAGAAATTGGGGTAACGGAATGGTTCCGCGTTACGCAAGAGCGGATCGAGCAGTTCGCGGAAGCCACGGAAGACCGGCAATGGATTCACCTAGATCAGGCGCGGACAAGCACAGAATCACCTTACGGCACGACAATCGCTCACGGGTTTCTAACGCTGTCTTTGATCAGCTACCTTGTGAAAGAGTTGATTCAGATCCAAAGTGGTGTGCGACTAGCGGTGAATTACGGGTTGAATCGTGTGCGCTTCCCTGCTGCCGTGCGGGCCGATTCCAGGATTCGCGCACGCGTGTCGGTGCTGACTTTGAAAGAGCTTCCTGATTCCGTTGTAGCGACTTATGCGGTAACGATCGAAAGCGAAAAGTCCGAAAAGCCTGCTTGCGTTGCGGAGTGGATCGTTCTCTACTACTTGTGATCCATTTGAAATTGACTGCAGCTGTGGCGAGTTCGAATCTGAATTGAGAAATACGCGCTAGATTTGTCCAGTTTGCGCGCCGTGCAAAGCGGCGCGCAGGAGAATTTGGATTCTCTCGGGCATGGATGCAAAGCGCTCGTCTTTGGTCAGGCCCTGGCGGTAGCGAAAGTAAATCTGCTGCACGATGACCGCAAGTTTGAAACGCGCGAAAGTGAGATAGAAAGCGATCTGGGAAGCATCGCACCCCGTTTTTCGCGCGTAGTGCTGTACGAATTCTTCCCTTGTAAAGCTGCCGGGATGGGTTGTGGGTCCCCAGCGATTTTGCTGCAACTCCTCTGGATCCGTTGCATCCACCCAATAGGCCAATGCGGTACCGAGATCTGAAACAGAGTCACCGATGGTGCACATCTCCCAATCGAGGACGCCGATGATGCTTGTAACGTCGCTCGAATCAAGCACTACATTGTCGTATTTGTAGTCATTGTGGATCAGCGAGACTACGCTCGTGGAGGGCATGCACTGCTGCATCCACGCAGAGATCTTCTCCACTTCCGGATAATCGTGAGTTTTGGAACCGTAGTAGCGTTCGATCCACCCGCGAACCTGCCGTTTCAGATAGCCTTCCGGCCTGCCCAGATCAGAGAGACCCACGGCAGAGTAATCCACACGGTGCAGGTGAATAAAGTTGTCGACAAAAGATTCGCTGAGCCGCCGTGCTTTTTCAGCTGGAAAATCCAACCCGTGCGGCAGGTTTCTGCGAAGGATGATGCCGCGGATCGGTTCCATCACGTAGAACGGTGCGCCGAGGATTGAATCGTCGTCGCAATATAGAAGCACTTCGGGAGCTGGGGCGTAGACGGAGTGGAGCTTTGAGAGCACGCGAAATTCGCGGCCCATATCGTGGGCGGACTTGACCTTGCTTCCGAAGGGCGGTCGCCGAAGCACCAACTCCCTCGCACCGAGCTGCAATGAGTAAGTCAAGTTGGAATGACCGCTCGGAAATTGGCGGACCTGGAGCGCGCCCGCTTCGTTGGGAAAGTGACGGCGCAAGTAGGGTTCGAGCGTGGCCAAGTCAAGCTCTTCGCCCTGTCGAATAGCCGCTGGATGGTCCAGCAAGTCGCTCATCGGAAAGTCTCCCTAACGATAGGTCAACATTGCCGGATCGCTGATATGCCCGTGAGAATTGAAACCGCTGAGCGTAAATCGCTCCGCGGCGTAGAGAAATTCACTCCAAGAAGAGTTCCGCGACATCCAACTCACTTGTAAAGTGCTCTCCGGAGAAAGCTGCAAAGCACGCTGCATGGCAACAGCGATGGGACCACCGGAAGTAAAAATCGCGACGCGTTCACCGCGGCTGCCGGCCGCGAGGAACTTCGCCAGGCCGGAATTCACCCGGGAGCAAAACTCCAGCCAGGTTTCGACACCTGGCGGACAAATCGCGCCGCGCACCCATTTGCCAATCACGGCTTCGAACAGCTTTTGAAAAGTGGCCCGCCGCCCAGCTGAGTCGGAGGACGATTTAAATGCGGCGTGGAGAGCTCGGATGCTCTGATCGTTTTCCATCAATCCAGGCAGGCTGTGTTCGAGCACGGCTTCGCCTTGATACTCATCGAACTCCGGCAGCACCAGGGGGTCGGGAAACTTGAGGCTGGCTGTGGAGTAGGCGTTGCTCACGAGCCTGAGGGTGTCTTTCTGGCGGACACAGGGACCGGCGCAGACGCGGTCAAAAACGATTTGGCGTCGAGCCCAATACTCGCCGAGATGACATGCCTGCGCCTCTCCGAGAGCAGACAGCTTGTCGTAGTTCTGCTCAAGGAACGAAGCCTGCGCATGACGGACGAGAAAGAGAATTCCCATTGCAACCCGGCCCTTCCGTCAAACGTTATACCGCAAGACGTCCAGTGGAGAATGTAATTCGCGCAGGCCCAGACTCCGATAGCCAGCAATCGGGAGTTTCAATTGGCGCGTTCGAACAAGGCCGCCGCGCCCTGCTTCCTCCGATGCACATGGTGACGACCCCGTAGCGCGCTTTTTGGCGGGCCATTTCGTTGGCGATGGTGCCGACCATGCGCGAACCGGTCATTCCGAATGGATGACCGATGGCGATCGAGCCACCGTTGACATTGAGTTTTTCCGGGTCAATGCCCAGGCGGTCGCGGCAACAGATGACCTGGACAGCGAAAGCCTCGTTCAGCTCCCAGAGATCAACGTCATTCAGACGCAAGCCGCAACGATTGAGGAGTTTTGGCACCGCGAAAACCGGTCCGATGCCCATTTCGTCCGGTTCGCAACCGGCGACCTGGAAGCCGCGGAAAACGAGCTTGTAGGGAATATCTAACTGATCGGCACGCTGGCGAGACATCAGCAGCGTCGCAGAGGCGCCGTCAGAGAGCTGTGAAGAGTTGCCGGCCGTCACCGTTCCCTGGCCACTGCCAGGATCAAAATGAGGTTTTAGGTTAAGCAAACCTTGCAGCGTGGTATCAGGCCGGTTGCATTCATCGCGATTAACGGTAGCTTCCTCTTTGCCAACAAGTTCTCCGGACCTTTTGTCAAGGACGCCGCGAGTGACCCGCATAGGAGCGATCTCCGCGTCGAAGAAAGCCTCTTGCTGCGCGCGGGCGGTGCGCTGCTGACTCAAAAGCGAGTATTCGTCCTGAGATTCGCGACTCACTCTGTATCGTTTCGCGACCACTTCCGCGGTATTGCCCATCACCATGTAGAGTCCCGGCATTTTCTCCAACAAACCGGGATGCGGGTTGTTGTCTCGCGGAATCATCGTGATGCTCTCCACGCCGCCGCCAATGGCAGCATCAACACTCTCATTGATAATCTGGTGGGCCGCCACCGTGATAGCTTGCAGACCGGAAGAGCAGAAACGGTTGATGGTCGTGCCGGCGACTGATGCCGGAAAGCCCGCCAGCATGGCGGAAATCCGTGCAATATTCTGACCTTGCGCGCCGTGAGGCTGGGCGCAGCCGAGGACGACGTCTTCGATTTCTTCTGCAGCTAGTTTTGGAGTTTTGTCCAAGACATCTTTGATACAGTGTGCGGCGAGGTCCTCGGGCCGCGTAAGGTTAAAAGAGCCGCGAAACGACTTGGCAAGGGCCGTCCGCGAACTGGCAACTACCACTGCTTCTCTCATGCTTTCTCCAGGTTATTGAAACGATGTTCCAGAGCGATGCAAGTCTTAGAGCAATGCGGCGTGATCACAGTCACGAGGAGTGACGACTACGCTGCCGCGCCTTCTTCCTTGCCAAAATCGGCGAACCTCTTGCCCTCATCCGCAAGCCGCTTCAGCAGCGGGGCGGGCCGCCAGATCTCACCGTGCTGACGGTGGAATTCGAAGACGCGGTCGCAAACCTGTTTGAGACCGACGGTGTCGGCGTACCACATCGGACCGCCGCGATGGGCGGGGAATCCGTAGCCGTTGAGATAAATTATGTCGATGTCCGAGGCGCGCAGCGCGTAGCCTTCCTTCAGAATGCGCGCACCCTCGTTAACCAGCGCATAGAGGCAACGGTCTGTGATTTCCCCTGCAGATATTTGACGCTGCACAATGCCCGCTTCGTCGACCCATTTGCGAACGAGTTCAGTCACGAGGGGGTCCGGCGTCGCACGGCGCTGATCGTCGTACTTGTACCAGCCTGCGCCGGTTTTCTGGCCGTACCGGCCGAGTTCACAAAGGCGATCTTCGGCAAACGGTTGACGAATGCCGGGTACTTCCAGGTGGCGGTATTCTTTGCGGATGCGCCAGCCGACATCGAGGCCCGCGAGGTCGCCGGTGGCCAAGGGCCCCATGGCCATGCCGAAGCCGGAAAGGGCCTGGTCTACGGCTTCGATTCCCGCACCTTCTTCGACGAGGAACTGGGCTTCGCGGCGGTAGGGACCAAACATGCGATTACCGACAAAACCGCGACAGTTACCGACGAGCACGCCCACCTTGCCGAGCGATTTCGAAAGTTGCATGCAGGTGGCGATTACTTCCTTTGAAGAAGCCTTACCGCGGACGATCTCCAGAAGCCGCATAACATTGGCAGGGCTGAAGAAATGGGTGCCGATGACGAAGTCAGGCCGCGAGGTGGAGGAAGCGATCTCATCGATACTTAGCGTAGAAGTGTTGCTGGCAAGGATGGCGCCTGGTTTACATACGCGATCCAATTCCTTGAAGATTTCCTGTTGAGGGAAACGACCGCGCTTGACGGAATTCGCGTAGTTCAACTGGATGGTGGCTAGTCCGCGATCGAGCGCGGCCTGGTCCGCTTCTTTGAGAAGCACGGGAAGACCTGCATTGGCGAGCACCATGGCGATGCCACCACCCATGGTACCTGCACCGACAACCGCGGCAGATCTAACGGGAATGATTGGAGTCTCCTTGGGGATATCAGGAATCTTGTTGACTTCGCGCTCGCTGAAGAAAACATGAATGAGCGATTTAGATTGTTGAGAAAACAGGCAGTCGATGAAAAGTTTCTGCTCAACCTTGCAGCCTTCTTCGAATGGCATTTTCGTAGCGGCTTCCACGGCACTGATGGCGGCAACGGGAGCGAGCAGACCGCGCTGCTTTTTAGCAGCCGTCTCGCGCGCGGACGAAAAGATCTGCACGTTGTCCTCCATGTTTCCGAGCTTTTCATCGCGCTCACGCGTCTTGGGAGCAGCCTTACCAGCGACCTCGCGGGCGAACGCAACCGCTCCGAATAGGAGATCGCTTTCGATGAGGCGGTCGATGATGCCGAACTTCAGCGCTTCGCCCGCTTTGACCGGGTTGCCGCTCGTACACATTTCGACGGCTCTTGCGACGCCGGCGAGCCTCGGAAGGCGCTGCGTGCCCGCCGCGCCGGGGATGAGGCCGAGCTTTACTTCCGGCTGGCCGACCTGTGCGGTGGAAAGAGCAACGCGATAGTGGCCGGCCATCGCCAATTCCAACCCCCCGCCAAAAGCCGTTCCATGAATGGCTACAATCACCGGCTTGCTGCTGTCTTCGATTTTCAAAAGCAACGGAAGAAGCCCTGCGCCGCGCGGCTTGCCCGACGCCATCCTGCCGAATTCTTTAATGTCCGCGCCGGCGACAAAGGTACGGCCGCCGCCGATCAGGACCACGGCTTTGACGCTGTCGTCCTGAGCAATCTGATCCAGCGCTTCTGAAATGCCTTCGGGGACGCCGGGACTCAAAGCGTTGACCGGAGGATTGTTGATGGTGATGACGGCAATTCCGTTGTCTTTTGTGAATTGCACTAGATCGGTCATAGAAAGGCTCTCTCGCTAATGAATGTAATTTATGCGTTCTTCGCAGATGCGCTGCCAGAATCGATAACCATCGAGGCGATGCGCTCGCGATGAAACGTGGCATCTCCGAATGCTGTTTCCGATGCCTTCGCACGACGGTAGAACAGGTGAAGATCGTTTTCCCAGGTGAAACCCATGCCGCCATGAATCTGGATGCCACGGTTGCCGACGGTGCGGCCGGCATCGCTGGCATACATCTTGGCGATGGAAACGGAAGTGGCCGCGTCGGGCGAGTCTTCTCCCAGCGCCCATCCGGCATAGTAGACCGCCGAGCGGGAGCTCTCGGTTTCCAAATACATGTCCGCGCACTGATGCTGCACCGCTTGAAACATTCCGATGGGTTTGCCGAACTGTTTCCGAGTCTTGGCGTATTCGACAGTAATCTCCAGGGTCCGCTGCATGCCGCCGACCAATTCGGCAGCCAGAGCGGCGGTGGCGATGTCGAAAGCCCGTGGGAGATCCGTGGCGGCGCCGATTTCTTCCGCCGGAGTGTTGCTGAATTCCACGACGTAAAGCTTGCGTGTAAGGTCCATGGCGGACATAGGAGATATTTTCAGGCCGCGAGCCTTGGAGTCCACAACAAAGACACCATTGCGCGCGGCGACGATGATGAAGTCGGCGATGGCCGCGTCCGAAACAAATAATTTTTCACCGGAGAGCTTCCCGTTTGTCGCGCTCATATGGACATCCCGCGGGTTCCAACTCGCGCTGGCTTCTAGAATGGCGACGGTCGCGCGAGCTTGTCCCCGGCAGATGGGCGCGAGATATTTTTTCTTGTTCGCGGGGGTGCTCACGGCTTCCAAGACGGAGCCGGCCAAAACTACGGTTGAGAAGAACGGACCGGGCAAGAGTGCGCGCCCCGTCTCTTCCATTAAGAGCATAAGTTCAACTTTGCCGAGACCGACTCCGCCGTACTCCTCTGGAAAAATGATGCCGGTGTAACCCTGGTCGGTGAGCTTCGACCAAAGTGCGGCGTCGTATGCGCTATCCGTATCCATCAGGCGTCGCATTTCGGCTCTAGGACACTCGCCGGCGAAAAACTTGCGTGCGCTGTCTTTGAGAAATTCCTGACTTTCGCTCAATCCGAATTGCATGGCGTATCCCCTTAGTAGCTTCTCGGCAGACCGAGAACGAAATGCCCGATGATGTTCCGTTGCACCTCGGAGGTGCCCGCTTCGATGGTATTTCCACGGGTACGCAGGTACGCGTATGACCAAATCCCCTTGTCGATAGCGTGTGTGTCACCGCTCAGCAGTTGCCCGTAGGAACCGAGCAGCTCTTGCGCGATTTGCTGGAGGCGCTGATTGAGTTCGCTCCAGAAAATTTTCTGGATCGAGCCCTCAGGGCCAGGCACACCCGTAGCCGTGATGCGGCTAAAGGCCCGCATCTGATTGAAGCGCATGATTTCAATTTCCGCGCTGCACTGCGCGAGCTTCTGGCGGATGAGTGGGTCTTCGGCGGCGGGCCGTCCGTTACGCTGGATGGTCCGCGAGAGTTCGATGAGGCGGGTGATGTAGCGTTTGAAGATGAGATGCAGGCGAGCGCCGTAGGAACCGCGCTCGTACATCAGCGTGCTCATCGCCACATTCCATCCGTCATTCACTTTGCCCAGGATATTCTCAATCGGCACGCGAACGTCGCGAAAGAACAACTCGTTGAATTCGGACTCCCCGGTCATCTGACGCAAGGGACGAACTTCGACGCCGGGCGATTTCATATCCACAAGGAGGACGGTGAGTCCTTTGTGTTTAGCGGCGCTCGCGTCGGTGCGCACGACGAGTTCGCACCAGTCGCCAACCCAGCCGTAACTGGTCCAGACTTTTTGCCCGTTGACGATGTAGCGGTCGCCGTCGAGACGCGCTTCCATCTGCAAACCCGCTAGATCGGAACCGGCGTTAGGTTCGGAGAAGCCCTGGCACCAGATCTCTTCAGCGCTCAGAATCTTCGGAATATAGCGTTTCTTCTGCGCTTCCGTTCCACAGGCAATGATTGTGGGCCCGATGAGACCCAAACCCAGCGAGTTGGCCATGGGCGGCGCCTCGACGCGCGCCATCTCTTCCCAAAACAGGGCTTGCTGCATCAGCGTGGCGCTGCGACCCCCGTATTCCCTCGGCCATGAAACCGCTGCCCAGCGGCCGTCGTGGAGCTTTTGTTGCCAAGCGCGTAGATATGGGAACGATTCCTCAATGGGCTTTTCACGCCACTCGTTCCAGTCCTTCGGGACATTGGAAACGAGCCACGCGCGGAGTTCGTCGCGAAATGACAGCTCTTCGGTGGTTAAGTTCAGGTCCATGAAAAAGACTCCTTCGCCCTTTCGGTCACGAACTGCGCCTCTCGTTTTTTATGAATGTGAAACAAATCCCCGCGAATCAAGCCGGCTCAGTTGCCGCGCTTCGGCGCGGCGAAGTCCGGGCGCAACGTATCCCTTCCGTGCCAATATTTCTTCCGAAGGTCTTTTTTTAGAATTTTCCCAGTGCCAGTCTTGGGCAAACTAACTACGAATTCGAATGAGCGCGGGCACTTGTAATGTGCGAGGTGCAAACGGCAGAACTCGATGAGCTCGAGCTCCGTGGCTACTGCATTCGGCTTTAGAACCACCAGCGCTTTGGGCACTTCACCCCACTTTTCGTCGGGAACGGGAATCACCCCGGCCTCCAGGACCGCGGGATGTGCGAGGATGGCTTTCTCCAGTTCGAGGGAGGAGATGTTCTCTCCGCCGCTGACGATGATGTCTTTCTTGCGGTCGACAATGAGCAGGTAGCCTTCCTCGTTGAGCGTAGCCATGTCTCCGGTGTGGAACCAGCCTCCTCGCAAGGCTTCGGCGGAAGCGTCGGGCTGGCGCCAGTAACCCTCCATGACGCCATCGCTCCGCGCGATGATTTCGCCCATCGTTTGCCCATCGCGCGGCACGTCGTTATCGTTGGCATCCACTACGCGTATCTCCACGCCGGGAAACGCATAGCCGGTCATGGATTGACCCACATAACGCTGCTCGCCATCCCAGTCCAGACCTGACTTCATCGGAGAAATCGATAGCGAGGGGGACGTTTCTGTCAGCCCATACCCCGAAAAGCACTCGCAGCCCAGTTTTTCTTCAACCTCGCGAATGAGCGTCGGAGAAGACGCCGCGCCGCCGATAACGATGCGCCGCAGGCTGCTCAAGTTGTAATTGGGGCGTTCCGGGCAGTTCACAAGAGCCGTGGCCATGATGGGAACGAGGCTAAAAGAATGGACGCCTTCCTTTTCAATGAGACGGAAGACTTCTTTGGTCTCGAAGCGCTGCATCATGACGTGCTTTCCCCCAAGTAACGTGAGGAAATGTGCGACACCCCAGCCATTCGCGTGGAAGAGTGGAATGGTGTGCAGCTCGACGGCGCCGTTTTCGATGTTAAATCCCAGACAAACGTTCTGCGCATGAAGGTAAATATTTCTGTGCGTGAGCATTACACCCTTGGGATTGGCGCTCGTGCCGCTGGTATAGAAAAGCTCGGCCAGAGAGTTTTCGTCGATGGAAGTGATGTCGGCGCGATGAGGGGTGGCCGCCTGGAGAAGATCTTCGTAGTTGCGTGGAGAAAGCCATGGCGCTTCTGGAGCGCCCTCAAGTTGGCAGAATGTTCTTACTTCAGGAATATCCTTGCGAAAAGACTCGACCAAGCCGAGAAACTGTTTCTCAACAAAGAGGATTGTCGCCCCGGAATCATTCAGAATGTAGCTCAATTCGCTTGACGCGAGCCGGATATTCAGCGGGAGCAGAACGGCACCGGCTTCCAGCACGCCGTAGTAGGCTTCGAGCAAGCGGTGGCAATTGGAACTCAGAAAAGCAACGCGATCGCCGCGCTGGACACCGGCCTGGTGCAGGGCACCTGCAAGACGGCGGGCGCGGTCGGCGAATTGCCCGTAGGTAAAGTTCTCCTGATTGCAGACCACGGCAGTTCTGCACGGATATTGCTGCTCCGCGTAGCGAAGGAAACGCAAGGGGGTGAGCGGAATGTTCATAGTGCGCCTCGCCCGGATCAGGCGGATTGACCTCCATCGACAACAAGAGTGTGTCCGGTCACAAAATCTGACGCATCGGACGCGAGAAAAATAGCGGCTCCCTTCAGATCCTGCGGCCCGCCGAAGCGTCCCAAAGGTATACCTGCGAGCAAGGATTCCTTGTTTCGCTCGATGACCTTTTCTGACATGTCGGTGGGGAACCAGCCAGGCGCAATCGCATTCACCTGAATGTTGTGCATGCCCCATTTGCAAGCCAGGTCCTTCGTGAAAATAATCACACCCCCTTTACTGGCGCTGTAGCCGATCGCGGAGAATTTCGGAGATGAACCACGCAGCCCGGCAACGGAAGCGATGTTGATTATCTTTCCGCGGCGCTGTGTGATCATGACCTTGCCCACGGCCTGCGAAAAAAGAAATGTTCCGGTTAAGTTTGTTTCGATGACTTTATTCCATTGCTCAAGCGTCATCGCTTCGACTGGCGCGCCCCAGGAAGTGCCCGCATTGTTGATCAAGATGTCGATGCGTCCAAACTGTTTGACGGCAGCGTCGGCAACTTCCTGAACGCTGGCGGGCTGTTTGACGTCACAGCCGAGTGCGAGAACCTTCACGCCGAGTTTTTGCAGTTCTTCGGCAGCCTGCAGGCAGCGCTCTTTCTTGCGCGCGCAAAGAACGAGATTCGCCCCCATTTCCGCCAGGCCTTCGGCCATCTGCCGACCTAGCCCTACGGAGCCACCGGTGACGATCGCCACGCGCCCTGCGAGATCGAAGATCGGTTTGGCTGTCAT
>WNFA01008683.1_pt1 | contig 13499 bp, 11 predicted proteins | sample 5400481 | NCBI WGS metagenome assembly WNFA01 (sample SAMN13153340, study PRJNA577476) | soil metagenome | isolation source: 120 cm saprolite under Douglas fir tree site 2 hole 1 replicate 2 | place: USA:California | collected 2015-04-18 | reverse complement strand
TGCCTGCGGTAGCTCGGCACCAAGCGCCCCCATTCCAGCATCTGCCAGCCGAGAAGGCCAGGCACTCCGAGCACGAGATCGGCGGCGCGCTTGACGAGCGACAGCGCAATCGCCTGCTCCGGCGGAATTCCAAATGCCGCGCACAGCACGACGAGCGCGCCTTCCTGCGCCCCGAGCGCACTGGGGATGGCAAACGCCGCCCCGCGAACTGCGTGCAGCAGGCTTTCGATGACGAGCGCCTCGCCGATGCCCACGGGATGTCCCATGAACGCAAACACGATCGCGACTTCGGCCACGCCGATGGCCCATCCGGCCAGATGCACGACGCCGCTGGCGATAACGTTGGAGCGGGCGGCGTAGATCGTGCCAAGGTTTTGATAAACGGCGTCGATCGTGCCGAGCACGCGCCACTCCCGGTCGCCGGCCAGACGACTCACGATCGCTCGAAGAATACGTTGCCCGCCGCGGCGTTGCGCCAGATAGAAGCCCGCGAGCATGAGCGCAGCGACCGCAATCCCGACCGCGGCGCTTCGTGCCAGGGCCTCACTCGCCTCCAGCGCAATAAGGGCAAGAAGGCCGAAGATCGCGAACAGGAACTGTGTCGCGGCCTGGATGAGGATGTCGACGATCACGCTCGCCGCCGCGAGCGCGCCCGGAACGGCGTACAACGTCAGCAAACCCGCGCCGATGAGATCGCCGCCGACTTGCGCCAGCGGCAACAGGACATTGGTCGCCTCGCGAACGAACCGCAGCAGGACGCACGTGCGAAGCTGCGGACGCATCTTCGAGGGGAACAGCAGCCACCATCCCACCCCCGCCACGACAAGGGCGACGGCGCGCGCCAGCACCACGAGCAGAATGCCCCAACCTACGCTTGAAACCGCCTGACCGACGGCGCCGAGGCCGGACCAGGTGACAAGACCGATGAGCGCGGCGATCCCACCCAACCAGGCGATCACTCCGGCTTGCTTGACCATTGACGCCCCGATTCACACGACGTTTTCGACGCAACCTGCGGTCGGATCCCCGCACTAAGAGCAGCGGAGACCCCGGTGCGTGCTCGGTCGTTGCTTACCGAGGTTGCGGGCTACCACGGCGTTTTGATGTCGAAAGAGCGCGTTACCCCAAACCCGATCGTCACTTGGTCGGGGGAACCCTTCTGCGTCACCAGCGGCGAGTCAGCGGGTTCGCCGCCGAGCCTTTCGTATTCCACAAAGACATGCGTCGCCCACTGCGGCGTCCATAGGTAGCGCGCCTGCGCGCCTGCGCCGTACGAGCGAATCCCGCCCTTGGTGTCGTAGATCGGCAGGCCCGATCTCACCGCCTGGGCCGGCGTGATGTTGAAATACGGACTGACCGCGGGCGTGGTTGCCAGCGTGAGCCGCGGACCAGCCGACAAGGTCAATTGCGGGCTCACCGGAACGACGGCGTCCGTCATGATATCGGAGACGATCCCGTGGTGACCATTGAAGCCCTGCCGCACCTCGGTGCGCGTGCGCAGCCAAGGAACCCACCAATACTGTGCAAAGATGCCCACCTCGCCCGCCCAGGGAACGTTGCCGAGGCTGCGCACCGCCGGGGAGTTGGCCTGTTCACGCTGCGACCACACGAATTGGCCGACCGGACCCATTTGGAAATTACGTTCGTCGATCAGTGCGGCATCCAAGCCGTCGCGCGGGCCGCGGAAGGGTTCCGGCGTGCCGTAGCGGCGCACGGCGAAGATGGGATAGGGGCGCAGGCGCTCGCGGCTCGAGCCTTGAAACAGCGGCTCTTCCCGGCCTTCCGCGCCGAGCGTCACGGTCCAATCATAGGCGGGGGCCGGCAGCACATAGGCGCGCGACTCGCTCTCGCCTGCGGACGCCACCATGGGAGCCGACAGCGCAGCCACAAAAGCGGCGATCGCGGCGCGCCGACCCCTCATCCGCCCCCCTCCTCGCTTCCCCGCGAGGGATAATATTGCCCACAATATTCAGCCATCGTTAACATGGGGGAGCCCCTTCGCACAACGCCTGGCAAGCGGATGGGCTGTTCGCAACTTCTTTTGCATGGGCCCTGTGGCCCCGGTCCAACACCGCCTAGAACCACGAGAATTCAGAGTTGCCGGGGGGCGAGTTCGCTACCACGCAGCCCTATCCGGCTACCGCACAAGACCGGTTATCCAAAGGGGAGGGACAAGCCCATGAATGGCGCCGCCGTCATCGCCGAAATCCTCAAGCGCGAGGGAACGGAGTTCCTCTCCTGCTATCCCCGCAACCCGTTGATCGAGGCCTGCGCCGCGCTCGACATCCGTCCAATTCTGTGCCGGCAAGAGCGCGTCGGCGTCGGCCTGGCGGACGGCTACACCCGCATCAAGCGCGGCAAGCGCAACGGCGTATTCGCCGCCCAGGCCGGGCCCGGCATCGAAAACGCCTTTCCCGGCGTCGCCCAGGCCTTTTCCGAGAACGTCCCGCTCCTGGTCATTCCGGCCGGGCTGCCGCTGGCGCGACAATATGTTCGGCCGGTATTCCGCGCTGCCGACGTCTACCGGCCGGTCACCAAGTGGTCGGCGCTGGCGCATTCGGTCCAGGAGCTGCCCGACCTGATGCGCCGCGCCTATCACGCCATGCGCAGCGGCAAGGGCGGGCCTGTCCTCATCGAGGTTCCGGCCGAAGTATGGGAAGCCGAGCACGAGGGCGACCTCGATTACGCTCCCGTTTCGGTCCAGCGCGCGGCGCCTGATCCCGACGCGGTCAAGACCGCGGTGCGCATGCTGCTCAAGGCGAAAAATCCGCTGCTGTTGGCCGGGCAGGGCGTGCTCTATGCCGAAGCGAGCGACCGGCTGAGCGCCTTGGCCGAGCTCATTCCGGCGCCGGTGGTCACCACCAATCCGGGCAAGAGCGCCATTCCCGAAAGCCATCCGCTCGCGCTCGGGGCGTCCACGCGCTCGCGGCCGAAGATGTTCACCGAGTTCATGGCGAAAGCCGATCTCGTGCTGGCCGTCGGCTCGAGCCTCACCCGCACCCCGTTCGGACCGGGCGTGCCCGCCGGCAAGACCATCATCCATTCCACCAACGACGCCGCCGACATCAACAAGGAGTACCGCGTCGACCATGCCGTGATCGGCGATGCTGCGCTGGTGCTCGATGCGCTCATCGCCGAGGTCGGCCGGCAAAAAGGGGCGGGCGGCGGCAATGCGCTCGCCTCGCTCAAGGAGGAAGTCGCGGCGGCCAAAAAGGGATGGCTGGCGGAATGGGGAAAGCATCTCGACTCCGAGGAAATGCCCATCAACCAGTACCGGGTGATCCGCGATCTCATGCGCACGGTGGACCGCGACATGTCATCATCACCCACGATTCCGGCAGTCCGCGCGAACAGCTCATCCCGTTCTGGGAGACGACCGCACCGGGCTCATACATGGGATGGGGCAAGTCCACCCAACTCGGTTACGGGCTCGGCATCACCATGGGCGCGAAGCTCGCGGCGCCGGACAAGCTTTGCGTCAACATCATGGGCGACGCGGCCATCGGCATGACCGGCATGGACATCGAGACCGCGGCGCGCAACCGCATCGCCATCCTCACCGTCGTGTTCAACAACGGCGTCATGGCGGCCGAGCGCGACGTGCTCGAGCTCTCGACCAAGAAATACGGCGCGCTGACCGTCGGCGGCAATTACGCCAAGGTGGCCGAGGGCCTCAACGTCGCCGCGACGCGCGTGGAGAAACCGGCTCACATCGTGCCCGCCATCAAGGACGCCGTCCGCGTCACCGAATCGGGCGCGCCGTTCCTGCTGGAGATCGTCGTCAAGGAAGGCTACGACTTCTCGCGCTACCCGCTCGCGGGGCTGTAGCTGGAACCTGAGATTCTGCCACGCATTTGAGTGATCAACTTGCATCGCTGACGTCGAACGATGCTGAGCTATTAATCACGCCTACTCCATCTTCCATGGAATGGCTTTGCGCTCGATCTCCTGGAACAGCGCCGAGGTGATCAGGCCGAGGATGCCGATGGTCACGATGCCCACGAACATGACATCGACCTGAAGCAGCTCCCACGAGTTCCAGATCAGGTAGCCGATGCCGCTCTTGGTGGCGACGAACTCGGACGCGACCAACACGATGAACGAGACCGCAAGCGCGATGCGCAGCCCCGCGAAGATCGTTGGCAGCGCCCCGAAGAAGACGATGCGGGTGAACATCACGGTCTGGCTCGCGCCGTAATTCTTCGCCACGTCCCAGTAGATCGTTTCGATGTTGGCGGCCCCGACATAGGTATTGACGACGACGGGGAAGAACACGGCGATGGCGACAAGTGCGATCTTCGAGGCGTCGCCGAAGCCGAAGGCGAGCAGGAGAAGCGGCATCAGCGCGATCTTCGGGATCGGAAACAGCGCGGCGATGAGCGGATCGACGAAGATGCGCACCGGTCTGAACATGGCCATGAGCAGCCCGACCGCGACCGCGGGGACGGCGCCGATGATATAGCCGAGGACAACGCGGTAGAGCGTGACGGCAACGTGCCATTCGAGTTCGCCGTTGCCGGCGAGCTTGACGAAGCGCTGGGCGATGTCGCTCGGCGCCGGGATGAACCGCCGGTCGCCGATACCGGCCATCAGCAGGATTTGCCAGATGATGATGAGCCCGAGCGGCGAGATCAGATAAAGCAAGCGCTCGCGCGCCTTGGTGGACATTTCGATCTTCATGAATGACTCTTTCCGCGTCGAGTTGGGCTAGCCCAACGATACCCCGCTCATTTCTCCTCGTCGCTGCGCGCGCGCGTGACTTCATCCTCCAGGACCTGCCAGATGTCGAGCTTGAGGCGGCCGAATTCCGGCGATGCCGACAACGTCATCAGGTTGCGCGGGCGCGGGAACGGCACGTCGATGATTTGTTTGATCCGGCCGGGATGGGCGGTCATCACCACGGTACGGTCACCGAGCAGCAATGCCTCCTCGATCGAGCGCGGCCAGGGGCTCGTCCATCAGCAGCATGCCCGGGTCGGTGACGAAGGCGCGCGCGATCGCGCTGCGCTGGCGCATGCCGCCGGAGAGCTGGTGCGGATAATGCCGCCGGAATCGGGTCAGCCCCACGAGCTTCAAGGCGGCCTCGACCCGCGCCGCCGCTTGGTCCGCGGGAATGCCGCGCGTCATGAGGCCGAAGCCGACATTGGCTTCGACGCTCATCCAGGGAAACAGGCCGCTCTCCTGGAACACCATCGCGTTCTCGACCGCCCAGCCCGTCGCCTCGACCTTGATCGTGCCGCTGGTCTGGGCGGTGAGCCCCGCAAGGATGCGCAGCAGCGTGGATTTCCCGCAACCCGAGGGGCCGACGATGCAGACGAATTCGCCCGGCGCGATGCGCAGCGTGATGTCGTCGAGTGCGACCACGCGATCCGGACCGCTCGAGTACTCCTTGCGCAGCCCGATGATCTCGATCGCCGCGCCGCGCCGCTCGACGGCCATTGATCTCTTTCCCCCGCGGATGCGTCGATTTCAGCGGCAGCCGGCGAGCTTGCTCTCCTTGTTCTCGAGCACGAACGGGGGGAGCTTGCGCAGCGCGTAGTCGACGTAGCTCTTGTCCACGATCCGATCGGCCGGAAACTCGGCGTTGCTCATCTTGCTCTTGAGGAACCAGGCCTGCATGTCGAGCATGCTCTCGACATTGATAGTGCCGTTCGGGCTGCGCGCCGGCCACGGATATTTGTGCAGCAATTCCGGACGCGTTTCGGTGCCGGTGCGGATCGCGAGATCGATCAGGGCCGCCCGCTCCGCGCCGCCGTGATAGGCCTGGCAGTAGTCGCGGATGGCGCGCAGGTAGGCGACGTAATAGTTGCGCACGAGCTCGCGGTTGGCGTTGGCGAAATCGGTGTTCACCATGCTCACCGCGATGGTGAGAGGGTGTGGCTTGACCAGGTCATCGGGGTCCTTGAAGTTCACGGCATGCCCGCCGTCGAGCAATTGCGCGGTGAAGGGCGGGATCGTGATCGCAGCGTCGATCGCCTTGTTGTTGAACGCAACGGCATATTGCGTGAACGGGATGACCTTGATGTCGACGTCGTTGATGGTCAGCCCGTCGCTCTCCAGGAGCTTGCCGACTTCATAGGTCGACACCGCGCCCTGGCCGTTGGTGGCGATGGTCTTGCCCTTGAGCTGCCGCAGCCGCGTGATCTCGTCCTTGAGGTCGGGTCGCAGCATCAGGTTGTGCCCGAGCGGGCTCGAAACGCGATCCAGCGCCATCGTGACCGGGAGGTTCTTTTCCAGCGCGTTGAAATAGCCGGCGGAAATTCCCCCCTCCACGAGCTGCAACTGGTTCTGCGCCAAGAGCGCGATCGAGTTGGCGGCGGTGTCGAGGGTCTCGGTCACGACCTTGATGCCGTAGTCTTTGAAATAGCCCTTCTCGACCCCCCAGAGAATGGCGGCGGTGGAGATCGAGCGCACCGTGCCGATCTTGACGGTGACCTCCTGGGCGTGAGCCACGCTCGCGCCGCCGATGACGGCGAGACACGCAAGCAAGCTGCGCTGAACCCTCATGCGATTTCTCCCATCGAGCGCGCGATCGCGCTATTCGGATTTGATGAAATAGCGTCCATCGCCGTCGCGATCATACACGACGGCCGCCGCCAATTGGCAACGGCGTGCGTGCTTGGGTAGGCTGATCGGCGAATGGATGGACCGATGCGGCCGGGTGGGAGTGCAATGGCGAACAACGCTTCGGCGCCCCATGCGCGCGGTGCCTTCATCGGGCGTGCCATGCCGCGCTTCGAGGATCTGCGGTTCGTGCGCGGATCCGGCAATTATACCGACGATGTCTCGCTGCCGGAGCAGAGCTATGCCGCGTTCGTGCGCGCGCCGCACGCCCATGCCCGCATCGTCTCGATCGACATGTCAGCCGCGCGCAGGCGGCCGGGCGTGCTGGCCGTGCTTACCGGCGAGGACTATGCCGGCGATGGCCACATCGGCATGGCGCATTTTCCCAATCCGGCGGATGCGAACGACGTCAGCATCCCGACCTTCGCGCCGACGCCGGAACGAAAAATCCTCGACCAGCTGCAGCCGCCGCTCGCGCTCGGCTGCGTGCGTTTTGTCGGCGAGGCGGTCGCGGTCGTCGTCGCGGAAACCCCCGGGGCCGCGCGCGATGCCGCCGAAGCGGTCGTCGTTGAATATCAGGTCCTGCCGGCGGTGACCGACGTTATGGAGGCGCTCGCGGCCGGGGCGCCGACGATCTGGCCGGATGCCCCCGACAATCTCGCGCTCGACTGCGCCTTCGGCGATTGCGCCGCCGTGGAGGCCGCCATCAAGGACGCGCATGTCGTCGTCGAACAGACGATCCGCAACCAGCGCACCGCCAGCGCGTTCATGGAGCCACGCGCGGCCATCGGCAGTTATGACGCGGCGCACAAGCTGCATACGTTGATTTCGGGATGTCAGGGCGCGCATCGTCTGCGCCATGCGCTCGCGGCTTGCTTCAAAGTGCAGCAGGAGCGCGTGCACGTGATCTGTCCCGATGTCGGCGGCGCGTTCGGATCGCGCTTCAATATCTATCCGGAACAGGTCGCGGTGGTGTGGGCCGCACGCCGCGTCGGGCGCCCGGTGAAATGGACGGCGGACCGCAGCGAAGCGTTCCTCACCGACTATACCGCGCGCGACGTCGTCACGCGCGCGCGTCTTGCCTTCGACCGCAGGGGCCGCATGCTCGCGCTGGCGCTCGAGCTCACCGCCAATACCGGGGCGCACACCGTCTCCTACGTTCCGCTCAGCAACGGCTACCGCGTTGCGCCAACCGTTTACGACGTGCCGATGGCATGGGTGCGCTTGCGCGCCGTGATGACCAATACGGTGCCGACGGCGCCGTTCCGCGGAGCCGGACGGCCCGAAGCCACTACCGTCATGGAGCGGCTCATCGACATCGCCGCAAAACGATTGAAAATCGACCGGGTGGAGCTGCGCCGCCGAAATCTGATCCGGCGCGACGCGCTGCCCCATCGCACGGCCACGGGCCTCACTTACGACAGCGGCGACTTCGCCGGCAACCTCGAGCGAGCGTTGCAAAGCGCGGACTGGGACGGCTTTCCCGCCCGCCGCAGAGAGGCGAAGAAGCGCGGCCGTCTGCTCGGGATCGGCGTCGCCAACTATGTCGAAACTCCGGTGGGCATGCCGCACGAGCGCGTCGCGATCAAAGTGTCGGCCACAGGCGGCGTCGCCCTCATCGTCGGAACGCAGTCGAGCGGGCAGGGCCACGAGACCAGCTTTCGGCAGGTCATCGCGGACCAGCTCGGCGTTGATCCCGAGGCGATCAATTTCGTGAGCGGTGACAGCGCAACGCTCGCCTCCGGCGGCGGCACCCATTCCGACCGGTCCATGCGCCTTGCCGGTTCGCTGATGGTCGAGACGTCGCGCAAGGTGATCGAAAAGGCGCGCGCAATCGCCGCCGTCATGCTCGACGTCGCCGAAGGCGATATTTCGTTCGCGGACGGACTGTTCGTGGCGCCGAACAGCAATCGGCGGCTCACGCTATTCGACATCGCCCGTGCCATCGACGAGCTCGCCTCGCTGCCCGGCGATCTGCGCGCGCCGCTCGCGGCGGAGGCGAGCTTCACCGGGCGCATCCCGGCCTATCCGACCGGCGCCGCCGTCTGCGAGGCCGAGGTCGATCCGCAAACCGGCACAATCGAAATCCGCCGCTACACGTCGATCGACGATGGCGGCCAGCCGATCAATCCACTCATTCTGCACGGCCAAGTGCACGGCGGCGTGGCGCAGGGGGTTGGGCAAGCGATGATGGAGGCAGCGATCTACGAGCCAGGCTCGGGGCAGCTTCTGTCCGCAAGCTTTCTCGACTACGGCATGCCGCGCGCGGATCACTTTCCGCACCTCGACGTCGAGCTGACGGAGGATCCGACCAAGGGCAATGCGCTGCGCGTCAAGGGCGGCGGCGAGGCCGGCATCACGCCGAGCTCGGCGGTGCTCATGAACGCCGTGCTGGACGCGCTCTCCGGGATGGGCATCGAGCACATGGACATGCCGGCGACGCCGCAACGCGTTTGGAGCGCGATCTGCGCCGCCCGCGATGGATCGAGGGGTTGCCGGCGCTGAGTCGTTACGGCAAGTATCATTCTCCTTTTGGGCGTGTCTCAGTCTCTTCCGCTCGCCCCTGCTTCATGCCAGGCGTTTTGCGCCACCCCTCGCGGCGGCGCCATGCTAGAGTGAGCGCGAGGGAGCTGCCCCCTATGCCGGAATGCTTCGTTGCCAAGGCGTGCGAGATGCAAGACGGCGATCGGCGCATCGTCGTTGCTGGAAACGCGGAAATCGGCGTGTTCTACAAGGGTGGCGCCTACTTCGCCTACAGCAACACCTGCGTGCATGCTGGCGGGCCGGCCTGCGAGGGGCTCATGATCAACCGCGTGGTCGATGTGATCGCGGCGGACCGCACCTATCAGGGCCAGACGTTCTCGGACGAGGTTCATTTCGTCTGCCCGTGGCACGGTTACGAGTACGAGCTGCAAACGGGCGAATGCGTCGGCGACCGGCGGCTGCGATTGAAAAAGTTCGACGTCGTTCGGCGCGGCGAAGATATCTTCGTCGTCGTTTAGCGGAACCTGCCCCGGCGTGATCCGGGCGGACTTCGAGTTCGCGGTAGAACGCGCGTCAACGGCACGAGCCAAGGAGAATGCGCCCATGGACATGGCCCGCAGCGAAGTGCGAAAACTCGCCGCCGAGGACTACTCGACCACGCAGCACCTCGAGCACGCCTCCCGGCAGGCGCGTGAGCGCAACTACCAGGATTTTCTCATCGTCGACGTGGATGCCCACCACTACGAGAGCGAATCTTACAACGAGGTCTTCACATACATCGAAAGCCCGGTGATCCGCCGTCAGGCGGTCGAATCGGCAAAGCGCGGCGCCCGCGCCTCCATGCTCGGCGGCACCATCGGCTACCAGGACATCGGCGGGCGCATCACGCGCCACGAGCTGCGCAGGCACGACATCCGCAGGCACGACAAAGTCGGTGCCGGGAACCACCGCGACGTCGCCATGACGCTGGAATGGATGGACGCCATGGGCGTCGATTACTCCTGCCTGTTCCCCACGCCGATGCTGTTCCTCGGCCTGCATCCGCAGGTCGAGGTCGAAGTCGCGATGTGCCGCGCCTACAATCGTTGGCTCTGCGAGCGCATCCTCGCGGTCGAGCCGCGCATCATCTCGATGCTGTATCTTCCGTTCAACGACCCCGACGCCGCGTACAAGACCGTGAAGGATTTCGGCGACAAGAAGGGCGTGGTGGGATTCATGGTGACGTCGCCGCGCTACAAGCCGGTGCACGACAACGCCTACGTGAAGACCTACGCGCTGCTCGAGGAGATGGGCAAGCCCATCGCCTTCCATGCCGCCTACAATTGGCACGACCAGTCGCTGTCGCTGACCAATCGCTTCATCTCGGTGCACGCGCTCGGCTTCATATGGTTCAACATGGTCCACATGACCAACTGGGTGATCAACGGCCTGCCCGAGCGGTTTCCCAAGCTCAAGGTGATGTGGATCGAGAGCGGCCTCACCTGGGCCTATTGCCTGATGCAGCGGCTCGACCACTCCTACATGATGCGCACGTCCGATTGTCCCTCGCTCAAGCGCAAGCCCAGCGAATATATGCGCGAGATGTACTACTCCTCGCAGCCGATGGAGAAGCCGCGCGACCGCTCGATCCTCGAGGCGACGTTCAAGATGATCAACGCCGAGACCCAGCTGATGTGGTCGTCGGACTACCCGCACTGGGACTTCGACCTGCCGAGCGTGATCTACGACCTGCCGTTCCTGAGCGACAGCGGCCGCCGCAACATCCTCGGCGGCACCGCAGCCAAGGTGTTCGGGCTCGACCCCAAGCCGGTGAAGAAGATTCCGTGATGGCGGCCGACTTCTCGCGTTACGGACCTAATCCATAACGGGAATCAGAGACGCGCGAGGCTAAGCGAATAGCGGCGGAAAACCCTCACTGCGCGGCAGCGCTTCCCTTCGCAACGGCGGCGGGGGCTGGCCGCGCCGCAGCCGCCGGCGCGCGCCCCGGCAGGTATTTGGCGACGACGGAGCGATCGACCTGCGCCAAGGCGCTGTCGGGCAGGCGCTGCCAGACCTCGTCCTTGCCGAGCAGCGGAATGCCGAGATAACCGCGCACGGTCAGCACCTGGCCGTCGGGGCTCAGCGTCATCATGGCGCGATAGACGGTGCCGTCGCGCGGATCGACGATGTTGCCGTCATCGTAGCGCAATCCGGTGCGCTTCATGCCGCGGATGAAGGACATGCCGAGCAGCGGTGCATTCCTGCGGTCGTCCGTGCATCCGGTGCAGGTCGGATTGGGAGCGTCGCCGGGCCGCGCCCACAGCTTTGCAAACGCGCCCTCGAAGACGCCGCCGTTGCGCTCAACAAACAGAAACCATCCCATCGACTTGCCGGATTCGTCCTGCTTCTGCCACAGGCCGGCGACGGTCGGCTCCGCGGCTTGCGCGGGAAGGGTAGCGCTCGTGAACGCCACGAGGCTCGCGACGAGCAGTATCGACAATCGTGTTTTCAATGGAGTGACCCCCGTCTAGATCAGCGGCGTGATGGTCTACGGAATTCTCTCAACAATATGCCCATTTCAGGGCGCTGCCGCGCGATACCCATCGGTTTCGCGGACCCCGCGCCGCGAATTGGCGCAATAAGGCCCGGAGTCGAAAAAATCTCGCGCCTTGCCGCGATTTGGCCTCCTTTTCCACGGTCGAGCGGCCTGCCCGCGGGGCCGATCGCCGTCAACCATCCGCCGTTTTTGTCGAACACCGAGCCTTGTTTTGCCGCGCGCGCGAGGCAATCATGCGCGACCTTTGATGGCTGCGCTCGCTACCTTGGACCCTTCATCATTATCAGTTTGAACGCCGAGTAACCGCGTCCGCCAATGTCGCTGATCTATCGGCTCGCGTCGCGGAACCTGCTCCACGATCGGCTGCGTTTCATCGCAACCGTCGTCGGGATCGTCTTTTCGATCGTGCTCGTGACCGTTCAGCTGGGTCTTTATCTGGGGTTCGGACGAGTCGTCACCACGATGATCGACCACGCAGCGGCCGACCTCTGGATCATGCCGCTGGGAACCAAGTGCTTCGAAGACCCCTCGACGCTCGACGAGCGCAAGCGATTTCAAGCGCTGTCGATCAACGGCGTGGCGCAGGCCACGCCCGTCGTCATCGGCTATGCCGACTGGCGGATACCGGAGGGCGGAACGTCCCCTGTATTCATCGTCGGATCGGATTTGAGAGCGGACGGATTGCTGCCCTGGAATTTGGTCGAAGGCAGCCTCGATGCGCTTGCGATTCCCGGCGCCGTCGCGATCGACCGGTCCTACTTCGGCCGGCTCGGCGTCAGCGAGATCGGTGACAGCGCCGAGATTCGCGGGCACAAGGTCGAGGTGCGAGCGGTAACCAACGGCATCCGTTCGTTCACGACCACGCCTTACGTCTTCACCACGCTGGACCGGGGGCGGACCTACACCGGAATATCGGCGAACAAGGCGACGTATTTTCTCGTGCGCGTTTCTCCCGGCGCCGACGTCGAAAGCGTGCGCCACGGGCTCAAGGCAAACCTCTCCGACGTCGACGTTCTCACGACCGCGGAGTTTCGCGACCGTAGCCGCTCCTTCTGGCTGTTCGGTACCGGCGCCGGCTTCGCCTTGTTCGCAGGCGCGCTGTTAGGCATGATCGTGGGCACCGTCATCGTCGCACAAACCTTGTATTCCAGCACCAAGGATCATCTCAACGAGTTCGCGACGCTGCGCGCCATCGGCTCGTCGAGCGTCTATATCCACAAGGTCATCATCTGCCAGGCGCTGATCAGTGCCGTCATCGGGTTTTGCCTCGCCGCCGGCATCGGCTTGATCGTCGTCGCGGCGACCGCGGGCACCGCATTGCCGGTCGTCATGACGCCCACGCTCACCCTGGTGTTGTTCCTGCTGACGCTCGCCATGTGCGTCGTATCGGCGATCGCCGCGATCCTGCAGGTCACGCGCATCGATCCTGTGACGGTATTCACGCGATGACCGAACCCATCGTCGAGGCCCTCGATGTCGTCAAACTGCTAGGCAAGGGGGCGGCTCAGGTGCAAGCGCTCAAGGGCGTAAGCTTGGCGCTCAAGGGCGGCGAATTGACGCTGTTGATGGGGCCGTCCGGCAGCGGTAAGACCACGCTGGTGTCGATCCTCGGATGCATGCTGACGCCCACGCGCGGAAGCGTTCGCATGGTCGGTCGCTCCACCGAAGGTGCCGGGCCCGAGGAACTGGCCAAGCTCAGGCGCGAGCATGTGGGGTTCATCTTTCAATCCTACCATCTGTTCCCGACCCTGACGGCTGCCGACAACGTCCGACTGGCATTGGACGTGCGCGGTGACAACTCCGCGCGCGCCATCGCCAAGACCAAGGATGCCTTGGCCATGGTCGGTCTCGCTCACAAGGCCGAGGCATTTCCGCTCGAACTCAGCGGCGGCGAGCAACAGCGGATCGCCATCGC
>WNFA01003252.1_pt1 | contig 13500 bp, 12 predicted proteins | sample 5400481 | NCBI WGS metagenome assembly WNFA01 (sample SAMN13153340, study PRJNA577476) | soil metagenome | isolation source: 120 cm saprolite under Douglas fir tree site 2 hole 1 replicate 2 | place: USA:California | collected 2015-04-18 | reverse complement strand
GTATATCTATAGCAGCGCCCACCAGTCGAATAGCCGTTACGCGGCAGCCTCGGCACTCAGCAATAGCCTGGTTATGGATGCGCACGAGCCGCTTGCGCGCCTGGAGATGCCTATTGTGGCTATCTGGGGGCGCGAGGATTTCTTGGCAGGTCCATCCGAGGCCAGCGAGACTTTCCAGCGTGTAAATGCTCGTATCGATGCCTGCGAGCTGGACAAGTGCAGCCAGCAGCTCCAGGATGAGCAGGCGGAGAAGTTTAATACGCTGGTGCGTGAGTTCGCCGGGGCACCCGTTACACGATAGACGTATAGAAATCGTGAAGAGGGGCCGGACATTTGGAGATAAGAACTGCTAAGAGCACTTATAAGCTCAAAGCGGATATACATACTGAATGGAATAGGTCCGGAATCAAGTTTGAGAAGCGCCTCTTGGGCTTACCTCATTCGATGCCATGCTTATCTCCAAATGCCTTGGATGGAATACAAGGCTTTTTGCAGCACAATCCAGGCGTGTGCTATACTTGACATGCTAGTTCTCGTAATGGTTTTCTTATCAAGCAAGAATGGACAAGATTATGTTCAATGAGTATGTCGACAAAGCGATGCAACATGCTCACTTTGAGCAAATTGAAGACGGAACCTACTTTGGCTGGATTCCTGGCTTCAAGGGTGTCTGGGCAAACAAACCAACGGAACAAGAATGCCGCAAGGAATTGCGTGAGGTGTTGGAAGGCTGGATACTCCTCAACATTGCTGATCACACCCCCTTACCCATCGTCGATGGGATGACGTTGGAAGTAGGCAAATTAGTCTAATGGCGAAACTTCGACCGATCAAACGCAAGGATTTGATCAGCTCCTTACGCCAACTTGATTTTACTGGTCCTTATGCTGGTGGTAAACATGAGTATATGCAGCGTGGTCGACTCAAAGTACGTATCCCTAATCCGCATCAGAGCGATATTAGCGTCGCATTGCTCAAACGAATTCTTGAAGAAGCAGATGTTTCCTTGCAGGAATGGGAACAACTATGAGGTGAGCCTAACTCGTCCTACACGTCAAGCCTTGTCTTTCCAAAAGAAGAAATTATCAATGCTTTATTTCATCTGAGCTCACTGTTAGAAGATATTGCTTAGCTTCTTCAGGAGTCTGCACGATGCTCATCTTGACGGCCATGCGGCGCAGTACCTCTGGGTCTTCGATTGATTCAGCCTGCTTCTTCGCTAGATGCAGGATTTCTGGGAAACGCGCCTGGACGATATCGAGAAGCGTCTGGCGGTGCGCTTGGGCCATCCACTCTTGATACACCCAAGATTCCTCAATTATATCATTGTACACGGTAAACCTCTTTCTGAACCATTTCTTTGTGGTTTCAGGCTTGAACGCTAATGCTCCTAAGAGCTGCGAAAGCGCTAAAAGGTCCTACCAGTTCCTTCTGTGTAGAGTGTAGCATATCAGAAACGCGCTGTCGAGGGCTATCAGGTCTTTTTAATCAATCCAAGCGCCGCGTGTATTTGTTAGCTGATTATCTTCGTATATTCCCTAGAAGTGTCCTGGCGATCACCACGCGCTGGATCTGATTCGTGCCCTCGAAGATTTGGGCCACTTTCACATCGCGCATGTAGCGTTCGACAGGATAGTCACGGACGTAGCCTGCACCACCCAGTACCTGCACGGCATTGGTCGTCACCTCCATAGCCATGTCTGTGGCGAAACACTTGGCCATGGAGGCATGCATGCTCGCGTCCTGCCCCTCGTCTAACTTGTAGGCCGCCTCGTAGACGAGCAGGCGAGCAGCTTCTATTTTCATTGCCATGTCTGCCAGCATAAACTGGATGCCTTGAAAGGCGCTGATGGGCTGGCCGAATTGCTCGCGTTGGCGGGCATAATCGCGAGCGATCTCGAAGGCCGCCTGTGCCACACCCACTGCGATGGCCCCGATGTTGATACGTCCTCCATCCAATGACGAAAGGGCGATCTTGAAGCCCTGGCCCTCTTCGCCAAGGCGGTTAGCAACCGGTACTTCACAGTTCTCAAAGATGAGCTCGCGTGTTGGCGAGGAGTTCAGGCCCATCTTGCGTTCGGTTTTGCCGAAAGAGAAGCCAGGAGTGTCTTTCTCTACCACGAAGCAGCTAATACCTGCGGAACCTATGTTACCACCGGTACGAGCCATCAGGAGGTAAATCTCGGCCTCACCGCCATTGGTGACCCACATTTTTGTGCCGTTAAGCACATAGACATCATCGCGATGCTCTGCCCGGCACTGCAGGTGGGCGGCGTCTGAACCCGATCCGGCCTCGCTGAGCGAGAATGCGCCGAGTAGTTGACCTGAAGCCAGCCCGGGTACCCAGCGCAGGCGCTGTTGCCGGCTGCCAAAACGCGCAATCGAGCCTGTTATCATATTGTGTACTGAGAGACCAACAGCAGTGGCCATCTCGCCCTTCGCCAGTTCTTCATAAACCAGCGCTCCAGAGAGGCGGCTGAGCGCGCTCCCGCCATATTCTTCAGGTGTAGTCATGCCCATCAGGCCAAGCCCGGCCATTTTATGGTAGACCTCGCGTGGGAAGTGATGCGTTTCGTCCCAGGTCTCGGCGTAGGGAGTGATTTCTTGTGCAGTAAAGCGACGCACCATGTTGCGAATATCTGATTGCTCTTCGTCGAGGTCAAATCTCATGATATGCTCCTCCGTGGCTGATGTCCCTATATGCTATAGTGGTAACATATGGGAGATGGTCAGTGCAAGAGCTAAGCGGAAGAGCAGGCCTTGGATCGGAGAAAGCAGAGCACTTCAAGGCACAGGTATAGGAGACACATTCAAATACGCATAATTGTTGGATGTGTAAATACCTGACTGTATGGCCGTGGCAAAAGCATTTTGGGCAGCCGGAGAAGACTCAATTCTCCAATCCGTCTCCTTGTCTATATTGAACCAGACCACCGCTTTAATACGGGGAAAATAATGAGGGATCTGCGTCGTATAGGTATCGCTAATCCAACTCGCTTTATTGCCAGCTTGCTCCGTTGAGGCCATTTCGCCAATCATCATCGGCTTAGCAGTAATCGCAAGTAGATCATTATAGGTTTGCTGGAAGAGCGCGGAAAACGATTCCCAGGTATGCCAGGCACCGACATTCCCCCAGTTATAGCCGTCCATCGCGACCCAATCCACGTAGGCATCACCGGGATATAATTCGCTGAGCGATGTACTGGTTGAATAATCAATGTTAGGAGACCAGACCCACGTCACATTGGTAACGCCCTGTGCGGTGAAGAGGTCATGCACGTGTCTCCAGGCGAGCACAAATTGCCCAGGTTGATTGCCGTTCACCTGCTCTGACCAGGGATTCCAGTTCCCATTCATCTCAGGCGCAAAACGTAAGAAATACGGGTGTCCCCATGCTTTCGAAGCCTGCGCCCATTTAATAATGTAGGCATCAAAGTTCCCATTGTTGATATTCTGTAAGGTATAAGCCGATTGACTTGTTGGTGACTGCGTCGGATCCCATGGGTCCCATGTAACAAGCGGGATAGAGCCATGGGCACGCACGGCATCCATCCAGCCGGGCTGAAAATATTGATACCCATCCGTCAATCCCCATTGTTGATACCACATCACGATGGCGACAGGCTTATGTGCATCTGTCTCAAAAGCATTTACAAGTGACATGTCTAAAAGCGCAACATGCACGCCGTAATAGACCCCCGGGGACGCAGGAAGTGCGGTTGGCTGGGAGGGTGTAATTGAAGTCGTTGGTTTAGTCGTATGCGTTGGGGAAGATTTTTGTTCAGGCATCGGTGTAAGCTCCAATGCTGGTATGGGTGTAGGACTTGGTATCGCTATATGAACTGCTAAATTGGCATACGAATGCCTTGTTGCTGATGAACTGCCCCTCCCCATTGCTACGTTAACGCATAAGCCAAACAGTAGCACCGCCGTGAACGCCCCGCATATCAGGCTCAGCTTTATCTTACGTGTCCTTGATCGATACCATTGCCAGGGAGTACGTTGTTTCTGGTGCTGTGGTTGCTGGTTCATGCGACTCTGCTTTCGTCATTGCGTTTGATTCCCCCAATAGAATAGGACGCAAGTTCAGTTTCTGAGTAACCAGGCTAGTACTTCGAAGTGCGGTTCATATCATATGATAGCATTTACATCAGTCAAGTAATGCTCAATTTGCTAGCAAATTGTTATCGCATTTAAGAAACATAGCAGTAGGTTAACCAATTACAGTATCAGAAACGCCCAGGAAACGTTCTTCGGTACTTTCGTACCATTCTAATAACTATCCAGGCCCGCAAAGCACCTAGATAATAAGCTGAAGCGTTATTGATGTATATTGCCTGCTTCCTCTTCAGAGGAGCGTAAAATGTGGGCAAAACCCTGTCTGAGACAAATTTGTCTTCGAGAGGCTTCTCACGGGCGGTAATAGTTCTTTTTATGCCAATCTGGCGTTGTAGACAAGCAATCCAGGACAAATCACAACATTGTCATCTCTGGTTATTCAGGCAGTATAACGGGGTGAGCAAGTCCTGAAGGGAAGAGGATAGGGAGGGAGGCAGAAGCACATACGCAACTTTTCGAGCCTGGAGATCTCCGGGCTTTAGACAAGGATGATCTATGCACTCTGATCTTCTGGAAGATCAAGCGGAGGCACGTCTGATCGAGTTGAGACAGCAGCTCCTGCGAAAGCCTAGCAAGGCTGAGAAGAGGGGCACGTCTTCTTCGGCCACAGAATATGTAGCTGACGCCATCAAGGCCTCCGTCGTCCTGATGCCCGGGATGTCGTTCATGACCTCGCAGTCCGGAGGAACCGTCTACGCGCCAAAACAGCTGTCAATGGGGCCTGCACGGGATCAGTCGGTCATTGTATCCGATGCTCTGCCCGCGCTAGCTCCACAGTTCCACTGGGACCCATCTCAAGCCAACGCACCCGCTGGGGTTGCTCCTGTGCTGGCCGTCGAGTCTCGTGGGCGAGCGGAGCGCAGGCAGTTCTCACCCGTTTCTCTTCGTCTCCCGCCTGCGCTTGAAAATCTGACACCAGCCGCATGGGGGATGAATATAGCCTCGTGGGCAGTGTTGAACCAGCCAACGCTGCACTTGAGAGCAGAGACTTTACCGGCACGGCGAAGCAGTCTTGGCGAGTTGATCTCTCTCGTAGGGTACATGGTTGGTGCAGCGGCAATCTTCGATCTCTACCTGATCATTCCCTTGATGGTTCTGTTAAGTGCAATTCTTCCGGCTACTTGGAATAAACTGATCGTTGCACTTCCAGTATTAATGCTCGGCGAGCTCGCGATTCTTCTGATACTGGTCAAAACCACTCCGAGGCGTAAGGCAAGAAAGAGGAACATGCTTGTTCAACCTTGATACTGTGCTCGAATGGGGAAAATACCTTGGGTACCCAATAGTAGTAATGATCAGCCTGATTGGTATCCGTTTCCTCTTCTACTTTCACAGCTACTTTTTTCACTGGTCGCGCTACCGTCGATTAGAAACGGTCACGACCAGTGATCTCAGGGCGCTGCCATTTATACCTTTCATCAAGATACAGATTACAACGCGTGGAGCATTGGGTAGTACTGAGGTTATCCGGCGAGGAATCGCGAACATCATTGCACTGGTTAAGGAAGCACCCGATTTATACCGGCCCAGGCTCAGCGTCGAGGTGGTCAGCGAATCCCACGAGCAGAAGTACACGCTGGAGCGGGACTTCGGCCACGCGCCAATCCCGGTACAGGTGTTTGTACTCCCGGATCTGGGACGGTACGAGACACCGAACGGCACGAAGCTAAAGGCCAGAGCGCTTCATTATATGGTGGAACTGCGGCGCAGGGGAGTGAACCGCAGACCTGGGAAGACATTCATCGTTCACTACGACGAAGAAAGCGTCATGGAGCCTGACGAACTGAGGAAACTGATCCGTTACCTGGCGACAACGGATAAGCAGTTGACCGAGGGACCGATCTATTATCCCCTGGAGTATGGTGACGCGAGCGCCCTCTGCCGTGTAATGGAGGCCAACCGGCCTATAGGTTGCTTCGAGTGCCGTGAAGTAATGGAGAGCGGCAAGCCCTTGCACCTGCACGGCTCGAACCTCGTTATCGATGAGGAATTAGAGAATGAACTTGGCTGGGATATTGGCAGCTTAGATGGACAGCCGTTTGTAGCTGAAGATTATGTTTTCGGCGTGCTTGCTTTTCTCAAACGGGGGCCACAGATTTTCGGCTGGCATGGCTGTGTCATGCTCGAGCAGCCGCCATTCTCACTCAAGAGCGCTTTCAAACAGCGTTATCGTTGGATCATTGGGATACTACAAGGCATGACCATGATGGGGCGGATGTCACAATTTCGCGACCTGCCGAGAGGGATGCGCTTGCGCCTGGTCTGGGGAACACGTTACCGCATCCTGACATTCGCGTTTGGGCTGCCGACTGGGGCGATCTCCTTGCTGTATTTGCTTTACCAGACCGGATTGGTAATAGTCGGAAAGGGCTTTGTGCCGCTACCTTTACCAATCATGTGCTGGTTGCTTGTCGTCGGTTTCCTCTGGCTTAATTCGATCTTCATCGGATCATGGTACAACATCTCCAATGTGCGATACATGTCTCTTAGTCGACGCTGGGCCGAAGTGGGACGAGTGCTTACCCTGGCACCTCTCGCAGGCATTTTGGAGAGCGCGGCAGGCTTCTGGGCGGTTGTGCGATGGGTCCTGGGCAGGCGCGAGGTTTCCTGGCAACCTACCCCTAAGACAAAGCAAGCAGAGACTATTCTGCATGTGAAGCCCGGGGCCGCGAGTCGCAAAATAACCTGGAAGCTTGGAGTAGCCTCATTCGTTTCTCTACTGGCAATTGGTGCCAGTTTCCAGGGATTGATGATCAGCGGGCATGATCCCTTTGCACAGACCGCGTCACTTGAAACCATTTCCACAAATGTAAGCGATGATTCACGAGATCAAACCATTAACATGGTCGTGCGGATGCGCAGGCCCTACTTCCAAACCGGGATGGTCTTTCCGCAATGGGGATCGACGGCTTATAGTAATGGCGATGTGAATTGGCTGACCGGGCTCAAAGACATACAGCAACAAACTGCTGCCCAATGGATCGAATTGCCCATTAATTTTTATCAGTCATCCATCTATTCAACGCAAGTGATGACCACAAAGATGACACCAACTCCAGCAGCGGTAGCAGCGGGAATACGCATAGCGCATGCAAAGAACTACTATGTATTTGTAGTCCCGTTATTGACGGTAGAAGGCACGTTAACCTGGTCGGGATCGATCAAATTTAATAGTTTGCAACAGACCCAGGCATGGTTTGAGAGTTACTGGCAAGCATACAAACCGTATGTGGTAGCGGCAGCTCAGGCCGGAGCTGCCCAGGTGGCGATCGGCACCGAGTTTGAACTGTTACAGGAAGCACCCGCATCTCTCTGGAACTGGTTGATCGGGCAGGCACACCAGGTCTTTCCCAGCAAGCTGACATATGACATCAACTGGTCTTCTCTTTATTATCCGCTGCCTTCCTGGCTACGCAATCGCTATTTGAGTTCTATCGGTGTCTCGGTATACAATCCGCTGGCAGATACACCACAGCGGCTTGCCCCCAATACACTGCCGGCACTGTGGGGGAAAAGCATCCTGCCGATGTTAGATGGGTTAGCAGTGAAGGTAGCTAAACCGGTCCTCATTTCAGAGATTGGCTATCGTGATACCGCGTTTGCGCTCTACCGCCCCTGGGAGAGAGATGCGAGCGTGCAGGCAGAGCCTGTAGACCTCGCAGAGCAGGCAGCAGCATATGAAGCCGCTCTGAAAAACGTGATTGTTGACACGCACATCACAGGCATTTACTTCTGGGCGTGGTCTGTTCCATTGTTCGGGCCGAATTGGAAACCGGCGGCCAGGGTGCTTTACAAGTGGTATACATCGCCACTGGCCTAGCTTCTACTCCACCCTAACTGAAGGGGCAGCGCTTGGGGATCAACCGCGCCGTTATGCCCATTAGCGCAGGGCAGAACGGGCGTTGAGGCTGCGATCGGCTCTGCATGTGCAGAGCCAGGCGGTAGATTGTTCTCCACAACCATGCCGTTTTCGATGTAGATATGGTACGGGAACATGGTGCGATCAAATGTGCTGCCGTGCGAGACGAAGAAGATCTGCTCAAAATGCTGGGAAAGCCCCGTCCGGTTTTTATACGTATCAGACCAAGGTAGCCGAGCGCGACCTGGATGCAAGCCCCGTTGTGCGCATGCACGGCCCACGTTTGAGACCGGGATGATCTTTCCTCAGTGGGGTCAAACAGCGTATAGCAAAGGGGATCCCAACTGGAGCATCGGGCTGAGCGACATGCAGCAGCAGACCGCGGCGCAGTGGGTCGCGATCCCGATCAACCTGTATCAAACCTCCGTCACCTCGACCCAGGTAACGACCGCTGCGATCACGCCCACGATCCAGGCCCTGGTGGAGGGCATACGCGCTGCGAAGGCACGGTATTATCATGTCTTTGTGGTCCCTCTGCTCACCGCGGGCGGAACATTAACCTGGTCAGGCTCGATTCACTTCACGACCCTGGATCAGGAGCAGGCCTGGTTCGATAGCTACTGGCAGGCGCTGCAGCCTTTCGCAGCAGCAGCAGCGCAGGCACGCGCCGATCAACTGGCCATCGGCACCGAGCTTGAGCAGTTACAGTCAGCCCCCGCCTTTTTCTGGCACCAGTTGCTAGAGCGCGTTCACGCGGTCTTTGCAGGCCGGCTGACCTATGACCTGAACTGGTCGTCTCTCTACAAACCCCTGCCGGCCTGGCTCAAAGACCCCTTGCTGAACATGATCGGGGTCTCGGTCTATATTCCGCTGACGACTACTCCCCAGCGACTCGATCCTGCCGCGCTGCCCGGGCTCTGGCGCGAGCAGATCGGCAAGCTCCTGGACGAGCTGTCGGTCCAGACCCACAAACCCGTCCTCATCTCTGAGATCGGCTATCGCAACAGCGCTTATGCCCTCTACCGTCCCTGGCAGCGCGACACAGCGGCCCAGGCAGAGCCACCCGATCCTGAGGAACAGGCTGCGGCCTACAACGCCGCCCTCTCCAACGCGCTGGTCGATCCCTCTATCAACGGGATTTTCTTTTGGGCGTGGTCGGTTCCCCTCTTCGAGCCGAACTGGAAACCCGCCGCGAAGATCCTGTACAAGTGGTACACCTCGCGGCAAGCGTAAAGAAGTACTTACACCACCTTCTCCCCGCCTGTCGCCGACAGATATGCTTCCTCCAGCTTCGGTACCGTCTCGTAATTTTGAAGTTCCTGCGGGGCTATCCAGCGCATCTCGGTGGCCTCCCAGTCCAGTCTAATAGCATCCGGGGTAAGCACCTCGAAGAGGAAAGGGTGGACATACCAGTGCCGGTTGATAGCGGCATCTTCGTCCTCTACGACCGCGCCGCGCCTGAGCATACGTATCTGTTCACGCTGCAGGCCTGTCTCCTCACGAATCTCGGTAAAGGCCTGCTCGTCGGGCGTTACCCCTGTTTCAACGAAACCGCTAATGCCGGCCCAGCGCTCATTATAACTTCCCACGCGCTGGCTGCGACGCACGATCAATATGCGCGGCTGAGCCGTATCGGTTCGCAAGAGAAAGCTGGTGACAACATGCGTCTTGCGCAAAGGTTGTTGCGAATTTTCCGCAGATTGGTTTTGACTCATTCTATTGCTCCTTAAGAACCTGTGCTGATCAGGCTATTGAAATGTGCCTTGACAGTAGAGATACCACTCCTATATAGTATGCTTGGCGGATACTAAGCCAATTGACATACACTTATCATCATTGATTATATCTTTTTACAGCAAAGGCCTGTTCGCCTTTACTATTGGAGGTAGGCCGACGTGGAACCTATTGTGATCGTAATCGTCCCGATCATCCTGGTTTTTGGAGCAAGCGTTGCTCTCGCTGCCGGGTACTATATCGGGACGGCACGGAATAAACAACACTTTGAAGAACGCTTGCGTGTTGAAAAGGAAACCAGTGAGCAAAAGCTCATGGATCTCCAGGGTCAGCAACGCGAGGCGCTGCATGAAGCGCGTGATGAGACCGCTCGCTTTCGCGCAGCTATGGAACGAGATAACACGGAGCGGCGCACCGAGCTACAACGGCAGGAGCGACGCTTGCAGCAAAGAGAAGAGTCGCTCGAACGCAAGATCGAGGCATTAGAGCAGCGGGAGCGCAAACTCGCGGGCCGTGAACGCTCCCTTGAGCAGGCGCAGGAAGAACTGGAAGTTGTCAAACGCGAACAACTCAAGGAGCTTGAGCGCGTCTCTCAAATGACTGAAGAGCAGGCCAAAGAAGTCTTGCTGACGCGTATCGAAAATGAAGTGCGTTCAGAAGCCGCACGCCGTATTCGCGCCATCGAGGAAGAGGCACGCGAGGAGGCCGACGCCCGTGCGCGGGAGATCATTACCCTGGCGATCCAGCGCTGCGCGTCAGACCAGGTTGCGGAGGCGGTCGTCTCTGTGGTGCCGTTGCCAAACGACGAAATGAAAGGACGTATCATCGGGCGCGAGGGACGAAATATTCGCGCGCTGGAAGCCGCGACGGGTGTTGACCTCATTATCGATGATACACCGGAGGCCGTGATTCTCTCCGGCTTCGATCCCGTACGCCGCGAGGTGGCGCGCCTGGCGTTGACCAAGTTGATCCTCGACGGGCGCATCCACCCGGCCCGCATCGAGGAGGTTGTTGCCAAGGCACGCCAGGAAGTGGATATCATTGTGCGCGAGGAGGGTGAGCGGGCCGCAATGGAGGCCGGCGTACATGGCCTGCAGCCGGAACTGCTCAAAATCGTGGGAAGGCTTCACTTCCGCACAAGTTACGGGCAGAATGTGCTGGCGCATTCTATTGAAGTCTCCATTCTCGCGGGCACCATTGCGCACGAGCTTGGAGCGGATGTGAACGTGTGTAAAACAGCGGCGCTGCTGCATGACCTGGGCAAAGCGATAGACCAGGAGGTCGAAGGGCCTCACGCGATCATCAGCGGCGAAATAGCCCGTCGTTTCGGTAAGTCGCCCAAGATCATACATGCAATGGTGGCCCACCACGCGTCGGAATCCGAACCGCAGAGCCTGGAGGCAGCCATCGTACAGGCCGCGGACGCAATTTCAGCCGCGCGACCTGGCGCTCGCCGTGAGACGATTGATCTTTACATCAAACGCCTGGAGGCGCTTGAAAATATCGCGAACTCGTTTACCGGCGTGGAGAAATCTTTCGCGATCCAGGCCGGTCGCGAAGTGCGCATTATCGTCAAACCTGAAGAGATCGACGAGTACGCGGCGAGCCGCCTTGCCAGCGACATCTCTCACAAAATCGAGGAGAGCCTTGACTATCCCGGGCAAATCAAGGTGGTCGTAGTGCGCGAGACTCGCTCAATCGATTACGCCAGGTAATCGGGGGAGCTTCTCATCTGGTAACTTAATTTAAGTAGGATTGGAGGAACCGCAAGGTACCCCCTGGGTATCTTGCGGAATTTTACAAGTAATCATGACCAACTATATCGATCTTCATACCCATTCGACGGCATCCGATGGAGTCTATTCACCAACCGAATTACTTGGTAAGGCCAAAGAGGTTGGGCTGCGCGTGCTGGCGCTAACGGACCATGACACAACAGGAGGACTCGAAGAGGCTGCGCAAGCGGCGCGGTCCTTAGATATAGATCTCATCCCCGGCGTTGAGATCAACACCGATGTAGGCGGCGGGGAAGTTCATGTCCTTGGCTACTTTCTAGAATCCTGGCACCCTGAGTTTCAAGCTGTGCTCAAAGTGCTGCGCGATGCTCGTGAGCGACGTGGACAGCGCATAGTAGAGCTGTTGAACGAACACGGCATTCATATTTCCTGGGAGCGAGTGCGCGAGATTGCGCAAGGCTCGGTGGGCCGGCCGCACGTGGCTGAGGCGCTGCTGGAGGCCGGCTACGTGCAGAGCATTGGCGAGGCTTTTGATAAATATATCGGCAACGGGCGCTTTGCATATGTGCCGCGCTACAAACTCACGCCGGAAGATGCTGTGCGTCTCGTCGCCAGCGCTAACGGTTTACCCGTAATAGCTCATCCACTCGAGCTGCCGGGCCTGGACGAGCTGCGTAAGTGGCTGCCGGGATTGTGTGAAGCGGGCATGGTGGGATTGGAAACCTACTATGGGCAATACACGCCGGAGAACGAGCGTGTATTGCATGCCCTGGCTGGTGAGTATAACCTCATCCCCACAGGCGGCAGCGATTTCCACGGACCTGGCATTCACCCAACACCCCTGGGAGGGCGCTATGTCCCCTACGAGGCAGTTGAACGGCTGCAAGCGGAGGCGGCGAGACGACGCGGGAAAACGCCTCCCCCGTTCAAGTTGCCCACACCTGTGCAGGAGAAGTAGGGGTGACCAATCAATCCTCCTGGTCCACCAGTGGCATAGCTGGCTGCATAGCGCCTTCAGCACGCCTGGCCGAAATCGCCTCCCAGGGAATGCGCACAGTAGATTGAATATCGCGCAGGTGCATGTCGTCGTTGTAGCGGACCAGCCACCAGCGCGCCGGCCTGTTGTTGTACGAGCGCCTGGACCAGTGGGTAATAGAAGTGTTATACGTGTCAAGACCTACCAGCGGTAACTGGATCGTACTCATGCCGAAGAAGTAGAGGAATGAGACCCCGATCACGCCGCCATGACATACGACCACGATGGTTTTTCCCTCGTGCTGGCGTGTAATGCGGTCAAGCGCCATGGCTGCACGCAGCGCGAACACTCCCCAGCTTTCTGAATTTGGCGTTGCGTGGCGGAAAGGCGTCTCGCGAAAGTTAACCTCGCCAAACTTCGCCTTGTACGCATCTATGGGCATCCCATCTGCGGCCCCATCGCGCAACTCCTGCACCTCGTCGTCGAACACAATTGGCAGCCCCAGGGCCGGGGCGATGATCTCAGCCGTCTGGCGTGCACGGATAAACGTGCTGGAAATGAGCACATCGGCAGCTATCTCACCGGTCGCCGCCAACCGGTCGCGCAAGTGTTCGGCCTGGGTTACACCAAGCGGAGACAGCCGTGTATCACCAATGAGATTATGTATTGCCCCCAGGGCCTCACCATGTCGAATTAAGAACAAATCGGTCATTTTACCTCCGGATATTTTACCTCAAATCACTATTTACCATTGTAACATCCTCATGAGGTTTGCAACTTATCCCCTGGGCAAAGTTTAACCAGCATATAACAGTCCTTAACATATGCTTATGGGAGACTAGTTGCGCCTGGATGCTTGCTATGCAGTGCGGTGTAGAGCCAATCTGGCTATTATGAGTGTGAAGAAGCCTGACCGGATTTAGGCGGTGCAATATGGGGAAGAATTTAATGAAGGGTTTAGCGTGTTAAGGTATATCCCTTCGCACCTCTTCTCAGGTTCATTTGGGAAATAAGCTCTTTCTTTTTGAGCATAGCCCAAATAGATTAGGAACTGTTCCATTCCCCCCAATTATGGT
>WNFA01006066.1_pt1 | contig 13509 bp, 12 predicted proteins | sample 5400481 | NCBI WGS metagenome assembly WNFA01 (sample SAMN13153340, study PRJNA577476) | soil metagenome | isolation source: 120 cm saprolite under Douglas fir tree site 2 hole 1 replicate 2 | place: USA:California | collected 2015-04-18 | reverse complement strand
CCTGCTGGCCTTTGTTTCACTGGTGGTGTTTGTGCTGCGCCAGTGGGAGCGGTTGAGTGTGGAGGTGGCGACGCTGGTGTTGATCGGCATCTTTCTTTCGATTTCCTCTCACGTCTTTCCCTGGTATACAACGGCGTTATTGCCCTGGGTGACCATGCTGGTGGGTCCTCTGTGGACACGTGGAGGACCGAGTGGCAAAGGAATTGCCATTGCCGTGGCCTGGTATGTTCCCTGCGCCTCACTATTGGGCTACTTCTTCACCTATACATACGACTGGCGGGTCTATTACACACTTGTGTATGGTGTCCTGATGGCAGTTCTAGGCCTGGCGGCCATTGCCGGGATGATGCAGTATCTATCGCGTGTCAGAGACCCCCGGCTGAAGCACGGGGGCTTGGGTCTAAACTCCACCTCAATTCAGCATATCGAAGCCGACGTGCTGCTTTGGTTTCGGCGCTTGACCCATCAGGGCGTTCCGACAACACGCCCGTAACTGCCCAGTCTTGCCGGGCAATCAACGTTCTCATCGCAATGTTCCTGGCACCCACCAGATCGGCATGGAGTGTGTAATGACAATTCTGACAGACGAACAGCAATCCTTTGTGGGGACGATTAGCAGGCGCGATATGGCCGCATACCGGGCAAGCTTGCGAGGTGTAATGGGCGTCTACCTTGATGGCCATGCTTCCCTGCAAGAGGGCTTTGTAGGCAATCATGCTCTGCAATTCGGCAAACGACCACTTGGAATACACGGCATTGGCCTTCCGTTGCTTGACGGAGACGCGCTGGGCGCCTTTCCCGTCCTTCTTACGCGTATGCGTCCGCCGTTTGGTCCGCTCTCGGATATCGGTCAGATGTTCCAAGCCGATGAGGCTGTTGGGGTACCGGGTCACGATGCGTTTGGAGACCACATGATTGGCGTCGGCTTTCAACCGTCTCTCTCGTCCACTGATCGCCACCAGTCGCCTTGTAGCAGAACGAGTGCCTTTTTTCTGCAGACGCTTTCTCAGTCTCGCATAATGGTTCGCTTTGGGAACAACCTGTTTCCCCGTATGGAAAGAACAGCCTCCCTTCGTATCACTGGTCACGGCCAGATAGCGCACACCTACGTCTACGCCGACCACACTGGTATGGGTGTGCGGGGTAGAAGCAGCCGTCTCAACTTCCAGGGAGACCAGCAGGTAAAATTGCTTGTGGGGTTTGTCATACCAGAGCAGCGCCGCGCCAAGGCCCTTGCCTTTTTGCTCGCCTTTCTGAATGAGCGCCACATGCGTGGCATAGCCGGTATAGGGAACAATGACGCGCCCATCCAGCGTCAGGACGCTCACCTGCTGGTCTTTTTTCAAGGTGTAGTCCTTGCGGTCCTGGTAGGTCAACGTGGGAGACACGTACTTCGGGGCCTGATCCAGTCCTTTGTAGCGTTTCTTGGTCTGCCCGGCTTTGCGTGCAGCGGCATTCTGCTTGACCTTTTTCCACAATCCTTTGTAGGTTGCGCCGACTTGACGGGGGACCGAGCAGGCCATTTGCGAGGGCAGATGAAAACGGGCGCGCACCTCATCATAGGTGCCATCTTGCAGTTTCACCTTATTGCTCATTTTGCCATGTGCGAAGGCGTACTGACTCACATAATTGAGTGCGTCACGATACGCCAACTGTGTGGCTCGCAATGCGGCGAACTGTTCTGGTGTCGTATGCAATTTGAGTTTTGCGGTAATACCCGTTTTCATACATTGAATTCTACCATAGTTTCACAGAATTGTCAAGAAAGAGGAAGATGTTGAACGAACAAACGTTTGTCCCCGGTGCGTATTCCGCCTACGGGTGGCGGGCTATTCCTCCCCGGCCTGAAGGCGCGGGGCTTCCTAGCCCGGCTCAGTGTGAAAGTTCCTGGCTTCGTTGGACGAATCCACATCCGGCATGAAAAGCTCCTTTCAATAATGAATTTGATAGTTCTACGTTCCTGCGGCTCGCCAGAGCGGCCGGAGCAGGCCTTCCTCCACCATACTGAGGGAGCGCTGGTAGACACGCGACCACTGTTCATAGAGGTCCTGGTACACCCGGTGAGCTGCCTGGTCGGGCTCGTATGTCTTCTCGAAGCTGACGATATCCCGAACCACGCTGCGCAAGTCCTGGTAGAGCCCTGCTCCCAATCCGGCGTAGAGAGCGGCGCCCAGCGAGGTGGACTCTTTAACCAGCGGTACTTTGACACGGCAGTTGAGGACATCAGCCAGGATCTGCGGCCAGAGTGTGCCCTTCGAGGCGCCGCCTGTGAAGACGATCTCGGTGAAGGTACGCCCGGTGAGCGATTCTATGATTTTCATGTGGCCATAGGAGACATAGGCAGCACTCTCCTCAATCGCCCGGATGCACTCTTTCTTGCCTGAGGAGAACGGGTTCGATATATCGAACTGCAGCAGTCCCGGCGAGGCGTGGATCCAGCGCCTGGCGTTCATGAAGTTGGAAAAGATGCCCATTACTCCATTGGAGCCTGGAGGCACCTGGAGCGCTGCCTGCTCCATCAAGACATAGGGGTCCTGGTGTAGTTGCTGTGCCTGTTCCAACTCAAGCTGGCAGAAGGCATCACGGAACCAGCGCATGGTCAGGCCGCAGTAAAAGCCGATTCCTTCCAGCATCCACTGGCCTGGGAGAGCATGGCAAAGCGTCCTGAGTCGACTCTCTGGATCAATGAGAGGCGTATCCACCCCAACTGTATGCTGCCAGAAGGTGCCGCCCACGACGGTAAACTGCCCCGGTTCTACCTGGCCGATGCCCACGAGGCCCAACTGTGTGTCGGCGCCGCCCACCACTACGGGTGTTCCTTCCTTCAGGCCAGTGTCGACGGATGCCTGCCGGTGGACCCGGCCAAGCACCGTGCCCGGTTCGTACACCGGCGGCAAAACGGCAGAGTTCAACCCGCACATCTGTACGATCTCGTCTGACCAGGTACGCCGGGCAAGGTCGAACATCCCCGAGCTGGAGCCGACCGAAGGGTCCGTGACGTACTCGCCACAGAGCTTGAATAGAATCCAATCGCTAAGCATGGTGAGGTGGGCGATGCGCTCGAAGACCTCAGGTTCGTGTCTTTGGAGCCAGAGCAGGCGGGGCGGCGAGGTGATAGCTACCCAGTCGCCCCCTGTGAAGTAGATCTTCTCGGCCAGGTGACGATCGACAAGTTCAGCGGCTTCTTCTCCGGCCCGGGAGTCCACGTTAGGACAGGCCCAGATTTCCTGGCCCGCCTTATCGTAGAGGACAATACCCTCGCGCATGCTGGTGCTGCTCACGCCCCGGATCGAGTCCGGTGTCACTCCGGGGACGGCAAGGAGCTGCCGGATACAGGCGCTGATATACTCCCAGTTGGCGCGTGTATCGAATACCTGGGAGCCGGGATATGCTGGCTGGGGGAAATGCGACCATTCCCGCTGGGCCATAGCCACCTGTCTCCCGGATGGATCAAAGAGTAGCGCACGACAACTGCCGGTACCCGCGTCTATGGCTAACAAATATTGCTCACTCATCTTGAACTCCCTGTCGTGCCGCGATTCACGACGTGCTGCATGGGCTGGCCAAGCAAATAGCGATCGATCTGGGCAGCGAGGGTTTGGACCCCGCGCAATGCTGCTTCGTGCGTGGCACCACCTATATGCGGTGTGATGATTACATTCGAAAGTGATACCAGGGGGTGCGGTGCGTCACTGTGCCAGGGCCTGAGTACATCCAGAGCTGCGCCAGCAATGTGTCGTGAGACTAGCGCTTCGTACAAAGCAAGTTCATCCACCAGAGACTCCCGCGCAGTATTGATGAAAAACGATCCCTGCTTCATCGCTGCAAACTTCTGCGCGTCAAAGAAATTGGTGGTCTCCGGCGTTACGCGAGCATGGAGAGACACGAAGTCCGAGCGTGCCAACAGGTCGTCAAGATTGGTCATCCCGACCCCCTGGCCTTCTACCTGGGCAGGCGCCACGTACGGATCGGACACCAGGATTGACATGCCAAAAGCCAGTGCCCGCCTGGCTACGCGGGCGCCTACATTGCCATACCCCACCAGGCCCAGAATATGTCCTCCCAGTTCGTGGCCGAAGAAGCGGGCGCCTTCAAAGGCGGAAGCGCCAACGTGGCCCCCACGGGATACATACTCGACGCCGGTCATAATACCACGCGCCAGCATAATTAATAAAGACAGGGTAAGATCAGCAACGGCATCTGCATTCCGCCCAGGTGCGGTGACTACCGCAATGCCCCTATCACTGGCGGCAGCCAGGTCGATGTTGACCGGTCCGCCCCTGGCAACTCCCACCACCCTCAGGCCGGGAGAAGCATCCAGAACTACGTCGGTAACAGGAGCACCATGCACGAGCAGAATCTCATCATCCTCAAGCGCATCCACCAACTGCTGCGGATTTCCAGCATATTCGCCGATGGAGCGTTCGGACGGAGTTGAAGGAAAGAAGGGCGCGTCCATATCGAGTTGGATGTACCGAACCTGATGCTCGGCCACGAGAGCCGCCAGCCCGATCTCGAACAGGCGCGTGGGTACGAAAGAGTCGCCTACTGCCAGGATCTTCACGGTGTCTGATACCTCCTAAGGGCGATGCTCGCCCGTATATTTCGGCTCTCCATCCTTTGGGGTGATGTACGAGGCTGGGCCGATAAATCGGCTGTGGCCGCGATAAATCGGGCCCTACGTTTCACCCGGATGGATGGAGACCCATATTCAAGTAGTTGAGCCTGGTCAAAGTCATAGATCGATGCGAACAGACGCATATGGAGCCATGTCCAGCACAAGTGTGCCACCCTGCATCTCCACCTGGTCTCCACCCTGACGATAACGTTCGGGCTCGAACATGGCCTGCTGCGCAGTGTTTGCATCCAGGCTGCGTATCTGGGCTCGACCGGACGCGAACGGTCCTATTACCACCCGCTGCTCCGTACCCGCCAGATTCACGGCCAGGAGGTGGAGTGATCCGCTGCTCTCAACAGCCAGCGCTGCGACGGAGAGCGGCCGATTCGACCTGCACGCAACGAGAGAACCACCCTTCCATTCCGCGAGATCGGCAAAGACATGGTACAGCGGGAAGACCATGCCTGGCGCTGAAGGGAACAGGTCAGGCAATGACGAACCCGTTTCCCGTTCCATCAATCCCAGCCAGCCCGTGGTCTCATAGTAGGTGAGCGATGCCGCGCCGCTCTCCGCCAGGTATTTTATGCTCCCCACCGTCCATGCCGCGCCGAACAGCGACATCTGGCGTGGATCAACCGCATCAGGAAGCTGATCTGGAGAGCGCCCGGCTTCAGCGACAGTGGCATGTGGGTTATAGCGACGTTTCAGCGTGACGGGGCTCACTATGACCGGGCGACCAGCAGAAAAGGCCTGCGCGCTCCTTACCGTCTCGGCCTGCGCCTCAAGGGTTTCGGCCAGTGAGCGCTCATCGAAGGCGTGCGCCTGGGGGATGATGGTATAGGAAATGCCCTCCATGGCGGCGACTTGCGGCCGGGTGCGGTTCAGCTCGCAGAAGTACATATCGGTTCCCCCGACGAACGCGGCGTGAGAGGCAACGGGCCGGAGATGCTGGCGGGCCAGTTCTACCAGCCCTGGAGCTGTCGTTTCAGAAGGATGAGCGGTCTGACTACCCTCCTGCAAGACGAGGAAACGAGCAACCCGGGCTCTGCCTTGCAGGAGCGAGGCCAACGTGTCCAACGCACTCGCGCTCTCCCCAGTGATAAAGAGGGCGACTTCCAGGGTGCAGCCGAGCGCCTGGCAGGCGTCAAGGGCACGGTCCAGGGCAGCGGCGTATTCCGCCGCCAGATGGATATCGACCCGCAGGTGATCAGGCTGCAGCCTGCGCAGGAGTTCGATTTCACGAGCAGTCATGGATGCCCCGTCAATAGGCAAGGAGACGCCGATGGCGGGGAGATGACCGATCGTTTGACCAGGTACGAGACGCGGTTCCTCATTGCTGTCCTCAGGGGCCTGCTCGGCCGGTGTGCCTTCTACCAGGACGGTGAAGCTCTGCGCGATGCGCGAGTCCATATAGGCCTGATGTGGGAAGCCGAGCGACAGCGGCGTGCAGTAGGTCTTAAAGGAAGCGTCGGTCCAGTTGCGTTGATCCTCCATCTCGAACAGGTCGCCTTCGAAGGTGAGCCGCGCCCGCAGTCCACCGGCCAGATCGATGGTCAGGCTGCTGCACGCGGGAAAGAGCGGCACGTAGTAGCCATTTTCGAAGCGCTGCGGTCCGATCAGCTCTGGCAGGCGGCCGCTGACCTCACCCTGCGGTGTGTGTGCCTGGTAGGCTCGCCCCGCACATTCGCGAAACGGGTGCAGGATGCAGAGACCGACGCGGTTGTAGCGAAAAGCGGTTTTGGCGACCCCGTCCATTTCGTAGCGGATCTGCCCACCAGGCGAACCGGCAATCCGGCCGTGCCAGGCGAAGTCGAGGTCATGAGCGCGGTGCTCTACCTCGAACTCCACTTCGAAGCTGTCCGGCTGCTGGTCAAGCCTGGTGATGCGGTGACGCCCGGGAATGGTGTTCCAGTTCTGGTCGCGCACGGCGACATAGATACGGCGCACCACCTCCAGGGAGCCGGCTCGCACATAGCGCAGATCGATGCCATCCAGGAGGGCCGTCACTGATCCAGCTCTCAGCTCGCGCGTTGCGGGCGGCGGCCTGTCAACGCCATACCACAACTGGTATGCTGATAAGGTGCTCATGTTGTCCTCCTTGTCCCTCGATAATGAACACTAACCAATTACTGCGGATTTTGCCCCACCCCCGGGCGCCATAAATGTCGGTCCCTCGATAAATCGGGGACCTACAGCGCCCATCTGTATGCCGTATCATTTTCTTAAACTCCATAATCGGGGACCTACGCCCATATGCCGTATTATGTTGTTAAACCGCATCACCGGCGTCTACGGGTATGTCATCAGCGGCTTGATAGAGATCATGTGGCCGCTACCGGATTCCAATACGATCTTGAGCACTGGCTCCGAAGCGAGGTAGTAGAACTTGATGCTGTCGCCAATTGCGCTGCTCATGAGCGGCATCAAGCCCATCTTCTCGAAGTTCTGGAGGTTCTCTTCGTAGTTTGCCCCGGTGCCCATGCAGGCGATATGATGTACGCCTTCGCCGTGCTGCTCCAGGAACTCCTTGTAGATGCTTGGGCCTTCCAGGGGTTGGATGAACTCGAAGTCAACCGGTCCGACATGAGTTTCCGCGTTCATGAACGTGAACGCGGTTGGCTTGCCGCGCAGGTATGTACTGTGCAGCAGCGGCGGCTCCGCCAGGTAAATGCTCCAGGGGCCCCAGCCGAGCGTTTTATGGTAAATCTCTACCATCTTCTTCACATCACGAACCACTACTCCGATCTGTGTTATTGCAATACCTTTGAAGGAACCCATATCATGCGCCATGTGTCAATCAACTCCTTTCTTGACATCCACTCATCATTCTTCTGGCGGGCCTGCGGCCCGCTTGGGGAGGAGAGAGGAAGCGAGGGCACCTCGCGCTCCGGCAAGGGACTGCGTCCCCTGCACCCCTGCCTTATGAGTGGATCTCAGGCTCCTTTAACCGTTGGTTAGTATAACGAGATGCCGGAGATAGAGCACAAATGCTGCTTACCACGCGCACTGCGGAACTCCAGCACCAGTTCGAACCGGAGGTGTGCCAAGGTACACCTCCGGGTGGATGTGTAATCAGGCCCGTCCGTGAGCTGGCTCGGTAGATTCCGGCGTCTCTGGCACCTCGAAGGCGCTCTCACCTGCCCTGGTGAGCCATTCTTCCTTGCCCCGAGCTCTCATCACGAAAAGTATCCCAACCCCTATGAGGAACCAGATAGCTATGGTGGGGAGAGCCCATACGAGTGGAACCGTAGGGAAGGGGTTGAACAACTCGTAGCCCAGCCAGATCAGCGCTAAAGTCGAGAGGATCGGGAAGACGGCGTGGTAGAAGATATTGAACTCACTACGATATTGCCGCCAGTAGAGCAGGAAGACGCCCAGGTTGCCCATGGCGTAGACGATGAGCACGGCAAGAACCAGGACAAAGCTCTCAAAGCCATAGCCATTGACCGCGCCGAGCCACAAAGTGAGGCCAACCCCTGTCACAAGGTTCACGATCCACTGCAAGATGATCGTGTTGACTGGCGTCTTATAGACAGGATGCACCTTAGTGAGCACCGACGGCAGCGAACCGGACCGGGCCATAGCGAACCACATGCGCGTCCCTATGTTGCAGACGGCTATCACCACAGCAACGGTCGAGTTTAAAAGAGCAAAGAGGATCAACCATCAAAGTGACCCCCACACGCGCTTGGCTACCACAACGGCAGGCAATTCCGCAGAGGTGGGCAGAGAGCCAATTTTACTGGTACCCCAGCCGATAATGATCGCCCAGGTGACCAGGATCAAGAAGACGCCTAGCAAGATGATCGAGCCGATAACCGCCCGGGAGACGTTCCTGGTCGGATTCGCGCTCTCCTCTGCCAGAGGAGCTGCGCCATCCCAGCCGGTGTAGGCCTGGAGAGAGAAGACGATGGCGAGGGCGAATCCACCGAGGTTGGGGATGTTGGCAGGATTATAGGATATGAAGTTGACGCCTCCTGGACCAGGATTGGCAAGAGCCCAGATCGCCAGGAGAGCGACAATCCCCATCTCGATGATGCCGAGGACGAGCAGTACCCTACCTGAGATCGTGATGCCGCGGTACTGGAGAAGGGCAACGGCGGTGATAACCACAATCATAAATACGATTGTAAACCAGGGCCAATTGATGCCCCAGTTCGCCTGTAGTTCCTGCTGCAGGATGTTGCCCATGTAGATCGACACGATTCCACCAACGGTAGGCGCGTAGAGGATAAACAGCCAGGCTACCAGCCACCCGGCGCGTGGATGTATGCTACGGCTGATATAGGTATAATAGCCGCCAGCTGCAGGCACCTTTTGGGGAAAAGGAGAGGGTTGGGGACACCCCAAACCCCGTCAGGGGGCTTCGCCCCCTGCACCCCCAATTCCTACGAGGCTCCTTGTTTTTGCACTGGGCTATGTGACAAGCTCTTTTCTTAACCTGCTTTCCCTCCTTTCATTTGCGGCCACCTGGACTTTTCAGGTCCCGCGCGTACAATTTCCTGCGCTGTCGTCTCATCTGTTACCAGGACAGCGACGTAGCCTGAGCGCAAAGCCCCCCGTATCGCGGCATACTTTTCGGGACCGGCAGCAACTGCCACGACGGTGGGAATGTGAGCGAGTTCTTCCCGTTCAATCGCGATCAAGCGATCGTCGAGGATTGTGACCGGTTCTCCCTGGATATCGAAAAAGCGGGCAGAAACGTCGCCCACCGCGCCCGATTGCAGGAGGCGCTTGCGGTCTTCGGCGCTGAGGTGGCCGTAGCGCACCAGGGGAGCACTATCCTCCAGGTTCCCAATGCCAACCAGCGCCAACTGGCTGTTGGCAGCAGTTTGAAGAGCGGCCTTGATGGAACCATCTCTGAGCATCGCCTGTTTGATGTCGGGAGAGTCCACCAGCAGTGGAGCCTGCAAGTAGTGGACTCTGCTGCGGGGATAAAGGGAGGCGATGTGGCGAGCCAGCTCATGCCCTTGAATACCCGGCATGGCTCTGCCGAAGCCGCCCAGGAGCATGGAGATATCCAGGTCGGATACTGTGCCAGTTGGCAGCAGGGGAATCATTGCAGACAGCATCCTGCCAAAGGAGAGACCCAGGCGTGCGCCATTGGTCAGCATGCTGCCGAAGTAATCCGCCGCAGCAGAAGCTACCGCGGAACTACCGCCGTCGTCATCTGCTGCCACTACTGCTCTTTTAAGTCCGAAACGATCGGCCAGGTCACGCCCGAGGTCCACATCGAGGCGGCGCGGGCGGCGAATCTCGATACGTACGATTCCTTCATCGCGCGCCTTTTTGAGATGCCTGGAGACGGTGGCAGGCGCGTTGCCAGATCCACAAGAAATTCGATGTCTTCTTTGTCCATGCGATATCGTGCTCCAAGGCAAGCTGGCAGTGCAATTTCTTGCATTGAAATCATGGATTTGAAATAGTATACCATCCAGAGACGGACAAATCAAGAGGCTTCATGGCACCCGCAAGGGGTGCCACTACTATACTACGGACCCCCGCTCAGTGCAAAAAAGTGATTCACACCTGGCTCCAACTAAGCGCGGGAGGCGGCAGAAATTTAGCGCCGCCGACCAACACCTAAGGTTTGGCCGCCATCGATGGGGATAACAGCACCCGTGACCCAGGACGCGCGTGGATCGACCAGTTGAACAATCCACCACGCGAGTTCCTCCGGGGCGCCCATGCGTCCCAAAGACACTGTTGCCGTCAGGTCCGCGTGGACTTTGTCGATGTCATCTCCGAGAGTGGCGAGAATGGGAGTAGCGGCGGGTCCAGGAGCTATAGCGTTGACGCGGATGCCGTCGCTGGCAAGTTCTGCAGCCAGGCAGCGCGTCAGGTGCTCGACCGCGGCCTTGGTCAGCGAGTACAGCGCGTTCTCAACCCTGACCCACGAGCCGACGGAGGAACCCAGGTTTACGATTGCAGGCGCCGGGGAGCGGCGGAGAGCGGGAAGCGCAGCCTGGATTAAAAAGAATACGCTGCGCACGTTGGTCGCCACCTGTTCATCGAACTCCGCGAGGGTGAACTGGTCAAACGGCTTTGCTACGAGCCCCGCGGCATTATTGATCAGCACATCGATGCGCCCGAAGCGGGCGAGGACGCGTTCGACAATTTCTCCTGGCGCGCTTGACAGTGCCAGGTCCGCCGGCAATGTCATGGTTTCGCCTCCCGCGGCCTCGATGGCACGGGCGACCTCTGAGAGCTTTTCCTGCCGCCGGCCAACAAGCACCACGACCATGCCCTGCTCGCCAAGAAGGCGAGCCGTCGCGGCGCCGATGCCAGAGCCCGCGCCTGTGACAATGGCTACGTATTTGTCCGTGGGAAGTGCGTGGTTCGTCATCGACATTTCCTTCCGGCTCAGATTGCTGTCATACCTCCGTCCGAGACCCAGGCGGCTCCGGTTACATAAGCGGCCTCGTCCGAGGCAAGAAAGAGCATGACAGCCGCTACTTCCTCTGGCTCGCCGGGACGTCCCAAAGGGATGGTGCGCAGGAGACTTTCACGTTCTGCGTCGTTTTCCATAAAATATTTCGTCATGGGGGTATTCGTGAAGCCAGGGATAACCGCATTGACGCGGATGCCGTGACGGGCATAATCGTTGGCCATAACCCTTGTCAGGCCATAGACACCTGCTTTGCTCGCGCTATACGCGGAGTAGCCCGGAGCGCAGCCGAAGAGTCCTGTGGGGGACGCGGTACAGATGACACTCCCACCCCCAGAGGCAAGGAGCGCACGAATACCATGCTTACAGGTAAGGAAAACACCGGTGAGGTTAGTGGCGATTGTCCTGTCCCATACCTCTTTCTTGAGTTCGTCGACGCGGGCATCCTCACCGATGAGTTCGACTGCTGCATTTGCGACGACGATATCTAGACCACCCCAGCGTGTAACCGCCTGCTCAACGGCGTGTGCGACCTGGCTTTCATCGGTCACATCCGCTACGAGTGGAAGGGCCTCGCCGCCTGAAGCTGTGATGAGGGAGATCACCTCACCGGCGGCGGTTCGATTGATATCGATGATACCAACCCTGGCTCCCTCACGGGCGAACCTGATAGCCGTCGCCCGGCCGATTCCCATGCCAGCTCCTGTGATGATCGCTCGCTTGCCAGCAATGCGTCCGCTGCTCATGCTGTTGCCTCCATGCTTATTCAAATCCTATGCGCGTCCAGGGGCATATGCAAAAGCGTGCCGCTGGATCCATCAAGATACCTGCTCCTAGCCATAGCAAACATGCGGTGCAATATCTTGCACTGCATTCATGGATTTGAGAGTAGTATACCATCCAGGAGCGGGTAGATCAAGAGGCAGCGGCAATCGCCACCTTCATGCCCCTTTCTTTCCGGCGGAGATACTGGATGAAAGTGCAGAGCAGGCCTCAAAGAGAGGTCGAACGCTCGCCCTGCCTACTTTGCGCCAGCGCTCGCTCCAATCCGTGCCCCAGCCATCCTGTGGAGGAGGGCAGATCTCAGCATGGATGCCCGCCTGTTCTAGCTTATCTACCAGCCGTCCGGTAGCATGCTCACCCCCGGGATCGGCATCCAGCGCCAGGATTACTGTAGTTACGTGTGCGGGAATCCAATCAGGGCGGATCGCCGTTCCCGCCAGCGCTACCACGTCGGCCGGTCGCATGCCCGCGGCAAGCAGGGCGAGTCGATCAAAGGCCCCTTCTACCAGGATGAGGCTCCTGGAATAGGTATCCGGGTCATAGCCGAACCAGCCCGCCGGGTTGGTCTTGACCCAGCGACGAGTAGTCCTGGAGTGATCCAGGAGGGACTTGTGCAGGCGCTCATCCATGCCGGGGACCCAGCGCCAGAGGGACCGCCCGATGTATCCCTGGCCATCAGGCGTGTGCAGAGGTAAGAGTAACCGGTCCGTCCAGCGCTGCAAGAGTGACCGCTTTGCGCGCAGTTCCGGCAGGCGCGGGAGTTCTGGCGGCACGTAGCCGATACCTGCTGCGCGGGCAATATGGAGCGGGATGCCACGCTCGCGCAGGTAGGCCTGCGCCCGCGCGGACTGCGCCAGGGCATTTCGCATCAATCTGTCCAGGGAGAGCAGTGCCTGCCGCTCCTCCTCCTGCCACTGGGGTGGCGTTGGTGAAGGCAGGAGCAATACCGGCTGCGCGACACGCGGTAATTGCGCCTGAAGAGGCTGTCTCAACGAGTGTGTGGGGATTCCATTCCTCTACCAGTACCGTGGCTTCACAGGCGGCATTGAAGCAATGTCCCCACCCGGTCCCGCGATTGATGGACAGGGAGCGCTGGTGATCGCTGCCGTGAATATGACAGTAGGCCCGGACGTAATCTCCCTGGTAGAGCGGATCGCGCAGTTCTCGTTGAGAAATCAGTTGTATATGCCTGTCGTTTCGTGTGATTATTTCGACCATGACCTTGTGCAGGGCTTTTAGAGAACTAATCTACCAGGACAGTATTAAAACAAATGTTCTATTCATATTGTTATACGAAATAAATAAACGTAAAGTTGCCTGGCTTTTATGCGCGGCTCACTCGGTCCGGTGAGCAGTATGGGGGTACACGCGCCTGACCGGTTCTCCGCGTGAGAACACTCGTACTAACTTATTCTGCCCGTGGAGCACAAAAACGGAAGGTGGCGCGGATAGAACACAGGGCGACCGCAAGGGTCGCCCCTACCATGATACGTGAGGCACGAAAGCAGAAGGTGGCGCGGATGGAACCGGCACCACCTTCATCTCTTTTCTTGATGTATAGCCGTAGACTTCCTGCACGGAGAACGAGCATGGAACGCTCGGAACCTTCCAGCTTTGCATTAATGTTTTATACTCAAGTAGACAAAAGTTCTACCTGTTGGATCGGCAGCAAGCTGAAAAGGAGTCGATTATGAGTACCAGTGCTCTTTCGTTGATGAGC
>WNFA01005857.1_pt1 | contig 13510 bp, 7 predicted proteins | sample 5400481 | NCBI WGS metagenome assembly WNFA01 (sample SAMN13153340, study PRJNA577476) | soil metagenome | isolation source: 120 cm saprolite under Douglas fir tree site 2 hole 1 replicate 2 | place: USA:California | collected 2015-04-18 | reverse complement strand
GGACGGTCGATCACGTACTGCACCCAGTCGTCGGTCGCTTCCATCAAACTCGCGTCGTTCTTGGGATCGTCATAGGCAACTTCTTCGTTCCAGTCGAGTCCTGTCGTCATCGTAAGAACGTGCCGCAACGTGACTCGCCGCTTGCGATCATCGACGTTCTTGACCTTCGCCTCGTCGAAGTACTTGAGCAGCGGAGTATCCAGGCCGGACTTGAAGTCGCCGCGCGTAATCGCAATCCCCAGAATGACCGACGAGACCGTCTTGCTCACCGATTGCATGCTGTGCAGATCGGTGCCGTGATAGTAGGGGTGCCACGCCGGATCGAAGTAGTTATAGGGCCCAGTCAGATGCGCATTCAGCGGCCCGCGCGTCTTCGCCTCTTTCCCGTAGATCGTGCCGTAGTCGTGGGAGTAAGTCTTTTCGAAAACAGAAGTGCCGCAGCGTATCAACGCAAAACTATCCACCAGTGAATATTTCCCACTCGCCAGATCAGCGTCGAATGCGGCAAGAACCTTCTCGTCGAGCCCCACGCTGGAAGGCTTATCCTTGGCCCATCCATGAGTCGGCCACTTCGGCTCGCTCGATCGCGGGCCTGAGGCTTGAGCCTTGAGAGGCACAACCTGTCCCAGCAGGATGCAGGTCACCAATATGAGGACTGCATCGGCCGACTTCTTGTTCATTGGTCGCCTTCCGGACTTACCTTTCCTGACAACTTGCCCGCGTTATCGCACCACAAATTCCCGAAGCTTTCTGACCACCGACGCCGGCGCCTCCACTTCCAGCTCGACTGCACCGTTCCTATACTTCCGCGAATAAATTCGCGCCTTCGCTTCCAGCATGGCCAGCATCTTCCCTTCTTTCTGCGGAACGCGCAGATGCACGCGGCTGACCCGATCTTCGTCGATCATAGCGTCGATGCGATCGAGAAGTCGGTCCAACCCTGTGCCTTCCACCGCGGAAACATAGACCGTCTTGGCATCGTCTCGTAAACCCTCAGCCACCTCCACATCCAGCAGATCGACTTTATTCATCACCCGCAAGCGCGGCTTCTTCTCCACTTCCAGTTCTTTCAGCACGATCTCCACCTGCGCGTCCTGCTCCGCCGAAAGCCGGCTGCTGGCGTCGGACACATGCAGAATCAGCGATGCCCGCTGCACCTCTTCCAACGTCGCGCGAAACGCCGACACCAGCGTGTGCGGCAGGCTGCGAATAAATCCCACCGTGTCCGAGAGCAGCACTCTGCGCTTCGAAGGCAGCGTCACACCGCGAATCGTGGGATCCAATGTCGCAAACATCTTCGGCGAAGCCAGCACATCCGCCTTCGTCAGCGCGTTGAACATCGTCGATTTCCCGGCATTCGTGTAACCCACCAGTGCAATTGTCGCCACCGGCGCCGACTCGCGCCGCTGCCGCTGCTGCGCCCGAATGCGCCGCACATTTTCCAGTTGCTGCTCCACATGCCGGATACGCCGGTAGATCTTGCGCCGGTCAGTTTCGAGCTGCGTTTCACCGGGACCACGCGTGCCGATGCCGCCGCCGAGTTGGGACATCTCAATACCGCGCCCCGCCAGCCGCGGCAGCATGTACTGCAGCTGCGCCAGTTCGACCTGTAATTGGCCTTCCCGCGTTCGGGCATGCCGCGCAAAAATGTCGAGGATGAGCTGCGTGCGATCGATCACCCGCCGGTGGACGATCTTCTCAATGTTGCGCTGCTGCGATGGACTGAGATCGTGATCAAACAGAAGAACGTCGGCATTCACCGAAGAGGCCGCGCCCGCAACCTCTTCCAGCTTGCCCTTGCCAATTAGAGTTGCCGGATCCGGCCGGTCGCGCCGCTGCAAAAGCTCTCCGACAACGCTTGCTCCCGCGCTCCCTGCCAAGGTGCGCAGCTCGGCCAGCGATTCGTCCGCATCAAACTCAGGAATGGTAGGTTTGCTTCCGTTCGACTTTGTCCCGGCAGGAACACCAGGCTTCCCCGAGCCGGTCGGCGCCGACGCCGCGTCTCGCGCGGCCTGTGCCTGTGCGGTAACGGTGCCCTTTCCCCGCCGCGAACGAACGTCCAAGCCGACCAAAAACGCACGCTCGCGTCCCGGCTGGTCTTGGGCTTGGGCTACGGGCGTCCCAAAAGGCGCACGTTCGCCGTTACGCGCGCGGCCGCGGGATTTCTTGGAATCAGAACTGCGCAATCAGAAAACGCCTTATCCTTCGGTACCCGAAGCACTCGCCGCCGCGACGGGAGCAGGCCCTGTGCCTGCCGCCGCCTTCGTCTCCGGATGCGCCAGGTGCGCTCCATGCGTCACCGGACGGCCCATGACAATAGTCGAGATGGCGTGTTTGAAGATGAGTTGCTCCTGCCCGTTCGCCTCGAGCACGACCGAATACTTGTCGAAGGAGCGGATGCGGCCCGTCAGCTTCACTCCACTGAGAAGATAAATCGTGATGCTCATCCTCTCCTTGCGGGCCGTATTGAGGAAGGAATCCTGAATGTTCTGCGCCGGCTTGTTGCTTTCCATAGCCGATCTCCTTGGCTCTGTATGCGAACACGAACGCCGCCTTCGGGCTTGCGCCCGGAGCAGCCACGACAACAGCAAGTTCCCGCGGACCTTCCTGCCGCCGAGGAACAAGGGGGGACTAATCCGCTGACCGCCGCGTCTCCTTCTTCGGAGTTAACTCTGCGCCTGTCAGCTGTCTGTAAGATACGGCGTCCCTGCCCGCTTTTCAACTGACGTTTTGCTGGGGCCGACGAATTGGATGGCGCGGCAACGTGACACAGTACGCCGCCGGCAAAAAGCGAACGATTCCCTCGGTGAACCTTAGTGCCCTTCGTGGTATAGCTTGCTTTGCCCGACCACGCAGCTGCGCACGAGCTCTCCTTGACACAACCGGTTCAAAATGCAACCATTCCCCCGCCCCAGGAAAACCAAGCGGACCCAAGACTCAGAGTAGTGCACGCTCCGGTGCTCTGGGGATATGACTATCCTGAACATTTCATGTTTTAACATCTAACGCTTGGCGGAGGAACTTCGATGCACGATCTGACTGCCTTTACAGCCTCATGCTTTGCAGGATTCTGGGTCGCCCCCAGCCACACCGGTGCTGAGGCCACCCAACTCATTTTGCGCTGGTTCCATATCATCGCAGGCATCACCTGGGTCGGACTACTGTATTTCTTCAACCTGATCAACGTCCCCTTCATGAAGCAGGTGGACGCCGCCGCCAAGCCCAATGTGGGCGATCCTGTCCTTCGTGATCAAGAAGGCGCCCAGCGGATACGTTTTAGGCGCGATCACGGCGATCCTGGTCATCGCCGCCGGCTGGCTCTTCGTGACCTACACTCCGGCCGGCCGCAGCGACAACCACGTACTCTCCATCGGCGTCGGCGGAGGCATGGGCGTCGTAATGCTGTTCAACGTCTGGGGTATCATCTGGCCGAATCAGAAGAAGATTATCAACGGCACGCTAGCCGGGACTCCCCCGGCAAACGCGGCCGTGCTGGCCCGCCAGGCGTTCCTGGCCTCACGCACGAATTTCTTTCTGTCAGTGCCAATGCTGTTCTTCATGGCTACGAGCTACCACTATGTGATCTTCGGGCAGTAGGGATCGTCGGAATCTCAGCCGGCAACCAAAGCCCCACGCTGCGGCGTGGGGTTTTGCCTTTCAGGTGGCGCCCGCCCCGACCGCCGCTATGTCATTCGTGAATGAGTGTCACCGTCCAAAGCCAAACGCGCGTTCAATTCACGCAGGAAAGAACACGAAAAGAAAAAAAAGGGAGGCTCTTTCGGGCCTCCCAAAGTCTTCGATGCGCAACCAGCTAGAAGATGATCTTCACGCCCAATTGCACGGTTCGGGAATTACTTGAGAATGCTGACTTGAAGTTGTTGAACACTCCCCCATCCAGGTTTGTTTGATTCGGAATCAACACTGCTCGCTGACCCGTACTTGCGGAACTGAAGGAATTAGCCTGGTTAGTCAAGCCCGTAGTGTATTGAGGATGGTTGAGGACGTTCAGGGCCCCGAAACCTATTCTCACCGTCAACCTCTCTCCGAACTTAACGCTCTTTGCGACGGAGAGATCCAAGTTGTCGATTGGAGGCGAAGCCAGAATGCCTCGTCGACTCGTGGCCAATGCCCCGGTGCCAGCACGAATGTAACGCGCCGTGGGGTCGACAGCCACGTAACCAACTGTATTTCCGTCGACGTCAGTAACCGGATTCACATCGCTTCCTTTCCCTCCGACGCCAGCCGGATTAATGATCACGCGATCACCCGCGTTATCGTTGTTCAGGTTGGCATCGGCGCCGCTCTGAACCGTTCCCCATTGGCCGCTCTCGTAAATGTACGTCGGGGAGATTTCGTAGCCACCCAGCACATTCTTCAGGAGGAAGTTCGAACTGTGATTGAACCATTGCGTGTCATAGACCAACGACAGCGTCATACGATGACGATGGTCCAGCACGGAATTGCCGCGTTCCCCAGGCAGATTGCGGAAATCCTGCGGCCGGCGCGGCGCAATGACGGTCGAGAAGAAATCCGCAGTGCTGTTGTCGATCGTGTGGCTGAACGTGTAGGCGCCTTGCAGATATAGGCCGTTGGCGAAGCGACGATCTAGCTGGGCCTGCAGAGCGTGGTAGGTGGAGGCTCCCCAAGGCACGAAGGCTACGATATTGGCTTTGAATCCGCAATCCTGGGTCGGGTCAGCCGTGCAAGGAATGTTGAAGTAATTTGGATCGAAGTAAGCCTTGGCGGCCTTTTCGGCGGCCAAGTCGGTCGTGTTGAGGGCCCCACTCGAAGCCTCCAACGCAGTGCAAGTCGCATCACAGGTCACGAAGGTGGGAAGGAAGTGCGAAGGAGTTACGATTGGCTGGACGTTGATCCGGTTCTGAACATTCAGATCGACTCCTCGGCTGCCCACGTATCGGACCTCTGCCGTGTAGTTGGAGCCAAACGTGCGCGACACCCCCAGGTTCCAGGATTCCGCATACGGGTACTTCACATTGTCTGGCAGGAACGCAGAAGTAGTCGCCCGAGCCGTAGCCTGGTCCAGCACCGAGATACCACTGAGGGGCTGCGGTGGAATGCCTCCATTAGCAAGGAAGGCATCCTCTGTGCACGCTGACGGGCAGTCAAGAGTCGAACCGATCTGCGGCGGACGGGAAAGTACGCCGATGTTGTCATACAAGACGTCGTAGGCCATTCCAAAACCCCCGCGGATGGACATATTGCCTTTGTCGCCGGGTGAGTAAGCAAAACCGATGCGCGGCATGAAGTCGTGCTTCGGCGCCTGGGGAGATCCGAATGTGATCAGCCCCGGAACGTCCGAAATGCTGTTCAGAGATTGCTGCGTCCAGCCATAGGGAGTACTGGTGTACTCATACCGCAGGCCAAGGTTGATCGACAGGTTGCGTCGAATCTTCCAGATGTCGTTCCCATACCAGAAAAAGCCCTTCTGGTCTCCGGAATATCCAACGTTTCCGAAGCTCCGTTCCGCGAAGTTTCCATCCTGGGTCGGATCAAGATCCCATGAGAAGTCGCTCAACTGAAGGTAGTCGTAGTCTCCCCGCGATCGTTGAATAAACTTCTGCGGCGAGATGTGCTTGCGAGCCTCGAAGCCGAACTTCAGCGTGTGCGCTCCCTTTATCCAGGTCAGATTGTCGATCAGTTGGTACAGGTTCTGGATAGCATACTGCGGACCGTTCGGGTCGGGACCTACGTTGATTCCGTTGAGGTCGTCGATCGTGATATTGGGGAAGGCATCCAACGTTGGGAGGAAGGTTTGGTTCCCGATCGTGAAATTTTGTGCCGAGCGATGGAAGCCGACCCGGAATTCGTTGCTGAGAGATGGACCGAAGGTGTGAAACTCAGTGACGTTCGCCAGATGGTAAGGAAACTTCCACGCCTGATAGAAGGCAGGCAGGGATGCAGCCGTGTCAATCAGTGACTGCTTGTTGTACACATAGCGAACACGAACTTGGTCCTTGTCACTGATGTTCAGGTCACCCGACGCCACCAATGCCCCTGTATTGAAGTAATTCGGAGCCAGAACCGGAATCTGACCCACCTCTATCGCGGTAGTAGTAGCGCAGCTGGCATCGGCAGCTGGTTGAACCGTGCACACGGCCGGCGCCGGTATATCGGTGGTTGGCGAGGAAGATTGCGCCCACTTCTGCAGCGCTTGAACGTTAGCTGTTGAGATCCCCGGAATCGCCAGTAGTTGCGCGTATCCGTTCGCAGTCGGTGCGTAAATTGGCGCGGCCGCTGCAGTCTGACCGATCGGGTTGTACTCGTAATTCACAAAAAAGAACAACTTGTTCTTGATGATTGGGCCACCAATCGCGCCACCGAAGCGATTGTTGTCGTAACGAGGATTCTTCGTCGCTCCCTGGAGAACAATCAGGTTGTCCACGGCGTTCAGGTTCTTGTTTTGGAAGTACTCGTACGCCACTCCGTGGAAACTGTTCGTGCCGCTCTTGATGGAGGTGTTGAACTGGCCTCCGGCAGAGTGGCCAAACTCTGGGCTGAATTGATTTTGAATGATGGTGAAGTTTTCCACCGCGTCGTTGGGCAAGTAGAGTACGGGACCGGTAACCCCCTTGTCGTTGTTGTCGATGCCTTCAACGGTGAAGTTGTTATCGCGGGGACGCTGGCCGCCAACCGCAGGGCCAGTGCCGGCCCCCAGTCCACCCGTGCTACCCACGCCAGCCTGCAAAAGCGAGAGGTTGATCACGCCCAAGCCCACCGAGGCGATGGGAATACTCTGCACCTGAAGCGCCTCGTAGGTGGACTGCAACTGCGCGGTAGTCGTGTCAATCAGTGGCGGCGCGCCGGAGACTTCCACTGTCTCCGTGGCCGCACCAGGAGTCAATGTGACGTTCAACGTGCCTGTCTTGTTCAATTGAATGTCGGCTGTCTGGCTGAACGCTTTGAAGCCAGGCCCTCGGACCGTCACTCTGTATGTTCCCGGGATGAGGTTGTCCACGCGGTATTGACCCGTGCCGCCAGTCTTGGTCCTGGTGGTGACGTTTGTTCCGACGTTGGTTACTTCGACATCCGCGCCTACCACGGCAGCGCCGGAAGAGTCGACAACGGTACCCACCAGGTTTCCGCTCATCTCCTGACTAAGCATGTTGACCGAGCAAAGCGCCATAAGGGACAGCAATGCCAGCGCAAACCCGAAGAACCTGAGACTTCGCACGTCCTGTTTCATATTCTGATTTCTCCTGAACCCTGTGAAGAACTCTGGAACGCCTTAATTGAACCTAGGAGACGCCTCTAAACAAGTGCCGGTGCACTCGAGCCCGCGACCAAAAGGGCACACTCCCCTCACGCCGACGGGCACACCAAACCAAACACTGTTAGCAAACAGCAATCCAAAACTCATTCTTCGTAAACACTTTGTTATGAACTACTTTACTGTGCAGTGTCATCGATGAATCTCGAAATGCATACGAATCCCCATTTAAGAATATGGAATTAAGTATATTTCTGGACCGAAGCCAGCCGACTGGCTCCCCGTTTTTGAGGCATTCTCTTGGCGGAAATAAACGGAAAAAAATGGCTCCAGGGCGGCTTGCGTTCTTGCTACCTCTCAAGACGTCAAGGGCGACGTTTGGTTGAAACTCTCGTGGTCTGCTCCCCCGCCGCCAGAACTCTGCGCACAATCGGCGTGTTGAGCTTGTACTTTCTCTCACTAACGCTCCCCGACTCATCTCTCACTCGCAACACAAAAACTGGCAGCGTACCTTCTTTATCGAAATCCTCTCTCGCGACCTTTACCGGCAGGACGCCGTTCAGGCCGTGCTCGCGGTAGGCGGTTTCGTAGCGGTGGCGCTTCACGTTCCAGGTAAAGACCCGAACCTGGTCGTAGTCGTACGGCAGGCCGTCCCGCGGTTCGGTCAGGATGCATAGATACTGTGGGACGCTCTTCTTCCCAGGGCTGCCTCCGGAAGAGCTGGCCTCGGTCCCGGCCGCCTTGTCTCTCTTACTTCCTGCTTGCTTATCTTTTTCTTTTGCCTGCTTATCTCTTGCCTGGACGCCCGCGTCCTCCACCTCGTTCAGGACGAAGAAGGCGACGAATCGCTGGCCTTCAGCGTATTGCGCAATGTCGAGCGGAACGTCGACGTCGACCATGCGCGCCAGCACCCAGCCGACGCGTCCTTGCGAGTCGCGCACCAGCCACCAATCTTCGAGTACGGGAGCGGCCGGGTTGGCCTTCGATTTTCCCGGCTTTGGGATCGGCGACGGTGCCGCTGCCAACTCCTTCTCCGCGGTCGCACGCGACAATAGCGACACCTTTGCGCCGGATGCCAGTTGATACAGGTGTTCGCTCTCGCGGCCAGGCGTGATGTGCAGGTTAGTGTCATTGCGCAGCACGCCGGGAGCCTGCGTGGGATCGTCCTTATGGTCTTGTGTGAGTTTCTGCAGGCCGTCGTAGGTCTTCTGATCGACCAGGTAGCGCTGCTCAATCCAGCCTTCGAGTCCCGTCGCGGTGCGCACGCGCGCGAAACGCCGATCGCGGTCGAGCACTTCCACCCGTTCACCGTTTTTGACGGTACCCACACGGTTGTAAACGGCAGCGACCTGGTCGCGGAGTGAGGCTTGGACCGCGGATACGTAGGCCACTTCAAGCACACGATGCCCGCGCCGGCAGGCGGCCAGCAACAGAATGCCGGCCAGCGCTACCGCCAATGCGCTGCGCAAGAGATGGGAGCGATACAGTCTCACGATGGTCGCGTGATGGACTTTCCACTATAGCGCGTTGAGGCGGGAGTTTCGCGGCACGAAGGTTTACGGCTGATGGACCCGAGAGACAGTGGCCAGTGATCAGTGATCAGTGGTCAGTGGTCAGCGAGGACTGATCCAGCAGAGTTGGCACGACCAACATGCGAGGAAAGGCCTTAACTGGCAACCACTCACTGACCACTGGCCACTGGCCACTGTTTCCTGCTTCGGTTACCATGAAAGAAGAAAAGAAGAGCCTTGCTGTGCTTCTGATAAGAACCATCATGAAAAACACACTTCGGAAAAGTCCTGTCTGGCTGCTGGCAGTCTTCGTGTTTACCGCCTCGTTCGGGGCATTGGCACAGGCGCCGGTCAATCCGGCCCTGCGTCCGCCGAAAGGTGCGCGGGTGGCCATCGTGGTCTTTGAGGATTTGCAATGTCCGGATTGCCGCCGCGCAGCGCCGCTGGTGGAGGAAGCCTCAAAGACTTACAAGATTCCGGTGGTGCGGCATGACTTCCCGCTGCCCTTTCACACCTGGTCGTACGATGCGGCTGTCCTGGCCCGCTACTTTGATACCCACTCGAAGGCGCTGGGAAACGAATTCCGCGATTACATCTTTTCGAACCAGCTCGAGGTGACGCCGCAGAACCTGCGGGGCTATGCCGAGAAGTTCGCGGCTGAGCATAAGGTGGAGTTACCCTTCGTCGTCGATCCCGATGGCAAACTTGCCGCCCTGATCAACGCCGACAAGCAATTGGGCAAAGACATTAATATCCAGCACACGCCCACGCTCTACGTGGTCAGCAACAAGCGCAACGGCAAACCCTTTGTGGAAGTCGTAGATCGCAGCCAGCTTTATGCTCTCATCGACACGATGCTGAAGGAGGAGTGAGGAAGCTCTCAGCTCTCTCAGTTCTCTCAGTTCTCACCTCTGCAAACCCTACAGCCGGGTAATTACTCGTTACGACCTCCGCCGGAGTTTCACTTTTGGCTAAGTCGTTGAGTCTTGGTGTAAGTGATTGATTTTTGGTAAAGCGCGGCGCTCGAGAGCCCAACTTGCAGCGGCAACGTCCTCTAAGACAGCCCGCATTTGCGTTTAGCGGCCCGCAGAACGCGAGCAAGGCACCCGGACAGGGAAAAGGTCGACGCAGCCATCGGAGCGGCCCTAATCCACGCTAATGCTTGAATTAGCTTTAAGATAATCGGCGGGCATCACGGCGAATCAACAACTTACGGACCCCGTCCCGAAGAATCAGCAACTTAGGAGTTGCGTCACTTCGGGCTGGTGACAGGCCGAAGCCCGAACGCGGAAGCCCGAAGCCCCTGTCACGCCCTCTGCGTTCCGCCCAACCCCTGCAGCGCCGCCACAATCTTTCCCGACCACTGCGCCACCTCATCTTCGCGCAGGGTGCGCTCGCTGGATTGAAATGTGGCTCGCAGGAGAATCGAATACTTGCCGGCGCCGATCGCGCCGCCACGGAAAATCTCGACTGGCCGGAAATCGCGCAACTCACCCAGCCGCAACTGATTCACCGCTCTCCGCATTTCTTCAAATGCAACCGAATCCGCAAAGATGAACGAGAAATCCCGCTCCACCGCCGGATACTTCGGAAGCGGCCTGAACTGTGCCTTCCGCAAACCGCGCTGGTAAAGCTTTTCTAGATCAATTTCCGCCAGGAACACATCCTGCCGCAACTTGCGAGCCGCCGCGACATCTGGATCAATCTGGCCAAACTGCGCGACTGCCGCGCCATCTAGCATTCCCCGCGCCGACCGCCCGGGATGAAAATACTCAGCCACCTGCCGGTCAAAAGTAAGGTCGCCGCAATCAAATGCCGCCAGCAGATTTTCCACGTCACCTTTAAACGAGCGGAACGCCTCTGCAGCGGCTGCCCGGTCTCCCTTGCTCACGTCCAGAACCGCTCCCAGCGGCAATGAGCCCTTCACCGCCGCGAGTGTAGCGCCCAGGCAAGCTCGACGGCGCTCAATCCGTTCGCCCGCTGCAGATAGTTCGTAGGTATGTCCCATTTCAAACAGACGGACGCCTTCTGTGTCGCGGTTCAGGTTCCATGCGAGCATGTCGAGCATGCCGGGAGCCATCGAACTCCGCATCACAGAGGCTTCCTCGCTCAACGGATTCTCCAGCTCCAGCACTTTCGCGGAAGAAAACTTTTCCGCATCGGCATGCGAGATGAAGGTCAGCGACACGGCCTCGTTGTATCCGAGCGCAAGCGCCCGCTGCCGCAAGGTAGCTTCCTTGGCTGCATCGGGCAGTTCGATCACCGCGCCGCTGTACGCGGGCAAAGTATTTTCGAATTTGTCGTAACCGTGCAGGCGCGCGATCTCTTCGATCAAGTCAATCTCGCGCTCCACGTCCAGCCGCCAGCTGGGGATGTGTACGCGGAACCGGGCGTCAGCCTGGCCCTCAGGAATCAGCTCGAACCCCAACTTTTTCAGGATGCGAAAAATCTCCGCCGCGTCGAGGTTGCTGCCCAGAATCCGCTGCACTTCGGAGACATGCAGCACAACCGGCGCCTGATCCATTTTCCTGGAGACCACGTCGACGACGTCGCCCATCAACTCGCCGCCGCCCGACTCAAGAATCAGTTCCGCAACCCGGTCACAAGAGAGCACGGTAGATTCGAAATCCGCGCCGCGCTCGAAACGGTGCGAGGCGTCAGTGTGCAGAGCGTGGCGCCGCGACGCCTTACGAATCGTCACCGGATCCCACCACGCCGACTCGATGAGGATGTTGCGCGTCTTCTCGGTGATCATGGTGTCGTAGCCGCCCATCACGCCGGCGAGGCCGACAGGCTTCTTCGCGTCAGCGACGACAAGGTCTTCCGAAGTCAGCTTGCGCTCTACTCCATCGAGCGTCTTAAGCTTTTCGCCATCTCTCGCCTTCCGCACGATGATCTTGCCGCCCTCGAGCAGATCGAGATCGAACACGTGCGTCGGCTTCCCGATCTCCCAGAGAACGTAGTTGGTGGCGTCCACGGCGTTACTGATCGGCCGCTGGTCGAGCAGTTGCAGACGGTGCGCGACTTTCTGCGGCGAGGATTTGATGGTCGTGTTGCGAATGACCCGCGCCGTGAACCGCGGAGAGAGTTCCGGTTCCTCGACGGTGATCGGGAACGGCGCGGACGCGATGGCCACTGCCTCAGTCGTGCTCTGAGTCTGCTTCGAAGCAGCGCCACCAGCCTGCTTTGAAAGGGTGTCACCAGCCTGTTTTGAAAGGGCGCGGCTTCCAGCCGCGCCATGAGAGTTAGAAGAAGACGCGGCTTTAGCCGCTGAGGGAACCTTGGGCTCTATCGGCTTCAGAGGCAGATCATAAATGGCCGCAGCCTCCCGCGCGACTCCGTAGTGGTTCATCGCGTCGGGACGATTCGTGCCGATCTCCATCTCGAAAACGGTATCCGCCCCCGACCCGCTGACGCCTTCGACTGCGATGCCGACGTTGGTCAAGTCTTCGGCCAAGCGCCGGTCATCGACGGTCAGGTCGACGTACTCGCGAACCCATTGTGGAGAAAGTTTCATGAAAATCAGTTTTCAGCCGTCAGTCACGAACAAATCTGCTGATTCAGCAAGGCATAGACACTGCACGCGAGATCCTTCGCTCCGCCTGAAGAACGGCTGCGCTCAGGATGACGCCGTCGATGTATGGCCTAAGATTCCAGCTCGCTCTCGACGTGTTAGCCAACGACCAACGACTACCGACCAACGACTGCTCCCCCAAACTGCTGCAAGAACCTCACATCCCCTTGAAAGAACAACTGAATATCGTCCACCCCATATTTCAACAACGCCAGCCGGTCCACGCCCATGCCGAAGGCGAATCCCGAGACCTTTTTCGGGTCGTAGCCGTTGTCCTTCACGAACTCAAACACGTTCGGATCGACCATGCCGCAACCGAGCACTTCGATCCATCCCGTCTGCTTGCAGGGACGGCATGGATCGGAACCACGCTTCCCGCTTCCGCCACAGATGAAGCAAGTTACGAACAGCTCCGCGCTCGGCTCGGTGAACGGGAAGAATGACGGGCGGAAGTGTGTCTTCACCGATGATCCGAACAACGCCTTCATCGCGTGATCCAGTGTGCCTTTCAAATCACCGAATGTAATGTTGGTGTCAACTGCCAATCCCTCGATCTGATGGAACATCGGCGAGTGGCTCGCATCCGGAGGATCGTTGCGATGCACCTGCCCCGGAATCACGATGCGAATCGGCGGCCGCATCTTCTCCATGGTGCGAATCTGCACCGGAGAAGTATGCGTGCGCAGCAGCAGCCGCTCGCGCTGCGGCTTCGATTGTTGATTGGCGATGAACAGCGTGTCCTGTGTGTCACGCGCGGGATGGTTCGGGGGAAAGTTCAGTGCCTCGAAGTTGTAGTAGTCCGTCTCAACGACCGGGCCGTCGGCGACGGAATACCCCAGCTTCTGGAACACGGAGACGATCTCGTTCATGGTGCGGATGATCGGATGCTCGGCGCCGATCGGCCGACGGATGCCGGGGAGGCTGATATCAATTCCCTCTGCGGCCTTAAGGGCCTCGTCGTAGGTACCGAATGAACTTCCCGAGGATTCAATGATCGAACGTTCGTCATCCGCCTTCTGGCGCTCTAGCAGCGCCTCAGTGCGAGCAACTTCCTCTGTCACTCTTTTCTTGAGTTCGTTGACGAGCTGTCCGGCGGCGCGCTTGGCTTCTTTCGGAGCGCTCTTTAACCAAACGTCGTTCATCTGCGTCAGCGCGCCGCTCTTGCGGGACATCCATCTGTCGCGAAACCTTTTCCAC
>WNFA01007814.1_pt1 | contig 13512 bp, 9 predicted proteins | sample 5400481 | NCBI WGS metagenome assembly WNFA01 (sample SAMN13153340, study PRJNA577476) | soil metagenome | isolation source: 120 cm saprolite under Douglas fir tree site 2 hole 1 replicate 2 | place: USA:California | collected 2015-04-18 | reverse complement strand
GAATTTGCGGCCGCTCGATCTGCGTCCGCTCCACGGTTGCGATCTTTGCCTGCGCATTGTTACCGAGACGAAGGATGTTCCCATGATCGAGTTGCAGCTCGGCCCCGGAACCGTCTCCTGTCGAGATCCTGTCGCCACCGACCACGGGCTGATTCAGCGCCGCAGCCGACCAGTCACCCGTGTCGCCACGCTGCACCGAAACCTCGCCCTGGATCAGGCTGATGCGCGCCACTCCGGGCGAAATATCCACCTGCGCGCTGGACAATACAGTGAAGAATCCAGGTAAGAACACCAACACCAGAAAGTTGCGTTTCATGCCCACCTGACCGGGAAAACCAGTGTTACCGAGGGAGTCTTGAATGAATAGCACTGCAGGTGCCCTGCCAGACTTGCAGCCCCGCTGGACGCGGAACTCCTTTACTTCTATGAGAGCACGATGCCGATGATGCGTTCCTTGAGGATGAACTGGCCGACCTCAGCCATGAGTGGTGCTTTTCAGCCACCTGGAAGCGCTATGTAAGGCTCGACACATACTTGTTTGTAAGGCTCGACACATACTTGTTTTGCACCCTTGAAGCGAGCGCGCAAGATGAGGGCGCATCACTAACGCCAGCGCTTTCAGATTGAATTCTAGTGAGCAGCTCCCCTGAAGTACTGCAGTGCCTTGAACCACGCCTGTGAACCTACCAGCCTGTTGGGCAGCTCCGACCGGAGCCTGGCCGACTTCTTCCAGATTGGGCTTGACCCGAACCATCTCGTCAACATTGCCTATGCGGACAATCATGCCGGTCCGTCACCTACTTCACGCGACAAAAGGCGGCGACTGCGGGCATCGCCACCAAAGGCAAGTGCGCAGGCGCCTCCCACGAAGCTGGCGGTAAGGGTCACATAAACGGCAAGCATGGCGGCCAGGCCCAGTTCAGCTTCAATTACGACGATTCCAACCAACCAACTGGCAGCGCGTCCTTCAGCGATTCCGGATCAGGCGTCAAATTTCAGGCGACGCAGATCACGGCCGCGGCCTTTGACCAGGTCGCGCACACCGTGACCCTTACTGGCACTGGGACCGACAATGGGCGCGCGGTAACATTCACGATCGTAGCTGCCGACAGCTCGCTGGCCCCTCCAGGACTGTTTGGCATCACGCTCACCGATGGCTACAACAACAGCGGCCACCTGCTGGATGGAAGCGTTACTGTCTACTAATGGGAAATCTGGATAGCACTGCGAGGCCGGCCTATATCCGGTCTCGCAGTTTTTCTTGCTTACTCAAGCCTGTGGATTACGACCAATTTGTGGCGGCAGCGCTCCAATTAAGCCTGTACTGGATGGTGTTGAACGCGCCTCCAACAGGGAAGGAAATATAGCCCAGCCTCCGAACAATCATTCTGGGTTACGCGCTACCCGGAAGTTAGGGCTCACGACCCACTATTACTATCCTGATTCTGCTGGCCCCTGCACCAGGCGAGTGGTCACATCGGCCGCTGCTCCAGAGAAGCTAACAAGTTAGAAGCCGGAGGGTGCCCCATTTCTCGCGTTCTTTGCGAGAAGTGGGCCCTGCCACTCCCGAGGCGCTCATAGCCCGCATTAGTGTGGAAGATGGAGGCATTGTCCCCTTATGTTTACCGCGCAGCCGATTGGATTTGTGAGTAGTCCGTACACGGACGCAAGCGAGATTCCCAAGGATCTCGGCGCCAAACACGAGGCCGATGGAGTGCTCAAGATCCTGCCCCAGTTTGAGCCGGGGCTCACCGACATCGAGTGCTTCTCGCATCTCATCGTCATCTGGGAGAAACAGCCGAGCACAGGTCCGACGCAGATCGTGCGGCGCCAATTTCGCCACTCCGATGCTTCTGGCCTCCATTCCACCGATCAATCATCAGAGTCACGACAATTCACCCAGAACCACGTCTTTCACTGCCCATAAGCCTGTTTGCGGACTGTAACTACGTAGAGGCTGATTGAAAGCCGTGTAGTGCTACCAGGAGCCTGCGGCAGGCGAATCGTCTGCGTCACCCCTGAAATACCGTAACGCCTTCACCCACGCCTTCTCAGCGACCAGTCTGCCTGTGGCTCGGCCAACGAGGTCACCTATTTCGAAATGGATCCCGCCGTACCGACGCGAAATTCCCGCTTGGTTGGCAGCGTCGGTGAAAGTGGGCCAATAGAGCGTTACGGGATTGGCGGGAGTAGCTCCCGGCTCAATCACGGAGCTACCCGCCGGGAACGTAACGGAGCCACCAAAGTAGTCGCTGCCAGTCCAGCGCCTCAAGATTTCAGCCCCCGCTGCGCTGAACGTGCTATGCCCGGAAATGAACTCTGGAAAAGGTGGCGTCGGGAAAGTCGACGGCTGATACGGAATCCAGTCACCGCCATCCATCGGAATGGTTCCCTTATACGGCCCACCCCAGGCCATGATCGTCTGTCCGTGATACAGGAACGGTATGGCTGTCACGGGGCGCACCGAATCAAATACTCGCTTCGCGTCCCATGCGGCAACGCCGGCATCGTGGATGGCCGCCGTCAATGCGAAGAACATTTTGGCGTCATCATCTACTGTGTGATGATCTCTAACGGATACAAATTGCGCAAACAAATCCCAATGGCCAGGAGGCAATTCCGTCCTCGGACCGTTGGCCCAGTACTCAGTAATCATCTTTTGTCTATCATCCAAACCAGCACTGAGTGCAACCACATCCCAAGCCTGCTGTGTATAGGTTTTCGACGGATACAGTGCAGGCCCGAAACGGGCGATGAAGTGAAGAAACTGATCCGCTGACCGCATGGCGAATGGTGTGACCTTATACCACTGCGCACCAACAAAAGAAGGCGTCACCGTTGTGATTCCATTGAAATATGTTAGCGGCTGCCAGTGATTCGGGTTGAGAGTCGAGTAATCATAGGCAGTCCCGAGCGGAACCGTGGTTGCAGGATTCGAGGGCATGTAACCGCTGTAGTCGGCATAGGGAACACCGCTTACTGTTAGATCGCCCAGCTGGTTGGAACCATCGGCGTGACGGATCGCAAGGACAGCCGCGCATGCCACATTTCCAACTCCTGTGGGTGTCCTTAGATCCGTGGAGTTGTCATTGACGTCGTATCCAAGGCTGGCCATCAGACGATCGAATACTGTGGTCTCGTCTGCAGGAAATAGGTCAACCGCCGCTCGATAGGCGGCGAAGCTAATGGCTTGATTCTTGTTTGCAAGTGTCCGTTCCGATTTTGGCCGACGAAGCGACCGGCCAAACACAGTGCCCACTGCCGTCCCGCTGTAGGCCGCCCAAGCGTCGTAGATGCAGTTGTGAACAATAAACAGCGCCCGCGCAACCATTGGAGGCCCAAGCTTGGAATCTCGTACTCCTTGCAATGCGGCGTCATTCCATTGCACGACTACATCCGGCGATTGTGCCAATCCAGGAATGGTACAAATGCCCAGGATCGCAAGTGCAACGGCAAATGCGCGATAGCGGAAATAAGATGTTCTGGGACTTGTCATTTCATCACCTCAGTGGCTACCAAGCTGCCCGGGTCGGCAGCCGCGCACCAGAAAACTTCGCTTGTGCCCGAAACCCAGCTCGGCCAGCGCACTATCGTCGCCCCGGAGATTCATGCGCCGTCTCCTAGGATTTGACGTTGGTTGGCAGGGGAAGAAACGGGGACCACCAAGCTTGCAGAATCTCGGGCGATCCCCAAGGTCGTCAGTCCGAATCGTTCCTCTTCAGTTTGAACGTGAAACGAATGTCGAACAGGCCTTTTCCATTTAAGTTCAGTCCAATCGTTTCCTGGCGCTCCTGTCCAAACACGTCCTGAAACTTGCCTGTGCCGCCAACCACGACCCGATGAGTTGTTGTTCCCACAGAGCCTTCTAGGCCTTCCGTGAACAGCGCATTGTGATCGTCTGTAAACATGAAAATTTGGTTGGTGTGGAAAGCGATTATTGCTTCTCCTCCGAATATGTCGGCGGCATCTGCAACAAAGACTCCGCTGCACACCCAGGTCCCAATACTGCCGGGTTGGTTCGGATCAAACGGCGTGATGCCCGCGGGAATGGTGCCTCCCGGGAAGATCTTGCCGGTCACCGTAAATGTTGCTCCTCTGATGGGGTTAGCCGGGTTTGCCGGATCGTTGTTGTTCAAAGCCAGCGTGGAGCCATCTATTGCGACGTCCACGGTAAGAGTCTTTGCGTTATTATTGCTGTCTTGAGCCATGGCGGGCGTGGGTGTAATCTGAAGCGCCACAGCCGCTACGACAGCCAAGGCAAACACTGAGAGTAGCCACTTCTTCGTCATTGGATTCCTCCTGGTTTTGGCGGATGGCTAAGTGGCATAAGCGCCCACTGGTGCATCTCGCGCGGGCACCCACTCTCGTCAAATTCATCGGCGGGAACAATGCACCGGAGCGCACACAAGGATTGAGCGTCGGTAACACCGGAACTCTATGTGGTGCAAGGGTTTCGGGAGCCAGGTAACACGAAGTATCGGATTGCTGAGGGCTAAATAACTCAACGGCGATGCGGCAGATCGCCCGGTTCGGAATCTTCGATCTGGACGTGCGGGCGCGCTTGCTGCACAAGTCTGGTATCAGAATCAAGCTTCAAGCGCAACCTTTTGACATTTTGGTTTCCTTGATTTCCAAGCGTGGAGAGGTCGTCACACGTGACGAGCTGCAGCGGAACTTGTGGCCTTCCGACACTTTTGTCGACTTCGAGCACAGCGTTAACACTGCCGTAAAGCGACTGCGCGACGTGCTCGGGGACTCCGCAGAGAGTCCCCGCTTCATCGAAACCATCCCCCGATACGGCTATCGGTTCATCGCGCCGGTGGAATGGCCGGCAGAGATCGCCTCACTGCCGGCGCAGGAGGCGCGGCAGAAATCGCAAGCGGGAGAGCCAAAGAAGAAGAGAAGAATACGCCTTTTACATCCATGGACCGCTGCTTTGATCATTGCACTGCTCGCCTTGACCATCGTGACACTCGGTTTCCGTAGCCTGCGTGACCGCCTGTTTGCCCGATCCAGTATTCCTCCTATCCAGTCTGTGGTCGTGCTGCCGTTTGTTAACCTCACCGGTGATGTGGAGCAAGACTACTTCGCGGACGGGATGACGGAGGCTTTGACGACGGAGCTGGGGAAGGCCAACGTGGTTCGAGTAATCTCCCGGACCTCAGCAATGCAGTATAAGCAAACCAGAAAATCCATCCCGGAGATCGCGCGCGACCTGAATGTGGACGCTGTGGTGGAAGGCGGCGTACAGCGTGCAAATGATCGCGTTTCCATCACAGCCCAGCTGATTTATGCTCCTACAGACCGCCATCTCTGGGCACAAACTTATGAGCGGGATCTTCGTGACGCTCTCGCAATGCAGAGAGAAGTCGCAGAGACAATCGCCTACGCCGTGCAAGCGAAGTTCACACGGCAGGACCAAGCTGGATCCACACACGTCCCGCAAGTAGATCCCGAAGCTTATCGAGAATATCTGCGGGGGCGGTTTTTCTGGGAACAGCGGAGCGAAGAAGCTCTGGACCGTTCCATCTCCCATTTTGATCGCGCGCTTCAGATTGATCCCAACTTCGCTCTCGCCTACGCGGCAGAGGCGGAGGCCTACATACCGCTGGCGGTGCGGGGGTATCGCGCTCCGAAGGAGCCTTTCGCAAAAGCAAGAGAGATGGCAACTAAGGCTCTGGCTCTCGATGAGACACTTCCAGAAGCGCATAACGCCCTCGCCGCCGTTCGCTTCAACCAATACGATTGGGCCGGCGCGGAAAAAGAGTTCAAACGGGCCATCGAACTCAACCCCAGCTACGTGACTGCCCACCTCTGGCACGGCTATTTTCTCGAAGCGCTGGGTCAGCAATCCGCTAATCTAGCCGAAAGAAAACTTGGACAGGAATTGGACCCGCTCAACCTTGCCGCCGGCTCCGGTGTCGGGAGGGCATACTTCTACCTTGGCCAGTACGACAAAGCGATCGAAGAGCAGCGTAAAACCTTGGAGCTTAATCCCGGCTTCGACCAGGCGCTGGAGGGCCTGGGAGAGGTATACGAGGCCAAGGCGATGTATGCGGACGCGATCACTGTATATGGCAAGGCTGGGGCACTAGCCAGCCTCGGCCATGCCTATGCTGCGTCGGGGAGGAAAGCTGAAGCGCGCAAGATTCTCCGCAAACTGGACCAACAATCCAAACATCGCTATGTCTCGCCGTATGAGCGCGCGCTAATTTATACCGGACTCGGCGAGAATGATCAGGCCCTTGCCTGGCTGGAGAAAGCAGAGGAACAAAGTGTCCCGCTCCATCACATAAATGTCGACCCAAGATTCAATTCGCTTCGCTCAGACAGGCGTTATCAGCAATTGCTGCGACGCATCGGCTTCCCACCCTAGCGGCTCCGCCAAGAACAACCTTCCTCTCCCAGTTTGACGCCACCCTCATTCAATCGGGGAGAACTTACCGACAAGATTTGAGACGGCACGAATTCATAACCCTTCCCTCGCAGCCGGACTAGCGGGGCCTGTCGGGATTCTGCTCGAGTCACGGGCTAACCGGAAGTTAGGGCTATGAACCACTTATTTCCCACTCCAGCCCGGACCGTTCCCGGGCCAACCACCAATCACTAATCAAAAACCACCAATCACGGCATCTCCTTACCACTTATTACTCTCTTGATTCCACAGCCCCCGAGACTCCCAAACGAAAAGGGCAGCCCACACTAGGCCGCCTTTTTCACCAAGACCTTGTGTTGCCAGCAACTAGTAGCTAGAAGCCAGTAGCTATTTCCCCTTCAACATCCCCACCACCCGATCAAAATCCTCGAGCGTCCCATACTCGATCGTGATCTTGCCCTTGCCCTTCCGGTCCCGGATCCGCACCCGCATCCCCAGGATGGTCTCCAGCGTCCGTTGCGCCGATCGCACATTCGGATCGACCCAGCGCGCCCCGCCGCCCGCTTTCTCCTGCCCCGACTGCTCCAGCGGCAGATTTAGATTCATGACTTCATCTTCCAGCTGCAGCACCGACATTCTCTTTTTCACCGCCAGCTGCGCCAGCTTCGAAATCTGGGACTCGTCGTGCAGAACCAGTAACTCGCGCGCGTGACTGTAAGTAAGGTCGCCGCGGCTCAGAAAGTTCTGCACATCGGCCGGCAGCTTCAGCAGCCGCAGGTAATTGGAAACCGTCTCGCGCGACGCCCCTACCCGCTTGCCAATCTCCTCCTGCGTCAATCCGAACTCCGTGCTGAGATGGGCAAAAGCCTCCGCCTGTTCCAGACAATCCAGATCCTGCCGTTGCAGGTTCTCGACGATCGTCATCTCTGCCGCCTGCTGCTCCGAGACCCGCTTCACGATCGCCGGAATCGTAGCCTTCCCCGCGATCCTCGAAGCCCGCAACCGCCGTTCGCCCAGGATCAGCACATACCGCCCGTCGACCCCGGGACGCACCACAATCGGCTGAAGCACCCCCTGCACCTGGATCGAACGCGCCAACTCCTTCAGCAACTCATCGTCGAAATCCATCCGCGTCTGATGAGGATTGCTCTCGATGCTGTCGAGCACCAGTTCAAGCGCCGCCGACCCATCCGGACGGCGCTCCGCCACCGCCTGCAAATCCACCCCGCCCTGTAGCGCCGGCGTCCCGCCGGCTGTCGCGAGAGCATCCTGCTCTCGCAACCCGCGAGGACCAGCGGCCGGCACGCCTGCCGCCTCTAATTCTTCGGAGGGTGCCCCATCCTTGCGTGCATTTTGCGCAAGGGTGGGGTCGTTAGCCGGCACCACCCGAGGTCCACCCGGAAGCAGCGACTCCAACCCCCGCCCCAGAGCCCGCCGCTTCTCAACCACCTTCTCCGCTACCTTCTCCCCGATACTCTTCGCCGCAGGAATCGCCATAGCCGTCATCTCCGTGAGTGCTCCTCACTTCTGCAATCCAATTCTGCCCAATCTCGAATCCCCCTGGGACCTCTGTGTTTAAGGGTTTTCACCTGCAATCTGACTTCTGACTTCAGCAATCCCGGCTCGCCGGGAGTCAAACATCGACATACATAAATATTTATACATATAAATCTAAGCCGCCCCCGCTCCCGCCTCATTCCGCGCCGCCGCATACCGATCCAAAAGCTCCTTAGCCAGCCGGATATAACTCTCCGCCCCTCGCGACCGCACGTCATAGAGCAGCGCCGGCTTGCCATGACTAGGCGCCTCCGCCAGTCGGATATTTCGCGGAATCGTGGTGTTCAGCAACTTCTCCCCGAAATATTTCTGCAACTCCTGCGCCACCTGCTGCGCCAGGTTAGTGCGCTCATCAAACATAGTCAGCACCACCCCCTCGACCGCCAGAGGAGGATTCAAAGCCACCCGAATCCGCTCCACCGTATCGAGCAACTCGCTGACCCCCTCCAGCGCAAAGTACTCCGCCTGCATCGGAATGAGCACCCCATCCGCAGCCACGAGTGCATTGACCGTAAGAAGATCGAGCGCCGGTGGACAATCCAGCACGACAAATTGAAAGCGATCGCGCAACGGGGCAAGCGCATCGCGCAACCGAAACTCCCGCCGCTCCGCCTCCACCAACTCAAGGTTGGCCCCGATCAGGTTCTTGTGCGAGGGAATCACCCACAACTGCTCGAGCTCAGTGAGCTGCAACGCCTCGTCGGCCGACGCCGCGCCTATGATGACATGGTAAGTGCTGATCCGCTCCGGATCTTTCCGCAGCCCGAATCCGCTGGTGGCATTCGACTGCGGATCGCAGTCCACCAGCAGCGTGTTGACCTCCGCGGCAGCGAGAGAAGCAGCAAGGTTGATGGCAGTCGTGGTCTTCCCGACGCCACCCTTCTGGTTGGCAACCGCGATGACGCGTCCCATATTTTTTGGTTGGAGAATCTGCGCGCCAGAATAATTCGAACCAACCTGTGAATTCAATGCCGTATTTTGGTGCACCTGTGGGAATGTTCCACGTGGAACACTCGCGAGAAACCAACCGTCACGTTCTGGGCACACAGAAACAGAAATGGTTTTAAGTGTTCCACGTGGAACATGGGGAACGCTGTATTGCGATGGAAAAGAAGAGACGGATGCTTTTGGACAAATCGCGGAAGTGTTCCATGTGGAACGCTCAGCAGTTACGCGTATCATAATGAGAACATCAAACAGATTGACCACTAGAATGATTAGAACGCCATAATCTTGGCGAAGTATCCTCATTCAGCCGTCGATATTTAGCTAATATCTCCCACTTCCGCTAAGCGAACCATGATCGACAATACTCTCGATTGGGATTCTGGTATTCGTATCGTTGCTGCGGGATGGAAGTCGGGAGCTATGGTTTGGAGGGCTGGCAGCTGACTCGAGCCTATGAGCAGGGCTAGGCGTCCGGATGGGCTCACGAGGCGGGCGGCTATGGGCAGGATCGCGTCGAAGCGCTCGACGGCGCGGAGGGTGACGACGTCGGCAGGGGTGTCGGCCAAGGTTTCGGCGCGGGCGGTGATTACATTGACGTCCGTCAATGTAAGGGCGCGGATGACTTCGCGCAGGAAAGCGGCTTTCTTGTGGTTCGATTCGACCAGGGTGAGCGAGATGGCCGGAGCCCATAGCTTCAGCGGAAGGCCGGGGAAGCCGGCGCCGGAGCCGATGTCGAGCACGCGGACCTCATCGAGTGTGGGAGGGAGTGTGGGGCGGACCTGCCCTGAGCGAGAGTCGAAGGGGCCCCCGCCCGCCAAACCGTTGTTCCATACTTCAGCGTCGGGAGGCAAAGGGCGGGGCGGCTCCGTCGCAGGCTCCGGAGGGTGCGTCGGGTTCGAGGACCACGCGGGCGAGGGCGCCCGCGCCACACTGGGCTCGGGGAATAAATGGCGGGCTAGAAAGAAGGACTCGCCGAAGTGGCGGGTGACGATCTCGTCGGGATCGCGGATGGCGGTCAGGTTGATGCGGGCGTTCCAGCGGAGCAATAGATCGATGTACATCGATATTTGCTGGAGTTGCACTTCGGGGAGTGTCCTCTCGACAAAAGGATGGAGCAGGGCGGCGATGCGGGCGGCGTCCATGGACGTGGGGAATTGTAGCGCGAGGCCGGAAGGCAGTTCTCAGTTCCCGGTTCTCGGTTCTCAGTCAGAAACCGGCGAAAAGAGGTCAGGTTGCAGATGTGACAATCCTGGCCATTGCAGAAGTGAGAGATTCGATTGCAGACGTGACAATCCTGGCGATTGCCGAAGTGAGTGGTCAGATTGCAGAAGGAAACCGCAGCGATTCCTGAAGTCTGAGGGCGGGTCCCGACGGAGTCTGTGTCGTAGCGAGAGTGCCCTCCCCCGCGGGACTCGATTCTTCCAACTAACGCTTTCCCGGCACTGCCGTGCCGGGCTTTCGGATATCGCCGCCACGCGGCTGGAGCGCAGTTAGTTCACTTTTTGTTTGCCAGTTGAGCTACGACACAGACTCCAACGGATGTGCACGCGAGGAAGTGACTGGTGTAGTCGCCTGGTTTGCGTGAAGAATCCACTAAAATCCAAATGTTGTGGCTGGCATTTCTGATGATGAATCGGAGTGATTCGCGATGAAGCCAACAGATTTCCGCCGGATTGCTCTCAGCCTGGAAGGGGCAGAGGAAGGCTCGCACATGGGGGCGGCTGACTTCCGTGTCGGAGGCAGGATCTTCGCTACGCTCGCCTCGCAAAAACAGGGATACGGCAACCTGATGCTCACTCCGGAGCAGCAGGCGGAATTTGTCCGGGAGTTGCCAGAAGTTTTCCTACCCATCCCGGGCGGATGGGGAAAGATGGGTAGCTTGCTGGACATCACGGCTAAGCTGCGTTCGGGGCCTTGCGTTCCGGCTTTGCGGGAGGCGGTTAAGGCTTGGAAGGGTGAGTACAAGGGGATCACGGACACGACCCGGACTCTCCTGAACTATTGGTTCTACAGCGACCACAAGCTCAAGACGGGAAGACCTTTCAGGTATCACCCGTCACAACAGGAAGCGATCGAGACGCTGATATACGTTTGGGAAGTAGAGAAGATCCGCAACCGCAAAGACCTATTGGAAAAGTACGCCCAGAACACTCCTGATTTGCGGCTGGCGCAATACGATGAGTTCGCTCGCTATTGCACCAAGATGGCCACCGGCAGCGGCAAGACCAAAGTGATGGCGCTGGCGATCGCCTGGCAATACTTCAATGCCGTGCGGGAGCAGGATGAAATTGCGAAAGACTACGCCAAGACGTTCTTGCTCATCGCGCCGAATGTGATCGTGCTGGAGCGGCTCAAAGGAGACTTCGCTAATGGCAACATCTTCCGGGAAGATCCGATCCGGCCGAAGGAATTCGGAATTTTCTGGGACTTCGATTGCGTGATGCGGGGCGAGGGCGAACGGGCACACTCGGAGGGCGTGCTCTTTCTCACTAACATCCAGCAGTTCTACGAGCGGCCCAACCGGGGGAAGGACGACGAGCCGGATGTCATGACTGCGGTGCTCGGCCCTAAGCCTCCGGCACAGAAGACGGAGCAGATGGATTTTGCGGAACGCATTGCAGGGCGTGCTGGGAATCTGCTGGTTATCAACGACGAGGCTCATCACACGCACGATGAGGATCTGAACTGGAACGACATCATCCGCCAGTTGCACGAGAAGACGCCGCTCACAGCGCAACTGGATTTTTCGGCTACGCCGCGGTTTCAGAAGGGCTCGATTTTTCCTTGGACGATCTCGGATTATCCATTGAAGCAGGCGATCCTGGATGGCATCGTAAAACGGCCGGTCAAGGGGATCGCAAAGATCGAGGAACCTAAGTCTGAACATGCCAGCGTGCGCTATCGGGGCTACCTGACAGCTGCGATCGAACGCTGGAAAGAATACCGCGAACAACTCAAGGCGCTGCACAAAAAGCCGGTGCTGTTCATCATGATGAACAGTACGGAGGAAGCGGACGATGTGGCCGACTGGATCGCCAAGGCTTACCCGGCTGAGTTTGGCGGCGGCAAGACGCAGATTATTCACACGGACAAATCGGGAGAAGTAAGCAAGAAGGACCTTGAAGCTGCGCGTAAAGCGGTGCGCGGCGTGGACGATCCGCAAAACCCCATTCACGGCATTGTCAGCGTAATGATGTTGCGCGAGGGCTGGGACGTGCAGAACGTAACGGTGGTGGTCGGCCTGCGGCCTTATACGGCGAAGGCCAATATCCTGCCCGAGCAGGCAATTGGTCGCGGACTGCGGCTGATGTTTCGCGACTTGACTACCGATTACACGGAGCGCGTGGATATCATCGGAAACCAGAAATTCCTGGAGTTTGTCGATGACCTGGAAAAGCTGGAAGAACTGACGTTTGACACGTTCGAAATCGGCAAAGACAAACTTCGCATTCTTACCATCATGCCGATGGAGGCGCGCAAGGAATTCGACATCGGGCTACCGGTGCTGTCGCCGATCCTGGTGCGCAAGAAAAGCCTGGCGGAAGAAATTGCGGGACTAGACGTGATGGCGTTTCAAACGATGCTGCTACCGCTTACGCCCGACGATCCGAACATGAAGACTTTCCGGTACGAAGGGCACGACATCATCACGTTGCAGAAGATCGTGGAACGGGAGTACCGGGTGCCGGAACCGCAAACGTCGCAAGAGCTGATCGGGTATTACGCGCGGCGCATCGGCGAGGGAGTGAAATTGCCATCGCAGTTTGCGAACCTCGTGCCAAAAGTGCAGGAGTTTTTTCAAGAGAAGGCGTTTGGACGATGGGTGGACTTGAACGATCCGGTGACGGTGCGGGCGATGGCTACGCAGGTGGCTAGCTATGTGTGCATCCAGGAATTTACGCGGGTCCTGAAGGGGCTCAGCATTGCGGAACAGGAACCTAAACTGGAAGCGCCGGATCGGATGCTTTCATCGTGTCAGCCGTTTCCGTGGTCTCGGAAAGTGTATGAGGCGAGGCAGTGCGTCTTTAACATGGTTCCCTGCGACAACGAGTTTGAGAAAGACTTCGCGCGCTTCCTCGATCATGCGAAAGACTTGAGGTCGTTTGCTAAGCTGCCTCAGCCGTTTGGATTTTCAATTGACTACACGGATGCCGGAATGAATCTGCGGTCGTATTATCCGGATTTTGTGGCGATCGATACTGGCGGCACGCATTGGCTGGTCGAAACCAAGGGGATGGAAACGGCTGATGTGTCGCACAAGGACTCGGCGGCCACTAACTGGTGTGAGAACGCTACTCTGTTGACCGGAACCGCCTGGAAATACGCAAAGATTCCTCAGAAGGCCTTTGAGGTGCTTCAGCCGGCACGGTTTTCCGATCTGGCGGCGCTGAGCGAGCGACGGCCGCAGCTAGCTGGGCGGGAGCCGGGCCTCAGGGGCTGAAGCCCCTCGTTTTATCTTTGCTGACGCGGCGATAGGCTCAGGGCAGGCTCTAAGCAAAGCGGCCTTCCCCGCCAGAGTCGAGCTTCTGAATGCGCTCGACCAACAGATTCACATCCTCATGACCAAGACATTTGCTTCGTTCACCGATGATGAGCGAAGTGAGTACAAGAATCGCCAACAACGGATTCGC
>WNFA01003517.1_pt1 | contig 13512 bp, 11 predicted proteins | sample 5400481 | NCBI WGS metagenome assembly WNFA01 (sample SAMN13153340, study PRJNA577476) | soil metagenome | isolation source: 120 cm saprolite under Douglas fir tree site 2 hole 1 replicate 2 | place: USA:California | collected 2015-04-18 | reverse complement strand
TACGCTGTAACCGTACAGGAGCTTGTGCAACTCTTCGGCGATCACCTTGCTGGTGCGTGGGTTGGGGCTGGAGTCGCTGTAGCCGAGTCCGGCGTGGTCGTAGGAGCAGACGCGGGTGAACTTCGCAATCTCGGGCTGAACCTTGCGCCATGAGATGTAGCTGTCGCCGAGGCCGGAATCGAGGATGACGGCGGGAGTTCCCTGCCCTTGGCAATGGATGTGGAGTTTGTAGCCGCCGATGTCGACGAGTTTTCCGGGCATGGGATTAAAGCGGCGATCGCGGGTTTCGGCGATATTTTGGTAGAGGTAGCCTACGGTGGCGAGGAAGATGACGAGGGCGAGGAAGCTGCGAACGATGATGCGGAGCCAGGGGCGGGGCGGCGCGGCGGGAATCGCGGTGATAGTCACCTGTCCTCCTCGGCACGAGCGTTCGCGGGTGAGGCCCCTTCGACTGTCGCTCAGGGCAGGTCCGCGCCACATTGACTTTGGACTGTTGGATTCTACATCACGGGCGGGACGGTGATGCCCATCACTGCCAGCGTGCGGATCAGTTCTCGGCGCACTACGGCTACGGTGGCTAGCAGGAATTGCTTTCGTTTCTCGTCGGGCTCGCTGAGGATGGGGTGGCGGTGGTAGAAGGTGTTGAAAAGTTGGGCCAGCTGGAAGGCGTGCTTGGCTAGATACGCGGGTTCGGTGGTGGCCATGCACTGATCTACTACGTAACGCGTTTTCGAGGCGGTGAGCCAGAGTTCCCAGATTTCGTTGGCGGCTTCGCCGGTCAGGAATTGGGAGAAGTCGGTGTGAGAGATATTGCGGGTAGTGTCTCCGGTGAATTCGTCGGGATCAAGGGTTGCTTTCTTGAAGATGCTGGTGGCGCGGACTACGGCGTATTGGGCGTAGGGTCCGGTTTCGCCTTCGAAGCTGAGAGCGTCTTTGAAGTCGAAGGCGATTACGGATTGCTTGGTGTACTTCAGCATGAAATAGCGCAGAGCGCCGATGGCGATTTGAGTGGCGATCCCCAGGCGCTCTTCGTCTGTGAGTTGGGGGTGGCGGGAGTCGACTTCTTTCTTGGCGGAGTCGATGAGGCGGTCGAGCAGGTCGTCGGCTCTTACACCGAAGCCTTTGCGGCCGCTGACTTCTATATAGGAGCGCGCCTTGTCTTCATCGCTCAAGACATAGCCGAGTTCGGCGGCGCAGCGCGGTGTTAGAGCGACCATTTCGTAGGAAAAATGAGTGTAGTGGTCGGCGACATCGTTGTGTCCTAAACCGCGGAGGGCTTCGATTACTGTGTTTTGGGCTTCGGACTGGCGGGCGTCGATGACGTTGTAGATTTCGGAGACGTCGCCGAAGTGAGGGTGGTCTTTCTCGGCGTTCTTGTCGTCGGGAGTGGTGGAGATCCAGCAGTCGTGCTGGTTCGGGTAACGGTAGAACTTGCGGTATTCGAAGTCGCGTCCTAGCAGGCCAAACTTCCACATGTGGTAGGCGATGTCTTTGCCGACGTAGCCTACCGTGCCGTTGGAGCGGACGATTACTTTTTGGTCTTCTTCGGAAACTTCGTCGTCTCCGGATTGCACGGGCGAGTCGCCCGTGTCCACACGGTCCTTGCCGGTGCCGGCTCGGCGCATGACCCAGCAGCCTTTGTTCTTGCCTTCGGTTTCGTAGAAGAGGACACCCTTTTCTTTCAACTTCGCGAAGGCGGCATCCCAAAAATGCAGGTGGAGGATTTCACTCTCGCGGGGAAGGAAATCGTATTCGATGTCGAGGCGGTCCATGGTTTCGAGATGGCGGCGGAGGACGGCTGTGGAGATCAGGTCGGCGATTGCGGCGGTTTCGCTGCTGGCGTCTTCGATGGCGTGGAGGGTTTGCAGGCGGACTTGGAGATTTTGCTTGTCCTGCTCGTACCACTGGGAAACGCGGGCGTAGAGGTCCCAGCAGTGATAGTCGAAGCGCGGCTGGCGAGTGACGAGCTCGATCTCGGCTCGCGATTTTTTCTCGATGTGGGTGAAGCCCACGACTACGTCTGCAACCTGGACTCCAGTGTTGTCGATGTAGTTCTGAATGTCGACTTCCCTTCCCGCGTAGCGCAGGAGGCGGACGAAGGTGTCGCCGAGGATGGCGTTGCGCAGGTGGCCGATGTGGGCGGCCTTGTTGGGATTGATGCTGGTGTGTTCGACGAGAATTTTCCCGGGCGGAATCTCGGTGAGTGGCTTCTGGTCGGTGGCGAGAGCGGCGGCCATCCAGGCGCGATCGATTTTGACGTTGAGGTAGCCGGGCGGGGCGACCTGCATTTCGGCAATGCCTTGGATGGGGCCGGCTTCGGCCCGGATTTCTTCGGCGATCTTCAGCGGAGAGGAACGGAGGGGCTTGGCGAACGGGAACGTTGGAATCGCGAAGTCGCCTAGTTCGACTTTCGGAGGTTGCTCGATGACTGCAGTGGGGAGAGTTGCGTCGGGGTGGCGGCGACGGAGGGTCTGCAGGATACGATCGGCCAGACGGCGTTCGAGATGACGGTACAAGGAACTCCTCTAAGCTGTTGAAGAAGATAGTGATTTTAGCAGAGTGGCAACGGAAGCTGGTTTGACGCGAGATACAGCGTTCCCTATGATGAAAAATCAGTCGTTCGTCGCTGGTCGTTAGCCGTTCGCGGGTCGTTTCGTAAGGCGGAAGCGGAGTTGGCCAACGACCAAGGACTAGGGACCAACGACGGTTCTTATGCGCATTGCCTACCTTGAGTGTTTTTCCGGGATTAGCGGCGACATGTTTTTGGGGGCGCTGGTGGATGCCGGAGTTCCGGCTGCGCTGCTGGAGAAGACTGTGGCCGCGCTGGGTGTCGGGGCGCGGCTGGAGATTTCTCGGGTGGTCCGTAGTGGGATTTCGGCGACCAAGGTGGACGTTTGGGTGGATGGGGAGAAGGATTTGCCGCGGGAAGAGTACTGGGAGCGGCAGGGCGCCGGACATTTGCACGAGCACTCTGCGCATTCGCATGAACATCATGAGCATTCGGATCATGAGCATCAGCATGTTGGGCACTCGCATTCGGACGATGGCGAGAGTGCGCGGGCGGGGGCGCCTTCGACTTCCGCTCAGGGCGGGTCCGCGCCACATAACACTGTGCGGGCGAGTCGCCCGCTGCCACACGAGCATGAACATGAGCTTGAGCATGTTCACGGGCGGGGATTGACAGAGATTCGGGCGATTATTTCCGCTGCCACGATTTCCGAGACTGCTAAGACGACAGCGATTGCGGTTTTTGAGGCGCTGGGCGCGGCCGAGGCGAAGATTCACAGTACTCCGATTGAGAGCATTCACTTTCATGAGGTCGGAGCGGTCGATGCGATGGTGGACATCGTTTGCGCGTCTGTGGGAGCGGAGGCGCTGGGAGTGGATGAGATTGTTTGCTCGCCTTTGAATGTGGGTGGCGGGATGGTGAAGTGCGCGCATGGGACATTTCCGGTTCCGGCTCCGGCTACGGTGGAGTTGCTGAAGGATGCTCCGGTGTATTCGTCTGGAGTGCAGGCGGAGTTGGTGACGCCTACGGGAGCGGCGATTGTGAGGATTCTGGCTTCGCGCTTCGCACAGTTTCCGGAGATGAAGATTGAGAAGTCGGGGTATGGGGCGGGATCGCGGGAATTTGCGGAGCTTCCGAATGTGTTGCGGTTGACGATTGGGGAGTCGGCGGCAGTAAAAACTTCCTCGGAGATCATCACCGTGTTGGAGGCGAATCTGGATGATTTGAATCCGCAGGTGTTTGGGTACGTGATGGACCGGTTGCTGGAAGAAGGCGGGCTGGATGTGTTTGGGATGCCGGTGCAGATGAAGAAGAATCGTCCGGGGATGGTGCTGACGGTTTTGTGCAAGCCGGAGGATGCGGGGAAGCTGACGCAGATTCTGTTTGAGGAGACGACGACGCTTGGGGTGCGGCGGCGGGATGAGGCGCGTCAGACTTTAGCGCGGCGGTGGGAGAGCGTGCGGACGCAGTGGGGCGATGTGCGTATCAAGATTGGCAGTCTGAACGGGACTATCAGCAACTACGCGCCGGAATATGAAGATTGCAGACGGATTGCAGCGGAGCATCGGGTGCCTTTGAAAACCGTGATGAGTACGGCCGTTGAGGCTTATCTTTCTCGAGGTCGTGGGTAGGGAACGTCAACGGCTTTATCGCAGAGGACGCGGAGAACGGCCGCAGAGATCGCTGAGAAAATCTGGGCTAGTCCAGGACTAGAGAAAAGACCAAGATGAGCGGGAAGTTTTACATTACTACGCCGATTTACTACGTGAATGCGCGGCCTCATATTGGGCACGCTTACACGACCATCGCTTGCGACACCATTGCGCGGCGGCAGCGCATGCTCGGTGCGGAGACGTTTTTTCTTACCGGCACCGACGAGCACGGGCAGAAGATCGAGCGGGCAGCGCAGGCGGCGGGGAAAACTCCGCAGCAGTATGCGGATGAAATCTCGGCGGAGTTTCGCAAGCTTTGGCAGCGGATGGGGATTTCGAATGATGACTTCATCCGCACCACCGAAGAGCGGCACAAGAAGCGAATGCAGGAACTGTTTCGCAAGATTCGCGACAACGGATACATCTACAAGGGGACTTACACGGGGCAGTATTGCGTTTCGGACGAGTTGTATGTGGATGGGGCGCAGCCGGGGGATCCTTGTCCAACGTGCGGGCGGATTACGGAGACGGTGCATGAAGAGAATTATTTCTTCAAGCTGTCGGCTTTTCAGGACAAGTTGCTGCAGCTTTATGCGAATCCGGAGTTCATTCGTCCGGAGACACGGCGCAACGAGGTGATTTCGTTCGTGCGGTCGGGGCTGCGCGACCAGTCGATCAGCCGCTCAACGTTTACTTGGGGCATCCCTGTGCCGGACGATCCCAAGCATGTGATTTATGTTTGGCTGGATGCGCTGGCGAATTACATCACTGCGATTGGATATGGTTCGTCGCATGCGGGGGCGCAGGAGGCTTTCAAGAAGTTCTGGCCGGCGGATGTGCAGATGATTGGCAAGGAGATTGTTCGCTTCCATTGCGTGTATTGGCCGGCGTTTCTTCTGGCGGCGGGACTGCCGGTGCCGAAGACGATTGTGGCACATGGGTGGCTGCTGTTTGAAGAGAGCAAGATGTCGAAGTCGCGCGGGAATATTGTGCGGACAGAGACGATCCTGGATGTGCTGGGAGCCGACGCGCTGCGCTATTTTCTGCTGCGTGAAGTTGTGTTCGGGCAGGATGGGTCGTTCTCGTTTGATGCGCTGGTCCAGCGCTACAACTCGGATCTGGCGAATGGACTGGGAAATCTGGCCAGCCGCACGCTGACGATGATCAACCGGTACTTCAAGGGGGAGGTGCCATATCCGTCACACGCGGCTTCGCGCAAGCCGGCGGATGATGCGATTGTGGAGTTGGCTCGGAAGACGATTCGTGAGTTTGGGAGTTTCTTTGATCAGTTTCAGTTCTCGCGGGCTCTGGAAACGGCTTGGGCATTAGTGGCTGCGGTCGACAAATATATTGTCGAGAACGAGCCCTGGGCGTTGGGCGAGAAGCAAGACGAAGACAGCCGGTCGCGGCTGGGAACCGTGCTCTACACTTCGGCGGAGGCACTGCGGATTGTTACGGCGCTGGCGCATCCGGTGATGCCGGAGGCTACTGCGAAAATCTGGGGGCAGATGGGGTTGGGAGATATTAAGAAGCTTGCGTTAAACGAGCTGGCTTGGGGACAACTGCATCTTGGGACGAAGCTGGGTGAGGTGCAGCCCGTGTTTCCGCGGGCGGATAAGAGCGCGATTGAAAGGATGCAGAAGATGGAAGAGCAAGGCAGAGGGTCGGTGGTAGAAGAGGCGAACATGGCGACCGCGCCGGAGAAAGTTGAGCCAGCGGCGCCCGCGGTTCCGGCTCCATCTGTGGATGGGGGAAAAATCTCGATTGATGATTTTGCGAAGATCGAGCTACGAGTCGGGCTTGTGAAGGTGGCGGAGCGCGTGCCTAAGGCTGACAAACTTCTGCGACTCGAAATTGATATTGGGACTGAGGTTCGGCAGATCCTGGCTGGGATCGCGGAGGCTTATGCGCCGGAGACTCTGGTGGGGCGCAAGGTCATCATTGTGGCGAATTTGGCTCCTCGGACGCTGCGGGGGATGGAGTCGAATGGGATGATTGTGGCGGCGTCGCTGGAGGGCGGGAAGCCGGTGCTGGCTAGCTTCTTGGAGGATGTGCCGGTGGGGGCGCGGCTGAAGTAGCGGACACAGGCGTCGGACCTCGGACCTCAGACCTCAGGCAAACCGATTTCCTTGAACATACAAGGCCCAGGTTCACTTTTCTCATTCTTGTCCCAGCTGGTCTGATGTCCGAAGTCTGAAGTCCGAGGTCCGAGGTCCGATTTTCATGTTTGTCGACTCTCACGCACATCTTGATGGGAAGCAGTTTGACTCGGATCGCGAGTTGGTGATCGCTCGGGCGGTCGAGGCTGGGGTTCGGACTATTGTTGCGATTGGGAATGGGGATGGGCCTCCGACGCTGGATGCGGGGGTTCGGCTGGCAGAGAAGTATCCGTTCATGTATGCGACCATCGGAATTCATCCCCATGAGGCCAGGCTCGCGTCGGATGCGGCGTTTGCGGAGATGGAACAACTGGCGCGGCATTCGAAGGTGATTGCCTGGGGAGAGATTGGGCTGGACTATTACTATGACCACTCGCCGCGGGAGACGCAAAAGAATGTGTTTGTGCGGCAGATGGAGTTGGCCGCCGCGGCTAAGTTGCCGATTGTGATTCACTGCCGGCCTTCGGAGGGTAGTGAGGATGCCTGGGACGATTGCCTGGGGCTGATCGAGCGGCAGTGGGCGGCGAAGGGGCTGGGAGGAATCCTGCATTGCTTCACGGGAAACTGGGAGCAGGCGAAGCGGGCGCTGGATGTGGGGTTCATGATCTCGTTTGCGGGGAATCTCACTTTCCAGAAGGCGCAGCAGATTCGGGAAGCGGCGGTCGAAGTGCCGTTGAATCGGATGTTGATTGAGACGGACTCGCCTTATCTCGCACCGGTGCCGTATCGGGGAAAGCGGAATGAGCCGGCATTTGTGAAAGAGACGGCGCGGAAGTTGGGGGACGTGCGCGGGCTTTCGATGGAAGAAGTGGGCGAGCAGACATCCCGCAACTTTTACAATCTTTTCAAATTGGCTGAAATCTCTGAAAGCAAAGTTCTGGGACGCTAATCCATCCTGTTCTGATACCCTCAAGGGTTGATTCCATCATTTCAGAAAGAATAGAAATATGCCGGATAACAGTTTCGATGTGGTGAGCAAGATCGACTTGCAGGAGGTGTCGAACGCGATCCAGCAGGCACTCAAGGAAATTCATACTCGGTTTGACCTGAAGGATTCGAAGTCGAACATCGAACTGGAAAAGGATGCGATCGTTCTGCACTCGGCGGATGAGTACAAGCTCAAGGCAGTGAACGATGTGCTGCAGCAGAAGCTGGTGAAGCGGGGAGTCTCGCTCAAGGGGCTCACGTACGGAGCGGTGGAACCTGCCGCCGGTGGAACGGCGAAGCGGAAGATTACTATGCAGCAGGGGATCGCGATTGAGAAGGCGCGGGACATCGTCAAGCTCGTCAAGGATTCGAAGAAGAAGGCACAGGCTTCGATTCAGGGGGACCTGGTGCGGGTCAGCAGCAAGGATCGGGATACGCTGCAGGAGGTTATCGCGCTTTTGCGGGGGCATGATTTTGGGATTGATTTGCAGTTTGTGAATTTCCGGACGAACTGACGTCAGACCTCGGACCTTGGACCTCGGCGACATGAAGCCTGAGGTCCGAGGTCTGAAGTCTGAGGTTTGAAGTCTGAGGTCTGAATAAATTGAGCGCGCCGGCTGTAATTAACGGGAAAGAGATTTTTGACCTGCTGCGGGAAGACCTCGCGGCGCTGGAGGAGGAGTTCGGGCGGGATACGGTTTCGGGTGTGCGGGCGATTACGGAGATTGGGGAGTATCTGCGGGCGGGGGGAGGCAAGAGAATTCGTCCGGCACTACTTTTGCTTTCGGCGAAGCTATTCGATTACCAGGGACGCGGGGCGGTGAAACTGGGGGCTGTGGTTGAGATCATTCACACGGCCACGCTGGTCCATGACGACATTATCGATGAGGCGAAGACGCGGCGGGGACGTCCGGCGGCAAACACGCAGTGGGGAAATTCGAAGTGCGTGCTGGCTGGGGACTGGTTGTACATGCAGGCGTTCAAGGTGGCGGTGCAGGAACGCAACTTCCGGATTCTCGACACGCTGATCGAGTTGACGCAGCAGATGGTTGAGGGCGAACTGCTGCAGATGGAAAAACTGGGCAAGCTCATCACCCTGGATGAGCATTTTGACCTGATTTATCGGAAGACGGCTTGCCTGTTTTCGGTATGTATGCGGCTGGGAGCGATTCTCGGCGGAGCGTCTGCGGAGCAGGAATCGGCTTTGGGACAGTACGGGCACGATCTGGGGATGGCATTTCAGATTGTGGATGATGTGCTGGATCTGACGGCGTCGGAAGATGTTTTGGGAAAACCTGTGGCTAGCGATCTGCGCGAGGGGAAGGTCACTATGGCGGTGATCCACGCGCTAGAGGGGTGCGAGGCTGATGAGCGGGCTGCGATTGAAAAAATCCTTCATGAGCGGGCTTTCAATGGCGTGACGCATGGTCAGATTCTGGCGATTCTACAGCGCTACGGATCGATTGAGGCAGCGCATGATCGGGCTGCTGCTTATGCGGAGTCGGCGCGGAAGGCTATTTGTAGCTTTCCGGATTCGGAGATTAAGCGGGCTTTGCTTTGGGCCCCGGAGTTTGTGGTGGCAAGGGAGAAATAAAGACAAAGGCCTATCGCGGAGATCGCTGAGAACTGCCGCAGAGGACGCGGAGAAAATCCTTCCGTTTTTCCACAGAGTTTGGTGACGGTTGTCACAGACTGGCTTTCAGGAGCCGCTTAGTCTTGCTTCATGGGAGCTTTCGCCAAGGTGGTGCGGTCTGATAGCAGCCCATGTGTCTCTTCCAACATTAACGAACTCACCAGAGCGGTAATTGGGGCGGCGATCAAGATTCACAAGCGGGTCGGGCCGGGGCTGCTTGAATCGGCGTACGAGGCCTGCCTGGCTCATGAGTTGACTGCGCTGGGGTTACGTGTCGAACGGCAACGGCCGGTTCCGCTCGTTTACGACGGAGTGAAAGTTGATTGCGGATTTCGAGCCGATCTGGTGTTGGAAGACAGGCTTGTTGTTGAACTCAAATGCAAAGAGGCGTTGCATCCGGTTGATTACTCGCAACTGCTATCTCATCTCCCGTTGCTCGGGCTAGAGGTCGGTTTGTTAGTCAACTTCCATGTCACGGTGCTGAAGGATGGCATCACACGAATGGTGAACGATTATCAGGGAGAGTGACGATTTTCTCGGCGTTCTCTGCGGCCGTTCTCCGCGTCCTCTGCGATTACGCCTTTTTTACCGCAATTCCCATCATTTCGAATCTGCCATTGAGCAGGAGCGGGGCGGAGCCAAGAAAGGCTCGGGCGGGAAAATCTCCGCGAAAATGCTTCACGTACTTGGCGTTGAAGCGATCCCAGAGAGTGAGGTCGGGCGAGAATACCTGGACCCATACCAGATCGTCCCAAGTCATCCCGGCCTGGCTGAGCACGGAGGAGAATCCAGAGAAGAGAAGATCCAGTTCACGGTCGACCTCCGGGGGAGCGACTCCGGTTGCAGGATCGGTTCCGATGCGACCGGAAAGATAAAGCGTGTCGCCGACCAGTACAGCGTCGCTGAAAGGCAGGTTCGGGCGGCGGCCGGGAAGATTAATGATGCGGCGTGCGTGCTCTGCGGATGACATAGGTTTGGGCGCGCCTGGGAAAGCGTTTTCCCCGGAGCGGACCGCAATTACCTCTCCAGATAAACGCCTTGGCTACAAGGTTTTTTGGGGCAACCCCTTCGCCTGCGTGGGCTACCAATATCTTAGCGTAGCAGAAAACCTGCAAATCCATTTCGCGGCCACCGTACGTGATAACAACAGAAGTCCATCTGGCCTGAACTTCAAAGAAAACACACAGAGGAGAGTATCGAATGAAAAAGGTGATGATTTGTTTGCTGGCACTGACGTTCGTGATGAGCATGGTTGCATTTGCACAGCAGGACAGCACGACGTCGCAGGGAACGTCGGCACAGACTCCGTCGGACCAAGCCGCGGCCAAGGCTCCGTTGAAGACGCTGAAAGGCACGGTGAAAACCGAGGGAGATAAGGTCACGTTCACCGATGACAAGGGCAAGAGCTGGGAGGTGATGAATCCTGAGGAACTGAAGGCGCATGACGGGCATCATGTGCAGCTTAGCGCGCATGTGTACAGCGATAAGGACTCGATTCACGTGATGAGCGTGAAGATGCTGAAGGGCGACGCCAAGTCGGGCGAGCCGACGAGCAAGTATTAGGCGAGTCTTTGCAAGATGCCAGGGCGGCCCCGTGCCGCCCTTTTTTGTTAGTCGATCATCTGATGTCGGTCAGACACGGGTGCGGATTGTTTATACTGAGACCTTTGCCGATTCTGCTCATCCAAGACTCACGCTATGAATGATCTCGTATCACAGATGGCCCGTCACGGATATGCTCTGACCTTCGCACTGCTGTTTGCCGAGGCGATCGGATTTCCCTTCCCTGCCGCACTGGCGTTGGTCGCGGCCGGAGCGGCGGTGGCGTCGCACACTTTGTGGGGTCCCGCCGTGCTAGCAGCGGCTATGACGGGGCTGCTGCTGGGCGACATTTCGCAGTTCTGGCTGGGGCGTTTCACCGGATGGGCGCTGCTTGGATTTCTGTGCCGGGTGTCGATCAATCCGGAGACTTGCATTCTGCGTTCCGCCGAGTCGTTCTACAAGCGGGGTAAAGTGACCGTGGTGATTGCGAAGTTTATTCCTGGGATCAATACCATGGCGGCTCCGTTGGCAGGCAGCATGAAGATGCGCTTCTGGCAGTTTTTACAGCTCGACCTCTTGGGGGCAATGCTCTATAGCGTGACGTACTTGCTGGTGGGATATCTTTCGCGGGACTTTTTGGTGGTGGTGCTAAACAATTTTCATGCGGCGGGGCGGGTGATGGAGGGAGTGATCATCGCGGCGCTGGCCGCATACGCGATTTACCGTGTGGTGCAGTTCAGCAAGCACCGCGTTTACCGTGGGGTGCCGCGGGTGCAGGTTGAGGAATTGACGGCGCGACTGGCTGTGGAGGGTCGAGGACGGGTACTTATCGCGGATGTCCGCAGCCATGGTTACTATGACAGGGGCGCGGAGCGGATCTTTGGATCGATCCGGATCGAGCCGAACAATCTCGATGAGGAAATCAAGAATCTCCCCAAGGACAAGGACATTTATCTGTACTGTACTTGAGCGCGCGAAGCGACCAGCGCCCGGGTGGCGCATCTACTGCGGGAAAAAGGATTCAACACGTTCGTAATCGTCGGAGGGCTGACGGCGTGGCGGAAGGTGGGACAACCGCTGGAGTCGGTGCCTAAGGACGATCTGGTGAAGCTGCCGACGTTCTCCTAGTCGCCTTTCGACCAAGGTGCCGGCCGGTAACGTGAGCCGAGACCGACCGTCATTTCCAGCCCACCGAAGGCTTGCCGCGGGGTGTAACATTGTGGCGCTTTGCGGCCATGAATCACTCCGCCAGCCACGATCGGAAAAGCGCCGGTATGAATGGCGTGCTCATTCTGCTCGGCCTTTCCATCTTCATCAACTACATCGACCGCGCTAACCTCTCGGTCGCCGCGCCCCTGTTAAGGAACGAACTCGGCCTTTCGGCCACCCAGCTTGGGATTCTGCTCTCTGCTTTTTTCTGGACTTATGCCAGCATGCAACTCGTCGCAGGCTGGCTGGCTGATCGATTCGATGTCAAATGGGTATTTGCCATTGGCTTTTTTGCCTGGTCCGCAGCCACCGCGGTTACGGGATTGATTCACACTTTTGCTTTGCTCCTTGTGATGCGCGTCCTGTTGGGAATTGGAGAGTCGGTCGCGTATCCGTGCTACTGCAAGATCTTTGCCACGCATTTCATGGAGCACCAGCGCGGTGTGGCCAACGCCATCATCGGAGCAGGCCAGTCACTGGGGCCTGGCTTAGGCATACTTTTCGGGGGAGCGCTGGTTGCGCGCTTCGGGTGGCGGCCGTTCTTCATCGGGCTTGGTCTGGTGAGCCTGCTCTGGCTGGCACCCTGGCTTCGATGGATGCCGCGCACAGCCGGCCACACGGCAGGAAACATAGAACACCGTCCCGCAGTTTCTGAAATCATCCGCCAGAGATCCGCGTGGGGCACATGGATTGGGCACTTCTGCACCAATTATCCCTTCTATTTTCTCCTTACTTGGTTGCCGCTGTACCTGATGGAAGAACGCGGCTTCTCTTTGAATCGCATGGCAAAGATCGGCGGGGCGACGTTTCTTGTGTCTGCCGCGTCCAGCCTCTTTTGTGGATGGCTCTCCGACTGCTGGATTCGCTCGGGCGCAACGCCCACGCGCGTCCGCAAGACTTTCATGGTTGCGGGGGAAATCTGCACCGGACTGTTCATGGCCGGCGCCGTCCTGGCAGGACCGGTGCTGGGGGTGGCGCTCCTGCTTCTTGCGGGCGCGTCGTTTGGTCTGCTCAACTCCAACCTGAATGCCATTACGCAGACGCTGGCCGGCAAGCACGCCGCCGGCAGATGGATGGGCATACAAAACTTTGTCGGTAATCTCGCCGGCTGGGTGGCGCCTGCGCTCACTGGATTTCTGGTGCAGCGTACAGGCCATTTTTATTGGCCTTTCTTTATCACAACGGCGGTTGCCTGGATCGGAGCGCTGGACTGGGTCCTCGTGGTCGGCCGGGTTGAGCCTGTGATCTGGAGGCCGAGACCAGGAGTTATGGTCCCCGAAATCGAAAACTGCATCAGCCAAAGGACGATATAGCGAGGCTGTTGAGATTTATTGAAATCAAGGTTCGCGTGGGAAACGTGCGCGGTCTCGTGGGCAAACTGCGAGGGGCGGGATTTCATGTCGTGACGCGGCGGACGCACGAGATGAACACGCTGTACGATCTGCCCGGCGAGGTTTTGCGGAAGCGCAAGGAGTTATTGCGCCTTCGGCAATATGGATCCGAATGGACGCTAACCCACAAGAGCCAGAGGAAAACGGGGAGACATAGCAGCCGCGTGGAGTTGGAAACATCGGTCGGGGACGGAAGGAAGATGAACGCGATTCTGCGGGCCCTGGGTTACCAGCCGTCATTCCTGTACGAGAAATTTCGCGCAGAGTGGACGGACGGCAAAGGACAAGTCGTAGTGGATGAGACACCGATCGGAAATTGCTGCGAAATCGAAGGGCCGCCGCGATGGATTGATGGCACGGCAAAGAAGCTAGGCATTGGCCGCGAACAGTACATCATGAAGAATTATGCGAGGTTGTTTGCGGAGTGGAAGCGGGAGACGAAGAGCAAGGCCCGTGAAATGACATTCAAGGCGGTGCGAGCGGAGCGATG
>WNFA01003247.1_pt1 | contig 13515 bp, 13 predicted proteins | sample 5400481 | NCBI WGS metagenome assembly WNFA01 (sample SAMN13153340, study PRJNA577476) | soil metagenome | isolation source: 120 cm saprolite under Douglas fir tree site 2 hole 1 replicate 2 | place: USA:California | collected 2015-04-18 | reverse complement strand
CTGCCGGTCACCAGGTAGAAATCGCGGAGCTTCGCGCCGGCGGCGCGGTACGTCTCCTTCGCCGCCTCGAGCCGCGCGGGCCCGTCCTTGATCGCCTCGACCCCCTTCTGCGTGAAGCGGAGCAGCGACACGAACGTCGGCATGGCGCTCACCTCTCTTTCATCCGAATACCGGCAGCCGTCTCTGCGCTGCCAGCCCGTTCAGCATCTCCTGCATGACGCCCGTCACGCGGTCGTAGGCGCGCTTCACGACCCGCTCGTCCCGGGCCGCCTCGGGATCGTGGCCGAGATGCACGGGCGGCCCGACGCGATAGGAGAACTTCGCGGGCAGCGGCAGGTAGGGAAGGAGGCCCGTCGCCCACACGCCCCACGGCAGGCCCACGTTCACCGGGATCGTCTTGACGTGCGTCCAGCGCGTCATCCCCGTCCAGCGCGCCAGGCGCTCGCTAGAGAAGAGGGTGAAGTAGACCTCGTGCCCGCCCACGTCGACCACGGGCACGATCGGCACGCCGTGCTCGAGCGCCAGCCGCACGAAGCCTGCGCGGCCGTGGAAGTCGATCGTGTTCCGGCGCCAGAAGCTCTTGAGGCAGTCGAGCTCGCCGCCGGGATAGACGAGGAGCGGCGCGCCCAGCCCGAGCACCTTCGCCGCGTTCTCCCGCGAGGCGCGGAGCCCGCCCACCTTGACGAGGAAGGTGCGCAGGAGCGGGACGCTCAGCGCGGCGTCGTGCACCATGGCGTAGGCGGGACGCTCCACGCCGAGCACCGACCACCAGTACGCCGCCAGCACCCAGACGTCGGGGAGGATCGGCCCGCCGTTGTGGTTCGCGACGACGATGAACGGGCCGTCGCGCGGGACCTGCTCGATGCCCTCGATCTCGGCGCGAAAGTAGTGAACGCGGAGCGCGTCGAACAGGGGGAGCGCGACCGTGCGGATGAACTCGGGATCCCGGGCCGCGGGGTCCGAGGTGTCGACGGGGCGCGCGAGCAGGTCGGCCAGCGGCATGGCCATTGCCGACATCTCTCGGGGAGCGAGGCGGCGACTCCCGCATAGGCCCGCCCGCCGAGGGCGTCAAGTGGGGCCCGCCGTGCGCTGCGCCATGCGCCCGCCCGGCCCGGACTGCTCAGCGATAGGCGATCATCGCCCGCTGCGGCGATGGGACGAGCTGGTGCAGCTCGCTGCGCACGAAGCCGGCGTTCTGGAACATCCGCTCGTACTCGGCGAAGGTGTAGGCGTCGCCGGCCGGCGTCCCGGCCAGCATGACGAGCGCGAAGCCCGCCGCATCGGGTGGGGTGACGCGGCTCTCGTCCGGAACCATCTCGACCGTCACCGCGCGACCGCCAGGCTTGAGCGCCGCGCGGACCTTGCGCAGCAGCGTCTCGCACCCGGCGGGGTCGAAGTGGTGCAGGATGTTGGTGAGCAGCACGAGGTCGTAGCCGGAGCCGTACTCGACCTCGAACGCGCTCCCGGGCAGCGTCCGGAAGCGGCCGGCCACGCCGGCCGCGCGCGCGTTCTCCTCGGCCAGGGCGAGCACGCTCTTCCAGTCGAGGGCGACGATCTCGGCCCGCGGGTTGTGCCGGGCGAGCGTGATGCCGAACAGGCCGTGCCCGGCGGCGACGTCGAGCACCTTCCACGGGCCGCCGGCGGAGGCGTCGAGCAGGTTGGCGACCAGCTCGGCGGCCATCCCCGCCAGCGGGGCCATCGAGCGTGCGAACTCGACCCACATGGGATGGTCCGGGGCGAGCGCCTCGTCGCCCAGCGTGGCACGGCCGGTACGCACGGCGGTGGTGAGCTGCGCGAAGCCCCGCATCACCTGCGGCGAGCCGAGGAAGTGGATCGCCGGCGCCAGGCACGCAGGCGAGGCACGGTCGAGGAACATGGCCGCCACGGGTGCGAGCGCATAGCGCCCGGCGTCCTTGGTGAGGAACCGGTGCACGACCAGGTAGTCGGCCAGGATACGTACGCCCCGCTCGGAGGCACCGCACCGCGCGGCGATCTCTTGTCGCGTGGTCGCTCCCGCGCCGATCGCCGTGAAGAGATCGATGTCGATGGCCGCGCGCAGCGCTTCCGTCTTCTGGTAGGCGACGAAGCCCTGGAAGACGACGGACGGGTCCAGGGGCTCTTCGGGGTTCTCCATGACCCCACCCTATATGCGCCCGCGTCGGGTGGGGGAAGCTGGCCGCGAGACCTCGCGCGACGGCACGGCGCGCTGACCGCCGCGCGAGCGCCGGGCTACGGCCGTGGCTCCCTCACGTCGTAGAGTCGCGCCCAGTTGTCCCACAGGATCTTCCGCTGCGACGACGCGGAGAGCGGGAGCTTCAGGAACGCCTCGACCGAGTGCGGATACTTGGAATCGGCATGCGGGTAGTCGGTCGAGAACACCAGATTCTGGTCGCCGAACCGTTCGACGTACTGCTCGACCGGTGTCTCGTCCGCCTCGACGGCGAGGAAGCAGCTGGCGCGGAAGTACTCCGACGGCTTCTGGCGCACCTCCGGCACCTCGCGGCGTCCGACCCACTCCCAGTGCTCGTCGAGGCGGTGGAAGAGCCACGGCGCCCAGCCGCAGTTGCCCTCGAGGAGCCCGACGCGGAGCCGCGGGAAGCGGGCGAGCACGCCGCCGGCGCAGAGGCTCACGGCGACGAACATGATGCCCAGCGGCTGCCCGAAGGTGTGCCACATGACGAGCTTGTCGAGGACCTCGAGCGAGAAGTCGGGTTTCAAATGCGTCTGCCCGCCGCCGTGGAAGGTGACGGGGACGCCGAGGCGCTCGCACTCGGCCCACAGCGGGTCGTAGTAGGGGTCGTGCCAGGGGCGCCGGGCGACGCAGCCCGGGGCGAGGAAGATCGCCTTGAAGCCGAGCTGCTCGACCGAGCGGCGCGTCTCGGCCACGGCCGCCGTGACGTCGTGCGGCGCCACCATGCCGGCACCCAGCATGCGGCGGGGATCGTGCGCGCAGAAGTCGCGCAGCCAGTCGTTGTATGCACGTGCGATGGCGGCCGCGAAGTCCGCCTCGAGGCCGTCGCTACCCATGAGCGCCGGCGTGTCGAGGCCGAGCACGAAGAGCCCGCGGCTGGGGAACAGGACGGCCACGTCGAGGCCCTCGCGGTCCATCGCCTGGAGCTGCGAGACGGCATCCCAGCCGCGCCGCTCCGCCTCGGCGAAGGCCTCGTCCTGCGCGCTGCTCCACGGCCCCGCCGCCTCCCCGCGCTGCGGGCGCACCGGGCCCAGGCGGAGCACGACGTGCGACTTCACCTTGACGCGCATGTCCCGCCGCAGCTCGGTGAGACCGACGGGCGCCGCGTGCCGCCACGCCGGATCGATGTAGCGCTGCCACAGGTCGGGCGGCTCCAGCACGTGCATGTCGCTGTCGGCGACCCGGAAGCCCTTGCTCGTCACGCGCGCACCTCCGGAGCGCGGACGTAGCGCCCCGGCGGGCGCGAATCAAGCCGACACAGCAAGCGCGTCGGCGAGCGATGCGCGCTTCGCCATCTCGCGCCGGAGATCGTGCACGCGGGAGCCGCACGAATGCGCGGTCGTGCGAGATCACGAGCCGCGATCTCCATCGTACGAAGGAGGCGTCGAGACGTCGCCCCGGTATCACCCTTGCTATTGCGCCGCATCGCCCATGCACCGACACGCCACACGCGGGAGTTCGATCCTCGAGGCACTCGGCACGATCGCCTTCATCGGCATCGCCGTCGGGGGCTTCGCGGTCAACTCGGTCTCGCTCACGCGCATCGACAAGACCGCGGAATCGGTCACCGCCGCGACTGCACTCGCGCAGCAACAGCTCGAGGCGCTGCGCGCCCTGCCGCTCGGCGCGGCGCAGCTCGTGCCGGGGGTGTACGGCGACCCTGCCAACCCGCTCGCCGCCGACGGCAACGGCGGCGGCGTCTTCGACCGCGGCTGGACGGTCTCCGGCAACGACACGCCGCGGGCCGGGCTGCGCACGGTGACCGTGCGCGTCTCCTGGACGGACACGCGGCCGCACACCACGCGGGTCGCGGCCTACGTCCGCTGCTCCACGATCCCCTGCTCATGACGACACGCGCATCGAACCGGGGACTCTCGACCGCCGAGCTCCTCGTCGCCTCGACCGTCTCGCTGATCGGGTTCGCGGCGCTCTACTCGGTCCTCTTCGCGCAGCAGAAGGCGCTCGCCGCGCAGGGCGCGTACGCCCAGGTGCAGACCGCGACGCGCAGCGTGCTCGACCTGATGGGACGCGAGATGCGCATGGCGAGCTACGATCCGACCCTCACCGCCCTCGCGCCCACGCCGGGCCCCGCCTGCCCGGGCTTCCGGCGCGGCATCGTCGACGCCGCCCCCACCCGCCTCCGCTTCCAGCAGGACCTGAACGGCGACGGGCTGGTCACCGGGCCGAACGAGGACCTCACCTACGAGCTGGTGGGCACCGATCTGCGCCGCACCGACGGCGCGGGGGCGCCGGTGGTGCTGGCCTCGGGCCTGCCGACCGGCGGCTTCGTGCTCCGCTACTTCACGGGTGGCAACCCGTCCGTGGAGCTCGTGCCCGGCGGCATACCGGCGACACTCACTCCCTCGCAGCGCGACTGCGTCGCACGCGTCCGCCTGACCTTGCAGGCGACGCTCCCCAACCCCAACACCAACAACCCGAACGCGCTCCGCTCGCTGGTCAGCTCCGAGGTCGCCATCCGGAGCCGCGCGCTCGGCAGCCTCTAGGAGTGACGAAACGCATGACGACCCGTTCCACGCAGCGCCGGCGGTCCGAGCAGGGCGGCTTCGCCCTCGCCGTCGCGCTCTTCGCCATGACGACGCTGCTCCTCCTGACCGCGAGCGCGCTCCTCGTCGGGAGCGCGAACGTCCAGGCAACGCGGAACTTCCGCGGCGCCGCACAGGCGCACTTCGTCGCCGAGTCGGCCATCTCCGAAGCGCTGCAGACGTTCAACGGGCCCGGCGTGGTGAGCTTCCAGAACGATGTCGTCACGCAGTGGGCGTCCACCTTCGGCACGGCCAACCACACCTTCGCGGCGATCGCCGGCTTCACCTACACCGTCACCTCCGTGGCCGGCGGCGATCCGGTGAACACCGGGCGCTTCGTCGCCACCGCGCTCGGCCCGAACAGTGAGCGCAACGTCGTGGTGGCGAACGTCGCGCGCTCCAACGTGCCGCTGGTCGCGCCCGGCGCGGTCTACCTCGCCACCAACGCCCCGACCGACGCGACCTTCAACGGCAACGCCTTCCTCATCGACGGCAACGACCACGACTACAACGGCGGCGCGGGGCCGGCGGCGCCCGTGCCGGGGATCGCGACGCGGAGCGACACCAACACCCAGGAGACGCTCACCAGCCTCGGCCAGCAGCAGTTCGATAACCTGCAGGGGTTCGGCTACTCGAACGGGCCGCCCATCGTGCCCAGCGTCGGGACCTATCCCGCCGCGCCGAGCATCGACCAGATGAACCGCTTCATCGACGATCTCCTCGGCCGCACCGGGGTGGTCAACTACGGCGACGACAAGATCAACGGCAGCCAGACCTTCGGCACGGTCGGCGCGCCACAGATCACGCACTTCACGTCGAGCAGCGGGATCACCATCAAGGCCAACGGCAACGCGAGCGGCGCCGGCATCATGATCGTCGAGGGCGACCTCACCATCCAGGGGCGGCTCGAGTTCAAGGGCCTCGTCCTGGTGCGCGGCCGCACCAACGTCATCAACGATCCCTCGGACACCGAGATCACCGGGAACGCCACCATCTATGGTTCGCTATGGACTCAGGACGTGAACTTGCGGGTGGGCGGGAGCGCCATCGTCGACTACAGCTCCAACGCGCTCCAGCTCGCGAACCAGGTCGGCGGCGGCGAGGCGCTGCCCGCGGCCCTCATCGTCACCTCGCTCGCCGACTGCGCCCAGCTTCCCGCGGGCGCGAACGGGTGCCCATGAGCTCGCGGCTCGGCGACGTCCTCCACCGCCGCGGCGAGCTGACCGCCCAGCAGCTCGCCGACGCGCTGGTGCAGCAGCGCGAGGCCGGCGGCGCCCTCTCCTCCCACCTGGTCCGGCTGGGCTTCGTGAGCGAGGAGAAGCTCCTCGCCTACCTGGGGTCCGAGTGCCGCCTGCCGGTGGTGAACCCGCTGCTCGACGAGATCTCGCGCGACGTCCTGGCCGCCGTGCCGCGGGCGCTGGTGGTCAAGCACCACGTCCTGCCCACCGCTCTCGTGCGCTCGACGCTGACCCTCGCGATGGCCGACCCGTCCAACCTGACGGCGATCGACGAGGTCAGGTTCCTGACCGGCTTCGACGTGAAGGTGGTGGTCGCCGCCCCGAGCCTCCTCCAGCAGGCGATCGAGCGCTACTACGACGCCGGCGCGGACTACGACGCGGTGCTCTCCACGCTGCACGAGGCCGCCATCGAGGTCGCGCGCGACGAGGACGACATCGACCTCCAGGAGCTCCAGCGCGCGACCGAGGAGGCCCCCGTCGTCCGCCTGGTGAACACGCTCCTCTCCGACGCCATCCACAAGCGGGCGAGCGACATCCACGTCGAGCCGTACGAGAAGAGCCTGCGCGTCCGCTTCCGCGTCGACGGCGTGCTCTACGAGATCATGCAGCCGCCGCTGCGCTGGAAGAACGCGCTGATCTCGCGGCTGAAGATCATGGCGCAGCTCGACATCGCCGAGCGCCGCATGCCGCAGGACGGGCGCATCAAGCTGAAGATCGCGGGCGCCAAGGAGATGGACTTCCGCGTCTCCGTGCTGCCCACCATGTTCGGCGAGAAGGTCGTGCTCCGCCTGCTCGACAAGTCGAACCTCCAGCTCGACATGACGAAGCTCGGCTTCGAGGAAGGGGCCCTCGCGCACTTCCAGGCGGCGATCGCCAGGCCCTTCGGGATGGTGCTCGTGACCGGCCCCACCGGGAGCGGGAAGACCACGACCCTCTACTCGGCGCTCTCCGAGCTGAACAAGCCGTCGACCAACGTCTCCACCGCCGAGGACCCGATCGAGTTCAACCTGCCCGGCATCAACCAGGTCCAGGTGAAGGACGAGATCGGCTTCACCTTCGCGGCCGCGCTGCGCGCCTTCCTGCGCCAGGACCCCGACGTCATCATGGTGGGCGAGATCCGCGACTTCGAGACCGCCGAGGTCGGGGTCAAGGCCGCGCTCACCGGGCACCTGGTGCTCTCGACCCTGCACACGAACGACGCGCCATCCACGGTGAACCGCCTGCTCAACATGGGCGTCGAGCCGTTCCTCGTCGCCGGCTCGATCAACCTGATCATGGCGCAGCGGCTCGCCCGGCTCATCTGCGCCCAGTGCAAGGAGGAGCACCCGGTCGCGCCCGGGGTGCTGCGCGAGCTCGGCTGGAGCGGCGAGCCGATCACGGCGTACCACGGCGTCGGCTGCCCGGCGTGCGCGGGCACCGGCTACCGCGGCCGCGTCGCACTCTACGAGGTCATGCCGATGAGCGATGAGCTGCGCGAGCATATCCTGGCCGGCGTCAGCGCGCTGGAGCTCAAGCGCACGGCGATCGCGGGCGGCATGAAGACGCTCCGGCAGAGCGGGCTCACCAAGGCGGCAGCGGGGCTGACGACGATCGAGGAAGTGCTGCGCGTGACGGCCGCAGACTGAAGCCGTCTACTCCCCCCAGCGCTCGACCCGGTAGACGTAGATCGACCCCGCCAGGATCGCGACCGGTGTCTTCCGCCGGAGAAACTCGTAGGACTTGCGCAGCGTCGGACCGAAGTAGACGCCCTGCAGGTTGGTCGCGCCGATGGCCACGTACCCGGGGAGCTCCGGCTGCTGCGCCGGATGGCCGACCGCTCCCGCGCCCGGGGACTCCATGTGGAATGAGCCGGCGAGCGGCACGAAGGATATCCCGTATGCCGCCGGGTCCGCCGAGCCGAAGTAGGAGAGGTTCACCCGGGGAACGTTGCGCTCCGCCATCCAGCGCCGGAGGGCGGGCAGCCCTTGCCCCCAGTCGAGGTTGGAGTCCGCGAGGAGGTCGATCCCGCCCTTCGCCCCTCCGGCCAGGAAATTGAAGAACGGGATGAAGTGCGGTCGCGCCGCGATCGTCTCCGCGGCGAGGAGGACGACCATCGCGAGCGGAGCCCAGACGCCGCCGGTGCACCCACCCGCCTCCGGAGCTCGCCGGGTAGCGACCCGGCGTACACGTAGAGGAACGGGTAGAGGCCGAGGATGTGCCGGTGCCCGATGTCCAGGTTCGACTGGATCGCCGCCAGCGCGATGACGGCCACCGGGACGAGGAGAAGCGCCGCCTCTCCCCGGATCGGCAGACGAAAGCCAGTGAGCGCCAGGGCGAGCGCCAGCGCGATCAGGGTGGCGACCGGCGTCTTCACCGCGAAGCAGACCGGGAAGTAGGCGCGGAAGCCGGTGGCCGAGTACTGCCCGAGGAGGAACGTGTTCCGCACCTGCGCGCGCTGGGTCGCGAAGGCGAGCCCGTAGAGGTACGCCTCGGGGAGGAAATGGTGGCTCGCAGAGAGCGTGATGAGTCGCTCGATCGAGCCCGGTGGCGTGGCGTCCACCTGCGCGTCCAGCGTGCGCGCATCGGGAAGCGGCGGCCCGCGGTCGAGCGCCTCACCGTACAGCCGCACCCGGCGGATGCCGCGCACCGCCTCGGCGATCGGCAGCGTGCGCCCGCCCGGCGAGGCCGGGTAGCGGAAGGCGTAGGCCGCCCAGATGGACGCCCAGCACACCAGCGCCCCGCCGAGGAGCAGCCCCGCGAGCACCGCCGCCCGAGCGCTCCGCGTGCGCACCACACGGGCGCTCCCGATGGGCCACGGGTCCCCGCGGAAGACGTGCAGCACGGCGAGGATCAGCATGGTCGGCACCAGGAGGGTCGAGGTGAACTTGGAGACGAAGGCCGCGCCCGAGACCAGCGCCAGCGCGACGACGTTCCCGACCGTCGCGGCGCCGAGCGTGCGACGAACGAGGTACACGGCGGCGCAGAAGAGAAGCGCGCTGACGGCGTCCGTGGTCGCCAGCGCGCCGTGGGCGAGGAAGTTCGGATCGAGCGCGATCAGGGACGCCGCGAAGAGCCCCCCGCCGGTCCCGAAGAGCTGGCGCGCCCACACGAAGACGAGGAGGACGACACCGGCGGTCAGGAAGAGCGCGACGGCCCGGGCCCGGAAGAGGAGCGGCTCCGGCCGGTTGTCACCGTAGAGGAAGCGATAGCCGAAGACCCACTGGGCGTTGTTCTTCTCGCCCGGGGCGGCGTCGAACGCCTGCTCGGTCTCGGCGCCGACCGACGGCGAGAGCGCCAGCACGGGGAGCGCGAAGAGCGCCTTCAGGAGCGGCGGGTGGTCCGGGTTCAGGCGGAAGTCGGCCCGGGTCAGATAGGTGAAACCCGCGGGAACGTAGCTCGTCTCGTCGTAGGTAGCCGAGTTCTCGCTGAGCCCAGGCCAGGCCATCAGGACGAAGACGAGCGGCAGGGCGAGGCCGGCCGCGCGGAGCCAGCGGTCGGGGATCGAGAAGCGCTCGGCGATGCCCGGCGGCGGAGGCGCCGCGTCACGCGCTCGCGCCGCCTCGCCGCGCGACGGCCCTCCCGCTCTTCGCCGGCGTCTGCTGGTGCCCGTGGCCTTCCTCCCGGCGCAACGGCCGCGGCGTGCGCGGCGATCCGCTCGCCTCGCATACCACGGCCGCGCCAGTTCACGTAGAGCAGCGCGCCGGCTCGGCGCACGATCAGGGTGCGACGCACTTCAGGCGAAGCGCATCGCTGTCGCTCCTGCCCGTCGAGAGGTGCGCGCGCGTGCGGAGCTTCACCGTCTTGCCCACGGGCACGTCGATGGACGCTCGGCCGCCGCACTCCTCGCCCGGCCCGATCGGGAGACGGAGGGCCTGCAGGGCCCCCGCGAGGGCGACGCGGCCCGGGGCGCCCTTGATGCCGGTCGGCCCCCGGATCTCGACTCTCGCCACCTCCGCCGCCGCGCATCCGAGGCGCGTGTCGGCCCCGCCCGGGCACTCCCAGACGTGGAAGCGGCACCTCCCGGGGGTCGGGTCGGCGTCGCAGGCGGGATCGTCGTCCCGGCACACCTGGGAGTTGCGCGGCAGCCCCGTCCCGTCGGGAAGCTGAAAACGGAGTAGCTAGGCCGTCGGGCTGCTACCGCTTCCGCGCCCCGGGCTTCCGCGCTGCGGGTTTGCGCGGCTTCGCCGGAATGGCCGACACGTGCGCGAGGGCGCGGGCGATCCACTGCCGCATCCGCACCTCGTCGGCCAGCGGCTTGCCCGCCACGGCGACCCAGCTCGCCATGCGCCGGCCCGGCACGGGCTCGAAGGCCGTTGCCCCGAGCGCCTTCGCCTCCGCGGCGCCCTCCTCGTCGAGACGCAGCACCACGCGATCCTCGTGCAGGCCGGCGAACATGTTGCCGCCCACGAAGGCGGCGGGGTAGCCGAACATGCTGCGGCGCTCGACGCCGCGCGCCGGGACGAGGCGATCGAAGGCGCTCACCAGCTCGGGCGGCGACTTCTTCCAGCGCGGCATCCGTCCCGCGATGTAGCAGAGGCGCGCCGCCGGCGTCCACGGCCGCGGGCTGGACCTGGCCCCGCGATCGTGTGAAGGATCGGACATGGAGAAGGCGAGCTTCGCGGCCGGGTGCTTCTGGGGCGTGGAGGCGGCGTTCCAGCAGGTGCCGGGCGTGGTCGCGACCACGGTCGGGTACTCGGGCGGGCGCACGAAGAACCCGACCTACCGCGACGTCTGCTCGGGCGCGACCGGTCACGCCGAGACCGTGCTCGTCGAATACGACCCGTCGCGCGTATCCTACGAGCAGCTCCTCGACGTCTTCTGGGAGAACCACGATCCGACGCAGCTCGATCGCCAGGGCCCCGACGTCGGCGAGCAGTACCGCTCGGCGATCTTCTTCCACACCCCGGCGCAGGAGACGGCGGCGCGCGCGGCGAAGGAGCGCCTCGAGGCGTCAGGGCGCTTCCGCCGGCCGATCGTGACCGAGATCACGCCCGCATCGGAGTTCTGGCCCGCCGAGGACTACCACCAGAAATACCTCGAGAAGCGCGGGCTCGTGCACTGCAAGATCAGCTGAGGCTCGCGCGCCGGCGGAGTACCGGCCGTCCGGGGTGAGGATGTGCTGGCCTACGAGCCGCCGTCGGGCGTGCTGTCGTCCGCGCCGTCACCGTGGCGGTCGAAGAGGCGCTGCGACGAACGCCGACGGGCGGGAGACGGAGAAAGGTGCATCCCGCTTCGGGCGGGATGCACCCTTGTTTTTGGTTCGAGCCTGAAGACCGCGGTCACTTGTCGCCGTCAATGATCCTTCGGGGCCCTCCAGCCCGTCGGCGTCCGCGTCCACGGCTGATCGAGGGTGATGAAGATTCGGCCATCACGGGCGGCGTTGGCGTCCTCGCCGATGTAGAACTGGAGCCGCATTCTCGGATCCGTCGCGGCCGACAGGTCCCCGTACGACACGAAGCCGAACGTGTACGAGCTGCTTCTGTTCTGTTTGATCTTCACGCTGTATATCCCCCCACCGGTCCGAGCATCCGGATTGCTGAACCGGAAGATCGTTCCGCTGGGGCCTGGGGTAAGGGCGCCGGCAGCGAGCGAGCCTGAATAGATCGCCCCCTGCGGGTTGCTCAGCAGCACGCCTACGCTCATCGCGCTGATGTCCACCGGCGTCGTCCCCAGCTTGGCATGGCCGCGGATCAGATCGAGGCTTCCCGCGCGACCGAACCGGATGATCGTGGGATCCTTGCTGGCGCGTGGGCACGGGAAGATGCCGCTGCAATCGGGATCGGCGCAATCGATCAGGCCGTCACAGTCATTGTCCACCATGTCGCCGCACGCCGCGCTGGTATTCTCGGGCTGCGGGACACAGGGCGTGGTCGTGGTCGTGGTGCTGCTCACGGTGGTCGTCGTGCTGCTGCTGGTTGTCGCGGTCGTCGTACTCGTGGTCGTGCTCGTGGTGGTTGTGGTGCTCGTGGTGGTCGTGGTGGTGCATTCGTTGACGTGCTGACATTGGCCGGTCATTGTGTCGCAAAAGTCCATGGTGCAGGCGTTTTGGTCGTCGCAGGTCGGGGTGACGTTGTCGATGTTCTGACACTGGCCCGTGCTGGTGTTGCACGAGTCGGTAGTGCAGGCATTGTGGTCGTCGCAGGTTGGCGTGACGTTGTCGACGAAGCTGCACTCTCCGGTGTCGTTGTTGCAGGTGTCGGTCGTGCACGCGTTGTTGTCGTTGCAGACCGGGCAGAGGGTTATCGAGCTAGACTGCGCGCTCGTGGATGAGAGTCCGTTATCGCATTGCCCGTCGCCCGAGGTCGAATTGAAGCCGGCCACCTCCTCGGCCATGGTCGGCGTGCTGTCGTTGCTCGGCCCCAGAACCTGCACGTCGAACTCGAGGTTGCAGAAGGTGGCCGTGTTGGCCGGGATGGCGATCGAAGTATTCGGGGTGAAGACGACCTCGTTGGGTGTGCCTCCCGTGGCGTGACCGGTCGTCCACGTCACAGTGCTACAGGTGGTCGTGATGGTGGCATCACCTTGGTAGCCCATGACGGTGCCGTCATCGTTGCAGGGTACGGACCCGGGTGGAGGCGGGTTGGCGCAGTCGAGGTCGAACCGGATGCGGTTGAGGGTGAAGGTGGTGCCGTTCTGGATGGAGGCTGTCCCGATGGTGAGTCGGACCCGCACGACGTCACCGGGGTTCGGGAAGTTCGGCCCTGAGACGTAGTCGATGCTAAGTTGGGCGTTGCAGGTGTTCTGGGCGGCGTGTGTCGCCGTCGGGGCGATAGCTATCGCCCCGACGGCGAGTAGACCGAGCAGCAGCGCCCGCGGTCCCGCTCCGGAGCCGAGTGTCGGAGACTCTCTTCCTGCGGAGATCATATCGCGCCCTCCATGGCTCTGCGGGCCGGCCCGCACGTTGAACTGACGATTGGCCGTCCGCCGTCACCGTCAATGGTCCTTGGGAGCTCTCCACCCTGTCGGCGTCCGCGTCCACGGCTGATCGAGGGTGATGAAGATTCGGCCGTCACGGGCGGCATCGGCGTCGTTGCCGATGTAGAACTGGAGCCGCATGTTCGGATCCGTCGCGGCCGACAGGTTCCCGTACGACGTGAACGTGAACGTGTAGGAGCTTCCGTCCTTGTTCTTCTTGATCTTCAGGCTGTACATCCCCCCATTCGTCCGGGCATTCAAATTGCGGAACGAGAAGATCGTTCCGTTGGGGCTCGCGATGAGAGCGCCGTCGGGGAGCCCGTCCGAATAGATCGCCCCGCTCGCGTTGCTCAGCAGCACGCTCACTGGCGTCAAGATGAGGTTGACCGGCGCCATCTCCAGCTTGGCATGGCCGCGGATCAGGTCGAGGCTACCGCTGCGGCCGAACCGGATGCTCGTCGGGTCCTTCTTGGCGCGTGGGCACGGGAAGATGCCGCTGCAATCGGGATCGGCGCAATCGATCAGGCCGTCACAGTCATTGTCCACCATGTCGCTGCAGGCCGCGGTGGTATTCTCGGGCTGCGGAACACAGGGCGTGGTCGTGGTCGTGGTCGATGCCCCGGTCGTGGTCGTGGTCGACGCCCCGGTC
>WNFA01009388.1_pt1 | contig 13519 bp, 11 predicted proteins | sample 5400481 | NCBI WGS metagenome assembly WNFA01 (sample SAMN13153340, study PRJNA577476) | soil metagenome | isolation source: 120 cm saprolite under Douglas fir tree site 2 hole 1 replicate 2 | place: USA:California | collected 2015-04-18 | reverse complement strand
CGCGCTGATCGACCGCCTGCTCGATGTCCTCGGCGCCCTCGAGGAGGACGATGCCGTTCGCGCCATTGTCCTCACCGGCGCGGGCGACCGCGACTTTTCGTCGGGTGCCGACATTGCCTGTGTCGCGCCGAGCGTCCGGCGCGGCCCGGCGGCGGCGTTGCGCGAGTTCGTCCTGCGCGGCCAGCGCCTCACCTGCCGCATCGAAAACTTTCCGAAGCCGATCATCGTCGCGGTCAACGGGCTCGCCCATGGCGCCGGCTGCGAGATCACCGAGGCGGCCCCGCTCGCGATCGCGAGCGATCGCGCGGAGTTCTGCAAGGCGGAGATCAATCTCGGCTTTGCGCCGCCGTTCGGCGGCTCGCAGCGGCTGCCGCGGCTCGTCGGGCGCAAGCGGGCGCTGCGCATGATCCTCACGGCGGAGCCGATCGGCGCGATCGCGGCGCGCGATTTCGGTCTCGTCAACGCGGTCGTGCCGCATGCGCGGCTGCTCGACGAGGCCTTTGCGCTCGCCGGCCGGATCGCGGAGAAATCTCCGCTTGCGGTCGCCGCCTGCCTCGGCAGCGTCACCCGCGGCATCAACGTGTCGATCGACGAGGGCCTCGCCGTCGAGGCGAACTATTTCGCCCGCATGGTCGGCACGCGCGACATCGAGGAAGGCATCTCGGCGTGGCTGGAGAAGCGCGCGCCACGGTTCACTGGCAGGTAGCGGCTCCCTTGGCCGCGATGTCGAACGCTCCCCTGCGGCTTCGTCGCGATCGAGCGGCGCAATTGCCGGTTGAAGACGCCAAATTTCGAGGTGCCGGCTGCCGCGTCTGCGCCAATAAGCAATAAGCGCCGTGCGAGCGTTATTCCGCGGCCAGTCCGAAGGCCGCCGTGCGGCCCGCGATGTCGGCGAGGCACTTGGTGAGGCTCTCGCCGTCGGGATCGACCAGCGCGGCGGTGCGCGCGCTCGCGATCGCGTCGGCGCCATGGGCGAGCGGGATGTGGCCGGCGAGGATCGGACGGATGACCTGGGCGACGATCGTCCGGTAGTTGGCGCTGCCGCCCTTCCAGGTGTCGCCGTAGCCCTTGATTAGGCGCGCGCATTCCGCCGTCTCCACCGCGACGTCGGCGGAGAGGCGCGCGGCTTCGACGATGAGCGCGAGCCACTGCTCGATCGCGGCCTGCTCCTCGGCGTAACGATGGCCGCGCGGCCGCCAGCGCTTGAGCTTCGCCAACAGCCAGAAGCGCAGATAGCCGCTGACCGACGTGGTCTCGACCTCCATGCCCCAGTGCGGCTGCCAGCCCTTGCGCTCCGCCCATGCGAGGATGCGCTTCGCCAGGCGTGGCGGCAGGATCTGGCACATCTCTTCCAGGCCGGGCTTCAAGAATTCGACGACCCGGAACGGCTCGCCCTCCTTGACGCCGGTCTCCTGCCGGATGCGCGCGAAGCGCTCGGGCGCGATCTTCGCCTCGGCGACGCGGATCACGTCCTCGAACGTCATGCGCACCGCGAGGTGCCGCGCGGTCTCGCGCACCAGCCGCCCGCCCGCGTTGGCCTGGTGATCCGCCTCACGGATGGCGTTGAGCCGGTCGAGATAGCGCGCCGCGTAAGATGCGTCCTGGAATTGCGCGGTGCGCCGCAGGCCCTCGACCACGATGTCGCGCGCCGAAGCCGGCATGACCGCGTGCGCCTGCGCCTCGAGCTGCGCCACGGATGGCGCCGCGCCGTGCCGGCGCTTGCCGTCGGGACTCGCCGCGGCGTCGGGGTGCTGTGCGGCCGCAAGCCCCGCGCGGAAACCGCGCAGGTTGGCGTCGACCGCCTTGCCGTCGGTGCGGATCGCGGCCTCGAACGCCTCCGCCGGGATCGGCAGCACGCGCGCGGCCGCGATCGCGCCGAGCATCACCGCGTTGACGATGGTGCCGGCCTCGCGCGCGGCCTCGGCCATGTCGAAGAGCAGGTGTCCGCGGCCGTGCGTCTCGATCGCCTTGACGAGGCGGCCGATGTCGTAGCGGCCGTCGCCCATCGCCATGCGTTCGGCGATCGCATAGGAGCGGTGGGTCGAGGCGATCACCGTGGTGCGGTCGGGCGTGACGAAGCCGTTGCCGATGGCGCGGCCCGCCTCCATGAGCTCGCTCGCCACCACGACGTCGATGTCGCCGCCGCCCGGCGTGAGGGCCAGCACCGGCCGCTTGCCTCCGAGCGCGGCGCGAGTCACCGGCATGATCTCGATGTAGTAGGTGGTGGCGCCGGTGCGCTGCGCGACGCCGGGGATCGACGTGCTCTGCACCGGGAAACCCTGCGCGGCCGCGGCCGATACGATCCAGTCGGTCAGGACGCCGCCGCCTTCGCCGCCGAGCGCGGCGATCAGCAGCGTAATCGGGCGGGGAGTGCTCATGCGGCGGTCCTCAGCTTGCCGTCGATCGGCAGCAGCCGGCGGCGCAACGCGTGGCGCGCGCGCTCGAACCAGGTCGGGTTCTTCACGATCTCGGCGCGATAGAACGTCGCCGGTGCAGATCTCGTCGTCGACGCCGTAGCGCGTCTTCACCACGCGCTCGCCGCGCTTGAGCTTCTCGGCGTCCTCGGCGCGCACGCGGCGCTGGCGCGCCAGCTGGCACTCGCCGTCGGCGATGATGACCTTGAGGCCGCGCTCGGCCGAGCGCAGCGCCTCTTTGAGCGTCGCCGCCATCTTGGCGACGCCGTAGGTGCGCACCGTGCGCAGCCATTTGACGCCGACCGCCCTGAGCGTCGACTCGATGTCCATGCCGGCGGCGCCGCCCTGGCGGCTCGCCTTGCTCGACGGCATGTATTGCAGGCCGGTCGCCGAGGTGTAGCCGTTCTGCATGATGACGAGCACGCCGTCGCAGCGGTTGAACAGGTTCGAAGCCACGCCGGTGATCAGGCCGTTGTGCCAGAAGCCGCCGTCGCCCATCACCGCGATGGTGCGCTTCTCCATGTTGGGCCCCACGCCGGCCGCGCTCGCGAGCGACATGCCGTAGCCGAGGATCGAGTTGCCGAGGCTGAACGGCGGCAGCGTCGCGAAGCTGTGGCAGCCGATGTCGGTGCTGATATGGGTCGCGCCGATCTCGCGCTGCGCCAGCTTGAGCGCGGTGAACACCGGCCGCTCCGGGCAGCCGGTGCAGAACGAGGGCGGGCGCACCGGCAGTTCGCCGACCGCAGCCGCGGCGGCCGGCTTGCGGCTCGCGATCTCGCGTTGCCGCGTCAGCACAGCGTCGGTGTCGAGGCCCGCCGGCTGCGTCTCGACGAGGAACGCCGCGAGCCCGGCGCGCAGCACGTCGACCGTATATTCGCCCGCCTTCGGCAGCGGCCCCTTGCCGAGCACGCGCGTCTGGATGTCGGCACGCCGCAGCTCGGTATTGACCGCCTGCTCGATGTAATCGGGATAGCCTTCCTCGACGACAAGCACCGCGCGTTTGCCGGTGCAGAATGCGCGCAGCTCCTCGGGGATGAGCGGGTAGGCGACGTTGAGGCAGTAGATCGGCACGCGCGCATTGCCGAAGATGTCGGCCAAGCCCAGTCGCTCGAGCGCGCGCAGCACGCCGTTGTGGAGCCCGCCGAGCGTGATGATGCCGATGTCGCCGAGATCGCCCGGAAACACCTCGTTGAGCTTTTCGCGGCGGACGAATGCTTGCGCGGCGGGCTCGCGCTCCTCCACCTTGAGCTTCTCGTGCAGGAACGTGACCGGCGGATGGGAGAGCCGCGCGTAGTTGAACTTGGGCGGGCCGGGCAGGCGATTGACCCCGGAGAACTCGGCGCGCCGGTTGTCCTTGGCGGCAAATTCGCCGGTGACGTGGCAGGCGCGGATGCGCAGTTCGAGCATGACCGGGGCGTGACTCGCTTCCGAGAGCTCGAAACCCTTCTCCACCATGCGCACGATGCTCGGCAGGTCCGGTCGCGGGTCGAGCAGCCACATGGTCGATTTCATCGCAAACGCATACGAGCGCTCCTGGATGATGCTCGCGCCTTCGCCGTAGTCCTCGCCGATGATGATCAGGGCGCCGCCGACGACGCCGGGAGAGGCGAGATTGGACAGCGCGTCTGCCGCCACGTTGGTGCCGACGATCGATTTCCAGGTCACCGCGCCGCGCAGCGGATAGTTGATCGAGGCGCCGAGCATCGCGGCGGCCGAGGCCTCGTTGGTGCAGGTCTCGACGTGCACGCCGAGATCGGCGAGCAGCGACTCCGCATCGACCATCACGTCGAGCAGGTGCGAGACCGGCGCGCCCTGGTAGCCGCCCACGTAGCTCACGCCCGACTGCAGCAGCGCCTTGGTGACGGCCAGGATGCCTTCACCGCGAAAGGTCTCGCCGTCGCCCAGCTTGAGCGCTTCGACTTCCTTCTTGAACGATCGTTCCATCGGTTTGCACCAGGTTTGGAGCCGCGCTCACATGTGCGACGGCAACCAGAGGGCCAGGATCGGGAAGCTGATCAGGATCACCAGCCGGATCAGATCGGTGACGATGAACGGCAGCACCCCGACGAAAATGGTCGAGAAGCTGACGTCCGGCACCACGCTCTTGATCACGAACACGTTCATCCCGACCGGCGGATGAATCAAGCCCAGCTCCACCGTCATGACGATGATGACGCCGAACCAGATCGGGTCGAAGCCGAGCGCGGTGATCACCGGAAAGATGATCGGGATGGTGAGGATGATCATCGCCATGGCGTCCATCAGGCAGCCGAGCAGCAGATACATCAGCATGATGAGCGCGAGCACGCCGTAGCGCCCGACGCCGAGGCCGGTGAGGAACTCGGTCACCTTCTGCGGCGTCTGCGTGATGGTGAGGAAATAGCCGAACAGCAGCGCGCCGATCAGCACGGTGAACACGGCGGCGGCGGTGCGCGTCGCCTGCAGAAGCGATTTGCGGATGTCGCTACCGTTGAGGCGTCCGCGCAGCACGCCGATCAGGAACGCGCCGGCTGCGCCGACGCCGCCCGCCTCGGTCGGCGTGAAGCGCGGCAGGAACGGCAGGCCGTAGAGCCCGCCGATCACGAAGACGAACAGCACGAGCGTCGCCCACACGTCGGACAGGGCCGCGATGCGTTCCTTCCAGCTGCTGCGGGGGCCTGCCGGCAGGAATTTCGGCCGCGCCGCGCTCAGGATCGCGATCGTCGCCATGTACATGGCGATCGCGAGCAGGCCCGGAACGATGCCGGCGAAGAAGAGCTTGCCGATGTCCTGCTCGGTGATGATGCCGTAGACCGCGAGCACGGTGGAGGGCGGCAGCATGGCGCCGAGCGTGCCGCCCGCCGCGATCACGCCGGTCGCGAACGACTGCGGATAGCCGAAGCGCCGCATCTCCGGATAGGCGACCGCCGAGAACGTGGCGGCGGTCGCGACCGAGGAGCCGGAGATCGCCGCGAAGCCGCCGCACGCCGCGATGGTGGCGATGCCGAGCCCGCCCTTGCGGTGGCCGACGAAAGCGTTGGCGGCGCGAAAGAGCTCGCGGCTCATGCCGGAGTTCGACACGAACGCGCCCATCAGCAGGAACATCGGGATGACGCCGAAATTGTAGTCGGTGACCGTCCGCATCGAGGTCTGCCCGACCATCTTGAGCGCCGGCGCGCCGCCGACGATGTAGCCGAAGCCGGTCACGCCGACCAAACCCATCGCCATGCCGACCGGCACGCGCAGCAGCATCAGCGCGAACAGCACCAGGAACCCGATGATGGCGACCGCGTCGGTGCTCATGATGCGTTTCACTGAATCATGACCGTCATCCTGAGGCGGCCGCCGAAGGCGGCCCTCGAAGGATGATCGGCCAATGCAGCGCCACAAGCGCGCAAGCGGCACAACCCGGGCCGTCGCCCTTCGAGGCTCGCGCGCCAAAGGCGTGCGAGCACCTCAGGATGACGGAGAGAGTCAGTCATCGTTGCCACACCTCTCACTCGACCGGCTTGATCTGGTAGCTGCCGCCCATGGTCTCGGGCTGGAAGATGAGCCGATAGGTGCGGATCGCGATGAGCAGCACCGCCGAGACGTCGCCCGCCCAGGCGAGCGCGAAGAACGGCCACACCGGCAGATGCAGCTCGAACGTCAGCACGTGGTCGATGCGCGTGGTCGCGACCTTGTCGAACAGCGTGTAGGTCTGCACCGTCACCACGAACAGCAGCACGAGCGTCGCGAACACGTCGATGAAGCGCTGCATGCGCGGGCCGGAATTCACCCACACGAGATCGACGGTGATGTGGGTGCCGCGATAGCTCGTCGCCGCGATGCCCCAGAAGATCAGAATCCCGAGCAGGAACTGGCCGAAATTGTAGGCGTCCGGAATCGCGGTCGAGAAAACATTGCGCAGCAGAACCGCGACGAAGATGTTGATGGCGACGAGGCCGACGAAGACCGCGGCGATCATCTCGATCGTGTCGATGAAACGATCCATCGGGGTGCGGCGCCGCCCGCCGGGAGCGACCTCGGCGGGCTCAGGCGTTGCGGCGGTCTCGCTCATGGCATCCGCGAACAGGCTTGGCGGCGCGATGGGCGCCGCCGCGCCTCGCCGTCGCTCATTTCGCCGCGGCGTTGAACTTGGCGATCTCGGCGGTGAGCTCCTTCATCACCGCGTCGGGATTGCCGCCCGCCTTGCGCACATTGTCGGCCCAGGCGGCGTGCAGCGGCTGCGCCGCCTTCTTCCAGGCGGCGACGTCGCTCGCGCTGAGCGGATAGACCTCGTGGCCGGCTTCCGCCTTGATCTTGGCGATGCCGGCGTGCTCGAAGTCGGCCCACGGCGCGGCGACCTTCAGCGCCCAATCGTTGGTGCAGTGGTCGTCGATCACCTTCTTCTGCGCCGCCGACATCTGATTGTAGGTCGACTTGTTGAACACGAACGCGAATGTGGTGACGTAGAACGGATAGTCGGCATGATACTTCGTCACCTTGTCGATGCCGAACAGCGGGATCGAGCCCCACGGAAAAGTGACGGCTTCGGCGACGCCGCGCTCGATCACGTCGCGCACCTCCGGCGCAGCCGCGTTCACATTGGTGGCGCCGAGCTGGGTCATGAAAGTCGCCATGGTGGCGTGGGCCGGCCGGATCTTCATGCCCTTGATGTCGTCCGGCAGCACGATCTTCTTGGTGCGCGAGTGGAACGTGCCGGGGTCGTGCAGGAAGGCGAGGCAGAACTTGACGTCGCCCATCTCCTTGGCGGCGTACTTGCGGTACCAGGCGTCGATCGCCTGCGAGCCGCCCTTGGCATCGGCGAACAGGAACGGCAATTCACCCGCGCCGATGATCGCGAAGCGGCCGGGCTGGTAGCCGGGATTGATGTAGGTGAGATCGGCGATGCCGTCGCGCGCCATGTCGTAATGGTCGAACGCCTTGCCGAGCTGCTGCGCCGGAAAGATCTTGTACTTGATGGTGCCGTTGGAGGCCTTCTCGACCGATGCGCCCCACTCCTCCAGCGCCTTCTGCAGCGGATGCGCGGGCGGAACCCAGTGCGCGATCTTGAGCTCGAAGGTCTTGTCCTGGGCGAGCGCCGGCGCGGTCAGCAGCACGAGGCCGGCGGCAAGCATGGCGGCATGACGCAAGGAATGCATCGGTTCCTCCCTGGGTCGATTTGACGGCGGGTTTTTTGCAATTCAGACTCAAGTCGGTGCGGAAGTCAAAGAATTAGTTGGATATAAAACTATTGAGCGGGCGGTGCGCACGGGCGCAACCGCCGCCGGACCCGGGAGGGGCATTGTGCGGGGTGCGAGCGGACAAAAGCGGGCGAACGGCGAGCCCGTCGACTACGGGCCGCTGGCCGACTGGGTCGGGTTCAATCTGCGCATGGCGCAGGCCGCCTCGTTCCAGGCGTTTTCGCGCCTCGCCAGGGAGATCGGCACGCGGCCCGGGCGCTTCGCGACGCTGATGCTGATCGGCCGCAATCCGGGCATCAGCCAGACCGCGCTGAGCCGCGCCAACGGCCGCGACAAATCGAGCCTCACGCCCGTGCTCAACGATCTCGAGCGGCGCGGCTTCATCCGACGCCGGCGCACGCACGACGATCAGCGCACCTACCGGCTCACGTTGACGCCTGCAGGCAGGAAGCTGCTGGCGCAGCTCACGCGCTGCGCACGGATACACGAGCGCAATCTCGACCGTGTCATCGGGCCGCGGGAGCAGAAGGCCTTTGTGCGCGCGCTCCGGCGCATCATCGCCGAAATCGGATGAAGCGCTCTCGTGCCTTCACCGGTATTTTCCGTGATCACACCCCGGCGCCGAATAGGCGTATCGACTTACGCCATGCCGGTCCTCCTTGACGACCGGGCGGCAGCGCGCGCGCCAGAGGCTGTCACGCTCATTGGAAGCCTTGATGTCCTCTGGGGATTGCGGCGGTTGAGCCAGGATCACGTAAGGATTGGTGAGCTCGCGGCGGATTTCGATGCAGGAATCCGAATTCGCGCCGGTGTCCGAACTGATGCCGTATCCGTTGCTGTGGCCGGAGTCATATCCACTGCTCGTGCCGGCCTCGGCCCCGCTGCTGGAGCCGCCGTATAATCCTTGCCTGACGCCGCCGGAGAATCCATGCCTGACGCGGCCGTCGAATCCGCGCCGGATACCGCCGACTCCACGCCTGTCGTCGCCGCTGAATGCGCTGCTGTGACTGTTGCCGTAGCCGCTGCCGTAATTGTTGCCGTACGAACCGCCGTAGTCGGAGCGGTGGCGGTCGCTGGAGCCGCGAAAGCAATCGATCGTGCGGACCTCACCCGCTTGCGCGGGTGGGACATGCAGCGCCGCGATCGTCGCCAAGGCGGCGACCCACGCAGCGGTGCGCCGCATCGCGTCACGGGACAGCTTGGAATACATCTTCACACCTCCGTCGATTTCTCGCTCGCGACCCTCGAAGCAACGCGGATGCCACTCGGATCATATCGCTCAGACACTTCGTCCGTCGCGAGAAATGCATTGGTCCGGTTAATGGTGGTGCCATGCTGCCCGAAATCCGCAGGCCGGGCCTCGCTTGTCCTGATCAGGGAATCGGTTAACGGCGGTGAGCGTCGGCGCGAGCGTTAACGCGCGAGAGTTAATGCTCATCCCGCCTTCAGTTTTGCGACGATCGCGTCGGGCAGCGGCTTCGCCTTGATCCTGTCCGGATCGGCGGGGTCGCGGCCGACCCATACGCGCGTCTCGAAGCCTTCGACCGCAAGCTCGCCGTCCTTCATCAGGCGGTGGCGGAGCGAAAAGCTCGAGCGCTTGATCTCGGTGATCTCGGTCTCGATCACCACGTCGTCGCCGTAGCGCGTCGGCAGCAGGAAGCGCGCGCGGGTGTCGACCATGGGATAGCCGACCGTGTCGTAAGCCTTGACGAACTCGTACTTGGTCATGCCGAGCGCGCGTTCGAACAGCGCCGTGGTGCTCGCGTCGAACATCTCGAAGTAGCGCGGATAGAACACGATGCCGGCGGGATCGCAGTCGCCCCACACGATCCGCACGTTGCGTTTGTTGGTCAGCATGCCTGGTCCTTGTGGAGGCTCAGCGCGGCGCCATGCGCAGCGCGCCGTCGAGCCGGATGGTCTCGCCGTTGAGATAACGGTTTTCCACGATGTGCAGCACGAGGTCGGCGTATTGCTCCGGACGCCCGAGCACTTTCGGAAACGGGATCGCCGCCGCGAGGCTCGTCTGCGCCTCCCCGGGCAGCGCCTGCACCATGGGCGTCGCGAACACGCCCGGCGCGATCGCGTTGACGCGGATGCCGAACTGCGCGAATTCGCGCGCCGCCGGCAGGGTCAGCGATACGACGCCGCCTTTCGAGGCCGCATAGGCCGACTGGCCGATCTGCCCCTCGTAGGCGGCCACCGACGCGGTGGAGACGATGACGCCGCGCTCGCCGTCCTCGAGCGCATCGAGCGCCTGCATGTCGGCGGCGGCGAGCCGCATGGCGTTGAACGTGCCGATCAGGTTGATGCGGATCACGCGCTCGAAGTCGGCCAGCGGCATCGGTCCGTCGCGGCCGACGATGCGCTTGGCCGGGCCGACGCCCGCGCAGTTGACCAGGATGCGCGCCGGCCCGTGCCGCGCGCTTGCCTCGCGAATGGCTTCCGCGGTCGCGTCCGCGTCGGTGACGTCGCACGCGATCGCGATCGCGCCGATCTTCGACGCGACGGCTCGGGCGGCGTCGATGTTGACGTCGAGCACCGCGACCTTGGCGCCGTGGGCAGCGAGCTTCTCCGCAGTCGCGGCGCCGAGGCCGGATGCGCCACCGGTGACGAGCGCGGCATGTCCTTGCGGGTTCATCGCGCGGTTTCCATCTAGTGCCGCGCCGTCTTCGGCGCGCGTTTCTCCAAGAAATCCTTCAGGCGCTTTTGCGCCTTCGCGTCGCCCGACGCGATGGCCGACATCAGCGATTCCATCAGATAGCCGCTCGCCGGGTCCTGCTCGGCGATGCGCGGCAGCGCCTGCGTGACGGCGAAATTGGTGAGCGGCGCATTCTCCGCGATACGGCGCGCGAGCTCGATGCCCTTGGCGAGGCCGGCGCCGGCATCGACGAGATATTGCGAGATGCCGATCGCCTGGCCCTCCTCCGCGTCGTAGCTGCGGCCGGTGAGCATCATGTCCATCATGCGCGCGGTGCCGATGAGGGCGGCCGCAAGCTCGAGGCCCCCGCCGACCACCGCGCCGTGCAGCACGCACACCACCGGCGCGGGGCCGAACTCCATCGCCTGGAAGGCGCGGTGCCACATGCGTGAATGCGCGATGCTCTCGGCCATGTCGCGCCGGGTGAGCTCCGAGAGGTCGAGGCCGGCGGAGAAATGCTCGCCCTCGCCGTGCACCACCACGGCCCGCACGTCGGACGGCAGGCCGGAGAAGAAGGACTCGACGCCGCGCACCATCGTGTCGTCGAGCGCGTTGCGCTTTTCCGGCCGTGCGAGGCGGAGCACGGCGAGCGCGCCCTGCCGCTCGGCGCGCAGCGAGGAGGGCAGGGCGGGAAGGGAGGCGGCTGACGACATGGCGGGGCCCTGGAAAGGGCCGCACCTTAACACGAACAACGGCGTGTCAGGCGGCCTTGCCTTGATCGACGCCGAGCACGCCTTCGCGCAGCAGCTCTTCGACATCCGCTGCATCGAGCCCGAGCTCCCGCGCCACCGCGACGCTGTGCTCGCCGGCGCGTGGGATGTCGCGGCGGCGGCCGAGCCGCTCGCCGTCGAACTCGAGCGGCAGCGCCGGCACCAGCGTGGTGCGGCCGTCGGGGAGGCTCACCTCCACCATGCCGCCCGCCTGGTTGAGATGCGGGTCGTCGAACAGCTCGTCGGGCCGGCGGATCGGCGCATAGGCGAGCCGCGCCTCCTCGCAGGTGCGCGCGACCTCGTCACGCGACATGGCCCTGAACAGCTTGCGCAGCTCGGGCAGCAGGCGCGCGCGCGCGGCGACGCGCTGCGGATTGGTTGCGAGCGACGCATCGGCAAAGAGGTCGGGCCGGCGAAACGCCTCGCAGAACGAACGCCAGTGCGTGTCGGTGACGACGCCGACGAAGATCTGCGGGCCGTCGGCGGTGTCGAACACGTCGTAGATGCCCCACGCCGAGATGCGCTCCGGCATCGGCGGCGCCGGCTTTCCGGTCACGGCGAACTGCGCCATCGAGGTCGAGACGAGGAACGCGTTGTTCTCGTAGAGCCCGCTCTTGACGTGCTGTCCCGTCCCCGTGCGCGCGCGCGCCTGCAGCGCCGCCAAAATGCCGATGACCGCGAACATGCCGCCCATCATGTCGTTGACGGGCGCGCCGGCGCGCAGCGGCCGGCCCGTGGGTCCCGTCATGTAGGCGAGGCCGCCCATCATCTGCACCACCTCGTCGAGCGCGGCGCGATGCTCGTAGGGGCCGGACAGGAATCCCTTGAGCGAGCAATAGATGAGCTTCGGATTGCTCGCCTTGAGCGGTTCGTAGCCGAGCCCGATCTCGTCCATGCCGCCGGGGCGGAAATTTTCCAAGAGCACGTCGGCGCGCGCGATCAGGCGCTTCGCAAACTCGAGTCCGCGCGGCGTCTTGAGGTCGAGCGCGATGCTGCGCTTGTTGCGATTGAAGGTGACGAAGAAGCCGGCGCCCGAGCCGGGCAGGCGGCGCGTGTTGTCGCCGGCGCCGGTCGGCTCGACCTTCACCACGTCGGCGCCGAGATCGGCGAGCACGAGCCCGCAGGTCGGGCCCATCACCATGTGGGAGAACTCGACGACGCGCACGCCGTCGAGCGGGAGGGCGGCGCTCATGACAGCCTCTGCTCGGCTGGAACGAAGCCCTTGGGCAGCCCGGCGTCCGGCACGTGGCCGTAGATCGGCTCGCCGGGAAGGCTCGCGGTGAGCACCGCGCGCGCCGTCATAAGCGCGTCGAGATCGACGCCGGTGCGCAGCCCCATGGCTTCGAGCAGAAAGACCAGGTCCTCGGTGACGATGTTGCCGGTCGCGCCCGGCGCGTAGGGGCAGCCGCCGATGCCGCCCTGCGATGAATCGAAGGTGCGCACGCCGGCATCGAGCGCCGCCACCACGTTGGCGAGGCCCTGGCCGCGCGTGTTGTGGAAATGCGCGCCGCCGCAAAGCTCGCCGATCGCCTCGCGCACGCGCCCGAACAGGCGGCGCACCTGCACCGGATTGGCGTAGCCGACCGTGTCGGCGAGGTTGACCATGTCGACGCCGGCTTCCGCCATCGTCACCGCCATGCGCAACACGTCGTCCTCCGGCACCGGGCCCTGGATGGTGCAGCCGAACGCGGTGGCAAGGCCCGCCTCGATCGCGGTCCCGCGATAGCGCTCGTTGCGCAGCGCCACGATCGCGCGCACGTCCTCGATGATTTCGTTGTGGGTCTTGCGGATGTTGCTGATCGAATGCGGCTCGCTCACCGACACCGGAATCGTGATCAGGTGCGCGCCCGCTTCGAACGCCATCTGCGCGTATTTCAAATTCGGCACCAGCACGGCGACGCGCAGGCCCGCAATGGTGAGCGCGTGCGCCACCACCTCGGCGCAGTCGGACATCTGCGGCAGCGCCTTCGGCGAGACGAACGAGCCCACTTCGATCTCGCGCAGCCCCGCCTTGGCGAGCGCTGCGATCCAGCGGTTCTTGTCGGCGGTCGGCATCGCGCGCTTGAGGCTTTGCAGCCCGTCGCGCGGGCCGACCTCGCTCACCAGCACGTCGGTCTTGTCGGAGGCGTGCACCGGATTCTCCTGTCGATTTTCGTTCTGGGCGGATTATCATCCATTGCACGACAAGTTTCCATGCGTGCCGCCGGGGAGGGACGCCAATGCTGCTCGATCGCCGGTTCCTGTTGTCCGCTGGAGCGTCGGCCGCCGCGATGGCCGTGTCCGGGATCGCGCGCGCCGACACCTATCCGAGCCGCAATGTGCGCGTGATCGTGCCGTTTTCGGCGGGGGGCACCACCGATTTCGTCGCGCGGGTGCTTGCCGAGAAGATGAGCGAGCTCGCGGGCCAGCGCTACGTCGTCGAGAACAAGACCGGCGCGGCCGGCATGGTGGGGCTGCGCGAGGTCGCGACCTCGCCGCCGGACGGCTACACGCTCGCGATGACCGATATCACGATCGCGACCGCGCCGTCGC
>WNFA01003245.1_pt1 | contig 13521 bp, 12 predicted proteins | sample 5400481 | NCBI WGS metagenome assembly WNFA01 (sample SAMN13153340, study PRJNA577476) | soil metagenome | isolation source: 120 cm saprolite under Douglas fir tree site 2 hole 1 replicate 2 | place: USA:California | collected 2015-04-18 | reverse complement strand
GGCTCGGCCGCTCAGGCACCGCCAGACGAAAGGGGCGGAAACAGATACGCCGGGCCTAACGTTCACTGCGCCACACTCCTACTCTACCGTTAAAACCATTGCGTGCGGGAATGCCGGGCGTTCTGGTGTACTCGTTGTTACTCGTGTGCGTTCTACCAATACAAAGTGCACACGAGGCCGCGGGTGCAGCGGGCACCCGGCATTCCCCACGCCCTCAAGGGGGCGAGAGATTCATGCACAGCTCGGGCGCATCGCGCCGCGGGGGCGCGAACGTGTATCTGGAATTAGAGCAATGACGTTGCTCTACAACGAATCATCTTGGGCTCTTTGAAAACTGAATCGGCAAATAGAGTGCGCAGAGCATCCGCGATTCGGATCATCTCGCGCCGCTTTCGTTCCAACATCATCACGCCTCTCAGACCGGCAAAAAGCCCCGGATCGCCGGCATGAAGAAAATCCCAAGATTGATCGCAAAACCGATGTTCCAAAGGATCGTGCGGAGCGTAGGCCGGTCGCCGAGATAGGTGAGGACATAGGCAATCCGTACGATCAGGAACAGAACCGCAAGCTCATTGACGAGATTCTGCGGGCTGGCGCGAAATTCCGCCAGCAGCACGGCCGCGGCAAAGAACGGAAAGGTTTCGATCCCGTTGATGTGCGCGCCCAGCGCCCGCGCCCGAAGGGGATCTTGGAAGAACGCGGGATCGCGCGGTTTGGAATTGTCGAAGCGCCGAAAACCGGCCGCCTTGAACGGCGCAATCGTCAGCAGATAGAGCATGACCGCTCCGAAAATGCACCATTCAGCGACCGTCATGGTTCCCCCCGACGCGCACGGCAATTTTTCTAGGGCATGATCTTTTCGGAAAACCGGTACCCACCCCGCATCACGTGCGGGGCAGGCTTTTCCGGATCATGCCCTAATGCGTGACAATATCGAAAGCGCCATTATCTTGACAAGCATGGTGCAACGCGCGAAGCCCATAATATCATGACAGCGGTCATTCCCATCGAAAGATCAAAGGCTGCGGCCGAGGTGAAGCCGGAACGGATCGGCGTGCTCCTGGTCAATCTCGGCACCCCCGACAGCGCGGATGCGAAGGGCGTGCGCGTCTATCTCAAGGAATTTCTGTCCGATCCGCGGGTGATCGAAGATCAGGGGTTGTGGTGGAAGCTGGTGCTCAACGGCGTCATCCTGCGCATCCGCCCCCGCCGCAAGGCGCGCGATTACCAAAAAATCTGGAACACCGAGAAAAACGAATCGCCGCTGAAAACCATTACGCGCGCGCAGTCCGAAAAACTCGCGGCTGCCATTGCTGACCATGACCACGTCGTGGTCGATTGGGCGATGCGCTACGGCAATCCATCGATCCGCTCGCGGATCGATGCCCTGACGGCACAAGGCTGCGACCGGCTGCTGGTGGTGCCGCTCTATCCGCAATATTCGGCCGCGACATCCGCCACCGTGTGCGACGAAGTGTTTCGCGTGCTCGGCGAAATGCGCGCGCAACCGACGCTGCGGGTGACGCCGCCCTATTACGACGATCCGGATTATGTCGAGGCGCTGGCGGTCTCGATCAATACGCATCTCAAAACCTTGCCGTTTCAGCCCGAGCTGATCGTGGCCTCGTTCCACGGCATGCCGCAGAAATATGTCGACAAGGGCGATCCCTATTACGCGCAATGCGTCGCGACCACGGACGCGTTACGCAAGCGCATGGGCCTCGATGCCTCAAAACTGATCCTCACCTTCCAGTCGCGCTTCGGCTTCGACGCGTGGCTGCGGCCCTATACCGACCAGACCATGGAGAGGCTGGCGAAGGAGGGCGTCCGCCGTATCGCCGTGGTGATGCCCGGCTTTTCCGCCGATTGTCTGGAAACGCTGGAGGAAATCGCGCAGGAAAACGCCGAGATCTTCAAGCATCATGGCGGCGAGCAATTCGCCGCTGTTCCCTGCCTCAACGACAGCGACCCCGGCATGGACGTCATCCGCCAACTGGTGCTGCGCGAGCTTCAGGGCTGGATTTGACGGTTCAGTGACGCCATACAAATCGCCGGCGTTCGCTTGCCATGGATCTGGCGGGCGGCAAACCAGGACCTACCTATGTTCAAGGCCTACCTATATTCAAGACTCGCCTATATTCAACAACAGCCGGCTGAACCGTCGCGGCCGGCTTGCAGACAAAACAAGACGGCGCTCGGGAGCGCGTCGCGCCCGGCTTTGGAGGAGTTATGACCGGTTTTGACATCTTCGCCATCGCGCTTGTGCTGCTGGTTTGTTTCACGCTGTATGCCGGCGTCAAGACGGTGCCGCAAGGCTATGACTGGACCATCGAGCGGTTCGGCAAATTCACCCGCACGATGTCACCGGGGCTGAACATCATCATCCCCTATTTCGACCGCGTCGGCCGCAAGATGAACATGATGGAGCAGGTGATCAGCATCCCCGAGCAGGAGGTGATCACCAAGGACAACGCCACTGTGACGGTAGACGGCGTCGCCTTCTACCAGGTGTTCGATGCCGCGAAGGCGAGCTACGAGGTCTCCAATCTCAACCAGGCGATCATCGTTTTGACCATGACCAACATCCGCTCGGTGATGGGAGCGATGGATCTCGACCAGGTGCTGTCGCATCGCGACGAGATCAACGAGCGATTGCTGCGCGTGGTCGATGCCGCGGTGTCGCCGTGGGGATTGAAAGTCAACCGCATCGAGATCAAGGATATCGTGCCGCCCGCCGACCTCGTCGAGGCGATGGGACGGCAGATGAAGGCCGAGCGCGTCAAGCGCGCCGACATTCTGCAGGCCGAGGGCCAGCGGCAATCGGAGATCCTGCGGGCCGAGGGCGCCAAACAGGGCCAGATCCTGCAGGCCGAGGGCCGCCGCGAAGCCGCGTTCCGCGATGCCGAAGCGCGCGAACGTTCCGCGGAAGCCGAGGCCAAGGCGACGCAGATGGTCAGTGAAGCCATCGCCAAGGGCGATGTCGCCGCGTTGAATTATTTTATTGCCAACAATTACATCAAGGCGTTCGGGCAATTTGCGGATTCGCCGAACCAGAAGGTGATCATGCTGCCGATCGAGGCGGTGAGCCTGCTGGGCTCGCTCGCCGGTATCGGCGAGATCGCCAAGGCCGCCTTCGGTGAAAGTGCGGAATCCGCGCAAGCCGCCGCGCGCCGTCCGTCGGTGCCGAGCGCCGGACCGAACCCGCCGCCGCCGACGACGCCGCAACCCTGAGGGGTCATATCATGACCGAGATGTTTTCCACGCTGGGCACCTGGAACTGGCTGATCTTCGGCCTCATCCTGATGACGCTGGAGCTGCTCGCGCCCGGGGTCTTCCTGTTCTGGCTCGGGCTCGCCGCGTTGCTGGTCGGGTTGATATCGTTCGCGATCAATCCGTCCTGGCAGTTGCAGATGCTGATGTTCGCGGTTTTTGCCGCGGCTGCGGTGCTGCTGTGGCGGCGGGTTGCGCGTAACAATACCGCCGCCAGCAAGAGCAATCGGTTTCTCAACAAGCGCGCCGAAGCGCTGGTCGGCCGGGTGTTCACGCTGGAAAAGCCGATCATCGACGGGTGGGGCACGGTAAGAATCGACGATACGATCTGGCGCGTCGCCGGCCCCGACACCCCCGCCGGCAGCCGCGTCAGAATCGTGCGGGCCGATGGCGCCAGCCTGACGGTGGCGCCGGCCTGAAGATCAATCGGCCTTGAGCTTGCTCCATCGCTCGGCAAAGCGGTGCAGCGGCAGGAAGGTTTCGTGCAATTCACGGCCCATCGCGGTCAGGCGATATCCGCTTGCGGGCATGAGTTCGACCAGGCCGGCGTGCCGCAGATCCGACAGCCGGGCCTGCAGCACGGTTGGGGAAGCTTCATCGCAGGCGGCGCGAAGGGCGCGCGACGTCAGCGGCTGCTCGCGAAGCTCCCAGATGATCCGCAAGGTCCAGCGCCGGCCCAGCAGGTCGAGCAGCGCCATGATCGGGCGGCCCGAGCGGGAGCCGCGTACGGCGCGTTTTTTCACGGCTGAAATCTGTTTCAGCATCGAAGTCCTTCTTGCAGTTTGCTACATATATTGTAGCATGACGCTACGTTTATTGTAGCACGGGAGTTGGCCATGTCACGTATCGCACCGCTTGAGCCGCCTTATGCACCGGAGATAGGTGAGCAATTCGACCGGATCATGCGCGGCGCGCCGCCGCTGATGCTGTTCCGCGTCATTGCCGGCAACGCGCGGGCCTGGGAGAAATTCCGCGCCGGCAGTCTGCTCGACCGCGGCCCGCTGTCGTTGCGGGAACGCGAAATCGTCATCGACCGCACCTGCGCGCGCACCGGTTGCGAGTATGAATGGGGTGTGCATATCGCAGCCTTTGCCGCGGCGGCGCATCTCACCGATGCGCAGGTCCGCGCCACGGTGCTGGAGGGCGCCGACGCGCCGTGCTGGTCGGCCGCCGAGCAGGCGCTGATCGCGGCGGTCGATGCGCTGCATCTGCGCGCCAGCCTCGGCGACGATGAATTCAAGGCGCTGTCGGCGCATTACGACGACGCGAAGATCTTTGAAATCATCCTGCTGTGCGGCTTCTATCGCACCGTGTCGTATCTGGCGAACGGGCTGGATTTGCCCTTGGAGACAAAGGCGGCGCGTTTTCCGGTGGCAGCGTTCCGTTGACCGTCATTGCCGCACGGCGAGTTATGAAGCGGAAATAACTTCCTCTCGTCATCCCGGCGAACGCCGGGATCCATACGCCGTGTCATCTCGTTCGGCACTGGAGCAGATACCTTCTGCAACAACCGACGCCAGGGGTTATGGGTCCCGGCATTCGCCGGGACGACGTACGTAGGTTTCCGCTTACGCCACCCCGGCGCGCAGCACGTCGTGGACTTGAACGATGCCGACCGGCTTCTTGCCCTCGGCGACGATCAGCACCATCACCGCCGGCTTCGCCGAATCGATGCTCTCCCGCATGACGTCGCTGGCGAGCATGCCGGGGGCGATCGTCCTTGGATTTTTCGTCATCACCTCATCGACAAGGGCGGTCATCAGGTCGGGCCGCATGTGACGGCGCAGATCGCCGTCGGTGATGATGCCGGCGATCTCGCCCAGATCGTCGACGACACAGACGCAGCCGAATCCCTTCGACGACATCTCCACCAGCGCGTCCGACATTTTGGTGCCCAGCGGCTTCACCGGGATGGCGTCGCCGGTATGCATGAGGTCGCGGACGAATTTCAGCATCGCGCCGAGCTTGCCGCCGGGATGGAAATTGGCGAATTCCAGCGCGGTGAAGCCGCGGCCTTCGAGCAGCGCGATGGCAAGCGCATCGCCGATCGCGGCCTGCATCAGCGACGACGTGGTCGGCGCCAGATTGTGCGGACAGGCTTCGCGCGCCTTCGGCAGTTCGAGCACGATCCGCGCGGCCTGGCCGAGCGGAGAGGCTGCGTTCGAAGTCACGGCAATCATCGGTATAGCAAAGCGCTTGGAATAATTGACGAGGTTCTTCATTTCCGGCTGCTCGCCGGACCACGACAGCGCGATGATGACGTCGTCGGCGGTGATCATGCCGAGATCGCCATGGCTGGCCTCCGCGGCGTGCACGAAGAAGGCCGGGGTGCCGGTGGAGGCCAGCGTGGCGGCGATCTTGCGTGCCACATGGCCGGATTTGCCCAAACCTGTGACGATCACGCGGCCCTTGGCTTCCCGAATGAGATCGACGGCGGCGGCGAAGGCCAGCCCGAGCGGACCGGCAAGGGCTGCGGCAATCGCGGCGATGCCGCTGCCGCCGGCATCGAGCGTGCGCAACGCCGACGCCACGGCGGCGTTCGCGTCATCGGTGCCGGATGAATCTGCCATCAGCGGTTTCGGATTGGCCATGTCTTGCGCTCCAGGGGGAGTCTTGCGCTCCAGGGGAGTCTTGCGTTCCAGGGGAGGGGCGTCGGTCTCGACCCGGCACCTCCTTAGCATGGCCGGACCGGCGATGCGACGCGGACACCCCGTTCTCAACCGCCCATTAACCATACTTGTTTTAACTCCGTTAACGACGTTTTTCCCTAGAGGCGGGTTCGCGCGGGGCTGGAAATCGTTACCTAAGTAGATGATTTGGCTGGGGTATTTTCATCGTGATGTCGGGTCCAGCAAGGGGCCGCCGCAGGCGCGCAATCACTTTGCGCGCGTTATGGCCATGCCTCGGTCCGATCCTTGCGCTGACCGCGTTCGATGCCACTTTCGCCCGGGCCCAGACCCTCACCCCGGACCTGCTGCGTCCCGTGCGCGACGGCTTTGTGTCGCCGCAGGATTCGCCGCTGCGCCGAACCGCCGACGGGGATTCCGCTGACGAATGGAGGCCGCGCGCCAGGGATACGCCCGCACCGTCCCGGATCGGCAACATCCCGACTTACGGCGTTGCGGCCGCCAGCGGCGCCTCCGCTTCCGGCTACGACTCGCTCAACCGCACCCGCAAGAAACCGAAATACTATCCGGGCCAGGCCAGGCCGAAACCGCCGCCGGGTCCCGGCAGCCGTGCGCCGGCGATTTCAACCGGCCCGGCTCGGCGGTCGATCCCGCCGTCCGAGACCGCCAACAAGCCGCCGATCCCGCCCGCGATGGCAGGCTCAGTCGCCGGCCAGCCGCCGCGCAAGCGTTTGAGGATCGACGATGACCCGTTCGGCGCGGTCGGCGATTACGCCGGCGGCTTTCTGATAAAATCCGCGGTCGAACTCGGCGGCGGTTATGACAGCAATCCCGGCCGCACGGCCGTCGCCAAGGGATCGCCGTTTGTCGTGGTGGCGCCGGAATTTCTCGCGGTCTCAGACTGGGAGCGTCACGCTGTTGTCGCCGACTTGCGGGGATCGTTCACCGGCTACGGCAATAATTTTCCGCCGCCGGCCGACGGCACCATCTCGTCGGTGCCGACCAATCTCGACCGGCCGGATTTCACCGGCCATATCGACGGCCGTCTCGACGTCAGCCACGATACCCGCCTGACGGCCGAGGCGCGGTTGCGCGTTGCCACCGACAATCCCGGCAGCCCGAACATCCAGGCCGGGCTTGCCAAATATCCGGTCTATGCGACGCTCGGCAGCACCGTCGGCGTCGACCAGAACTTTAACTGGCTGCAGCTTTCCGCCGGCGGCACCGTCGACCGCACCGTCTACACCGATTCAAAACTCACCGACGGCACCTCGACCAGCAACGACGACCGCAACTTCAATCAATTCGGCGGCGTCGGCCGCGTCAGCTACGATCTCTTGCCCGGCGTCAAACCGTTTGCCGAGGCCGAGGGCGACAGCCGCGTGCACGACGTCAGGCTCGACCGCTCGGGCTTTGCCCGCGATTCCTCAGGCGGCTACGTCAAGGCCGGCAGCTCTTTCGAATTTTCGCGGCTGCTGACCGGGGAACTCTCGCTGGGCTACGCGGCGCGCGACTACGTCGATCCGCGGCTCGACCGCCTGCAAGGCCTGCTCACGTCAGCCTCGCTGACCTGGACCGCGACGCCGCTGACCACGGCAAAGTTCTATTCCACCACATCGATCGACGAGACCACGGTGCCCGGCGTCTCCGGCGTGCTGACACACATCTATACCGTGGAGGCCGATCACGATTTCCGCCGCTGGCTCACGGCCATTGGCAAATTCACCTGGGGTTCGCTTGACTATCAGGGCGACGGCCGCCGCGACAAGATCTACACGGTCTCGGGCGATCTCATCTACAAGATGACCCGCAGCCTCTGGGTCAAGGGCACGCTGCGCCGCGACTGGCTGGACAGCAACATTCCCGGCAACAGCACGGCCTCGACCGTGGCGATGCTCGGGGTAAGGGTGCAGAACTAGGGGCTCTGCCTGCGTCATGGCCGGACTTGATCCGGCCATCCATCCCTTCGAAAAAATGTTTCTTGTGAAGATCGATGGATGCGCGGGTCAAGCCCGCGCATGACGCGTTGCGTGCTGTGGCGCACCGTGCAGCCCCAAAGTTGTCGTCATACCCCTCCAACGCCTCGCCTTCAAAATGCGGAACGAGGTCCACCGTTGGCCTGTGCTTCAGAAATCCCGCGGGCCGCGGCGGTTCCCGCGACGGTCCCCTGATAGCGCGCGATTGCCGCATGCCCATCGTGAACCTTTTTGGCGGCCAACCGTACTTATGGTCATCAAGGGACCACTGGCTGCCACATGATTTCATTTCGCCCCACCAAAATCGAGCAATACGCCATCGAAGCAAAGCTGAACCTTATGTTCGGAGCCAACGTCTATGACAGGATCTTTCTCGGTTTCGAGGTCCTCGAGATTGTTGACGGCGAGCTGCGCGGTTGGGCTCCCACCGAGTATGGTGCGGCCGTCATCGACGTTCACTACGCCTCCAAGCTCGCCTGGATCGCCGAGACCGTATTCAAGCGGCCGATTCGAAGGGTCAGCGTTCTCGTCCGCGGCTTGAAACACAATACCAGCGAGCAGCCTCTGTGAGCACTCGGTACGCACCGAGGAACAAAGGTATTCAAGTGAGACCGGAGCGGCGCCAGGGCGCGAGGCGCTGCAGCTTCCGGGGTGCCTTATGGGTTCAAGCTAGAGCAGCCCCTCCCGAACAAGCTTCGGCCGACCACCCTACCCAAAATGGGGAGGGTGATAAGAATCTTATCGCGGCAGATTCGTTCGAGCCCATCAAACACGTATCGAAGATCCACCTCGCCAGCCAGCCGCGCTAAGTCGTGAGCTCGAACAGTTTTGCCGCCGTGCGGCCGAGGATATCGGCTTTGTCGTCATCGCTGAGCGAGGCGGAGGCGAAAATATGGTCGACCGGCTGGAGCTGCCACGGATAGGGATAGTCGCTGCCCAGCACGATTTGCCCTGCGCCGACCTGGGCCACCAGATGGCGGATCGCCTCGGGCGAGAAGATCAGCGAATCGAAATAGATCTGCTTGAGATATTCCGTCGGCGCTTTGCCGAGCTTCACATCCGCGTTGCAGCCCTTGGGGCCAACCAGGCAGGCGTGGTCCGAACGATCGGCGTAGGAGGGCAGGAAGCCGCCGCCATGCGCGGCGATCACTTTCAGCCCGGGAAAACGATCGAGTGTACCCTCGAAGATGAGGTGTGAGAGCGCGATCGTCGTCTCCAGCGGATTACCGATGGTGTTGCCGAGCCAGCCGTTGCCGGACAATCGCTTGGCAAGTTCAGGCACGCCCTGCGGATGGATGAACAAGGGCACGCCGAGCTGTTCCGCCTTCGCCCACACCGGATGGAATTTTGGGTCGGAGAATTCAACGCCGTTCACCACGCCGCCGATCGCAGCGCCCTTCAACCCCTGTTTCTTCACCGCGGTCTCGAGTTCCTGCACCGCGAGATCGGGCGCCTGCAAGGTGAGCGAGGCGAAGGCTGCGAACCGGTCGGGCTTTGAGGCGCAGAGTTCCGCCAGCTTTTCGTTCTGGATCTTCACGATCGCTGCGGCCAGATCGCGCTCGCGGTTGTACCAGTAGGGATTGATCGACAGCACCTCGAGGTCGATGGCCTGCGCGTCCATGGCGGCAAGCCGCTTGTCGATCTCGATGAACGCCTCGGCCGCGCCGTTGACCGGCGGAAGCTGGACCGCGGCATCGGCGCCGAGCAGCGCGCCGGCTTCGCGGAAGTGGCAATGGGCGTGCACGTCGATGGTTTTGACCCGGTTGCCGCCGACCATGACGGGCAGTTTTTGGCGTACTGGCTGCTCGGCGTGCGCACTTTGCAAAACACCGCAGCTGCAGAAGACAATGCCGGTGGTGACGGCGGCGGTGCCGGCTTTGAGAAAATCACGGCGTGTGGTCATGACAATTCCTCCCATGGCTGTTGTTGGCTGGCGCGGTCTGCCACCACCACGCCGTCCCGGTCTCGATCCGCCCGCAGTGCGCGGTCGGACGGCCAGATTGGAGGCTAGCGTAAGGCACGCCATGGGCCGACAGCAAGATGGTCTGTTCGTGCCGCGCCACGTTGCGCCCGATCGGCGGCGGCCCTATAGAAAAACAAAAACCTTTTTGGGAGGCTCAAATGCGCGCCAGCCGGTTGCCAGGCAAGTCAACAGCTTGCGTCATCGCGGCTCTGGTCATCGCTCTATCAGCCACAACGCCCGCGGCCGCGCAAAAGAGGGGCGGCACTCTGCGGCTCTATCACAACGACAATCCGCCCAGCACCTCATTGCTCGAGGAATCGACCATCGCTTCGGTGACGCCGTTTTCGGCCGTGTTCAACAACCTCGTGGTTTTCGATCCCGCCAAGGTGCACGAGAGCATCGATACCGTGATCCCGGATCTGGCGGAAAGCTGGTCCTGGGACGCGACCAATACCAGGCTGACCTTCAGGCTGCGGCAGGGCGTGAAATGGCACGACGGCAAGCCCTTTACGGCAAAGGATGTGCAATGCACCTGGCGGATGCTGATCGGCAAGGGCGAGGTTTCCGAATTTCACCGCAACCCGCGCAAGGTCTGGCACGGCAAGCTGCGGGACGTCACGATCAATGGCGATTACGAGGCCACCTTCGAGCTGAGCGAGCCGCAGCCCAGCCTGCCGGTGCTGCTGGCGAGCGCTTTTTCCGTCGTCTATCCGTGCCACGTTCCGCAGGCGATCATGCGCTCCAAGCCGGTCGGTACCGGGCCGTTCAAACTGGTCGAGTTCAACCGCGGCGCCTCGATCCGTCTGGTGCGCAATCCCGATTACTGGAAAAAGGATCGCCCCTATCTCGACGAGATCACGTTTCGGATGATCGACAGCCGCGCGACGCGAATGCTGGCTTTCGCGACCGGCGAATTCGATATCACATTTCCGGCGGATATCAGCGTTTCCCTGATGAAGGATGTCAAGGCGCGCGCGCCGAACGCGATCTGCGAGATGATCACCACCGGCACGCAATCCAACCTGATGGTCAACCGCGTCAATCCGCCGTTCGACAATCCGGAGATTCGCAAAGCCATGTCGCTGGCGATCGACCGCAAGGCATTCAATACGATCTTGATGGACGGATTGGCGCTGATGGGCGGGGCCATGTTGCCGAAGCCGGCGGGCGAATGGGGCATGCCGCCGGAAATGGTGTCATCGCTGACGGGATATGGTCCCGACACCGACAAGAATATCGCGGAAGCCCGCGAGATCATGCAGAAGCTCGGCTACAGCGATGCCAAGCCGCTGGGAATCAAGATTCAAACGCGAAATCTTCCGAACTATCGCGAAGCGGCGGTGATTGTGACCGATCAGCTCAAGAAGATCTACATCGCCGGCGAACTGGATATTTTGGAAACGCCGCAATGGTATGCGCGGCTCGCGCGGAAGGATTACACGATCGGACTGAACGTCACCGGCGTCAGCGTCGACGATCCCGACGGCAATATCGTCGAGAATTATTCCTGCAAATCGGAGCGCAATTATACCCAGTACTGCAATGCCGAGGTGGATCAACTGCTCGCCGCGCAGTCCCGCGAACTGGACAAGGAGAAACGCCGGAAAATCGTCTGGGATATCGAGCGTCTTCTGGTCGACGACGCGGCGCGCCCGAACATCATCTCCAATGTGGCCGTGAACTGCTGGCAACCCTATGTCAGGAATTACATTCCGCACGACAACAGCCAATACAACAGCCTGCGGTTCGAGGACGTCTGGCTGGACAGGTAGGGGCGTCTACGGGAGCGCGCGGGTGGGTTCGTTCGGTGTCATACGCGGGCTTGACCCGCGTACCCATCAATCTTCGTAAGAGTCTTGCAAAGAAGATGGGTTGCCTGGTCAAGCCCGGCAACGGCGGCAGTTACCTCGGCAGATTCGTCGTCCCCATCAAAAACTCGTCGATGGCGCGGGCGCAGAGGCGGCCCTCGCGGATCGCCCACACGGCAAGCGATTGGCCGCGCCGCATATCGCTGGCGGAGAACACGTTGGGCCGCGAGGTCTGATAGTCGGCGGTGTTGGCGCGGACATTGCCGCGCGGGTCTGACGTTTCCAGTTACTTCGGCGGATGTAGTTCGCCGGTGAACCAACCAACCGCATCGGATTTCATCGGATCTGACGCTATCGCGATCTGTTCGACATGATCGCATTTGGGGCAGTCGAACGTGCGAAGTTCGAATCCGATAGGCCCGGGCAAGATGCGCGTAAGCGTCATGCGCGTTCGGCATTGCGGGCAGTGGAGGTGCTGAATTGCGAGGAGTGGGATTGCAGCTGGGTAATCGGTCATTGCATTCCCCTTGGATTGGGCGGGAGCGCAAAACTCTCAGTCACCGGTAGAAGCCGAAGAGGCCGATGATGGGATCATTAGATTCGCTATCCGTCCGGGAGTCGACTTGAGAAACATTAATTCGGCGAACCCCAGAGAGCGTTCTCCAACCGGCAACGTGGTGCTGCCAATACCGGTAAAATCAGCGCCTACTGCGCTGTGCAACAATGTTGCGATACCCGGCCATCGGGTCTCGGCTTTGGCGAGCCCGAATGACAGGCTCCAGCGGGGTATCCAGTACGCCGCGGCCTCGCGATTCTTCACTGGCGCTCTGGAATACTGGGCCCCCGCTTTCGCGGGGGCGACGAGGCGGCGTCGCTCACCTCGGCAGATTGGTCGTGCCCATCAAAAACTCGTCGATGGCGCGGGCGCAGAGGCGGCCTTCGCGGATCGCCCAGACGACGAGCGATTGGCCGCGGCGCATGTCGCCGGCGGAGAACACGTTGGGCCGCGAGGTCTGGTAGTCGGCGGTGTTGGCGCGCACATTGCCGCGCGGGTCGAGCTGGACGCCGAGCGTCTTCAACAGGCCCTCATGCACCGGATGCACAAAGCCCATCGCCAGCAGCACCAGTTGCGTCTCGAGCTCGAATGCAGTGCCGGGGATTGGCTTGAACTTGTCGTCGACCTGCACGCAATGCAGTTTTGCCACCTTGCCGTCGGCTCCTGAAAAATTCTGCGTCAGCACCGCGTATTCGCGCTTGGCGCCTTCGGCCTGGCTCGACGAGGTCCGCATCTTCAAGGGCCAGTTCGGCCAGGTCAGGCCCTTGTTTTCATGCTCGGGCGGCGCCGGCATGATTTCGAGCTGCGTCACCGACAGCGCGCCCTGCCGGAACGAGGTGCCGATGCAGTCCGAGCCGGTATCGCCGCCGCCGATCACCACCACATGCTTGCCGCCGGCCAGAATGTCGGGCGCGCTGCCGAGCGGCTCGTTACTGACGCGGCGATTTTGTTGCGGCAAGAAATCCATCGCGAAGTGAATGCCTGCGAGATCGCGGCCGGGAATCGGCAGATCGCGCGCGGCTTCGGCGCCGCCGGTCAGCGCCAGCGCGTCGTAGTCGTTGAGCATGACTTGCGGATCGATGGCGCCGGGAGCGGTGCCGCCGACCGGCGCGCCGTAGTGAAAGGTGACGCCCTCGGCTTGCATCTGCTCGACGCGGCGGTCGATGATATGCTTTTCCATCTTGAAATCGGGAATGCCGTAGCGCAGCAGCCCGCCGGCCTTGGCCCAGCGTTCGAACAGATGCACGTCGTGGCCGGCGCGCGCGAGCTGCTGCGCGCAGGCCATCCCCGCCGGACCGGAGCCGACAACCGCGACCTTCTT
>WNFA01003242.1_pt1 | contig 13525 bp, 11 predicted proteins | sample 5400481 | NCBI WGS metagenome assembly WNFA01 (sample SAMN13153340, study PRJNA577476) | soil metagenome | isolation source: 120 cm saprolite under Douglas fir tree site 2 hole 1 replicate 2 | place: USA:California | collected 2015-04-18 | reverse complement strand
TCCTCGTTGAGGGCATGGCCTGTGGACTGCCAGCCATCGCCGTCGCCGCTCATGGACCCAGCGAGATCGTCGAAGACGGACAGACGGGGTGGCTCGTGCCACCTGACGACGAGGATGCGCTGGCGGCGGCACTGGTGATGGCGGTCAACGACGCCCCCGAGCGCCGCCGCCGTGGCACGGCCGCGTATGTCGCCGTGCGCGCGCGCTACGGTTGGCCAATCTTGGGAGCGCAGCTGGCCTTCCTCTACGAAGCGCTGCTCGGTCGGTCTCCCGTCACCTGACCGAGAACTCCCCAGCGGGGGTTCCCTGCGCTCTAGCAGAACACGGGGAAGTGGGCTTCCCATTTCGACCCTTTTCTCTCTGGTTCTCTACGTAGCGGGGATGGTGCGGGGAAAAAATGTCGGGACCCCATTTCCGCTTACAAGTATAGATTTTTTTACCCCAGGGCGCGGGCATGTTCCCGTGCTCGGCGTTTTTGTCTTTTTCGACGTTCCTTTTCCTTTTGCGTTTTCTTCTTGTGCAAAACTGAAGGCTTGAGCTGTTTCTGGGGCGCGGTGATGGTCTGGGGCCAGGAGCCCGCCTGCAAGATGCCCACCGCGAACGGTTGGGACTGGTACTGCATGGCAAGCAGGATCAGTCTTCCGCGCACCACACAACTCAAGCGACGAGCGGGAAGTTGACCCACCGCTCGCTTTCGCCGTCGATGGGTGATATGCCGCTCCGGCAACGCTGCTCCAGGCTCGTTTTGCAGAAACTTCGCCTCGAGTTCCGCCTCAGCTTGGCATCCCAGACTCACGCACCATAACTGAGCTAGAGCCATCGCCAACCAGAGCCGTTCCACACTGCTCGCCCGCTCCATTTTGCTATGGTGCCATCCCCACAGCCCGCGTTTGAAATCTTTGAACCCACCCTCAATCCACGTTCGTAGCCCGTACCAACTGACCATTGCCTCTTCAGGTTCCAGGTCGGTCAGGATGATCCAAGCTGACTTATATCCAGGTTCCCAGTGCATCAGCAAGGTCCCATTGACCCGCCCTTTTTTGCTGGCAAAACATTCCACTTGGCCTTGCCAACTCGTGCCCGGAGTGGGGACCCATCGACTGATCCACTCAAAGTTCTCCTCTCCAGGCAAGCGTGCTTTGGACCCCACATTAATGCGTAAGAACGGATGCCAGCCCCACGCCACAATGGCGTTCCACAGCCACCGCGCGTACAAGCCCCGATCAGCAAGCACGATCACTTCCCACTCTGGCGGCACCGCTTTCCCTACCTCGTTGAGCAGTCCTTCCCAGTATGGACGCCATGAGCCTTCCTGGTGCGCTGGGAGCACTTTCCAGGCTACCGGGATCGCACAACTCCTCAGGACCACGCTGACCGCCAAAATCGTCCAGCGATTGCCCAGCGACGTGGCATCCAGCACCAGCGGCAGTTGACGCTTTTCGCTTTTCCACACGCGTACCACCCATCCCAGCAAGGGAGCAAAACACGTGGACACCTCCAGCTCACGCCGCTTTTTCCCACTCTTCTGCCCGGCATCCAGATACCACTCGCGTAAGCGCTGAAACACCGTTTGTTCCTGTTCCTGTAACACTAAGGCGAGCAGAGCACTGATTTGATTGATCCCGGCCACTCCCGACAACGCGATTCCTGCGCTCCAGAGGACCAAGCCCCAAATTTGCGGTTTGCTCAGGTGAGCAAAAGCGGTTGACACTTCCTGTGTCCATTGCGATAATCGATCTGGGCAAGCCATGTTCGTTCTCCTGCTTGTGAGAGATGGTTTTTGTTTTTCTCATCTTAGCAGATAACGACTGCTTGCTCCTTCTTTCTCACCTTCTTTCCCAAAAAATCTATACTTGTAAGACCCATTTCCGCCCGTCCTATTTCTTTCGCTCTTGCAACCTCTCATAGAGCTTCCAGCCTCATTGAGCGAGGGATGCTATCAGTCTGCTCATTCAGCAGAACGAAACGAAACTACCCAGGCATTGGAGGTTGCTCTCTGCTCAGGTGCTCAGAAAGCGATGAAAAGGAGGTCTGCTCAGATTTTTCTGCAGATGGACCTTTTTCGCAGGAATCGTTGTCCTAGCTCTACCTCTGGTAGGGCTGGGCTGCCAGTTCCCTCACCAACATCCTCCCTGTCAAGAGGAGGATGTTGGTGAGGGAACGAGGTATCCAAAGACCTGTTCTGCTGGTCAGCTAACAGGATGAGCCTTACCTGCCCCGGGGATGCTCCGTGAAAAAGCGCACCATCTCCGTCGAGGCGTCTGGTCCCTGTGGATCGGCATAGGACCCACTGGGACTCCCGCCTGACCAGGCATGACCTGCCTGATGAACTGTCCACTGCTCAATGAGGGTTTGACCGCTGACGTCGTGGTAGATGCAGCGAGTGTAGGCATACCCACCTGCCACCTGCCCCTGTTCCGCTTTCACGCTCGGCACGCTTCCCAGCCCAGCACTGGCAGCCTGGAGCCATTGGTCAAGCAAGCCATCCGCATTGACCGGGGCGACTGTCGTATCGCTATCGCCATGGAACGCGATGAGTGGGATGATCTCCCGCAGGTGTTGTGCGTGGGAGACGGTTCCCTGTTGCATGGCTGCGAAGGCAGAGGGCAGATCATGTGCGGCACCGTAGGCCAGGCCCGAATGCACGCCGACGGCGGCATACAGGTCCGGGTACATCGCCGCCACAATCACGGCCATGGCCCCGCCAGCCGACATCCCGGCCACGTAGACCCGGCTGCTATCAACCTGGTACTGGCTCATGATCTGCCGCGTGATCCCAGCAATGAGGGAGGGCTCACCCCCATCACGCTGCTGATCGCTCTCCTGGAACCAATTCCAACACTTCGAGCCATTGGCCGAGGGGGCTTGCTCAGGATAGGCCACCAGGAACGTGTGGCCTTCCGCGAGCTCATTCATGCGCGTGCCAGCCGCAAAATCCATGGGCCTCTGGGTACAGCCGTGCAGCATCACCACCAGGGGGACCGCTTGTCCGGTATACCCCCTCGGGATGTAGAGCTTGTAGGCGCGGGCCCCAGCCGGATTGCTATAGCTCCCATCCACAAACTGCCCGCCTGCCTCGGGCGAAGAGGGTATCACCTCTGGGGTGACCGGGCGCAGAGGCACGCTGATTCTGGCCATGCTGCCTGGGAAACGTTGTGTCTGCGGGGAGAGCGTGCTGAGCGCAGCCGCAAGACGCGCTGCGAGAGCATCTCCTCCTGTCCTGCGGCTGCGGGCCATACCTGCTCCTGAGAGCTCCGTCGTAGGTGAGGAGTCATCACGAAGAGGCAGCGCTGACGCCCCTGGCGCATCAGCACGGTCAGCATCAACCACCGAGACATTGGAAACGGGTACCCTCCCAAGGGTGCGCTGAATCAGTGCGGTTGCCTCCGCAAGTCGGCCAGCGCGTACGAGACGCGTGGCTTCGGCCATCCCGGCCTGCATGCGGTCATTATTCATCGAAAAGCATTCCTTCCTTCTGTGTGACGCTCAGCGCCACAATGAGAGCATCGCCCTGGTCCACCGTGTGTCTGCTTCGCTTGCGGTGACGACACCTGTTCAGCCCGAGCGCCGTGAGCAGAGCCCAGGACTCACCGGATACGTGTCGCCAAGGCCGCTTTCACGGCGGCACTTGCCCGGAAAGCCCCAAGCACCTCGATCGCGTCAATGGTCGCCAGAGCCAATTCTGGGGAGACATCCTCAGCGATACTGGCCAGACCGAGCACGTGAATCTGTACCGTTTCCCCAGCCGCACGTAGCGCCTCCAAATCACGGCGGGTGTAGTGCTGCACGCCGAGCACGAGCGTCTTGCGTGCCACCGTGCGCTTGACCACCTCTGCATGGCTGACGAGCTGAGTGCGGATGGCCGTGCGAATGAAGTCGGTGCGGTTGGAATAAAAGCCCTCCTGCACCAATAAATCGATCTGTCCTAAATCCACGAGTCCCAGGTTAATGGTAATTTTTTCAGTTTTCTCAAGTTCAGACATGGCACCATCTCCTTACCATCTGTATAGATGGTAACAGGAGGGCATATGTTTTGTCAAGGGGAAGAAGGCCTTCCCATCATGTTCATATTTAATCAGCATAGCATACGAGGGGGGATGCGCAGTAGCGGCACAGCACATTGGAAGAGAGAGCAGTACGAAAGGGGCATCTGAGACACCACAAACCTGAGCAGATATCGTGACTGAGGTCGGTCCGGCAATAGAGACACTCAGAGCCCAATGGATGACAGGTGCTGAGCGGACATTGGGAAGGGACAATCGGGAGAAACAGTGAAGGTCACAAGTTTTTTTCTATTGCGTTTTGCGGCTTCTCATGCTATATTTGGTTGGCGTCACTAAGACATTGTGCTTCACGCCACAGGCGGTCAAAAAGCTGGTAAGCCAGTCGCCTACAGGATGTACTTAGAAGGGAATGCAAAACGTCGATGAAAATTCTGGTCATCCATGGCCCAAACCTCAATCTTTTAGGCAAAAGAGACCCCACAAAATACGGGACAGTCACCATGTCCGAGATCAATGAACACCTGCAAATGATGGCCAGAGAATTCGATTGCGAACTTGCATTTTTTCAATCAAACTACGAAGGGGCAATCATCGATTTTTTGCAGCTAGAATCATCGCGCGCTGCCGACGGCGCTATCATTAATCCTGGAGCGCTGGTGCGCTATGGCTATAGCCTCAGGCAGGCATTCGTTGATCTGGGAAAGCCTGTTATTGAAGTTCACATGTCTGATATCCACAAAACGGGCATCAATCAAACGGTTAATGTCCTTGAAGACGTACGAATTGATCAAATCGTTGGGCTGAAAGAGCAAAGCTATTATAACGCACTCACAAAACTGATCAATTATTTGAGGGCAAATTAACACCATGCAAAAAACACATGTATTTTTAAAAGTCACGAAAAGCCGAAATTTGCGAGGCGAGGTGCGTATGCCACGCAGTAAAACGCACTCTTTCCGGGCACTCATCCTGGCCTCACTTGCTGATGGCATATCGTTTGTCAGAAATCCCAAGCTCAGCGGGGATTGGCATGAAGCGGTCAAGGCTATGCGCATGTATGGCGCAAAAATCGAGGAAATTGAACCAGGCGTTTTTCGCGTTGAAGGGGTGGGGGGCAAGTTACAAACGCCAGTAGATGTCATTAATGTCAATAATTCCGGCACCATGCTCTTCTTCGTGTCAGGAGTAGCCGCGGCCTGTCCTGGATGGTCGGTGATTACCGGCGATGAATCAATCCGCACGCTCAGAAAAATCTCACGAAATCTGTTTGAACCCTTTGAAGCATTAGGTGTTCAGATCATCTCAACGAAAAATGATGGCATGGCTCCCCTGCTTATCAAAGGCAAAGTGGACGGCGGCGTTGCACACATGGACGGTGTCGGCTGTCAACCAGTATTCAGTGTCCTCATTGCCTCTGCATTTTCGGAAAAACCGGTGGAAGTATTTGCCAGGAACCCTGGGGAAAGAGCCTACATCGACCTTTTGTTATACTGGTTCCGCAAAGTTGGCTTGCACTATGAAAATGTTGAGAACAAACATGAGCATTACCGGTTTCCGGGCAATAACCCTCCCCGGGCTTTTGACGCGGAAATACCTCTTGAATGGTCTGCCCCTGCGTATCCATTGCTCGCGGCCATCCTGGCTCCGAATTCCGAAATCACGATACGAGGGATGAATTGGGAAGATCCCTATGGAGACAAACAGGCTATTGCCGTTCTACGAGACATGGGTGCCCATATCAGCATTGATGGGGATGCTTTAACCGCCAGAACCAGTGAGCTGCGCGCCATTGAAGTTGACATGAACGATCTGCCCGATCAGGTTCCAACGATAGCCATCGCAGCGTGTTTTGCACAAGGAAAAACGGTGATTAAAAATGCGGTAACTGCCCGCTGGAAAGAATGTGATAGGATTGCTGCTACGTGCAGAGAGCTGTCTAAGATGGGCGCGAAAGTTCTTGAAAAAGAGGATGGGCTCATTATCGACCAGGATGGCACATGGAAATTACGGGCTGCACAGCTTGATGGCTATTACGACCACCGCATGGTCTTATCGCTGGCTATCGCAGGAATGCAGGTAGAAGGGGAAACGCTCATTTCCGACGCCCAGATGGTGGAAAAATCCTTCGAAAATTTCATCCCAGATATGAGAAACGTTGGGGCAAATGTAGAGCTGGTGGAAGAGCAGGCATGAGAATACTTCTCATTGGGATGAAAGGGTGTGGAAAAACAACCGTCGGGACGTTACTGGCAGAAACGCTGCGGGTACCGTTTATTGACGCTGATACTGAAATCGAACACATGCACCGGCGGGAGAGAGGCGAGACTCTTTCTTTCCGCCAGATTTTTAAGCGGTATGGAGAAACGTATTTTCATGCCCTGGATACCAGAATGTTAAAGCACATTGCGCGAGAATTCGAGAAGAGGGATTTCGTCTTTGCCTGTGGGGGGCGAACTCCGTTACAAGAGGAAAACCAGGAAATTTTACCTCGACTGGGAACAATTATCTTTTTGAATGTTGACAAGGCTGTTCTTCTCAAGCGTATCCTCGCTCAAGGCATCCCCGCGTTTTTCCCGTATCAAGATGATCCAGAACGATCACTTGATGAGCTATTAACACAAAGAGTGCCTGCATATAAAAGGTTAGCAGACCTGACCATAGATGTCGGTGAGGGAACCTCTCAAGAACTTATTCATACCATTCTGAAAGAATTGAGAGCGTATGACCAGAATTAATGGCGAAACACAACTGATTGGCTTCTTTGGAGCAACGTATAAGACCAGCAAGATGTACGCCATGTATAATGCTGCTTTTGAAGCATTAGGGCTGAATTATGTTTATGTCCCACTTGTAGTGCAAGACCTGGAAAAAGCGGTTGAGGGGGTACGCCATTTAGGAATAAAAGCCATTGGTGTGACGATGCCCTATAAAATCGATGTCGTACCTTACCTTGATGAACTGGATAGGGATGCAAGAAGAATTGGAGCGGTCAATGCTATTGTGAATCATCATGGTACCTTGCGTGGAGCAAATACTGACGGGAAAGGGGCAGTGAAAGCATTGCAGGAAGTCACTGCTATTGCGGGAAAGAAAGTGGTATTGCTTGGCGCTGGTGGAGCGGCGAGAGCTGTTGCGTTTGCTGTCGCAGACGAGGGGGGAGATGTAGTTATTGTTAATCGGACAAAAGAGACCGCAGCACCTCTGGCAGCAGCAGTGAATGGAAAATACGAAACTCTAGACAAGCTAGAACAAGAATTACAAGGTGCTTATATTGTGATTAATGCAACTTCAGTTGGTATGGTGCCGACTGAGAACGAATCATTAGTAAAAAACGCATTCTTATCACCAGAATCCGTTGTGATGGATCTCGTCTCTCGTCCAAAAGAAACAAAGTTACTCAAAGAAGCACAAGAAAGAGGATGCAAAATCGTCTACGGAGATCGCATGCTTTTCTGGCAAGGTGTACTGAAATTTAAGGTTTATACCGGATTAGAGCCCCCAATCGAAGTAATGGAACAGGCCCTCAATACCTTGTAGCAGGTTCTTTACATCTCACTTCTTGCTTATGAGCCAGCCCATAGAGATTGGCTGCTCTTATTGGTAGCCGGTAGGGCAAGATTTTGCTTGGTTCGTGTACTTCCCGCAGTGGGAGAGGAAGCGGAATGAGTGCATAGGCTGAGCCGCAAGTGGAGATGGAGATGCCCAGGCCGAACGGACATAATTTGGCACGCAACTCGGAGAGCGCATTGTAGAGTTGCTTTAGTTCCTTTCTCCACATGCCTTGAGCCTGGGCCTGTTCAAGGAGCAACCTGGTCACCCGTATGGCAGTCAACCACTCCTCTCTCGTAATGTTCTCAGAGGAGAAGAGACCTTCCAGTAGTCCCCGAAACGAACAGAAGAGGCTTGCATACAGAACCTCGTGCGGACAGTAATGCGGAGATTGCAGCAGTGTAAGCAGAAGGCGCATCTGGATATCGGTCAAAAGTCTTTGCCGGAGAATGGGGTTTCCACTTGTTGAGTTTGTCAAGACCAGCGAAACGATCAGGCAGTGTGTATTGACACTGAGCCTCTGATCAACAGGAAGCAAACCTTCCAGGTCAAATAAAGGAAGTTCGCCTCTTTGCTCGTTAGTGAACTCTGGTACAGTGATCACTTTTTCTTCCTCCGATCCATGTGTTCCCTTTTTTGGGGTAGACAGCAACAACACTAGCGTAGAAAGCATGTGTAGGAAACGGTACACGCTCTGGATGGTCTTTGAGAATCAGTCAGACAGGTTGCCACTTAGCACGCTGTTCTTATTCTTATGCTATGCCATTGAGGAAGTTGTATGAGATTCAAGCATGTTGTGAGGTTCATACCTGAACCTGCCTATTGATCGCTGTAAAGAAAATAAATAATAGTGTTGGGAATGTCTCTATTATCACGGGACTGGCGGAAAAAAGGTTTCAATCTATATAACACCTCACCATCACTCAACCTCAGTTCAAAGCCTCCTCAGAAGAAAAAATATTCAAATATTTCAATGTATTTCTTCTGAGGAGAGGAGACACTACGAACCTCTTCTCTGACAACTTGATGTCGCACACTTGGTTAATATCAGAATCAGTGTAAACGCAAAGCGTTACTTCTGTCACCATCCAAACGGATGATTCTTAGAGATCGAATGGGGGATTGAGGAAGAATAATCAATCGTTTCTCTCCTCGACTCACAGGATGTCCAACTGGGCAGCTCTGGCCACAGCCTGGGCACGGGTATGTACATCCAGCTTCCTATAAATGCCCTTGAGGTACGTCTTGACGGTACTGATTGCCACAACGAACTGTTGTGCAATCTCCTTAGTTGATGCTCCGCGAGCAATGAGTCGCAGCACCTGAAGCTCTCGCTCACTGAACAGCTCGAGAGGCAACTGCGCACCGTCCAGCCTCCTTTTCTCGAAAGGTGCCGCTATCTGCTCTCTGGCTCCCAGGGCTCTCATCGAAGCTTTCTCCGCCTCGGTGAGGCCGGTCACGCCGCTGATATTTAAGCGCTCGTAGGGGCGCTCGCCTCTGAGAGTGCTCAGGCACCCCCCTGTCCGCGTATCCCATAGCTTGATCGTCTCATCTTGACTCCCGCTCGCAAGCATGGTACTCGTCGGACGGAAGGCAACTGACCGTACGGCATTGGTATGCCCTCGCAGCGTCTTGCGGCACTGTCCCGTACGCACATCCCACAGCTTGACGCTCTGGTCATCACTGCCACTGGCAAGCGTCCTGCCATCGGGGCTGAAGGCGACGGACAACACATAGTTGATATGCCCTTGCAGCGTCGAGAGGCATTGGCCGCTGCGCACATCCCACAACTTGACGCTCTGGTCATAGCTGCCGCTGGCGAGCAACCTGCCATCGGGACTAAAAGCCACCGAGCGAACCAGGTCGGTATGCCCCTGAAGCAGCGTACTGCATTGGCCGCTGCCCACGTCCCACAACCTGACACCCTGGTCATTACCGCTACTGGCGAGCAATTTGCCATCAGGACTAAAGACCAGGGACCAGACACGTCCGCTGTGGCCCTGGAGTGTCGAGAGGCATTGGCCGCTGCTGATGTCCCACAACTTGACGTTCTGGTCATAGCTGCCGCTGGCCAGCATCCTGCCATCGGGACTAAAGGTGACACATCTAACCCAGTTGGTATGCCCTCGCAGCGTCGAGAGGCATTGGCCGCTGCTGATGTCCCATAACTTGACGCTCTGGTCATCACTGCCGCTGGCCAGTATCCTGCCATCGGGACTAAAGGTGACCGAACGGACCAGGTCGGTATGCCCCTGAAGCATCATGCAGCATTGGTCGCTGCGCACATCCCACAACTTGACGCTCTGGTCATCACTGCCGCTGGCCAGTATCCTGCCATCGGGACTAAAAGCCACGGACCAGACATCATCTCTATAGCCCTGCAAGGTGTTCAGACAGCGCCCACTCCCCCCTTGCTCAACTTCCCAGAGCTTGATCACCTGGTCATAGCTGCCACTGGCCAGCATCCTGCCATCGGGACTAAAAGCCACAGACCATACGGAGCCAGAGTGGCCCTGGAGCGTTCTCAGATAATCTGCCCTGTTCTCTCCCTCCTCAACTCTCCACAGCCTACCACTCTGGTCATCGCTGCCGCTGGCCAGTAGGGTGCCAGTGGGGTGAAAGGCGACGGATCTGACCCGGCCGGTGTGGCCTCGCAATGTGCTCAGGCACTGCCCCGTGCGCACATCCCACAGCTTGATGGTATGATCGCTCCCACCACTGGCGAGCAGCGTGCCAGCGGGGCTGAAAGCCACAGAGACGACATACCCGGTGTGATCATGGAGCGTCTTGAAGACCTGCCCCGTGCTGAGGTTCCAGAGCTGAATCGTCCGGTCATCGCTGCCGCTGGCTAGCAGCGTGCCATCAGGGTGAAAGGCGACAGACCTGACCCAGCCGGTGTGGCCTCGCAATGTGCTCAGGCACTGCCCCGTGCTGAGGTTCCAGAGCTGAATCGTCTGGTCATCGCTGCCGCTGGCTAGCAGCGTGCCATCAGGGTGAAAGGCGACAGACCTGACCCAGCCGGTGTGGCCTCGCAATGTGCTCAGGCACTGCCCCGTGCGCACATCCCACAGTTTGATAGTATGGTCGCTCCCACCAGTGGCGAGCAGCGTGCTAGCGGGGCTGAAGGCCACGGACATGACCAAATTCGCATGCCCCTCACAGGCCAGGAGCGGTTTGCCATCAGGGACGCGCCACACGCGCGTTTCACTATTGGTCGTTCCCGCAGCGAGCAGCGTGCCATCGGAGCTGAAGGCCACGGACATGACATTGCCGAAGGTTTCTGTAAAAATTGAGGTAGCCAAATCGCACCGGCTAAAATTGACGTCGCGCAGATCCACCCCCCGTAGGTAGGCTTGCCAAATGGCCAGGTCAGTGAAGTCTGTGTTGCGCAGATCACTCTTGAGCTGCTGTAATAGATGCAGGGCATTCCCACCCGCATATCCTGGCATCTGAGGGTAGCGTTCTCGCAAGGACGCGAGCATCTTCCTCACCTTTTCCTCCACGAGTTGTTTCCCCCACGTGGAGAGCAATCTGTCCGCCAATGGCTCAAGAACGAGGCGGGTCTGGCTGAGCCTCACCTCGTCTTTGGCCTGAGCTTTGACGAGTGCGTGACTGAGAAATACACTCATTGACTCAGTGGCAATCTCATCATAGACTTGCTCGATCAACCGGTCGGTAACATACTGCATGATCACCGGCTGTAATGTAAACGTGGTTCGCGCTTCCTCTTTTTCGATCCAGGAGCGTCGCCGGACGAGATAATCCAGAGCCTCTAGCAGGCGGTCTTTGGAGACCGAGGTGACCACGTTGGCAAGCAGACTTTCGGGCGCAACCGCTTCACGCTCAATTGCCAGCCAGTACAGTAAGTGCCGCTCCATGATGGAGAGTCGCTCGAATTGCTGGTTGAGCAGCTCACGAATATCGCCAAGCAGGCTGCCTCCCTGCTGAAGAAAGATCAGGATATCCCCGCCAAAGACTTCCTCAATCGTCCCTGCCACCAGCTTCAAGGCAAGTGGATTACCTGCATAATGGCTTATCAGCGTTTTCCAGGCCGCTTCTGGCCCAACCAACTCTCGGTCTCCAAGCACATGCTGGCACGCTTCCTCTTGCAAAGGGGGCAGGAGTAAGGACCGGACCGGGGAGCGTTTGCCTTCTAGCAACCCTACCTCTTTGGGCTTCTCACGGCTCGTGAGCACCAGGCAACTCCTGTGAGCAGTCTCTCCAACCAGTTGAAAAAGGGTACCATATGCCTCATAGCTGGCACGAAAATGACCCGCCTGCCCCTGGCTGCCCGCCTGTAACACGGCTTCGACGTTGTCGAGTACAATCAAGCAACGCGAAGTGCGCAAGGCGTTGAGGAAGCACTCTATCTTCCTGCTCAGGCTTGAGGCTTCGTCAGCGGCCTGTGGCCCTGACAAAAAAGCGATGGCCTCTGCCAGTATATCTTCAATGGGTGGTGCATTGAGCAAGGAACGCCAGAAAATGAAATCAAAGGAAGGTTGGAGGGTCCGTGTGAGATGGGTAGCTAGGGCGGTCTTGCCAATGCCTCCCATCCCCAGCAAGACGATCAGCCGACAGCCCTCTGCCAGAATCCACTCCTCTAGCTGCGCCAGCTCCTCTCCCCGCCCGTAGAAAATCCCTCCATCACCGGCCTCGCCCCAATCGACGCGGCACAGCTGAGCAGGAGCTTCCGTGTCTTTGTCGATCGGTACGCCTTCGCGGTTCTCAACACGCCAGGCCAGGAGCCGTGCAACCTCAGTGAGCCGGGTGAGGGTCAGATCTTCGCTCTTGCCCAGATAACTGTGCAGCAGTTTGCCGTGGGAGCGCCGATAGGCCTTCCAATACTCCCCACCTCGCTGAACCCGCTCCTTGCGAGCAGTGAACTTTCCATCGCTACTCTCAAAAGAGAAGGTGGTCGTATCGGTCAGCCAGGTATACCAGGCCGGGGTTCCGATACGGATCGCCTGGGAGGCCTCATCCTCCCTCCAGAGCAGAGGTTCGCTCCGCACGAAGGGTATACTTCGTCGCACCATATCTGTGCCTCCTCTACTACGGCAGTTCTCCAACAGCTCAACCGTGATGTGTGTTGTCTAATATATGCTTCTATCAGCATAGCAGGAAGCAGCATTTGGAATGTTCGAACCGCATCTTTCCCGCTACATGCCAGCAGAACGAGTTCTCCAACACCATTTTGAAGCTCTCGTTATTATCTCACAAAGCGCCATACTCTGCGATACCCCCCTCTTCATTTTCCCAGGGCTGTTGCAAAGTCGGGAATAAAAAAGACCCTTTCATGAGTATGAAAGAATAAGCAAACACATTTCAACTCACAAAAGGGGGTTTTCATGAAAGAGACAACAATCTGGGAAAGCCTTCGTCTTCCCAATCAGGCCCTACTCTTTGATTTAGAGGGCCTCTATCAGGCGTTGCAAACGGTGAAGGACCAACGGGCACGGCGCGGCATTCGCTATCCGCTGCCAGCCGTGCTGATGATCGGGCTTCTGGCCAAAGATGAAGATCACTCTCAGCTGTGCATGGGTCAGGCTCCTCATCTGCTCGCCATCCTCAATAATACGGCCGTCGGCCTCGTCGCTCGACAGCGACGTTCCAATCTGGCAGAAGCTCGTCGGGAGTTGGCTTATCAGTTGGATAAAGCCTTGGCGGCTTTGGTGGCTTAAACGAGCGAGATTGGCGTCAGCCGTCGACTTGGCAACAGCCCTGCTGTTGCCAGAAATTCATGGGTATCAAAAGAGGACGCTGGCCTTCTTCGTGCTGGACATCGTCTTGTTGGGCTGTGCCGTTATGCAACGGGTGGCCGCAAATACTGGATTAATTTTTTTAATCCTTCATAATAGCTGTGCTCTTTCATCCCCACTATCTGATCAATACGTATGTCTTCAAGGACATTGACTCCTGTCTTGATTTCGGTTTTGTGGATATCAGACATATGGACTTCAATGGTAGGTTTTCCC
>WNFA01010100.1_pt1 | contig 13531 bp, 11 predicted proteins | sample 5400481 | NCBI WGS metagenome assembly WNFA01 (sample SAMN13153340, study PRJNA577476) | soil metagenome | isolation source: 120 cm saprolite under Douglas fir tree site 2 hole 1 replicate 2 | place: USA:California | collected 2015-04-18 | reverse complement strand
GTGCGCCGCCGGCTGACGCGCGACCGGGAACTCGACTTCCCTCGCACCGGGAGCAACTGGCCGGCGGTCCCGGCGAAGCCCGACGCCGCCGCGTGGCGGCGCGACGTGGCGCTCCTCAAGGAGCAGCACCGGCTGCTCCGGGTCGTCATCGCTCGCTTCCCGGCGGCACGACTCGGCGCTCGGGGATGGCGGTCCACCTGGACCAACGCCCAGCATGTGTACGGCATCGCCTCGCACGACTTGTATCACGCGGGGCAGATACAGCTGCTGAAGGCTCTCAACCGTCGGTAGTCACTCGCCCCTCAGCCGCTCGATCTCGCGGCGCTCCCGCTTGGTCGGCCTCCCCTTCCCCTCGTACCGGAGGGACGGGGCCACGCGCAACTGCTCGGCGAGCTGCTCGCGCAGCCGCTTCCCCTCAGCGTCCTCGACGTAGAGCGCCGCCGCCGTTGCGGGAGGGCCGCGGTGCTCTGACAGGGCGCGCACCACCACCCGGTATTCGAACGGGCCGCGGCGGATCCGCAGCCGGTCGCCCACGGCTAGCAGCTTCGCGCGCTTGGCCCGCGCCCCACCCACTTCCACCTTGCCCCCCCCGATGGCCGCGGCGGCGAGGGCGCGGGTCTTGAAGAAGCGCGCGGCCCATAACCACCGATCGAGCCGCACGCGTGACCCGTCCGACATGGCGCCTCCCCTCCCGGCACGGTATGGTCCACGAGCGGCGCCGGGTATGCGTATAATGGGAACCGCGGCCCCGCCCAAACCCTTTTTCGTGCAGACTACAATGCTCGCTCGGTGCGCGACTCGTCCGCCAGCCGTCCCGGCCCGTGGGGTCGCAGCCTCCCAGGCGTTGCGAGCTGTAACCCTTGGCGCCGCCGCAGCGAGCGTGCTGCTCGGCTGTGGGACACCGGGGGTGCGCGGCGTCGCGGGCACGGCACCTGCCCCGAACGTGCTGTGGACGCCCCCCCGCCAGCCGGCCGCCGCACCTGCGGCGGCGTCGCCCGAGCTTCCGGCCGACCTCGCCGGGCGGATCGCGGAGCTTAAGCTGACCGACGTCATCGACATCGCGCTACGGAACAATACCGCCACGAGCGCCGCCTGGGCGGACGCGCGCTCTGCGGCGGCGAGCTACGGCGCCGCCAAGGGGCAGATCTATCCCACGCTGGCGCTGAACGGCACTGTGACAGCCATCCGGAGAACGGTGTCCTCGGCCGGCCAGCAGGCGGTGGAACAGCAATTCTCCTCGCCCACACTCAACCTCTCATGGCTGTTGCTCGACTTCGGCGGCCGCTCGGGCTCGATCGGGGCGGCGCGGGCCGCGCTGCTCGCCGCAGACTGGACCCACAACGCGATCCTGCAGGGTGTCGTGCTGGCGGTGGAGCAAGCCTATTTCCTGTACCTCGGCACGAAAGCGCTGCTCGACGCGCAGCAAACGACGCTCAAGGAGGCGCAGACGAATCTCGAGGCCGCGGAGCAGCGGCATCGGGTGGGCCTCGCCACGATCGCCGACGTGCTGCAGGCGAGGACCGCCCTGTCCCAGGCACGGTTGGCGCTCCAGGCGACTCAGGGCGAGCTTCAGACTACCCGCGGTGCGTTGGCGCTGTCCATGGGCCTGCCGGCCAACATTCCCTATGACCTCGCGGTGGTACCCGATACGACGCTCCCGCTCGGCGTTGTCGAGGGCGTAGACACGCTGATTGCGCAGGCGCTGCACGCGCGGCCCGACCTCGCGGCCCAACGCGCGCTGATCGAACAGGCCCGCGCGCGGGTGAGCGTCGCGCGATCGCAGGCACTGCCCTCGATCTCCGTCGGGGGCAACGCAGGGGAGACGTATTTCATCAGCAACCCTCCGTCCGGCAGTGCCAAATCGGGCAACAGCTACAACGCGACCCTGACGATTTCTATCCCGCTGTTCTCCGGGGGATCGCAGATCTACAATGTGAAGGCCGCATCCGCCGCCGCCGACGCGGCCGCCCGGCGCGCGCAGGGATTCGAGCAGCAGGTGGTCTACCAGGTGTTCAACGCCTATTACGGGCTCCGCACCTCCACGCAGCAGGTGCGGACCAGCCGGGATTTGCTCGCCAGCGCCACGGAATCCGAGCAGGTGGCGCTCGCGCGTTACAAGGCGGGAGCCGGGAGCCTACTCGACCTGCTCACCGCACAGGCCGCCCTTGCCTCCGCCAGGGCACTGGCGATCCAGGCGCGACTCTCGTGGAACACGGCACTCGCTCAGCTCGCGCACGACGTAGGAATCCTCGGGCTCGACGGATCGAGCCCGCTCCAACTGCAAACCGACACGACCGGAACGCCGAAATAAATGAAGCTCACCACCGCGGTCGCGGCGCTCTCGCTGTTTTTCGCCCTCGGCTGTTCCAAGAAGGCCGGCGGCGGCGCATCTCGGGTCCCGGTCACGATAGCCCGCGCCGAGCAGCGGCCCGTCCCCTATGAGCTGTCAGGCACGGGCACGGTCGAGCCGCGTCAGACCGCGTCGGTCCAGGCGCAGGTGACGGGGATACTCACACGTGTGGCGTTCCACGAGGGCGACGACGTCGCGGCCGGACAGCTGCTATTCCAGATCGACCCCCGCCCGTTCCAGGCCACGTTCGACCAGGCCCAGGCGATGCTCCAGCGCGACCAAGCGCAGGCGCAGAGTGCCGCGGCCGATGCGGAGCGGTACGCGGAGCTGGTGAAGCAGGACTACGTGACGAAGTCGGATTACGAAGCAAGACGAGCCGCCGCCGAAGCGCTCCAAGCCGCGGTGCGTGCGGACTCCGCCGCCGTCGCCAACGCCCGCCTCAACCTCGAGTGGGCGGCGATCCGCGCGCCGATCGCGGGCCGGACGGGGCGCTTGCTGGTGCGGGAAGGCAACCTGGTGCGGGCAAACTCACCGGATCCCCTGGTGGTGATCAACCAGATCCGCCCGATCCTCGTGCGCTTCGCCGTGCCGCAGAAACACCTCGGCGACATCCAGCGCTATCGCCAGAACCGGCTGCCGGTATTCGTGAGCCCTTCGCAAGCCGACACGGTGTTCAGCGAAGGCGTCCTGACGTTCGTGGACAACAGCGTGGACACGACCACCGGCACCGTGCTCCTGAAGGGAGAATTCCAGAACCGGGACAACGTCCTGTGGCCGGGCGAGTTCCTGAACGTGCGTCTGCAGCTGTACATCGACGACAAGGCGCTGGTCGTACCGTCACAAGCGGTCATGACCGGCCAACAGGGGACGTATGTGTTCGTGCTGAACCAGGACGGCACCGCGCGCTCGCAACCCGTCACGGTCGAACGCCCGGCCGGGGCGTATGCCGTGATCGCCCAGGGTGTGCGGCCCGGTGAGGAGGTCGTCACCGACGGCCAGGTCCGGCTCGTGAACGGCGCGCCCGTCGAAGTGAAGGGCTCGGCCGACCCCGCGCGCGCGATGGAGGGGGATAAATGAACATCTCCGCGTTGTTCATCAGGCGGCCGGTCATGACGACGCTCGTCATGCTGGGGATCCTGTCCTTCGGGCTGATGGCGTACCGGCTGCTGCCGGTGAGCAATCTCCCGAACGTCGACTTCCCCACCATCCAGGTCAACGCGAGCCTCCCAGGCGCGAGTCCCGAGACCATGGCGTCCGCCGTAGCGACGCCGCTCGAAAAGCAGTTCTCCACGATCGCGGGCGTGGATCAGATGACCTCCTCGTCCAGCCTGGGCAACACCAACATCACGCTCCAGTTTACGCTGGACCGCAGCATCGATGCCGCCGCACAGGACGTCCAGGCGGCGATCTCCAAGACGCTGCGTCAGCTCCCCACCGGCATCGTGCCACCCTCGTACCAGAAGGTGAACCCGGCCGACCAGCCGATCATCTACTACGCGATGAGCTCGAACACGCTCTCGCTCCCGGAGCTGGACGAATACGCCGAGACCTTCATCGCGCAGCGCCTGTCCACGGTCTCGGGCGTCGCGCAGGTCAACGTATACGGCGCCGCCAAGTACGCCGTGCGGATCCAGCTCGACCCCAAGGCGCTGGCGACGCGGACCATCGGGATCGATGAGGTCGCGGACGGCGTCGCCGCCGGCAACGTCAACTTGCCGACGGGCATCCTGTGGGGCCCGCACCGGGCCTACACCGTGCAGGCGAACGGCCAGCTCCAGAGCGCGGCGGAGTTCGGGCCGCTCATCGTGGCGTACCGCAACGGCGCGCCCGTGCGCCTGCAGGACCTGGGGCACGTGCTGGACGACGTCCAGGACAACAAAAGCGCCGCCTGGTTCAACGGCAGCCGCGCCATCGTGCTCGCCATTCAGCGGCAGCCGGGGGCGAACACCGTCGAAGTCGCGGGCCGGGTGCGGACCGTCATGGCGAGCCTCAAACAGCTGCTCCCCGCGTCCGTGGACCTACAGCTCCGCTCCGACCGCTCGGAGTCGATTCGCGCCTCGCTCACCGACGTGAAGTTCACCCTGTTCCTGACCCTGGCGCTCGTCGTCCTGGTCATCTTCCTGTTCCTCCGCAACCTCTCGGCGACGATCATCCCCAGCCTGGCGCTGCCGTTCTCGCTCGTCGGCACGTTCGCGGTGATGTATGCGCTCGACTACAGCCTCGACAACCTCTCGATGATGGCACTCACGCTGTCCGTCGGGTTCGTGGTAGACGACGCTATCGTGATGCTCGAGAACATCGTGCGCCACATGGAGAAGGGCACCCCGCCGCTCGAAGCGGCGTTCACGGGGGCGCGCGAAGTGGGGTTCACGATACTCTCCATGACGCTGTCCCTGGCCGCGGTGTTCATCCCGGTGTTGTTCCTGGGCGGGATCATCGGGCGCCTGTTCCACGAATTCGCGGTGACCATCGGGGCCTCCATTCTGGTCTCCGGCGTGGTGTCGCTGACGCTGACCCCGATGCTGTGCAGCCGATTCCTCAAGCCGCCGCGCGAAGCGCAGCATGGGAAGTTCTATGTCGCGTCGGAGCGGGTGTACGAACGAGTGCTGCACTGGTACGAGAACAGCCTGGCGTGGGTGATGGAGCGGCGGCGGGCGGCCCTTGTCTTCTCAGGGCTCATCCCCGCGGGAACGGTCGCGCTCTTCATCGTGGTCCCGAAGGGCTTCCTGCCGAGCGAAGACAATTCACAGATCTTCGGGACCACGGAGACGGTGCAGGGCACCTCGTTCGACGACCTGGTCCGCCATCAGCAGCAGGTGATGGCCATCCTGCAGCAGGATCCCAACGTGGACGCGACGATGTCGTTCCTGGGCGGCGGCCAAATCAACCAAGGGCGGGTGTTCATGCAGCTCAAGCCCCGCTCCCAGCGCGACATGAGCGTGGACGAGCTGATCCGCTACTTCAACCGCAAGCTCGCCGGCATCCCGGGCATTCAGGTCTTCCTCCAGAACCCGCCGCCCATCCAGATCGGCGGCCGGCGCACCAAGAGCCTGTATCAGTTCACGCTCCAGAGCCAGGACCCCGCGTTGTACGACTATTCGACGCGGCTCCAGACGGAGCTCCAAAAGCTGCCGAGCCTGATCAACGTGACGAGCGACCTGCAGATCTCGAATCCGCAGGCCACCGTGACCATCAACCGGGACCGGGCCGCGGCGCTGGGGGTCACCGCCGAGCAGGTGGAAGAGGCGCTGTACAACGCGTACGGCTCCCGTCAGGTGTCCACGATTTACACGTCCACCAACCAGTACTGGGTGGTGATGGAGCTCCTGCCGGAATTCCAGCGCGACCTCTCGGCGCTGAGCCTCCTGTACATCCGCTCGCGCAGCGGCCCGCTCGTCCCGCTCGCGTCGCTCGCCACCCTGGGCTCGAGCGCCGGCCCACTGACGGTGAATCATGCGGGGCAGCTGCCGTCGGTGACGATCTCGTTCGATCTGCGCGACGGCGTCGCCATCGGCACCGCCGTCGCCCAAGTCCAACGGGTCGCGCGGCAGCTCCTGCCCGCCAGCATCACCACGAGCTTCGCCGGCACGGCACAGGCATTCCAATCGAGCCAGGCGGGCCTGTTGTTCCTGCTGATCCTCGCGGTCCTCGTGATCTACATGGTGCTCGGCATCCTGTACGAGAGCTTCATCCACCCGCTGACGATCCTCTCGGCGCTGCCGTTCGCGGGATTCGGGGCGCTCCTCACCTTGCTGCTGTTCCGAACGGAGCTGAGCGTCTACGCCTTCGTGGGAGTGATCATGCTGGTGGGGCTCGTGAAGAAGAACGGGATCATGATGATCGACTTCGCCTTGGAGGCGCAGCGCACGGAGGGCAAGTCGGCCCACGACGCCATCCTGCAGGCATGCTCCATCCGGTTCCGGCCCATCATGATGACCACCATGGCGGCGCTGATGGGCACCCTCCCCATCGCGCTCGGCGTGGGCGTCGGCTCGGAATCGCGCCGCCCGCTCGGCATCGCGGTGGTCGGTGGCCTGGCGTTCTCGCAGTTCGTCACGTTGTACGTAACGCCCGTTATCTACACGTACCTGGACGCGCTGCAGCAGCGCTTGAGCCGGACGTCGCTCGGGCGCGCGGCGAGCGGGCACCCGACACCCGAGGCGGCGCCCGCGGACTGAGCGCTACTTGGTCCGGACGAGGCGGACTCCCCCGGAGCCGGTCTCGATCCGGATCCGTCCCTTGCCGTCGCCGATTTCGCCCGTGAGGTGATCCCGCTCGAGTCGCGTCGTGCGGACGGTGACGTTTTGCAGGTCGATGTCTCCGCTGCCCGTTTCGATGTCCACCTCGGCACCCAGGTCCGCGGGCACGTTGATCGTGACGTCTCCGGACCCCGTGTCCACGTCGAGCGTCCGGAGGTCGGCGAGCAAATCGAGGCGGACGCTTCCGCTGCCCGTATCGATCTTCACGTCGTTGGCCCGCACGGAGGACGCGGTGACGTCGCCCGAGCCGGTGTCGATCATCAGCACGTCCGTCGCGACCCGATCGGCGGTGACATCACCGGACCCGGTGTCGAGCCTGACCTCTGGCCCGCTCACCGCGCTCACCGTCAAGCTGCCCGACCCCGTATCGAGGCTCACCCCACCCTCGGCATCGCTCAGGCGCACGTCCCCCGAGCCGGTGTCGACCAAGAGTGATCCCTTCGCGTGGTCGACGGTCACATTCGCGGCTGCGACGTCGATGCGCAGGTCGCCGTCCACGTTGGACGCGAACGCCTGCCCCACGGCCAGGTACAGCTCGACTCGTTTGCCCGCCGGGATCGCGATCCGTGCGTCGGCGTGCGCCTCGAGCCCGCCGCCCGACGCCGCGATGCGGACGCGCCGACCCTCGTCGGACCAGCGCCCCCCTCGGTCGTCGCGGTCGTTGAACGTACCGTCGTCCCGTACGCGCAGGGTGGTGTTGGAACCGCGCCCCAGCTCGCGGTAGACGATCTCGTCGCCCGGATAGATGGTGCGCAGCGTTGCACGCCCGCGGATCGCTCCGGTCGCGATTTGGAGTTTGCCCGCGTCACGGCCGCCGCGCGTGAGCTCGACCACGACATCGCTGCCTGTGCCCCGCTCCAGACGCATCACACCGGCGAGATTGTAGATGGCGACGCGGTCACCGGCGAGCGTGCGCCGCTCGGGCTGCTGCCGGGCGGCGAGCGTGACGGGGAACAGCAACAACGCGGCGATCCGGAGAGCGGGCATGGGGGACCTCCTCCAAGGGGGAGCGCTGACGGCGCTACGGGCGCCGGGCGGGGTGTGTTTCACGACCGTGCTGCCGGTTGGATTGGGGGAGCTGCGACCTTCTCCCCATGCACGAATGGCAAGTCTGGCTCGTCGCCTCCCTGCTGTTGTTCGTGGCCGAGATGCTCGCGCCGGGCTTTTGGCTGCTGTCGGTGGCCGTCGGCTGCCTCACCGCCGGGGTCGTCTCCCTGGTCGTCCCGGGGGCAGTCGTGCCGGCGCTGAGCTTCGCCGCCGGAACCCTCCTGTCCCTTGTCGGCATCCGCCCCGTCCTGCTGCGGTACCTGCATCCGCGGGGAACTGAGATCCGAACCAACGTGGACGCCCTTGCCGGCCGGGTGGGGATCGTGTCGGAGCGCATCGACCCCGCGACCGGCAAGGGACGGGTTCTGGTCGAGGGTGAGGATTGGCGCGCCGCGTCGTTGATGGACGCGGCGCTGGAGCCCGGAACCCGCGTGATGGTGGTCAGGGTGGAAGGGGCGACTCTGTACGTGGACAAGGAGACCTAGGCATGGACAACATCGGCGCGCTGATTGTCCCCGCCGTGATCGCGCTGGTCGCGATCTCGATCGTCGCCAAGGGCGTCCGCGTCGTGCAGCAGGCGCAGACGATGATCATCGAGCGGCTGGGGAAGTACCACCGCACGCTGTCCTCCGGCGTGAACCTGATCATCCCGATCATCGACAAGCCGCGGGCGATCGATTGGCACCAGGTGATCGTCACACCGGCGGGCGACTCGTTCGCGCGCCATTTCCGCACGGAGAAGATCGACCTGCGCGAGACGGTGTACGTGTTCCCACGGCAGAACGTGATCACCAAGGACAATGTGGTCGTCGAGATCGACGCGCTGATCTATTCCCAGATCACCGACCCGGTCCGCGCGACCTACGAGATCGCGAACCTGCCGGACGCGATCGAGAAGCTGACGCAGACCACGCTGCGGAACGTCATCGGCGAGATGGAGCTGGACCACGTCCTCTCCTCCCGCGATACGATCAACGCCAAGCTGCGCGAAATCCTGGACGAAGCGACCCACAAGTGGGGCGCAAAGGTGAGCAGGGTGGAGCTCAAGGACATCAATCCGCCCCGCGACATCCGGGATGCGATGGAGAAGCAGATGCGCGCCGAGCGGGACCGGCGCGCCGCGATCCTCACCGCCGAGGCCGAGAAGCAGTCGCGCACCCTCCAGTCGGAAGGCATCCGGCAGTCGGAGATCAATCAGGCCGAGGGCCAAAAGCAGGCGAGGATCCTCGCGGCCGAAGCCGAGGCCAACGCCCGCCTCAAGGTCGCGGAAGCGGAGGCTCAGGCGATCGAGCGGATCACGACGGCCATCAAGGGAACCGGCGGGGATCCGGCACGGTACTTGATCGCCATCCGCTACATCGAGGCGCTCAAGGACATGGTCACGAGCCCGCAGAGCAACAAGGTGGTCTACTTGCCGTACGAGGCCACGGGCGTGCTCGCCTCGTTGGGCGGTATTCGGGAGATGCTCGCGGGCCCATCAGAGGGGAAGAAGGCATGAACGGGGCGAAGGCGCTGTTCGTGGGAGTGGTCGCACTCCTTTTGTCCGCCCGTCCGGCCGACCGCCAGGCGGCCGCCCTACCCGCCTGCGACTCCGACAACGGCGGCATCACACTTCCCGCGGGCTTCTGCGCGGTCGTGGTCGCGGACCAAGTGGGCGCGCCGCGACACCTCGCGGTGGCGCCAAACGGCGATGTGTTCGTGGCGCTGCAGAGTCGTCCCGGCGGTGTGCTCGCGCTGCGGGATACGACCGGCGACGGCAAAGCCGACGTCACGGAGCGCTTCGGCTCCGAGGGCGGCACCGGGATCGCGCTCGGCAAGGGCGTGCTGTACTTCAGCTCGACGACCACCGTGTACCGCTACGCCATTCGCGCGGGCAGCCTCGTCCCGCTCGGGGAGCCGGACGTGATCGTGCGGGGCCTTCCCGACGGCGGGCACGCCGCGCGCAACCTGACGCTCGCCGCCGACGGCCGCACCCTGTTCGTCAACATCGGCTCCGCCACCAACTCGTGCCAGGTGAAGGACCGCGCGAACGAGTCACCCGGCGAAGACCCGTGCCCCGAGCTCGCGTACCGCGCCGGCGTGTGGCGGTTCGATGCGACCAAGGACGGCCAGACTCAGGCGACCGGCACCCGCTTCGCTACCGGCATCCGCAACGCCGTGGGGCTCGCCTTCGCGCCCTCAGGCGAGCTGTACGCGACCCAGCACGGCCGCGATCAGCTGGGCCAGAACTGGCCCAAGGTGTTCACGCTGGAGCAGAACGCAGAAAAGCCCTCGGAAGAGTTCTTTAAGCTCTCAGAGGGGAACGACTACGGCTGGCCGTATTGCTACCACGACCCCGAGCTGGGTCGTCTGGTGCTCGCACCCGAGTACGGGGGCGACGGCAAGACGGTCGGACGTTGCAAGGACAAGAAGGAGCCCCTGGTCGCGTTTCCGGGGCACTGGGCGCCGGACGGACTGACGTTCTATCGGGGCACTCAGTTCCCCGCGCGGTTTCGCGACGGTGCCTTCGTGGCGTTTCACGGCTCGTGGAACCGCGCGCCCCTGCCCCAGGCCGGCTATCGTGTCGTGTTTGTGCCTTTCAAGGACGGCAAGCCGGTCGGGACGTACGAGACGTTCGCGGATGGCTTCTGGCACCAGAACGGTGCCGGTCCGCAGCACCGGCCGGTTGGTGTGGCCGTGGGCCCCGACGGCTCCCTGTACATCACCGACGACGCGGCCGGCAGGATCTGGCGGGTGATGTACAAAGGGCGGTAGAAGGTGACTGGATATTCCGGCAAACCCTTGGTCGCCAAGCTGGGGATCAAGCCGGAGATGCGCATCGCGATTCTCCAGGCGCCCAGGGGCTACGAGCGCACGCTCGGCAAGGTCCCGCGGATCTGGCGCAGGGGGAGCGCGGCCGGTTCTCTCGATTTCGTCCAATTCTTCACCAGCGAGAAGCGGGAGCTCGAACGCCGATTCGCGGCGCTGGCGCGCGCACTGGCGCCCGCCGGCATGCTGTGGATCTCGTGGCCCAAGAAGGCATCCGGCGTGGCGACCGACCTCACCGAGGACGTGATCCGGCTGATCGGGCTCGCACACGGCCTTGTGGACGTGAAAGTGGCAGCGGTGGACGACGTGTGGTCCGGGCTCAAGTTCGTGCGACGGATCAAGGACCGCTGAGCTAGATGGCGCCCCCCCTCACCAAGCTCTCCGAGGAAGAGGAGCTGTTCCGCGATACCGTGCGCGACTTCGCGGAGCGCGAGGTCCGGCCGCGCGTGGCCGCGATGGAACGGGCCTCCACGGTCGATCCGGCGCTGCTCGCGAAGTGCTTCGAGCTGGGGCTCATGGGCATCGACATCCCGGAATCCCACGGCGGCGCGGGCGGCAACCTCCTGATGACCGTGCTCGCCGTGGAGGAGTTGTCGGCGGTGGACGCCTCCATCGCGATCTTCGTGGACGTTCAGAACACCCTCGTGAACACGCTGCTGCGCAAGTGGGCGAGCGACGACGTCAAGCGGCGTTATCTCCCGCGCCTGGCGAGCGACCTGCTCGGCGCCTACGCCTTGTCCGAGCCCGAATCGGGGTCCGACGCATTCGGGCTCCAGACCCGCGCCACTCGGCGGGGGAGCGGCTGGATCCTCGACGGGCGCAAGCTGTGGATCACGAACGGCGCGGAGGCCGGGCTGTTCATCGTGTTCGCGAACAGCGACTTCACCAAGGGCTACAAGGGAATCACCGCCTTCGCGGTGGAGCGAGGATTCGAAGGGTTCAGCGTCGGCAAGAAAGAGGACAAGCTCGGCATCCGCGCCTCGAGCACGTGCGAGCTGATCCTCGAGGGGTGCGAGGTCCCGGCGACGAACGTGGTGGGTGACGTGGGCGTCGGATACAAAGTGGCGATCGAGACGCTCAATACCGGGCGGATCGGGATCGGGGCGCAGATGATCGGCGTGGCACGCGGCGCGCTCACGGCGGCGCTCAAGTACGCGAAGGAGCGGAAGCAGTTCGGGAAGCCCATCGCGGCGTTTCAGGCGGTCCAGTTTCAGCTGGCGCAGGCCGCCACCGAGCTCGAGGCGGCCCGGCTTATGGTGTACAACGCCGCACGGCTCGAGACGGCGGGTGAGCCATACACCACGCAGGCGGCGATGGCCAAGCTCTTCGCCTCGCAGGTGGCGGAGCGGGTCACCTCGCTAGCGGTAGAGCTGTTTGGCGGCTACGGCTACTCCAAGGAGTACCCGGTAGAGAAGTTCTACCGTGACGCCAAGATCGGTACGATCTACGAGGGGACGAGCAACATGCAGTTGAACACGATTGCGAAGCAGATCCTGAAATAGGGAGGGGCCGATGCGCACGTATGCTCTGGTCATCGCCACGCTCCTCGTCTGCGCCACACCACTCGGGGCGCAGGGGAAGGGGCCGAAGAAGTACGCGGTCTCGAACGACCGTGCACTGATCGTCACGAAGGAAGTGCTGGTGAAGCAGGGCTACGAGGTGGTACAGGTGGAGAACAGCGGCCGCGACTACATCGTCTGGTATCGTCGGGGCAACCGGGGACGTGGCAAGGGGAAGGGCCCGCCGGTGAAGATGGTAATCCATCGGACCGAGGACCGGGTGGTGTTTCTCAGCGTGCCGAGCGCCGTGCTGGTGGATATTGATGTGCGGTTAAGGATGTAGCGACGGAGAGACCGGCCGCCGGTGAGCTACCCTGCACCGAAACCATATAGAATACTATCGCGACACTATTGCGTCGCTGACGAGGCACATAGTACGTTAAGTTATGTTATTTTATGCAATGAAACAGGCGTTTTGCAATAAAAGCCTGCCCACCGTATTCGGCCAAGTATCGTGTTTCGTTCGCAACTCCTCACGGGGCACCGTTCTTGCTCCAACCCCGCCTGGGGACGAGTAAGTGCCATGTGCACTTACGCTTACGTAGCTGCGTGATATGCCGCACCGCCGCCAGAGTCGCTGAAAGCGACGTTTAGGCGAGCCCGCAACACTAGGTAGGTTACGCTGAGGCCGCAGCGCCCCTCCTCAGCCCTAAACGAGCTAGGAGTGACACGATGCGAGCCTTAACCGTTCTGCTTGCCTTGGTCGCTACGCCGTTCCTGGCGGGCGTGTCCCAACAGCCGGTGAAGACGAACAACGGCCTGGGGCACGACGCCGCGCACTGCGCTGCGCGTGCTGCCCAGCACCCCAGTAAGGACATCAATAAGTGCGATCCACCCCCGGCGGTGGACCCACCCCCGGTGGTGAACCCACCCCCGGTGGTGAACCCACCCCCGGTGGTGAACCCACCCCCGACCACTGGCGGCTGCGTGAACTCCGGCCCGGCCGGCGGGACCGCGTCGATCGACGGCCAGGTGTTCGTTGATGCATCGCCCTGGCCCGGCCTCCAGAACTGGTGCGTAACGGTCAGCGGTCCGGTCAATGCGACCGCGGTGACCGACGCCTCGGGTAACTACCTGTTCCCGGGTCTGCCTGCGGGCACGTACACGGTCTGCGAGACGGTGCAGTCCGGTTGGCACCAGACCTTCCCCACGACCGGGCCGGCATGCGCGACCGGCTTTGGCTGGACGATTACCGTGATGGATGGTGGCGGCGCGAGCTTCATCTGGTTCGGAAATCTCACGCCGTAGGGTAAGAACGCAGCATGAGTAGACCATCGAAGGCCCCGGGCTGTTTCGCCGGGGCCTTCGTCATGCCGCGACACTGCCACCAGTTGCGTGCTCGCCGTGGGGGCGTTCGCGACACCGGGCACTTGTCCCCGTAAATGGCTGTGGCAATTGATGTTCCAGAGCCGCGTGACGAGCCGCACAGTCTTCCCCGGCCCGCTTCCGCGACCTTCAGTGTGCCCAGTGAAACAGGGGGGTAGCGCGGGTCGTGCGTCCGCCTGGCT
>WNFA01003490.1_pt1 | contig 13531 bp, 15 predicted proteins | sample 5400481 | NCBI WGS metagenome assembly WNFA01 (sample SAMN13153340, study PRJNA577476) | soil metagenome | isolation source: 120 cm saprolite under Douglas fir tree site 2 hole 1 replicate 2 | place: USA:California | collected 2015-04-18 | reverse complement strand
TACCGCACGGTATTTCCCTCACAGAGACAAAATCCGGCTTTTGATCGTCTATACTAATGGCACGTTTGCGGAGAGGGAATCTATTCGGCGCAACTCATCCATGCTATAATACGCATCGGTACAACCTGCCGTATATGCATCTTGCACAGCCACTCCGGTAGGTGATTACTACTATTTTGTTAGTTGCTCACGAGGTGCAGGAGGGTGAGCAGCAGGGTGATCGCCCAGATGAGCGAGGATTACTACTATTTTGTTGGTTGCTCACGGGGTGCAGGGGCAGAGCCCCTGCCGGAGCGCGAGGTGTCCTCGCAAAAATCCTTTTTTCTTTCATGTTGTGCCGCCGCAGGCGGCACAACATGAAAACTCCGGCAACCTTCTCTTGAGTTACAACGGCCATCTCCCGCAGACTGCCGGCCATTCTAATGTGGTGGGCGAAGTCTCCTGGTCGCCCGACGGCAAGTACATCGCCAGCGCTGGCATACCCGTTCCAACGTGGTAGATGACCTGGCCTGGTCGCCCGATAGCACACAAATAGTAACTGCCGCTCGCGATGGTACGATTCAGGTATGGAATCCCGCTACAGGCAATATCATTGTTACCTATAGCGGTGGTGGGCCTGTGGCCTGGTCGTCCGACGGCAAGCGCATCGTCTCCGGCGCGGTCTTTCTCGACCATACGGTACAGGTGCGCGACGCCACGACCGGCAGTAATGCTTTCATCTATCACGGCTATGATAACCAGGTGAACGTGCTGGACTGGTCGCCCGACAGCAAGCGCATTGTATTGGCGGGCCTTGACACAATAGTGCAGGTCTGGCAAGGCGAGTGAGAAGACAATAAGCGTCAAAATAACGGAACGAAATAACGGCGTAGGTCCCCGATTTATCGTGGGACCGCAGCGAAGAGTCGAGATGGGTAAAGCATACATTGAACTGCTCCGTAGTAAGGACCTGGTGCGTACTGACATGAGTATACAGGCGCAGATACATATGCTCCTGGCGCTTGGTATTGGCTTCCTGGTCGCTGAGCGCATCCAAAGGGAGGCTGAGCTATGACTACCCAGGAACCAGTCATCGTGATCGACAAACTGGAGAAATCATATAGCAAGGTACAGGCGGTACGCGGCATCTCCATGAGCGTAGAGCGGGGGGAAATTTTTGGTTTCCTGGGGCCAAATGGAGCGGGGAAGACGACGACGATACGCTGCATGTTAGATGTGATTCGCCCTACGGCAGGAACAATCCGTGTGCTGGGAATGGATGCGCAACGAGACACGTTGGCATTGCATCAACACATCGGGTACCTGCCGGGTGACGTACGCCTGCCAGGGCAAATGACAGGCAGGCAGGTCATCAACTACTTCTGGCGCTTGCAGGGACGCGAGCCGGTGCTGCTGGATGATCTGGTGACACGCTTTGACGTAGAGATCAAGCGGCCTTTGAAAGGATATTCCAAAGGAATGAGGCAGAAAATCGCTATCGTGCTGGCGTTCATGTGCGATCCCGAGGTGCTGATCCTGGACGAGCCAGCCTCTGGCCTGGATCCGCTTTTACAGAGGACATTTAACGAATTTCTGCTGGAAGAGCAGGCGCGGGGGAAGACGGTTTTCATGAGTTCGCATATCATGAGTGACGTTGAGAAGGTGTGCCAGCGTGTAGCAGTCATCCGCGGCGGCGAACTGGTCACGGTTGAAGAGGTAGAAAAACTGCGCGAGAAGGCGGGACAGCGGGTGACGGTCGAGTTTGGCGATGCAGTGACCGAGGAGGAACTGGCCGCTATTCCGGGTGTGAGCGGGGTAAGTAAAATCAATAGTTCCTACCATTTCCATATAGGCGGCAGCATGGACTCCCTTATCAAGGCGCTCGGTCATCACGAGGTGGTGCGCCTGCTTGCCGAGGAGGCGCCGCTTGAGGAAGTGTTCCTGAAGTTTTATGCAGAGCCGGACAAGAAAATCACTGTGACACAGTAAGCGGTGTTGCTACAAGAGAAGAGGGGGTCACGATGGCTACAACTCCGATAGCAAAGAGCCTCCCAGTGCCCAGGAAGCGCGCACACGGATTGACTGTGATGATGAGAGCAATCGTCAATGCGAGGACGCCGCTGGGTGCAGCCTGCTTCTATAGTATATTGGTCGTTTTACTTCTGGCTGCTCTTGCCCCGGCTATGTCCTCGGCCGGTTTTGTAGCGATCCTGTCCTCAAACTTTTTATCGAGCCTGCTAGGTGGACAGATCACCCACTTTTCCGGCTTTACAACCCTCCTTGCAGTTGAAGTCTACAGTTCCTTCTATGCGCTGCTGTTTGGTGGCTTCCTTGCCTGGATTGGTGGCGCGGCACTCCCCATTGCTATCGAGGATGGTACCCTCGACCTGGCACTGTCACGGCCTATCAGTCGCACGCGCTATTACCTGGAAAACTGGCTCGGCGTGGTGATCGGCGGTGCGATCATCGGCTTAGTGACGGTCCTTGCTGTCTGGGTCGATACATTAATCGTTGCCAATACCGATATCAACTGGCACTGGCTGTGGATTACGCAACTGGTGCAATGGGCCTTCCTCTTCTTTGCCGCTGGATTGGGCATGCTGTGTGGTTCATTTATCAATGCGAGTCGTACCGCAGGCGGCACTGCTGTGGGCATCATTGTGCTGGGATACCTGATCAACACATTCGGAGGGCTCTCTGACAAATTCTCCTGGTTACTCAAGTGGGGGCCATATTACTATGCGCCGGCTTTTGATCCGCTTGTCTTTCATCGGCTGACATGGTGGTACCCCTGGATGCTGGTCATTGCGGGCCTGGTGTGCGGCATCGCCGGGCTGGTTGTATTCAATAGGCGGGATTTGCCCCTGGTGTAAGATATTCCGGTACCTATGGGCCAGGCGTTAAGAAGGCTCAGAATATTTGAACTATGGACTTCCATCTGCCTGTTTGATTCTGGTTTTCTCGCCGCCAATGCGGTAGAATTAGAACACTATGCCATCGTCTCGCTTGAGAACCTGTTGCTCTTGAAAGTCCTGGCAATGCACATTCCAAAGTACGAGCAAGATGTGCGCTTGATCGTCAAGAAAATATTAGCTATCCAATATGGCAAGGAACGCTAGGGTTTGCCTCCCTGCTCCAAAATCGTCCATTGAAAGAAAGAACACTGCATGACCATCCTCATTCCCTGGACCGATGTTGTTGACACGGCTGTTGCCCATTTGAGTTCGATTGATCCCGTCATGGCTAGCGCCATCGCTCGCGTGGGGCCCTGTACCCTGGCTCCCAATCCCAATGTTTTCGAGACACTGGTTGACGCCATAATCTCGCAGCAAATCTCTGTCAAAGCTGCCGACGCCATCATGGCGCGCTTGCGCAGGGCTGTCCCTGGTGGGCTCATTACGCCCGAGGCGCTCGTACAGCTCGATGCCGATGCCCTGCGCGCGGCTGGCCTGTCGCCGCAGAAGACACGCTATATACTTGATCTGACCGGGCGCGTGGCCGGTGGGGAACTCGAACTTGAGCATTTGAGCGAACTCGATGATGAAGCGGTCATCAAAGAGTTGATCGCTGTGAAGGGCATTGGCCGCTGGACAGCGGAGATGATTCTCCTGTTCTCGCTGGGACGTCCTGATGTGCTGCCCGTCGATGACCTCGGCTTTCAGGAAGGCGTGCGCGAGGCGTACGGATTGGAATCCCGGCCAACGCGTAAGGAGCTGCTGGAGCGCGGCGAGGCCTGGCGCCCTTATCGCAGCATCGCAACGTGGTATATGTGGGGGATACGCCGCCTGTCACTGCGCATCGAGCGTGAGCGCACGCGCATAGTATCCCTGTAGAAGCTCTTTATCTCTGCTGGGGTTATTTTTTCAGGTTTCTTTTGTTTCTATTGCCGGTAAGTTTCATTCCTCTGTAAACACCATCGATGGGGAACTGGATACCAAGGCTCTCTAACTGTACTGTGCTTCCTGGGCCATATGTGTGTAGCTTCCAGCCGTCCTCTTCACGGTGATAGACTTCAATGCGTATGCTTTGAGAGTCGACGATCACATAGTCTTGTACTGTTGGGCATTCCTGATAGTAGAAAAATTTCTCGCCTCTAGCAGTGGCTTCAGTACTTGGAGAAAGGACTTCAATAACTATAGATGGATAATGTATCATGTCGTCTAACTCTTGATCGCGCTGGTCACAGCTTACTGTGACATCGGGATAGACATAACGCGACTCGGAGAGTTGTAGACGTATATCTGAGTTATATACCCAACATGGGCTGTTTTCTAACCATCGGTTAAGGATACCAGTCAGGCTTGCTATGATAGCTGAATGGTAGGTGCTTCCTCCTGCCAGCATTCTCAGTTCGCCGTCCAGGTACTCATAGCGCGCGTTTTTACTTTTCCGGTCAAGTGTCAGGTAGTCCTCCACATCCATGATCGGGTAATTAGGCAGCGCCATTATTTTTCTCCTCGATGGTGCCTATGCTAGTTTTGCTGTGAGTGATCCTATGTTAGAAAGTGTTGTCTTTTCCTGGTTCTGTCTATGGTAGATAATATCATATTTGAAGTCGTGTGCGTGCTATAATAAAGCATATGGATACGCCTGACTACTACGCCATTTTAGGCGTTCCCATCGATGCTGACAGCGAGACGCTCAAACGTGCTTATAGACAACTGGCGCGGCGCTACCACCCCGACCTGGCAGGACCGGAAGGCGCGCTGCACATGAAGCGCATCAATCGCGCCTACGCTGTGTTGAGTGATCCCCAAAAGCGCCTGCAATATGACACCATCATTGGTGGTGTCATCGATATACGCCGGGGTGGATTGACCCGACCTCGTTCCAGGCCATACCGCTTTGACGATGTGGATGATGAATTTTCCGGCCTCAGTATTTTTAGTACCAGGGGACCGTTCCACACCGGCCCGGTACTGCATACCACCCTCGGCGTCGTTTCCGCGCTGAGCAGCGTTCGCGCGAGCGGTGGACCCTGCATCGCCTGCGGTACACTGGATGGAACGGGTATGCTCTGGCGCCTGGGCGGTTCGGGTGAGCCAGTACACTTCGCCGCTGACCCGGCCTTTACCGTTGAGTCATTGCGAGAACTGCGCTTCTCCACAGGCGGCCGGTTGCTGGCAGGCTGGGGCAGGCTCGGATTCCACCTGTGGGACAGCGGTAACGGTGAGCTACTTTGGAGCTACTCCCTCCTACAACGCGCCGTCTCTGCCCACTACGCAATTGATGCTGTCCTGCAGGAAACTGGCGCAGGGGAAGTCAAGCTGGCGCTGCCAATGTTCCCGGAAAACCCTCTTGCTCCACGTGCACAGGGTGTTCGCGCAACTGATATCGCGAGCCATACATTAGGAGCGCCGGTCGACGACCTGAGTCCTCCCCTTATCTGCGCGGAAACCGAAGTCAAAAAGCGCGAATTCTGGGCTATACGTTTGCGCGCACTCGCCAGGAATGGGCGCACATTGCTCACGCTTTCCTGCGCCCGTACGCCCGGCGAAGAACACGAGATGATCATCATACGCCGCTGGGATTTGAGTTCACAAACACGCTTCGGGAAAAAACCACGCCCACATATCGTGACCTCCGTACTGGCAGGATACTGTAACGACTGCGCTCCACCTTATGCCATTACCCCTGAAGTCGATAGCGCAGCCTTTGTCTATGCAGGCAGCAAGGTGCGGCTCTATGATACCGCGGCCGGAACGTATAGCGAATTGCCCAGTGGAACAATGGGTGCAAGTTCGAAGCTGGCTATCTCACCTGATGCTCGACTTGTGGCTGTGGCCCGCGAAGACAGCGAAGTCAACGAGGGGGTCATTGATCTCTGGGCGGCAGACCAGGGCCAGCTTGTGCAGAAATTGTATCATCCCTGGCAGATCAGCGCCCTCCATTTTGCAGAAAGACAGCTCATCGTGGCGCTTACAGATGGCACTATTCAGGTGTGGGAAGAATCCGCACCTTGATATTTTCTTCCCCGCTCATTCGTCTGTAGACATTGTGCGGAAAATCGCTATACTTAATTTAAAGGAAAGCCCACCCTTCGTGAGCGGTGTTTCTGGGAATAATTTATAGTATCGGGCTCCTGGAGAAGCGAGGTAAACCCTCTATGCGTATTTCGGTAGTTGTCCCTGTCTATAATGAAGAAGAAACAGTTGCTCAAGTACTCGAGTCGCTTTCACGTGTACCGCTCAATCTCGAGGTCGTTGTCGTAGATGATGCATCCACAGATCGCACCTGGGATATTTTGCAAGAACTGCGGCAAAGAAAACCATTCAATGCCTATCGTTATGTCCGTCATACCCGCAACTGTGGGAAAGGCGCGGGCCTACGGACGGGTTTTGGCCTGGTGAGTGGAGACCTGGTCACTATTCAAGATGCCGACATGGAGTATAATCCGCAGGACCTGCCGGCACTGGTCTGCCGGTGGCAGGATGCAGGAGACACCAGGTTTGTCGTGTATGGAGTCCGCGACCTCACCCCGCAAAAATTTACCACGCGCTGGGGCAATCGCTTCTTAACAATGGTTACCAATATCTTGTACGGCTGTCGCATCCATGATATGGAGACGTGCTACAAGTTGATACCAGGTGTCCTGGCCCACGCGCTCCCCATGGAAGGTCGCCGTTTCGAGATCGAGCCGGAGATCACTGCCTGCATCGTCCAGGCAGGCTACACAATTCTCGAAGTTCCTATTAGCTACACACCGCGCAAAGCCAAAAAGCTTTCACCCTGGCGCGATGGCTGGCCAGCACTTGCCATACTCCTGCGCCGCCGTTTCGGCAAACCATTTCAATTCGTAGCACCTACCACGGAGAGCGCACCGGAAAAACAAACCATCCCATAGGGCGCGATTATGCGGCTTAGGCAAGGTTCAAATGAACGTGACCGTTCCTCATCAACAGAAAGGTCCAGCCCTGTCATGCTGAGCGCATGAGCCGAAGCCCTGAGCCCTTCGCTTCGCTCAAGGGTAAACTCCGCGAAGGGGAAGCATCTCGCTGCCGATCGCGACAGATCCTTCGCTTCGCGGAGGCGTGACATGGTGTGACTGTACAAACTATCAAGGACTAGTCTTCACCATTGAACCTTGCCTTAACAAAATAATGCGGGCCTCTGTAGGGGCCGATTTATCGTGCCCATCGCCGATTTATCGGCCTCGATGGCTGTTCCGAAATCCAGTTTAAAAAGCTAAAGTCCATCATTGCGCCCCTATCTCAACACCTCGGGGTTTACAATATTGGGTGGACGTTGCCCGTGGTAATGAGCAACGATATTATCGCTCGCCATGGTTGCCATCAGCGTGCGTGTCTTGAGTGATGCGCTTGCGATATGCGGCAAAAGGACAACATTTTCCATCGCCAGCAGGTCTGGCTCAACCGCGGGCTCATTCTCGAACACATCCACCCCTGCTGCCGCAATAGTTTTATCCTGCAAGGCCCGCGCAAGGGCATTCTCGTCTACTATCGGGCCGCGTGCTGTGTTGATGAGAATGCCGCTGGGTTTCATGGTATGGAACTCACGTTCGCCAATCAAGTGATGTGTAGAGGGCATGTAGGGAGTGTGAACACTCACAAAATCGGCTTGCCGGAGCACGTCGTCCATCGGCATATATGTCAGTTGATAGGTGGTTTCCTCTTCAGGTGACAAGCGGTAGACATCGTAATAGATCACCTTCATATCGAACCCACTGGCGCGCTTTGCCATAATCTTGCCGATGCGGCCGGCGCCAATCAGTCCGAGCGTAGAGCCATGGACCTCCGCGCCGCAAAAGAGCAGCGGTCCCCATCCTTTGTACTTGCCTGCCCGCACATATCTTTCTGCCTCGGGGATGCGGCGGGCCGTCGCCATTAATAGAGCGAACGCAAGATCTGCCGTCGTGTCTGAGAGGACACCAGGCGTGTTGCTGACCGCTATTCCCAGGCGTGTAGCCGCGTCGACATCGATATTGTTGAAGCCGACGGCCATGTTCGCAACCATTTTCAGGCGCGGTGTGCCAACTACACATGCCTCCAGGAAACGCGCGTCAATATTGTCTGTAAGCAAACAATAAATATACTCGTGACCAGCGCCATGACGCAGGAGTTCCTCGTAGGACCAGATAATACCTTCTTCCATGTTGGCTTCAACGTCACCAATAGCTTCAAGCAATGGATACGCGGGGTCAGGTACCTTTTGTGTAACAAGAATCTTCACGCGTTCTGCCATAGTAGCCTCCAACAGAATAGAGTGCAGGGCATATTCCCGTGGGGATACTCGAAAAGAAATGCCCTAAAGTTAGCTACGTAAATTATACATCATTGGTTCTGAGTATATCCTCTATTCCTATCCTGAGCTTCTTGCTACAAGATCCTGGTATATTTGCTCTGTGCAGAGGTTGACATTTCCCCTTCCCTTCTCTAAAATTTCATCATATAATTCAGTAAATATGGAGAAGAGTATAAAGTCATGATTCGTGCTGGAACCATGTTAGAGAAAGAACCCGGACTGAGGACGATCTTTCAAGGAGCTGAGCATAGTTATGTGCGCTGTGTAATTGCTGATTTAGATGATCCTGAACGCCATTTTGAGTGCCGTGTGTTAGATGAAGACGATATACCTATCTCTGTTGGAGGACCAATTAGACTCGAAGTAATTAAAGTTGTAACTGAACGACGTAGTGGAGTCGTGAGATTTGATTGTCGTCTGATTAAGACGGAAAAATAAGAAGGTGTAATCATGAACTGTCCTCAATGCGGTGCTGAACTATCGAACTCAGCCACATTCTGTCCCCGGTGCAGAACGTCACTCCGTCCTGCGTCGTTCTCCTACCTACCGGCAGGCACGCCTTCCTGGCCCAGTGCCGCGCCGCAGGGCTATTCATATGTGCCAACGGCTGCAATCGAGACTTCCCAAAAGACGGCGGCTCCTGCTGTTACCAGCGTCCCCGCCTCTAAACCACGACGATCGGCTGGAAGCGTACTCTCAATCATTGGATTGCTGGCCCTGAGTGTAGTGCTAGGAGCTGGCGGAACCTTTGGTTTACTTGCGCTCAATGGACATTTTGCTCCGGCGCCCAAAGTAACGGCCGCGTCAATACCGACGCCAGCGCCAACGCCTGGCCCCGGAACGCCAGCGCCAACGCCTAGTACTACCACGCAAGGCAACCTGTTACCTGCCCCTGGCCCCTTTATAACCATAAATAGCCAGGCGGTCGGCATCTCGCTCAAATACCCGGGCAATTGGGTAGCAGACCCCCCGCAATCAAATAGCAACAGCACAACTATTAACCTGCATCCACAGCAGCAAATCTTTATTGATTTCGCTGTCGGGCGCCTCTCAAGCAGCGCTACAACTCAGGTCGGGAGCGCAGACACCTTCAATCAGGAAAATCTGCAATCGCTCAAAACCGATACGAACCTCCACAACTATAGTGAAATCCAACCAGCGAATGCAACCCCCACCATTGGTGGAGTGCAATGGGTCGAGCGCGATGCGAGATTTGCTAACAACGCTAACATCGTTTTTCACGTCGTTAGCGTTTCAGTGAAGCATAATAATCTCCTCTACAACATCTTCTACTTTGCTCCCGATGTTGCTTATGGCGAGGCCATGCAGAAGTACTACTCTCAAATGCTCACCTCGTTCCAGTTCACGTCGTAGCCACGGAGGGAGAGCGCAACATACAAGGAGGCTTCGAGACTCGCTTAATTGAGCCTCGAAGCCTCCTTGTATACTGACTGCTTCAGCTTAATTCGATCCTACTGATACTCCCCATAAATGGCTGGGGGTTCTGGCTTTGCTTGTACTCTCACCATCCTGCGATGGAGCCTCGTGCAAGGTCTCCCAGACTGACGAGTCGACGGACTCTGGCCCTCATACAAATCTGGGCTTCGGAGGCAGATGCCTCTTCTTTCGTCCGTTCAAAGGTCTCTCTCTCACGGCTCACGCCCGCATCCAGACGTTGTCGGGTTTGCACCCAACTGAGAGAGCGTCGTGGCATCTACCAAGTTGGGACAACTAGAGCACACGCGTTCTCAGGCGGCAACTAGCCAAATGGCCAGGTAGAGAGGATGCTTCCCTAGTCTTTTGGCTAGGTAGTATTCCACCTGTGGGTGGCGGGCTTGAAAGCCCCCGTATGAATAACGGGGGCTTTCAAGCCCGATCCTAGTAATCTGGCATGGCCGGAGCAGCTTGCCTCTCCTTCTCTGGCAGGTCTGTGATCAGAGCTTCGGTCGTCAGGATCATCGCAGCAATGCTGGTAGCATTCTGCAAAGCGGAGCGCGTTACCTTTGCAGGATCGATGATACCGCTCTCGACCATATCCTCGTACTTGTCGGTGAGCACGTTGTATCCGTAGTTCTTGTTCTTGTGCTCTTTCTGAGCGCGGCGCACACCTTCGGCGATCACCGAGCCGTCGCGTCCGCCGTTGATTGCAAGCTGGCGCAGTGGCTCTTCCAGGGCGCGGCGCAGGATAGTCACACCCGTCGCGGCGTCTCCTTCGAGATGCAAGCTATCCAGGGATTCGATAGCATTCAGCAGGGCTACGCCACCTCCAGGCACCATACCCTCTTCGACGCCTGCGCGAGTAGCGGAAAGCGCATCTTCAACACGCGTCTTGCGGTATTTCAGTTCAACCTCGGTGCCAGCGCCAACCTTGATCAGCGCTACGCCGCCGGACAGCTTCGCCAGGCGCTCCTGGAGCTTCTCGCGATCATAATCGCTGGTCGTCTCTTCGATCTGCGCCTTGATCTGGCGGATGCGAGCCTGGATTTCTGCTGCCTGACCCTTGCCCTCGACAATGGTCGTATCATCCTTGTGGGAGATGACGAGGCGGGCAGAACCAAGGTCGGCAAGCGTTGCATTGTCAAGACGGCGGCCCATCTCTTCGCTGATCACCTGTCCACCGCTCAGGGCAGCTATGTCGCGCAGCATCTCTTTGCGGCGGTCGCCGAAGCCAGGAGCCTTGACAGCCAGCACATTGAGGATACCGCGCAGCTTGTTGACAACCAGGGTAGCCAGCGCCTCACCATCGACATCCTCGGCAATGATGACGATCTCACGGCGACCTTGCTGCGTCATCTTCTCCAGGATAGGCAGGATATCCTGCACGGCGCTGATCTTCTTGTCGGTAATGAGAATGTAGGGGTTTTCGATGGAGGCTTCCATCTTCTCCGCGTTGGTCACGAAGTAGGCGGAGGTGTAGCCCTTGTCGATCTGCATACCTTCGACATATTCGGTCTCAAAATTGATGCCCCTGGACTCCTCAACGGTGATGACGCCATCTTTCCCGACCTTGTCCATCACTTCGGCGATGAGGTCCCCAATAGTGTCGTCAGCGGCAGAGATAGAAGCGATCTGCGCGATCTCCTTCTTGCTCTCTACCGGGGTCGCCATATTGCGGATATATTCCACGACAGCCTCGGCACCCTTGTCGAGGCCATGCTTGAGTTGCATAGGATTGGCGCCGGCGGCCAGGTTCTTCAAACCTTCGTTTACGATAGCCTGTGCCAGTACTGTAGCAGTGGTGGTACCGTCGCCCGCGACATCGTTCGTCTTCGTGGCGGCTTCTTTTAGCAGTTGAGCGCCCATATTCTCGAACGGGTCTTCCAGCGAAATCTCCTTTGCTACGGTCACGCCATCATGGGTCACGCTGGGTGCGCCGAATTTCTTGTCGAGCGCAACGTTGCGTCCCTTGGGCCCAAGCGTGGTCTTAACGGCCACGGCCAAAATATCGATGCCCTTCTTCAGGGAACGACGGGCTTCCTCGTCGAATATGATCTGTTTTGCCATAATTCTATCTCACCTCTTTAGCCAATAATGGCAAGAATGTCGTTCTCTTTCAGAACGAGGTACTCTTCGCCATCCAATTTGAACTCTGTTCCACCGTACTTGGCGAACAGGACACGATCACCTTCACGCACATCCATTGCTGCGCGGTCGCCGTTATCCAGTAGACGGCCACTTCCGACAGCAATCACGGTTCCTTCCTGGGGCTTCTCTTTAGCGGTATCTGGGATAACGATACCGCTTTTGGTAACCTCTTCTTTAGCCGCAGGCTTCACGACCACACGGTCGCCAACAGGACGAATCTTTGCCACGACATGTACTCCCTTTCACAAATTTGGTAGTTACTCTCGCCCGGCTCTCCGTTCCAGCGCCATGATAGATGCTACGTCCATCATTCAGCATGAGGCCTCTCCACCCTTCCGGGGGAAATCCGGTTCCCGTAGGGGCTCGGTTCCCGCTCGTCCCCCCCCGTTCCCGTAGGGGCGAGGGTGGCGAGGAGTGGCGGGGTGGGCCTTTATGGTCGCCCGCTCGTTTCCCCTAATGGAGGTAGACCCACATGAGGGCCATAATGAATGACGCCCGAAATAGTCACCGAACGGTACTGTGAGTAGTCACAGTTACATGGGCCACCTGCTGCACACCCGGTGCAACAATATGTTTTACCCTGAACTACTGTTGGAGGCCAGAGGATGTCGATATCGCAGTTCGCGCAGCGCACGGCCTGTGCCTGTGGGCGATCAAACGATGTGTGTTGTGATTGGCTATTCTCCATGTATATACGCTCTGACCTTCAAATGTAGTAGTTCCCTATCTGACTTCCTTCATCTATTGTGCCACAGGTTATGTTAGAATCACGTAGGAGAAGTGTTAGAGAAGTGTTAGATTTCTCTGATCACAGCATTGTGCTACAATTTTAGGAGGAACTTGAAGACGGGTACCGGAGAAAAACAGTCAAGAGGTGCAACCATATGCCCTACATCTCCACCATCGACGACAGGTCATATCGTATTGACACTGGTGAAAACAGTTCCCAGCGCACGATTATCGTTGAGGGAACTCCCCATACCATCGATTGGCGCCAGGTCGCGTCCCTGGCCGCTGACCCGAAAGGGCAGGTGGGCATAGGGGGCCGTTATAGCCTCATCATCGAAGGCAGGTCATATGAAGTTTTCGCCCGGCGCGTCAACACGCCCAATGAAGGCGATGGTCACACGTACGAGGTACAAATTGCGGGACAGCGCTTCGAAGTCTACGTTGAAGACGAGCGCGAAAAGACACTGGCCGGAGCAGCAAAATCACCCCACACGGCCGGAGAGGCGATGGTACGTGCCCCCATGCCTGGCCTGGTACTCGGTATACCATTGGAGGTGGGAGCCGCCGTCGCGCGGGGTCAGGCCGTCGTCGTGCTTGAAGCCATGAAAATGGAGAACGATCTCCCCTCTCCCATCGCAGGGACCATCAAAGAAGTGCGCGCCAGCAAAGGTCAGACGGTCAACCAGGGTGATGTCCTGGTCGTTATCCATGCAGAGTGAGCCTCGCGAAGGCATATCATGGTAGTAGGTCCCCGATTTATCGAGGGATCGGCCTTTGCGGCCGCCCTGTAAGCTTATCATGACATCTATACCCTATCACCTGGGTTCCCACACTTGTACTGTGTGATCTATCCCTCCCGAGGCAATACGCTTGCCATCAGGGGACCATGCCAGTGACTCTACACCCATTTTATGCCCGCTATAGGTGTAGACATACCCTCCATCCATAGCGTCCCACACCTGCACCGTCGGGTCAA
>WNFA01003239.1_pt1 | contig 13532 bp, 10 predicted proteins | sample 5400481 | NCBI WGS metagenome assembly WNFA01 (sample SAMN13153340, study PRJNA577476) | soil metagenome | isolation source: 120 cm saprolite under Douglas fir tree site 2 hole 1 replicate 2 | place: USA:California | collected 2015-04-18 | reverse complement strand
GGTGAATATGCCGTCTCCGTGGAATTCGCCGGATTCCGGAAACAGAGCAAGAATGTGGTTTTGCAAGTGGGACAGTCCGCCGAATTGGACTTCACATTGACGCCGGGCGGAGTGGAAGAAAAAGTCGAGGTTGCGGCGGCTTCTGAGCTGGTGGAACCTACGCGTACGGAAGTGAGCACAGTGATCACTGAGCGCCAGATCGTGAACCTGCCCGTGAATGGCCGCGAGTTCATCAATTTTGCGTTGCTCTCGCCGGCGGTAACCATCGGCGACACGACTGCCGGCAATACGGATGTGATCGTGGAACCGGTGACCAAGCTTTCCTTCGCCGGCCAAAATATTCACTACAACTTTATTGCCGTCGACGGCGCCGACGACATCTCCACCGCGTCCGGCATTCAGCGCGGCACACCGCCGCAGGAATCTGTACAGGAGTTTCGCGTCATCAACTCCGATTATTCCGCGGAATTCGGGCGCGCCACCGCCGGAATTGTGAACATCATCACGCGCAGCGGCACCAATAACTGGCACGGCACACTGTACGAATACTTCCGCAACGATAAGATGGATGCCGTCAATCTCTTGCAGGCAACCGGAGCCCATGTCCTGCGCCAGAATCAATTTGGCGCCGCGATTGGCGGCCCGCTGCAGAAAGACAAAACGTTTATCTATGGAAATTACGAAGTGCAGCGGCGCGGCGAGTCTCCCTTTTACAACTCGGCGGTGCTCGCGAACATTAAGGCCATCAATGAAGTGAAAGCGATTTACGGCCTGGCGCGGGAACCGAATCTCGGCAGCGTCCTGCGCACCAACGATACGGACAACGGATTTGCGCGCATCGACCATCGCTTTAGCGACAGCGAGAATCTCTTCGTCCGCTATTTTGTCAATGACGGCCGTCTGCTGAACCAATCCCCGCTGAACGATGGCTTCGACCTGCCGTCCGCGTTCAAGGACAATTTTTACCGCGACCAGTCCCTTGCGGGCACGGTCGCGTCGGTGATCAATCCGAAACTGGTGAACGAGCTGCGTATGCAGTATGCGCGCCGCTCGTTCGATTTCCCGACGGTTTCCACGCAGCCGCACCTGGAACTGTCGAACACATTCACAACCGGGGTCAATCGCGGAAATCCCGACTTTTATCGCGAGTCGCGATTTGAAATCGTGGACAACGTAACACGAAGCTTCAACCGCCATACCGTCAGCTTTGGCGGAGATTTCAATTTTGTGGACACTACGGAGTCCTTTCCGCTGTTTTACCCGTTTGAGGCGGATTTCCCGAATCTGGGCGCGTTCTTGGGAAATGACGGAGGGCCGCCGTTCGGCGTAGGCTCGCAGTGCGTCTCGGCACCCGGCGATCCAGGAGGCCCTGGTCCAGCCGGTTGCCAGCATCCCAACGTGATTTTCTTTGAGAGGTTCCAGGCTCCGAATTTCAATGAGCCGAGCCTGAACACATCGGTGTACACGGGGACGCGCTTTTCCTCCGCCATCCGCAATACCGCGGAAGGCCAACTGAACCACAAGTACAGCGGCCTGTACATTCAGGATAAATGGCGCGCCACCAGCAGGCTCACGCTGAATGCAGGTGTTCGTTGGGAATGGGAGACGTGGCCCTCGAACGTGCTGAACACGCAATGGAAGAACGTCGATCCGAGGGTGGGCGTCGCCTACAATATCGGAACGAAGCGCAACGTAGTCGTCCGTGCCGGGTTTGGGCTGTTCCACGGCATCATCCCGGCGCCCTTGCTCGCTTGCCAGGAGCCGTCTTGCGGTGGAACTATTGGCACGTATCCCGGCCGGCCGTTTGAAAATGGACTGAACGCCAAGACGGAGTTGTTTGCCTTTGCCAGCAATCCGGGGATCACTGCCACAGGCTTGCATCAACTTCTTACCACCGGAACCTATCCGGATGCGGTGCCCTTCCCCAACGTTTGCTTCCCGGGAGAAACCACGTTGGCGCAGTGCGGATTCTTTGGGCCTTCCGTGGTTGTGCGCTTCGACCAGAACCACAAGAATTCCTATGGCATACAGGCCAGCCTGGCGGTGGAATTCAATCCACTGCCGGATACCACAGTCAGCATCAGCGGCTTGCACATTCGCGGCGTGCACCTGGGCAGCTTCTTCAACGTGAACCAGCCGAATCCCACCCAGGTTGTAACCCTGCACGATTCGCGAGGGCGTACCGGTCCGAAGAATGAATATTGCGGACTTGGACCTACACCGTGCCCGTTCAACCCCGGGGTGCGCACTTTCCCGATCGCCATCTATTTTGAAGCGACCTCGCGGTGGGACTCGCAGTTTGACGGCTTGCTCATCAATATAAACAAACGGCTATCGCACAATTTTTCCTACGGCATCAGCTATACCTGGGCCAAGTCCATCGACGATGGACCGAATCCCAGCTTTGTGCTGATTCCGCAGGACAGTCAGAATTTCCGCGCCGAGCGCGCCCTTTCCTCCGACGACGTGCGCAATCGCGTAGTCGTGAACGGGACGGTCACGACTCCGAAGACCTGGAATCCGTTTGCGCGCGACTTCCTCTTCAGCTTAATCGCCACGATCCAGTCGCCGATGCGCTTCACCAAATTCGCCGGGTTCGACGCGAATGGAGACATCTTCGGCAACAATGACCGCGTGGGCATCGAGCCGCGCAACACATTTGTCGGCGACAATTTTCGTTCCGTCGATTTCCGCATCGCGCGCACCATTCCCTTCCGCGAAACGAAAAACCTGGAGGTGATCGCGGAGGCGTTCAACCTCTTCAACACCACGAATATTCGGTTCTTCAACACCGTATATGGTGCGTCGGATTTCTGTCCCGTGAATCCGACCGCTTTATTTTGCAACGGCACCAACAGCGGCAGTCGGGAAGGCTCGCCGAACCCGCTGTATGGGACACCGCGTGCGGTGTTCAACCCGCGGCAGATCCAGTTGGCGCTGAAGTTTACCTTCTAGGATAAATTGCGCCTTGGGCACTTATGGCCCGGTGTTCTTGCAAGTGTTGCAAGGAAAGGGGTTACGGTCCGACGACCTCGGCTAAAAGCCGGCAAAACGCGGTACTTGCTCGGAAGTGCGGATTCTAAAGGAGTTAGGGGTCGCCGCCTGCAAGTGCATACAAATCAAAGGGATATGTCGGCGGACTTTATCTAGATGTGAACACCCGAAAGCAGTATCGCAGATGGTAATCAGATGTCAAGGAAAAAAGTGGCTGACGAAGGGCCATTCCTGTGTCCGGATCCCAAGTATTGACAAGCGTCTCTTCGAGTAAGGAACGCGAACTTGCCGGGTTTGCAGCCTTGGGTGCGCGGCGCCTTCTTCTCCTCGGTGGCCTTGCGCTGATACTCACCGGCATGTTTTTCGGTGACATCTTCGCAGTATTCACACTGCACCAAAATGCCGCGCAGGTAGGGGCGAATCTAGCGGCGGCGGCGCATGCGGCTCTCGCGGGCAATCGCCAGGCGGCACTGGCTAATTTTCAAAATGTCGGTGCTTTCCTGGAGAATCGCGGGACCAAGGTCGACACCCATGTGCATATGATCGACTTTGGTTATCTGGCGCTGCTGTTGGCGATTCTCCAGCCGTGGGTGGCGTTCACGGAAAGCGTAAAGAAGAAACTGGCTTGGGTCTTTCTCACGGGTGCATGGTTGCTGCCCGTCGGCGTCTATCTCATCCATTATGTGGGGCTGGCGCATAGCCCGATGAAAACGATTGGCTGGGCGAGCATCGCCGCGGACTTTGGCGGTCTGCTCGTTCTTATCGCCACGTTTGTCTGCCTACTTGGCATGTGGAAGCATTTTCGCCGGAAGCTCGACGGCCCGCCAGATAAGCTGCTAGCCGACCGCAGCACGGAAGGGCGAATGCTACTCGCGGGAGGGATTGCTCTGGTCCTTCTCGGTTTTTTTCATGGCGCCTACTATGCCGCGACGGACCTCTACAGGCATGAGGCGCAGGACTACTCCCTTTTGGCGGCGATGAGCGCGGGCGCTGCGGCACTCGCTCCGCTCGTCGTCGATGCTGCACTCACCGGCTATGGCCAACTGCAAGGCGCCAAGGCCGTGAATATCGCCGCGCATGCGCACAGTATTGAATTCGGGTTACTGGCCGTCATGATGGCCTTTTTTCAACCATATGTGAGATTGCGCGCAAGCTGGAAGCGGTTCTGGGCTGGAGCGCTGCTGGTTGGTTCGCTATTGCTTCCCGTATGTGTACTGCTGGAGATGAAGTTTGGTTTGGTCGCGGGCGGTTTGGCGGACGCCGCCGGCCTGCTGATTATTTTCGCGTTGCTCGCGATGTGGATTGGCATGTTGCGGTACACGGGCGAGTTGGACGCGGCGGCAAAGGCCACATCAGGGACGCGTGTGTCGCAATGAGCGGCTCTCGGCGTCTTCTAATTATCGGAGGCATCGCCCTTGCGGTTTGGGGCATGAGCTACGGATTGTGGTACGCGGTCTTCGCCGAGCACCAGGCTCTTGACAACATCGGAGTGTCTCTGGCGGGAGGTTTTGCGGCCGCAGCAGAGCGAAATCCCGCAAGCATGGAGACTTCCCTCGAGCAATACAGGGAAGCGAAATATATCTACGATCGCCAGGTCGATGTGCATGGGCATTGGATTGGATTGGCGATGTTGCTCATCGTTCTTGGTATCGGCTTCGATCGCGTGAACTTCTCCGAACGTCTTAAGCTGTTGCTCGCGCTGGGGCTTCTCCTGGGGGCTGTGATTTTTCCGCTGGGTGTACTCCTGCAGACGATGAGTCACGGCCCGCTGCCGCGAGCCATCGCCATCGCCGGATCAGCGTTTGTGATCGCTGCCCTCTTAGGCACTGCCGCTGGCGTTGCGGCCCGCGATTCCTCGCTTGGCGGCGGCTAAGTCTGTCATCATTTTCGCGTCCTGAACTTGCGCAGGCATTCCTGGTAAGACTCCGGCGTATGGAAGTCCTCGAGAATTGAGTTGGTCCGCACGTTCAACACGCGGATGCGTTCCGGCGCTCGATAAATCACCTCGCGCCCAGTTCGAGCCGTGAAAAACTCTGGGCGCACAGCTGCCGAGACGATCACCGGGTGTCCGTAAGCTGCTTTATGCCGCGGCATCACAATCTCCTGCGACGCTGAGCGAGAACGGAACGCGCGCACCAACTGCTCAACTGTTCTTCGTCTTATCAAAGCGTGGTCCACTGGATAAATCAGAAATGCCGCGGCACCGCTGATCTTCCTCAGAGCCGCCTGAAGCGAGCTGAGCTGGCCCCCGCGCCATCTTCGATTAAGGACGACTTGCGCCGATTTGGGCACTCCGGGCAAGATGCGCTCCGCGTCCGAGCCCAAGACCACCAAACTTCGGCCCAAGAGAGAGCAATTCTCAACCGCAATCTCCAGCGCGGTTTGCTGCCCAAAGGGAGCCAGCGCTTTGGGAAACGGCAGCGCCTGCGAGCTTCCGGCGGCCAGAATAATGGGGATGATTTTTTCGGGTTTGCGCATCCAAGGGGCTGCGGCAGGATAAACGAACGCAACGGCAAACTCCAGCAGCCTTGCGTGACGCTCTGTGCCCATTTCAGCTTCAGCGCGACGTGCGTTTCGCCTTGCTACCCCGCGGCAATCGCAATAAAATGCGCGCGACGATCAACATCTTCGTTTGCACCGCGGACCAGCCGCTCTAAAGAGGCGAGCCGACCAACTGTGTACGCATATCCGTTCTCGTACCATCGCGCGAAATCGCTTGCGGAGGCTTCCAAGCTGCTGCAGCAATTGGGCGAGGAGTCTCGCGTGCTGGCCGGGGGGCAAAGCCTGATCCCGTTGATGAAAATGCGTTTGGCGCGGCCCACCGCGCTCGTCGACATCAATCACGTTCCAGGGCTTAACGACATTCAGAGCCACAATGGGGAGCTGCGCTTCGGAGCTCTGGCTCGTCACACCGACATAGAAATGTCTGATGCAGCCGCTGCGATCCCGATTCTGCACGATTGCGCCGCGGGCATTGCGGATGTGCAAGTGCGCAATCAGGGCACGATCGGCGGCTCGCTGGCGGAAGCTGATCCCAGCGGGGACTGGGGTGCGACTCTCCTCACGCTCGAGACTTCTCTCCAGTGCACCGGTCTGCAAGGCGAGCGGTCCATCAAGCTGGAAGAGTTCATTAAGGATGCCTATACAACCATTCTCGCCCACGACGAGTTGGTGCACGAAATCATCGTGAAGAAGCCGCCGAGGAACACTGGCGGAGCGTACCTGGCGTTCAAGCGAAGCGCGCCGGTCTATGCTACCGCAAGCGCGGCGGTGCAGCTCACACTGGATGGCAAAGACATTTGCAAAGAGATTCGTGTTGTATTGGGCTGCGTCGGATTGACGGCGATTCGAGCAAAGAGCACGGAAGGGGAGTTGCGTGGCAAGAAAGTCGACGGGAAGACGATTCAGCGCGCGGCTGAAGCGGCGCGGGAAGCGGCCGAACCGCAGAGCGACATGCGCGGTTCCGCGGACTATAAGCGCACACTGGTGATGGCGCTGGTGAAGCGCGCGATCGCCATTGCGGTGCGCCGCGCCCGAGGTGAACGCGTGGAGGCGGGACACGAATATGTCGGGCGTTGAAAAAGTTCCCGTGCGCATTCGCGTAAATGGTGAGGCGCGAGAGGCGTTGGTCGAACCGCGAACGCTGCTCGTGGAATTTTTGCGAGAAAACCTCAACCTGACGGGCACGCACATCGGTTGCGATACCACGTATTGCGGGGCCTGCACGGTGCTTTTGAACGGCCGGACGGTCAAGTCGTGCACGCTGTTCGCGCCCGTGGCTGACGGCGGCGAAATCACCACGGTGGAGGGTCTTTCCACCGACGGCGCGCTGCATCCCGTGCAACACGCGTTTGCGGAATGCCATGGGCTGCAGTGCGGGTTCTGCACGCCGGGGCTTCTTCTCTCTACCGTTCATCTGCTGAACAAGAACGCAAAGCCGACGGACAAGCAGATCCGCAAGGCCATCGCGGGGAACACTTGCCGTTGCACCGGCTACCAAAACATTTTGAAAGCCATACGCATGGCTGCCGACGAGATGGAGAAGCGCTAGTCGATGGAGATTAAATTCAACGGCGACTTCACGGTCAAGAAAACGCCGCAAGAGGTTTACGATTTTCTCGTGGACCCCAACCGGTTTTGCCCGTTGCTGCCGGATTATCAGAGCATGGAAATTCTGGACGCCAAGAATTTTCTGGTGAAGCTCAGCGTGGGGATTTCGCACATTCGCGGAACGGCGGCGGTAAAGATGTCGCTGGTGGAGACGCAAAGCCCCAGTCGCGCCGTTTATGAAGGCCGAGGAGAAGTGCCGGGCGGCTCGGCGAGCTTGCGCGCGGGATTTGACCTGCAACCCTCGCCGGGCGGAGAGACCAAGGTCATTTGGCTCGGACAATCGAATGTAGTTGGCCGAATTGCTTCGCTGGCCGGCGGGATGCTCGAGCCGCTGGCCAAGAAGAACGTGCAGAAATTGATTGATGGCTTGCAGAAAGCTTTGGGGTAGTGCTACCGATCATGGCCACGACGCTGCGCACGAAAACGAAAAAAGCGAAGGCTGTGGCCGCTAGCGGTCCGGTCAAATGGGTCGGCCAGCCCATTCGCCGCAAGGAAGAAGACCGCCTGGTGCGCGGCAAAGGAATTTTTGTCGACGACCAGAAATTGACGGGCATGCTGCATATCCGCTTCGTGCGATCGTCTTACGGTCACGCAAAACTTGTGAAGGTTGACGTTTCCAAGGCCGCGGCATTGGCGGGCGTGGTGTGCACGCTTACAGGCGCCGAGGTGAAGCGGATGGTGAAGCCATTCATCGAAATCGGCCCCGATGTGGGACAGAAGATTGCCGACTATCCGATGGCGGTCGACAAAGTAACCTTTCAGGGCGAGCCGGTTGCGGCTGTCGTTGCCGAGACGCGCATGATTGCGGAAGACGCGTCGGAATTGGTTGAGGTCGAGTACGAGCCGCTGCCGCCGATTCTTTCCGCTGAAGAAGCGTTAAAGGATGAGACCCTGGTGCATCCGCAGATGGGCACGAACCGCAACTGGCATGGCGTGTTCCAGTACGGCAACGTCGAAAAGGCGTTTAAGCAGGCCGCTCACGTCGTAAACATCGGCAGGCTGCACTTTCATCGCTTCTCCAGCACGCCGCTGGAAAACAACGCGATGATTGCGGTGTGGGATTCGCGGTCGGAGCGCATCGAATACTGGTCCAATAATTCGTTTCCATCGTTCGCGGCACAGTTTCTCTCGCCTGCGCTTGGTGTTGGCATCGATCAAATCCTGATGAAGAGTTTTGACATCGGCGGCGGCTTCGGGATCAAGATCACCAACTATCCGTATATGGCCGTCTGTGCTTTGGCTTCGCGCAAGACCGGCGGCCGCCCGGTGAAGTGGGCGGAGACGCGCACCGAGCACATGCAAGCGAGCGCGCACGGCAACGAGCGGACTTTTTTTGACACCCGCGTGGCGCTCGACAAGAACGGAGTGATCACGGCCATTGATTCGCGCCACGTCGATGATTGCGGCGCGTATCCCCGCTACGAGCCGCTGGGCTGCGTGATCTGGGCGCAGGTACTGCCTGGGGCGTATCGCGTCAAACACGTTCGCATCGACATGAATCAGGTGGTGACCAACAAATGTCCGGTGGGTCCGAATCGGGGCTACTCGCGCATGCAGCAGCTCTGGTTCATGGAGCGCGTGCTGGATATCTGCGGCCACACGCTGGGCATTTCCACGGACGAAATGCGCGTGCGCAATTACATCCGCAAAGACGAAATGCCGTACACCACGCCGAATGGCTGCGTGTACGATTCCGGCGATTATGCCGGCATGCTCGCGCTCGCCAAAAAACTGATCGGCTGGGACGATTGGAAGAAAAAGCAAGCTGCTGCACGCGAGGAAGGCCGCTGGATTGGTATTGGTATCGGCTCGACCCTCGATTCCGGCACGAACAATTTTGGCCAAGCGCGGATTATCAATAACTTCGCTCCGTTTTCGGGACAATCCAAGGCCGCCATCGCCAAGCTGGATATCTACGGCGAAGTTGTCGTCAGTATGGGGTCCGTTCCGCAAGGGCAAGGCCACGAAACGACGTCGGCGCAAGTTGTCGCTGACGTTCTCGGCATTTCACCTGACCTTGTCAAAGTGAAACCGGGTTTCGATACTGAGCAGAACGCTTATACCGGCCACACCGGAACGTATGCCAGCCAGTTTGCGGTCACGGGTCTGTCCGCCATTCACGGAGCGGCTGTTAAGTTGCGGAAGGAGATGGCGCGGCTGGCGGCCTGGTCGTTGAAAGCAAAGGAAAAGGACCTGGAGTTTGGCATCGGCGCACAGGGACCGGAAGTCCGCGACAAGCGCACAAAGAAATCCATTAACTACTGGGGCCTCGCCAATCTGGTGAACGTCAACAATGCCGGCATGCCTGAAAATCTTTGGGACGTCACCCTGAATTGTCGGCACGTGTACCACGCGCCATTCCACGTCCCCGATGTAAAGCGCAAATACGGCAACCTGACCCTCACGTACGCTGCCCAAATTCATGTCGCCGTAATTGAAGTCGACCGCGAAACTTTTCAGCCAAAAATCCTTGCCTACGCTTGCGTGGATGACTGCGGACGCACCATCAATCCGCGCATCGTTGAGGGCCAAGTCCACGGTTGCACCGCGCACGGAATCGGGGCAGCGCTGATGGAGAATTGCGCCTACGATGGTGACGGCAATCTGCTCGCATCCACTTTCAGCGACTACACGCCGATCACCGCCGTCAATATGCCCAACCTGCTCTACGGACACATGGAGTCGCCCTCCCCGTTCTCGTACAACGGCGCAAAAGGCATGGGCGAAGGCGGGGCCGCCCCGGTGCATACGCTCTGTGCCGCGCTGCAGGACGCGCTCTATTCGAGCGGAGTGATCATCGACGATTCGCACAACACCGGCGACTCGATTTTTCGCGCGCTGCAGCGAGCCAGCTCCGGTGGTTTTGCCTCCACGGTTCGCGTTGAACATCCGCGTGGTTCGCGGTAAGGAATCCGGCCTGATGCTGGTCCAATTTCGAGAGCCTCGCAACCGAGAGCCACTGAGTTGATCAAACGCGTTTGCATCATCGGGTGCGGCTCAATCGGAAGCCTCTACGCCGCGCACTTGGCGAAGGTCACGGAGGTATGGGCTTTTGTTCGGCGCCCTGAACACGCCGAGGCATTGAATCGCGATGGGTTGCAAGTATCCGGGACGCATCAGTTTCATGCCAAACTGCATGCCTCGCATGACCCCGGCCGCCTGCCGGAATTCGATTTGGGCATTGTTTCCAGCAAAGCCACGCAAACCGCGGACGCTGTGCGTCCGGTCGCCCACCTTTTCAAAAAAGGCGCCATCCTCTCCGCGCAGAACGGCCTCGGCGGCGAGGAAATTATCGCCGACCTCGCAAAAACCTTTGTAATTCGCGGCACAACGTTCATGAGCGGCACGCGCCACAGCGACACTCACGTTCAGTACGAACTCGATACTGCAACCTGGATGGGTCCGTTCGAAGCGACGAACACGCCATTTGCTGTCGTTCAGGAGGCAGCCGAGCTGATCGGGGCGTCCGGACTCAAAGCCATCGCTCTGCAAGACGCGCGGCCCGCGCAGTGGTCCAAGCTCATCTTCAATGCCTCGGTCAACGCGGTTTCCGCACTGACGGAATTGCCGCACAGCTTCCATTTCGCGGCGGAAAAAGACTTCGCCGATTTGGGCCATCTGCTGCACGCGCTCATCGATGAAGGCAAGCAAGTCGCGTCCGGCTTGGGCATCCAGCTCCACGAAGATCCTTGGGAAATGAATAAAATCGGCGCGCAGACGGATCATCCGCCGTCCATACTGTACGACGTGCGCCACAAGTTGAAAACGGAAGCGGACTTCCTGGGCGGCGCGATTGCCCGCGAAGCGCAGCGCGCCGGTATCCCTGCGCCTTTGCACACCGCGCTCTATCGCTTGATCAAAGGTAAGGAAGCTTCCTGGACTTACGAAGGCAAGCAACACGCAGCGGTGCAGCGACAGACCTAAATGGCTTACCCACTCGACCAAGAAAAATGGCGGCGCGTCCGCGAAATGCTGGAGCGGAACGATCTCGACGCTATCGTGGTGCGCGCGCCGGACAACGTCCTCTACCTGACGAATTACTGGACGATGAAAGGCTACGACCTCGCGATCTTCCCCCGCGAAGGTGAGCCGACTCTACTGGTCATCGAGCCGCAATTTCGCGAAGCGCAGCGCACCGCCTGGAACAAAGACGTTCGTTTCTTTCCCTTCTACCATCCGAAAGATCCACGGCCGCCGATGATTCGCGCCGTGGAAATGGCCGTCGAGGTTTTGAAGGAACGAAAGCTCACCCGCCGTGTGGGCATCGAGCTGTCGCAGAATTCGCAAATTTGCGACCGCATGGTTGGCGAGCCCACCGTGTACTGGCAAGGCTTCTACGATACTTTCCGCGCTGCCAGCAAAGAAACCGTCGATGCGGCTCCTCTTCTCGCCCAGTTGCGCATGATCAAAACGCCGCAAGAAATCGAACGCATGCGCTTGGCCAATGAGCTAGCCGCGCTCGGCATGGAGCACGCCCGCGACCACATCCAGCCCGGTATGAAAGAAAGCGAAGTCGCGGCTATGATCGAAGGGCACATCCACCACGTTGGAGTTGGCTACAAAGGGATGGTCGAAATGGCGCGCGCGTTCACTCTGGTCTGGTCCGGGCCGGGCATCGCGACCTTCACCGCCACCAGCCATCGCCCGGTCATCGAAAACGAGCCAACGCTCGTCGAAATCTGGGTGTGCGCCGACGGCTATTGGACGGACCTAACAAAAAATCTTTGCCCCGGCCATCTGACGCCTAAATATCACCAGCTCCTCGATCAATTGCTGAAGATCTTCAACGATGCCATCGCTTCCGTGCGCGACGGTGCGCCGATGGCCGATATCGATCGCATCATCCGCGAAGGAATCGACGCCGCGGGCTATCCTGGTCAGCCCTCGCATCCCGTCGGCCACGGCGTCGGCGCCCGCGCTCACGAGCCGCCCTACTCGCATCAGGCCGCGCCCGGAACGATGCAGTCGGGCATGGTCTGGGCCATTGAACCTGGGGTCTACTGGGAAGGCGGTGGAGGATTGCGTCTGGAAGACAACTTCTTGGTGACCGCAACCGGGTGTGAGAAGCTTTGCTCGTATCCCGACGACTTTCGTCGCTGAGCACACGATCATGACGCCACACGCAGCGGAGGCCCACGGTTCGATGAAAGATGACTTGGCTGCGGCCATCCTTGCGCAAATCCGCGAGGACGAAATCGTCGCCATGTGCTGTGACGTCGTGAACATCCCCAGCCCGACCGGCGAAGAGCTCGAGATGAGCCGCTACATGCGCAAAGCGCTCGAAGAGATGGGCCTCGCGGTTTCCTGGCAAGAAGTTGAGGAGGGTCGCGCAAACGTCGTCGGCCTCTGGGAGGGCTCCGGCAACGGCAAGAGCTTGATGTTCAACGGCCACATGGACACTTCCAACACCGGGCGCGAAGCTTTTCTTACCGGGCTCGGCTACAAACCCCAAGCCGTCATTCGCGACAAGATGATTTACGGGCTGGGCATCTACAACATGAAAGGCGCGCTGGTCTGTTACACGCAAGCGGTAAAAGCTCTCATGCGCGCGGGTGTAAAGTTGGAAGGTGATGTCACCATCGCCGCCGTCGTCGGTGAAATTGAGAAGACGCAATGGAGCGATGAATTCGTCGGCAAGGAATTTCGCGGCTACGGTGTAGGCACGCATCACCTCGTCAATCACGGCGTTTTGCCGGATATGTGCCTCCTCGGCGAACCCACGGACATGCAACTGGTGCTCGGCCATTACGGCACCGTGTGGGCGCGCCTCTCCACGCGCGGCCACTACGTTCACACCGGTTTCACCCGCGGAAAGCAGGGCCACAGCTCCATCTTCCGCATGAAGCAAATTCTCGACCCGATCTACGATTGGATTTCCACGTGGGAGCGTAAAGCCACTTATGACGGCCAGCCCGGCGTGGTGAATGTAGGCTGCATTCGCGGCGGCTTCCCCTGGCGCGTCAGCCGCACGCCGGAACGCACGGACATTTTTCTCGATGTGCGCGTCCCCCCGACTATGCCGCTGAAAGAAGTGCGCACCTCCATCAAACAGCTCGTTCTCGACCTGCGCAAGAAACATCCAGACTACGGGATCGAATCCGAGATTTTCGTCTCCGTTCCTGGCGCGGAAATTTCCAAGGACCACCAGCTAGTGAAAACCATAGAGTCCTGTCACAAGCGCGTACTCGGAACGGCGCCCAAACACTCCACCGTTCTCTGGGACTCCGACGCCTCCGTAATGACCCGCTTCGGAATCGAAACATTGAATTACGGCCCCTCGAGCGGCCCGCGCGATGCGGAAGGGGAAAAGGTCGCCATCGAAACACTCGTCAACACCACGAAGGTGTATGCTCTCGCCGCTGCTGAAATCTGCGGAGCGCATTAGCCGGAGGTCAGCCGCCAAATGCCCAGCCAACACGAAATCGACC
>WNFA01003237.1_pt1 | contig 13533 bp, 14 predicted proteins | sample 5400481 | NCBI WGS metagenome assembly WNFA01 (sample SAMN13153340, study PRJNA577476) | soil metagenome | isolation source: 120 cm saprolite under Douglas fir tree site 2 hole 1 replicate 2 | place: USA:California | collected 2015-04-18 | reverse complement strand
CGAGGCGGATGCGCTCGTCGACACCGGCGCAGTTCGCATGGTCGTCCCGCCCGAAGTCGCCATTCGTCTCGGTCTCGGCGTTCGAGGCCAGCGAATGGCCGAGTACGCCGATGGACGAACGGAGACCGTCAGCGTGACAAATGAGCCATCGCAGCGCGCTTGAGCAGTCCGCTGGCTCGCATGCGCTCGCGGCGGCTGCTCCGCGCGCCGTTCGACCAGGATCCGGCGCGAAACCGATCTCGACAGGCGTTCCACTTCGAGGACATTGACGCGGGGCCGGCGTGTGAAGCACGCTAGGTAGTCGATGAGCCCAGCCGGACGTTCCGGAGTGACGCTACGGACGCTGCATCAGGACCTGGGAGCAGTCAAGGTCCTGCTCACGACGGGTCTACGGGCGTTCCCGCAGAACTGGCCCGGCGAAGTACTGCGGACGCTCCGCGAGAACAATCGGCTCAGCGAAGCGCGGTTTGCGCAGCCCGACGTCGCGCTACGAGAGCAAGCGATCGAGACCCATACGATCCTGCGTGCGGTTGCGGATGGGCAGCGCCAGATCGTCGATAGCCAGCGCGATCTGGCGGAGAGCCAACGCCTGCTGGTCGAGGGGCAGCACCAGCTGGTCGAGGAGCAGCGTCAGCTGTCGGCGGACATGCGCGCTCTCATCGCGCGGATCGACGCGCTCATCCGCGGCTTGGGCAACGGCGCGCCAACCGACTAGCCGCCGTAGAAGACCTTCTCGCCGAGCTCCTTCAGCCACAGCGTCGCGTCGTCGGCCCGTCCGTCGATCGGCTTGGCGAGCCCGACCTCGACTACCTTGCCGACGAAGATGGAGTGATCGCCCTTCTCGACGGTCGCCTCGAGCGTGCACTCGATGAACGCCGGCGTGTTGGCCAGGATCGGCGCGCCCGTCGTGCCCGGACGGAAGGGCTCGCCCGAGATCGTGTCGCCTTTCCGCTCGGCCGGCTTGAAGAACGTGAAGGCGAGCGCCTGCTGCCCCTTGCCCAGGACGTTCAAGGCAAACGCTTTCGTGTCCTTGATGAGCGCGTGGGCATGGGAGTCGGTCTTGACGCCGACCGCGACCAGGGGCGGCTCGAATGAGGCCTGGGTCACCCAGTTGACGGTGCCCGCCGCCACACGGCCGTCCGCGTGGGCCGCTGTCAAGACGTAGAGGCCGTAAGGAATCATCCGGAGCGTGGTCTTCTTCGCGTTGGGGTCCATGGCTTCCTCCCGCCCGGGAGGATACGGCGGATGCCGGCCCTGGTCCAGCAGTCCCGACGGCTTTGCGCACCCGGAGCCGTTTCGCGTACCATCGGCCCCAAGACGGCGAAATCGCCGAGGAGGAACCCATGCCGCTGACAGAGCTGAATCACTACTTCATCCGGGCGAACGACCTCGAGAAGACCAAGGACTTCTACTGCGACGTGCTGGGCTTCGAGGTCATGCCGCGGCCGAGCTTCCCCTTCCCGGGCTACTGGCTGGGGGTGAACGGCAAGATCCAGGTGCACATGGGGCCGGACGGCATCGACAACGCCGAGCTCTTTTATCTGGGCACCCCGAAGGGCGCGGTGACGGACCACGCAGGCGTGGTCGACCACATCGCATTCCTGGCCACCGAGCCCGGTGGTTTCATCCGCCGACTCAAGTCACGGGGTCTCGAGTTCCAGCCGCGCTCTCTCCCGGAGTTCGATCTCTATCAGATCTTCATCAAGGACCCGAACGGGCTCACCATCGAGCTCAACTTCTTCGGGCTGAAAGACGTTCAGGACTGGGGCGGCGAGGACTACTCGAAGATGCCCCAGGTCGCCAGCATGCGCGCATGACGGGATCCGGCCGGGCGTCCGCAAGCTTCGCCGACGTCGACTATGACGAGGCGATGCGCCGGGCGCGGGCGCTCGTGCCGGTCCTGCGCGAGCGCGCCGAGCGCGCCGAGGCCGGACGCGAGATGCCCAAGGAGACGATCGAGGACCTCCATCGCACGGGCCTCCTGCGATTCCACCAGCCGCGACGCTGGGGCGGCATGGAGCTCGAGTTCGTGTCGCTGTTCGATATCCCCGCCGAGATCGCCCGCGGCTGCGCCTCGACGGGCTGGAACGTCGCGAACCTCGGCGTCCACCACTGGATGCTGGCGCTGTACGACGAGCGCGCCCAGGAAGAAGTCTGGAGCAAAAACCCCGATGCCCTGATCGCCTCGGGCATCGCCTACCCGCAGGGCAGCGGGCGCCGGGTCGACGGCGGCTTCGTCATCAGTGGCTTCTGGAACTTCTCGAGCGGGGTCGACGCCGCCGACTGGAATATGCTGGCGGTGATGGTCCTCGACGGCGAGCACGTCGTCGATCACCGGATGTGCCTGGTGCCGAGGAGCGACTACGAGATCGTGGACGACTGGAAGGTGCTCGGCATGCGGAGCACGGGATCCAAGTCGGTCCGCGCGAAGGACCTGTTCGTCCCGGAGCACCGCGCCCTCTCGATGTACCTGGCGCGCGGCGGCGGCCAGTTTCCGGGGGCGAACGTCAACCCGAATCCTCTCTACCAGGTTCCGCTCTCGGCCCTGGGTTCCCACTGCCTGGCGGCGGCTGGCGTCGGCAACGCCCAGGCGGCGCTCGAGCTGACGGTCGAGGCGATCCGCGAGCGCAGCACGAACTACACCGCCATGCGCATGCGCGATTTCCAGGCCGTGCAGCTGCGCGTCGCCCGCGCGGGCGCGATGGTCGACGCGGCCCGTCTCGTCATCCGAGCGGACTGTCTGGAGGCCGAGCGGATTGCCAGGGAGCCCCGCGCTCCGACCATCGAGGAAAAGCTCCGCTTCAAGCGCAACGTCGCCTACGCGATGGAGCTCTGCACCGAGGCGGTCGATACGCTCCACGCGCTCGCCGGTGCCAACGGCATCTACGATCGGTATCCCATCCAGCGGCTCTTCCGAGACCAGCACGCGCTCGGCGGCCACATCGGGTTCAGCTGGGACGCGCAGGGCGCGCCGTGGGCGCTCGTCGCGCTCGGCGGCGAGTTCTCCAGCCCGACGATGTGAGATCACGATCAGGAGGACGCTCATGAAGCGAGCTTTCGGATTCTTGTCCATCGCCGGTACGGTCGCTCTGCTTGTCGCCGGGTCCACCGCCGCCTCGGCGCAGACGCCCCCGGGCGGGACGGCCGACGTGCGGGCGATCAGCGGCGCCAAGGCCTACATGCAGGCGAAGGGCCTCACATCGCTCAAGCTCAACATGATGATGCCCTCCATCTTCACCGCGGGCAGCACGCTGGAGATGACGATTTTCGAGAAGGAGACCGGCATCGGGGTCCACTACTTCGAGGTCGGCATCCTCCAGGTCCAGGCCAAGGCCATGTCCGAGGCCGTCGCCAAGAGCGGGAGCTTCGACTTCTGGATCGGCGACCCCATCTCGCTGCCGGATCTCGTGGAGGCCGGGCTGGCCCGCCCGATCGACGACCTCGTGGCCCGCGGCAAGGCCGACCTCGATGACATCGTCCCGGGCTTCCAGGAGCAGGCTCGTTACAAGGGCAAGACCTACGGCCTCGTCGCGGACGGGGACAACTTCATCATGGTGATCCGTAAGGACCTGATCGAAGCACCCGGCGAGGGGGAGAAGTTCAAGGCCAAGTACGGCTGGGAGCCCGGCTGCCCCGACACTTATGAGCAGTGGTACCAGCTTGCGGAGTTCTTCACCCGTGATCCGAAAGGTACCGGGGTGCCCGAACTGTACGGGGCGATGGGGTACCGCGCGCGTGGCTGGGGCTGGCGCTGGTGGCTCCAGCAATTCTACGCCAAGGGCGGAATGCCGTTCGACGACGGTATGAAGCCGCTCATCGCCGGCAAGGAAGGCGTCGAGGCACTCCGAGACTACATTGCGCTGACGAAGTTCATGCCCAAGGACATCCTGGGGTGGGCGACTCCCCAGGCCTACCCCTTCTACGCGGGTGGTAACGCCTTCTCGATCATGACGTACCCGTCGATCGCGATCGCCGCCGAGCATCCGGATCGCTCCAAGGTTGTTGGCAAGAACAAGTACTGCCTGGTGCCCGGCTACGTGGTCGGCGGCAAGCTCGTGCGCCGCGCGCTCCAGGGCTACGGCAACATCTTCTATGTCTCGAACTACGCCAAGCACCCGGAGGCCGCGTACTGGCTCTCGCAGTACATGACCAGCAAGGAGGTGTCGGCACGCCTCGTGGCCGGCCCCAACACCGTCTACGACCCGTACCGGAAGTCGCATCTCACCGATCCGCGCGTCATCAAGGCGCGGACGAAAGAGATGGTAGAAATCCACCTCAAGAACGCGCAGGTGATGGCGCCGATGATCCTGATTCAGGGCGCCGTGGAGTACAACGACGCCCTCGACCTGAATGTCCAGGAAGCGCTACTCGGCAAGATCACTGCCGAGGACGCGCTGAAGAACACGGCCGCCGCGTGGGAGAAGATCACCAACCAGATCGGCCGCCGCCAGCAGATCGAAGGCTGGAAGGCGCTGAAGGCCGCCTACCCGACCAAGAACGTTCCCGACTGAGCCCGATGACCGGCCTGCGCCGCTGGCTCGAGCGGGAGCGCGTCTTCAGGTGGCTGCCGTTCATCCCGGTGCAAGGGCTCTTCGCCCTCCTCCTGCTCCCGAACTTCCTGCTTCTCGTGTATCTCTCGCTCCTGTCCTGGCGGATCACGCGCGGCACGTGGTGGAACGCCGCCTTTACCGGGCTCGACTCCTTCCAGCGCGCCCTCGAGGACGAGCGCTTCCTGTGGGCGCTCGCCCGCACGTTCGGCTTCGCGGCGGCCGCGGTGCCGCTCGAGCTCCTGCTCGGCTTCGGGCTGGCGCTGCTCTGCCGCCGGCATTTCCGCGGCCGACGCTTCTACACGACGGTGTTTCTCCTGCCCATGATGATCGTCCCCGCCGTGGTCGGCTATGACCTCTCGATGCTGCTCATCGATCAGGGACCGTTCAACCAGCTCCTGAGCCTGTTCACCGGCCGCACCATCACGGTGCGGTGGCTGTCCGAGTACACCCCGGCCCAACTCGCCGTGATCGGGGCGGACGTCTGGCAGTGGACGGCGCTCACCTTCCTCATCTTTACCTCCGGCCTCGCCGGGCTGCCGGAGGACCCGATCCGGGCGGCGCGGGTCATGGGGGCCAGCCGCTGGCAGATCTTCTGGCACGTCGAGCTACCGCTGCTGAAGCCGGTCATCGCGATCGCCGTAATCCTGCGCTCGATGGAAGCCCTCAAGATCTTCGACTACCCGATGCTGCTCACCCAGGCCGGGCCTGGCAACGCCACCGAGACGGTTGCCGTCTATCTCTGGCGCGTGGGCTGGGAGTTCGCGCGCGTCTCCGACGCCGCCGCCATGTCGCTCGTACTGCTCGTGGCGGTGGCCATGTACAGCCTCGTCGCCATCCGCGTCCTCCGCCGTGAGCGGCGGCGCCTGGCCGAGGAAGGCGTCGCGTGAGACGCGGGCGCCGCTCACTCTTCCCGCTCGTCCGCCATGCGCTCTTGCTCGCGTGGACGGCCGTCACCCTCTTCCCGATCTACTGGATGGTGATGACGTCGTTCAAGCACGCGGGGGAGTGGGTGACGTGGCCGCCGCGCTGGTTCCCACACGAGCCCACGCTCGTGAACTACGTCAAGGTCCTGACTCCGGGCACCTCGACGTTCGAGCTGGGCCGGCAGACGCTCAAGATCTTGAAACCGATCGGGGACAGTCTCATCGTCTCCGGGGTCGGCTCCCTGCTCGCCGTCGTCCTCGGCAGCGCCCTGGCGTACAGCTGGGCCCGCTTCGGTACCGGCGGGCGAAACTATCCGTACAACATCCTCTCCATCCGGATGGTGCCGCCCATCGTCATCGCCGTGCCCTTCGTGGTGTACTTCGTCACCCTACGACTCCTGGACACCTACACGGGACTGATCCTCGTCTACGTGGCCACGTGCCTGCCGTACGTGATCTGGATGATGCTCGCCTTCGTCGAGGAAGTGCCCGTGGAGCTCGAGCGCGCCGCCCGGCTCATGGGGGCCTCGCGCCTGCGCGTGCTGCGCTCGGTCGTACTTCCTCTCACCGCCTCCGGCCTCGTCGTGACCTTCCTCTTCGTCTTCATCCTCAACTGGAGCGAGCTGCTGCTCGCCATCACGCTCACCAACACGGAGGTCTCCACGCTGCCCATCACGCTCAACAAGTTCCAGTCCGCCAACGAGGGGCGCGACTACGGTCCCCAGGCCGCCATCGGAACCCTCGCCACCCTGCCCGTGGTCGTGATGGGCTTCCTCATCCAGAAGCACCTGCTCCGGGGCTTCAGCTTCGGGCTCCTTCGGAAATAGGACGTGGCCGGCATCCGACTCGAGCGATTGACGAAGGTCTTCGGCGCGACACGCGCCGTCGACGGGATCGACCTGGCGATCCCGGACGGCGAGTTCGTCGTCCTCGTCGGACCGTCGGGGTGCGGCAAGACGACGACGCTCAACATGATTGCCGGGCTGGAGACGCCAACCTCGGGGGACATCTGGATCGGCGATGCGTGCGTCACCGACTGGGAGCCCGGCGAGCGCAACCTGGGCATGGTCTTCCAGAGCCTGGCACTCTTCCCCCACATGACGGTCTTCGACAACATCGCGTTTCCGCTCCGGATCAAGCGCGTCGCGCCCGAGGAGATCGCCTCGCGGGTCCGCGCCGTCTCCGACACCGTCCACGTGGGACACCTGCTCGACAAGCGCCCCGCCACGCTGTCGGGCGGCGAGGCGCAGCGGGTTGCGCTGGCCCGCACACTGGTCGTGCAGCCGTCCGTCTTCCTGATGGACGAGCCGCTCTCCAGCCTCGACGCCAAGCTTCGCGTCGAGATGCGGACCGAGCTCAAACGCCTGCACGCAGCGCTCCGGTCGACGTTCGTCTACGTCACCCACGACCAGGCGGAGGCCATGACCATGGCCGATCGCATCGTCGTCATGCACCAGGGGCGGATCCAGCAGGTGGGGCGCCCGCTCGAGGTCTACGGCGATCCGGTCAATCGGTTCGTCGCCGGCTTCTTCGGGGTGCCCGCGATGAACTTCGTGGAGGGCGAGCTCCGGCCGGAGCCCGACGGCGCTCGTTTCGTGACCCAGTCCCTTCGCGTGACACTCCCGGGATGCGGGGGCGGCTCGGGTCCTGCGGTCCTGGGCGTGCGGCCCGAGCACGTGCGCTTCGCCGACGGGCGTGAGAGCTGGCCGGCCACCGTGAGTCTCATCGAGCCGCTCGGCGACGAAACGCTCCTGTTCCTGGACTATGGCGGGCCGTCCTCGCTCGTGGCAAAGGTGGACGTCGAGGAGAAGGTGGCCGTGGGCGATCGCCGTTCGTTCAGGTTCCGTCTGGACAGAGTCGTGCTGTTCGACGGCACGACGGGAGGGCGGATCATGGAGAGAGGAAGCCGCTGAGACGTCCCGGGGGCCTCAGCGCGTCGCCGCGCTGGCGGCGTCCATTACGGCGTCCGGCGTGCCGGGGTCGATCGAGCAGTCTGGACCCAGCAGGAGGAAGCGCCCGCCCATCTCGGCGATAGCCCGGCGGCCGCGGGCGGCGACCTCCGCCGGCGGCAGGCCGGCAATGACGGGCTTGGCGGGCAGCCCACCGAGCACGGCCCGGCCGGTGCGCCGATTTGCATCGGCCAGCGATGGGTTACCGGACACCGTGGCCCAGCTCAGTGCCGCCGCTGGATAGTCGGCAAACTCGTCGAAGAGAATGTCCGCCCCGCAGACGTGGAGCACGTTGAAGGGCGCGCTCTCGACCTGCCCGAGAATGCGCAGATCGTGCGGCCGCTGGAAGCGGCGACACTCGGCCGCAGTCGAAAGCTCGCGCGTCGCCATGTTGGTGGCGTAGAACAGGCCGTCGGCGCCCTCCGCCACCGCGGCGCGCGCATAGGCCCCGAGCGTCACCGCCATCGCGCCCAGCGCATGGTCCACCGCCGCCGGCTCCGAGCGCATCAGCGCCAGCGCCGTGGCGCGGCCTCCCGCGAGGAGAAAGGGCAGGACCATGAGCGGCGAGAACACCGTCCAGATAATGGGCGTCTCGGCTCCTACCGCCTTCCGGATGACCTGCAGCGCCTGCAGCTGCTCGCCGAGCGCCCCGGCCCTCGCGTCCGCGGGCTCGAGCCGGCGCAGGTCCTCCGCGGTCGCCAGCGGAGCCCGGGTCACCGTGTAGGGCGTCTCGCGCTCGCGCGAGGGCGCGTAGCGAAGTCCCCACATCTCCGCGAAGCACTGGGCCCGGCTCTGCGGCTTGAGGAAATCCCAGTCGAAGCGGCGGGCCAGCCGTAGTGATTCGGCGGCGAGGGTGTCGGCCGAGTTCTCGGTGGCGAAGTTGTGCAGCCAGAGGCTCACCGGCACCCGGTCCACCGGCGCGCCCCGCAAGGCCGCCATGACGCGCTCGCGCTTGGTCATGTCAGGGAGACTGGATCATAGTACAGTTGCGCGCCAGGAGGGCGATCAGTCATGTACGAAGTCTTTGCGCTCAAGTACGGGGAGCGGGACACGACGAAATGTCAATTCTTCTACCGCGAGTCCTCGCACGAGAAGCTCACGCTCGACTATTTCGTGTGGCTGATCCTCGGCGGTCCCCACCCGCTCCTGGTGGACACCGGGTTCCTCGACGACGACGCGCGCGCGCGGGGCATCCGCAACTACGTGAGCCCCGCGGCGATGGTCGAGCGCGCGGGCATCAAGGCCAGTGACATCCCGATCTCGCTCATCACTCACCTCCACTACGACCACTGGGCCGGACACAGCCTGTTCCCGAATGCGGAGTTCTGGATCCAGGGGGAGGAAGTGGCGTTCTGGACGGGGCCCTTCGGCCGGACCCCGGCATTTCGTGGGTCGGCCAACGTCGACGCGCTGGCGCGACTGGTGACCTTGAACTACGCGAACAAGATCCGGATCGTCGACGGCGACCACGAGGTGTGGCCCGGCATCCGCGTCCACCGCGTCGGCGGCCACACCGCCGGGCTCCAGATCGTCACCGTCGAGACCCGGCGCGGCACCGTCGTCCTCACCTCCGACGCCTCGCACTTCTACCACAACGTAGAGACGCGACAGCCGGTCCAGATCATCACGAGCTTGCCGGAGATGCTCACGGCCTTCGAGACGATCGACACGCTGGCGGGCTCCGCGAAGTTGATCGTCGCCGGCCACGACCCGCAGGTCGCCGAGCGGTTCAAACCGGTCGAGCCGGGCATCATCAAGATCGCCTGATCACAAGGGAGGACTCCATGCGCCCCACCGTCATCGGCATCGCGGTGATCGTCGCACTCGGGCTGTCGAGCGCCGCCGCCCAGAGCCCGTCCTGGCGACCGCCCGCGGACAGTCAACGCTGTCCCTCGAAGTGGGGAGCCGCCGACGAACGAGGCTCCGGCAACCACATGAAGGCCGAATCCGTGCTCAAGGCCGTGCGGCTCGTGCGCACCGGCGAGGTGGTGGAGCTTGGCCACGTCCTCAACGCGTCGATGCCGATTTCCGCGACGCGGCGCTTCGACGTGCACACGAAGCGCACCTTCATGAACAAGCCGTCGAACCGCCGCGGCAGCAATGAGGAGGTGCTCCTCAGCGAGATCGGCCAGGTGGGCACCCAGCTCGACGGATTCGCCCATCAGACTATCGAAGACAAGGTCTACAACTGCTTCAAGATGGACGACATCGCCACCCGCACCGGCTTCACCAAGGTCGGCATCGAGAAAGTGGGCACGCTGATCACGCGCGGGGTGCTGATCGACGTCGCCGCGCTGAAGGGCGTCGACATGCTGCCCGACACGTACGAGATCACCGTGGCGGACCTCGAGCAAGCGCTCCAGCGCCAGAACCAGAAGCTGCAGCCCGGCGACGCGGTGATCATCCACACGGGTTGGGGCAAGCTGTGGGCGAAGGACAACGCCCGCTACATGAAGGGGAACCCCGGCATCGGCGTGCAGGCGGCCGAATGGCTGGCCAAGCAGGATCCGATGCTGGTCGGCGCGGACACTCCGCCGGTCGAGGTCTCGCCGAACCCGGATCCTCAAATCTCGCTACCGGTCCACCAGATCATGCTCGTGGTCAACGGCATCCATCTGCTGGAAAATCTGAAACTGGATGACCTCGCGGCCAAGCGCGTGCACGAGTTCGCGTTCATGATGCAGCCGCTCAAGCTGCAGGGCTTCACGGGCTCGAGCGTCGCGCCGATCGCGGTTCGCTGACGCCGACGGGGGGGGCGGCCCGCGCCGCCCTCTACTGATAGATCTCGTTGAACCGGGTCTTGAGGTTCTTCGCGTCCTTCTCGATCTGGTCGTAGTCGACGGACATGAGCTTGATCTGCCCGAGCGGGGGATTCCCCGCCGGGGGCTCGACGTCGGACCGGCCGGCGTAGATCCCCTCCCCGGGCAGGAGCTTCTGCACGGTGTCGCTGATCATGAACTCGGCGAGCGCCTTGCCCGCGTTGGGATGGGGTGCGCCCTTGATGACCGCCGTCGGCGCGCCGATGGCGAAGGCGCCGTCCGTCGGCCAGATGGTCTGGATCTTGTGCCCGGCCTTGCGATCGAGCCACGCGTACTGATCGGCGCCCTCCGCCGCGATCAGCCGCTCGCCGCGCGTGAGCGTCTCCGACACCTGCTGGTGGCTCTGGACGATCATGATCTCGTTGGCGCGAAGCTTCTCGTAGAACTCCCAGCCGTACTTCCGCGAGAGCGTCCCGATCACCATGAGCTGGATCGCGGTGTACGACGGATCGGGCATCACCATGAGCCCCTTGTATTTGGGGTCGATGAGATCCGTCCAGTTCTTCGGCAGCGCGACGCCCTTGTCCGCGCGGGCGATGATGCCGACCAGGTTCACGCGCTGAGCGACGTGGTAGCCCCTGGCGTCTTTCACCTCGTCGCGGATCTTGTCGAAGTGCCGGGGCCGGAACGGGACGACGAGGTCGCGCTTGATCAGGGTGATGACCTCGGCGGGATCCGAGATCGTCATCACGTCGGCGATCACCCGCCGCGCATCGATCTCCTGCATGAAGCGGCGAAGCACCGCGGAGCCGCCGGAGCGAAACAGCTCCACCTTGATCCCCGTCTCGGCCTGGAACAGGCTGGCGATCTTCTGGGCGGTGCCGATCGGTGTCGACGTGTACCAGGTGACGGCGCCTTCGCGCTTGGCGGCCGCCAGATCGACTGGGTCGGGCGTGAACGGCGTCGTCTGGGCCGCCGCCGGCGCGGCGAGCACGAGCAGGGCGAGGCAGACGACGGTGAGCGTTCGGTTCATTCTCGGCGTCCTTTCCTGGCTCAGGGAGTCCACACGCTACTGAACCGGCTGCTGCAGCGCAAGGCCGGCGCCGATCGCCCTATGCTAACGTGCTAGCGCCCGCCGCGGTACCTGCGGGCGGGAGGAGCTTATGCCGGCGTCCGCCACCATGAAGGCCGTGGTCCTCCACGGCGCCGACCACATGCACGTCGAGGCCTGGCCCCGGCCCGAGCCGGGACCGGGCGAGGCGCTGTTGAAGGTCGAGGTCGCGTCGATCTGCGGCACCGACGTGAAGGTGCTGCACCGCACGCTCCAGGGCCAGCCGGCCGGGCCCTTCGTCATGGGGCACGAGTACGCGGGCACCGTCGCCGCTCTGGGTCCCGGCGTCGACGAGTTCCGGGTGGGCGATCGGGTGGCGGTGGAGGTGCACAAGGGCTGTGACCGCTGCGACAACTGCATCAAGGGCTGGTACACCTCCTGCCTGAACTACGGCGACCTCTCCAAGGGTCACCGCGCGAAGGGCCTCACCTGCGACGGCGGGTTCGCCGAGTACGCGGTCAACCACATCAACACCCTTTACCGGCTGCCGGAGAACTTGAGCTTCGAACAAGCCTGCATGGTGACGACGGCGGCCTCGCCCCTCTGGGCCATCGACCTGATGGGCGGCTACGTTGCCGGCGAGACGGTGCTCGTCCAGGGCCCGGGCCCCATCGGGCTCATCGCCGTCCAGCTCTGCAAGGCCCTGGGCGCAGCACGCGTCATTCTCACCGGCACTCGCGACTCGCGGCTCACGATCGGCAAGCGGCTGGGCGCGGACTTCACGATCAACGTCCGCAAGGAAAACCTCGCCGAGCGCGTGCGCGAAATCACGGGCGGCCGCGGCGCCGATAGCGTGCTCGAGTGCGCCGGCGGGCCCACCTCGATGCAGGAGGCGCTCGAGAACGTCAAGCGGGGCGGGCGCATCGGGGTGGTCGCCTGGTACGCAGGCCCCGTCGAGGTCGACATGAACCTGGCCGTGCGCTCCAACGTGCGGATCTATGCAGCGCGCGGCGAGGGCGGGATGAACTCCGGCCGCTCGCTGGCGCTCATGAGCGCGGGCAAGATCCTGGCCGACCCGATCATCACCCACCACTTCAGGCTCGACCAGATTCACGAGGCGTTCCATACGTACACGGAGCGGATCGACAACGCCCTCAAGGTCGTGATCCATGTCTAGGCCGGCCACCGGCGACCGCACGCTCGTCACGAGCTCGCCTGGGTTATCAAGGACGGCAAGGTCGTGAGCCTTAGCGACCACGCTCGCGAGTCGAGACCGATCGCCTTCAACGTGACGTGCAGGCGCCGGCCTGCGGCAGCGGCTGATACGCAGCGTTATACGGCAAGGAGCCTCGTGGTTCATGATCAAAGCCGTTCTCTTCGATCTTGACGGCACGCTGCTCGACCGGGATTCAACGGTGCGCTTACTTCTGCGCGACCAGTACGCGACGTTCGCTGCACACCTTGGCCACATCGACCGCGAGGTATTCGTCTCACGTGTGCTCGTTCTGGATGACCACGGGCATGGTACGAAGAAAGCGGCATTATACGCCTCGATCGTAGAAGAGTTTGACCTCCCAGCGACACTCGCGGCAGACCTGCTCGATCATTTCTGGGGGCGATATCATGTATTCTGCCGGCCGTTCCCTGACGTGGTTTCAACCCTTTCTGAACTGGAGCGCAGAGGGACACAGCTCGGCATCGTCACCAACGGCACGCAACGAATACAGCATGGCGCTATCAGCGCGATCGGGATTCTTGGCTATTTCGAGAGGGTCCTGATCTCCGAGGTAGAAGGCGTCGGAAAGCCCGATCGTCGCATCTTCCACAAGGCCCTGGAGCGCCTCGGAGTTGACGCCGCGGAGTGCTGCCATGTGGGCGATCACCCCGTCGCTGACGCGACGGCAGCGAAGGCAGCTGGCCTCGCTGCGATCTGGAAGCGCACGTCATATTGGTCTCCTCCGGCCGCGGACATCCCTGCGATCGACACGCTGAGCGAGGTGCTTTCATACGTATAGATCAGCAGCACGTTGGCCGCATAACTCACGAATCCAGCGGACGAGCTTCGCTCACCGCTCATCCGCGCGCTAGTGGGTCCAGAGGCATAGAGCATCGAGCTTGGTGTCGCGAGGGCATGATCCTGCAAAGGAGGAGGTGGGGCGCTGCAGGGCGCCCCGGCTGATACGCAGCGTTCGGCGTCGCGAGCTTGAGAGGCAAATCCGAGCTGAGCAGTCAAGGAGGGCGAAGCATGTCAAACGCAGCGCAGGTCGAGCTTGGTGCGGTGGTTTCGCTCTGGCGATACCC
>WNFA01004992.1_pt1 | contig 13537 bp, 8 predicted proteins | sample 5400481 | NCBI WGS metagenome assembly WNFA01 (sample SAMN13153340, study PRJNA577476) | soil metagenome | isolation source: 120 cm saprolite under Douglas fir tree site 2 hole 1 replicate 2 | place: USA:California | collected 2015-04-18 | reverse complement strand
TGAACGTACACGTCCTTCTCGCTCAGCAGCGCGAGCGCCAAATCTTCGTCGGAACGCGTCGAGGGAACCCGTAGAACTGCGCACCAGCCGCCTTCTACTCTCAACCGCGAGACGGCCTTCTGCTCCGCCAACTGGCGGTCGAGTTCCGCCAGGTTTCGCCGCACGCGCGATATCACCTGGTTCTGGAATGCGTGGCGCTGTTCGAGAAATCTCGGGATCGCCAATTGCACGGGCGCGTTCACGGATAGATATGTGTCGGCAATTACTTCGAGGCGCGCGAGCGCTTCGCTTTTCCATTGTTCCGGCCCGCTGGCAATCAACCAAGCGGCCTTCATCTGCGGCAGCCCGCAAATCTTCGAGAGCCCGCTCAAAGTAAATGTTAGGGCGCCGCGGTTCGCCGCGAAGCTCGCCGGCCGATCTCCCTTAAGCACAAAATCAAGGAATACTTCGTCGGCGATGATGGTCATCCCTCGTGCGGAACAAATGGCATTCAACTTTGTCATTTGTCCGGAATTGACGAAATTTCCCGTCGGGTTGTTCGGGTGCACGACGATGACCCCCCGCGTGCGCGGCGTGATGGCCTGCTCCAACGCATGAAAATCGATCTGCCATCCACGGTCGTAAAGCAGCGGATAGCGCACCAGGCTGACGTCTTGTATGTCCGCCAAAAAATCGAACAGCGGATAGCCGGGCGATGGAATCAGAAGTTCGTCGCCCGGATTACAAAGCGTTCGAAACACATAGGAATATGCTTCGCTCGTGCTAGTAGTTAAGAAAATATCCTCAAGCGGAACCGCTTCTTCGCGATCGGCATAGTATTCAGCGACCGCTCTGCGAGCCGATTCCAGCCCCCTCGGATTCGGCTCATACGAGAGTGCCTCTGGATTGTGAAGCGCCTCCAGGATTGCGGCCCGGTCGTATTCGAATCCGCACTCCGTGGGATTCGAAACCGTCAAATCGATCAATGGCTTCCCCGCCGCGCGGTGCGCCGCCAGCGCTTCGCTCAGCCGGTTCGGCGTCATATTCCAATTGGTGCGTTTTGCGAACATTTGAAACCGCATCATTATAGGTGAACACGGCCTGCCGCGCCCGAACCCAAATCCAATTGACGTATACTGGACGCGCGCCAAAGCCATGACCTCACATCCTCAAATTCCCACCTCGCTCGATCCCGTGCCGCAGCTCGATCTCGCCATGCAGTACGCCGCCATCGGCGCCGAAATTCGGACCGCCGTCGAGCAGGTGATGGCCTCGCAACAATTTGTCCTGGGACGCGAAGGCACTGCGCTCGAACAAGAGATCGCCAAGCTCTGCGGCGTCGCGCACGGCGTCGGCTTGGCTTCCGGAACGGACGCGCTAATTCTCGCCTTGCGCGCGTGCGGTGTTCAGGCCGGCGATGAAGTCCTTCTCCCGCCGTTCACTTTTGTGGCCACAGGTAGCGCCGTCAGCGCTCTTGGCGCCAAGCCCGTTTTCGTCGACATCCGCCCCGACACTTACAACATGGATCCCGCTGAGCTTGCACGCCGCGTAACGCCGCGAACTCGCGCCATCATTGTCGTCCATCTTTACGGCCTCCCAGCGGACATGGACCCCATCCTCGCGTTCGCAAAAACGCGCAAACTCCCTGTAATCGAAGACAACGCGCAGGCCATCGGCGCGTCCTACAAAGGCCGGCCAACCGGTTCTCTCGCCGACGCCGGCTGCCTCAGTTTTTACCCCACGAAAAATTTGAGCGCTTATGGCGACGCGGGAATGGTTGTAACGAATTCAGCGGAAATCGCGGCGCGCGTTCGAACGCTGCGCAATCACGGCCAGTCGGCAAAGTATCTGAGCAGCGAGCCCGGCTGGAACAGCCGCCTAGATGAAATCCAGGCCGCCATCCTGCGCGTAAAGTTGCGCCATCTTTCAAATTGGCAGCGCGCACGCCAATCGCTCGCCGCCGAATACAACCGCCTCTTCTCGCAATTCCCCGGCGTCATGCCGCCACTCGCTCCTGACGGATTCGAGCACGTCTACCACCAGTACACTATTCGCAGTGAACAGCGCGATGCCCTCCACAAATTCCTGAGCGAAAGAAAAATCGGCAGCACCGTCTATTATCCTTACCCGCTGCACCTTCAACCGCTGTACTCGGCGCTCGGTCACAAAGCCGGCGACTTCCCGCACTCCGAACGCGCCGCGCAGGAAGTTCTTTCACTGCCGATGTTTCCCGAATTGCGAAAAGAGCAGATCGCGCGTGTCGTGGAGACGATCACAAAATTTTTGAAATGTTAGGTTCGGAAATCCGAGATTCACTTGCCCAGGTAAAGCAGCGCCAGCAGGAAAACCCACAGCCCATCCATGAAATGCCAGTAGTAGGAAGCAATCTCCGCGGCAATTGAACGCGAAACACCTGCCTCTTTAAACTTGTGCGCCAAAACGTAAAGCAGCGCAAAAACTCCACCGAGAAGATGCACCGCGTGGGCACCCGTGAAAATTGCCCCACAACAAACAGGAAACCCAAAACCGTGGTGAACAGCCAAAACTTCCGAAAACCGCGAAGGTCCGCAAGAAATAGCCGTCGCCGCGCTGCTTCCAGAGTGAAACTGCTAGTGAGAAGAACGCAGGTGTTGGGCCAAACGACGAACGGGAGATGCACGGTGATCCAAACGCCGCTGCCGCGCCGCAGAACGATGAACGCGCTCGCCAGCGCCATGAAAAACATCAGAATGGAAACGAGGCCAATCGCAATCGCCGTCGAGTAGCGTTTAGGCGAGGCAGACCAACTGCGACGCCCATCGCCGTCGTCGCCGCCATCCCCCTCATCGCCCCCGCCGAATGACGGCGGCAAGCCGCCTCCTCCACCGCCGATATCTTCAACGATGATTTCAATGTCCGGAGTTGTGGTTGTGCCCGGCATGGTAACGTTCTCTATTCTCCGAAACTCTGAACTCTATTCTCCGGATTCGCGAGCCTTGACTATTTGTTCCGGCGCAAGATGCTGCGGCACGAAATCTTCGGCCACATCCGGCACGCCGAACTCGTAAGCCCCACGATACACTACCGGGTCCTTCGCGCCAAAATCATCGGCGGGCGGCGGCGAAGAGACGCTCCATTCGAGCGTGGTGGCGCGCCAGGGGTTGCATTCCAAAACCCTTTCACTGCGGACCAGGCTCCACAGAAAGTTGACAAGGAAAAGCCCTTGCGCGAAAACGGTGAGAAGAATGGCCACGGTGATGAAAGTGTGGACTGGACCAACGATCGCGGCGATGGCCGCCCTGCGACTGCCGGAGTAAAGATTCGTATGCGCCATCAGGCCGAGCCAGCGCATGGGCATGAAGACGCAATAGACTCCAGTAAAGGTCAGCCAGAAATGAATTTTGCCAAGAGATTCGTTCAACCGGCGGCCAAACATCTTGGGGAACCAGAAAAACAACGCGCCAAGAATGGAGAATGTCGCCGCCACACCCATCACCAGATGAAAATGGCCGGTGACGAAATCGTCGCTGACCGCCGCAGCGGTGGCGAGGTCGTGGCTCGCCAGGAAGATTCCCGAGAGCCCGCCGGAAAGAAAAAGTGAAATGAAGCCGAGCGCGAAAAGCATCGCTGTGTTGAGCTGCACGCGCGCGTTCCAGAGCATGCCAAACCAGCTGAGCACCAGGATCGTGGCGGGCAGTCCAAGCGAAGAAGCCAGCAGCGAAAAGACCAGCGGAGAAAATGGGTTCATGCCGCTGGAAAACATATGCTCGCCCCAAACGCAAAAACCGAAAACGCCCACGCCGCACAGCGCCAGAACCACGAGACGTTCCTTCCACACCGGTTTGCGCGAAAACATGGAAATCAGATGCGTGACCAGGCCAAGGCACGGAAGCATGGCGACGTAGACGTCGGCTTGCGCGAAAAACCAGAAAAGGCGCTGCCAGAGAACGGGAACGGCGTTAGCGATAGCACCAGCCGGCTGATTGGCGACGAAACTCAACACCGGAAAAAAGTGCGTGCTCATTAGCCGATCCGAGAGCAAGCACACGCAAGCCGCCAGCAGAATGCTGAAAATCAGCATGCCCAGTATGGCGTTGATGAACCACGCCCAAACGGTCAGCGGAAGCCGGGGCAGAGTCATTCCCTGCCCTCGAAGATCGATGGTCGTGACGCTGAAATTGAGCGCGTTGGCTAGTGACGCAGCGCAGGAGACGGCCACACTTACGATCCACAGCGTGATGGCGGGGTCAGCGGGAATTAAGAATGTCGTGGTTAAGCCGATTAGCGAGGCCACAGTAGCCCAGAACGCGAGGAGGTTCAGCTTCGGGAAAGCCATTTCGCGCGCCCCAATCTGCAAGGGCAGAAAATAATTCCCGAAACCGGCCTGCGGCGCCGCGGTCAGCACCAGAAAAACCATCAGCGAACCATGAAGCGTGGTTAGCGCCGCAAAACGGTCCGGCGAATCGCCGAGGCTGGAGAGCAACGGCAGATGCATACCCGGCCAAACCAGATGAATGCGCATGGGCAGCGACATGGCCATGCCAAGAAAAACGCTGAACAACGCCAGCCAAAGATAGTTCAGTCCAATCGTCTTGTGGTCAGTGCTAAAGACGTAGCGCGACAGAAAGCCACCCTGAGGCGATTCTCGGTGATTTGCTCCGCTGTCGTCGTTGGCCATTCTTGCTCTGGAGACCCCAGCCGGCCCGAAGCGGGACCAAGCCGCCGGTCGCGAAACAAATAGAATACATCGAACAGGAAAAGGCAAGGGGGGCGCGGCCGCGATTTCGCCGTTGCTAGTTGTAGTTAGGGGATGTTCGGACGCGTGATCAAGGAGTGGCGACGCGGCTCAGATAAAAGTGGAAGAAGCCGTCGGAGTTGGACTCGAGACAGACTTGCGAGTTGGGAGGATTGGGGGCGTTGGGTGGGCCGGGGTCGGGACGAGTAAAACCCTGCGCGTCCACGCGGATGTGCATGGGCTGGACGGGGCAAAGAGTGGGATTGACCAGGAAGGCGATGGTCATGGGATCGAAGAGAGTCGGCGTCTCCTGGCCCCACTGATGATAGAGAAGCGTGAGCGCGTCAGTGACCGGCGTGCCCTGGCTGAAGAGGAAGGCGCGCTTAACTTCGTCGAGCTTGAGCTGGGTGGCGTCGAGCGGCATAACGAAGAGGGGCACGCCGGAGGCAAAGAGCTTTTGGGCGGAGGGTATGTCGTTGAGGATGTTCCACTCGGGTTCAGGGGGCTTGGGTGGGCCGAGTCCGATGTCACCGTAACCGCGCTTGATGGAGCCGCCCATCATAATGATGCGCTTGAGTTTGCGGAAGGTGGCAGGGTCTTTGTCGATGGCGGCGCCGACGTTCATGAGCGGACCGATGGTGATTAGCGTGATTTGACCGGGGTAGCGTCGGACTTGGTCCAGTAGAAAGACCACAGCATCGGGATGCGAAGGCTTAGCGAAATGCCCTGCTTCAGCGTAGCGGCGCTGGGTGAGGGTGCCCTTGGAGGGCGATGGCGCACCAGCGGCTATCAGAATGTCGGGGCGGCCGACTTCGGCGAGGAAACGGTCGAGGAGTTTGGCGCGAGTTTCGGTGTCACCGAAAGTGGTGGTGATGCCGAGGATTTGCAGTTCGGGGCTGCGCACGGCGAGAGCCACGGCGAAGGCGTCGTCTATGTCGTCGCCTATGTCCGTGTCGATGATGACTTTTTCAGGCAGCGTGGGAGCGGATTGGCCTCGACTGACCGGTGGAGTCGTCAGGGTTGCGCAGAGAAGGATGCAGGTCAGGACCGTTGAGAACTTGATTGAAAGCAAAAAAGCTTCCTGCGGAGAATTTGGTGCGGTCGAGAGGACTCGAACCTCCACGCCTTGCGGCGCTAGCACCTCAAGCTAGTGCGTCTGCCAGTTCCGCCACGACCGCATTGACATCCATCGTAAAGACAATGATGCAGCGTGTCAAATGAATGGCGCGAAAGCAAGAAAAGAGGATGTCGGCGTGAAGCCGCGGCCAAAAATGCCCGCCCTACGCAGACTTGCTAAGGCTTTTTCGGCGGCGCTGGGGCTGGCTGCGAAGGGGTCGTAGTTTGAGAAGCTGGTTTCGAGTTGGGTTGGTGCGTACCAGGCTGCGTCGCAGGAGTAGTTGCGGGAGATGCCGGCGGCTGGGAAGCAGGCTGCGTGTTGGGCTGCGACGTGGACGGCGTGGTCACGGGTGTAGTTGATGGCGTAGTCGCCGGGGCAGTCCCATGAGTTGGCAAAGTCGTGGCGGGTGCCGAAGCTGGCTTTGGCGCTGGCTGCGAAACCTTTTCGAGGACGGAACTGCCGGCGCCAACAGCCTTATCTGTGCGCAGCACCATGGCCATCGCGCACAGCATGAACATGACCGCGCACCACGTGGTGGCCTTGGAAAGAACGTTAGCCGCGCCACGCGGGCCGAAAGCCGTTTGGCTGCCGGCGCCGCCGAAGGCTCCGGCGAGATCAGCGGCTTTGCCGCTCTGCAGCAGCACCACGATGATCAGCACCAGGCAGTTTAAAATGAAAAAGCTGGTGAGCAGCCAAGAAGCGAACCGGAAGCCGAGCACGACGACTCCGGTACCGATCAATAATGCGACCGTCCACTTCATCCAAATTGGCATGTCAAAACCTCACGCAATCAAAAAGTTGGCGGCAAGAGCCGCCTGCACAACCTGGCGGCCCGAAGCCGCCGCTACAAAAACAAATTCAAACGGATTGAAATCCGCTCCTACTTGAAATTCACGAGCGCGGCAAACGATTTTGCGTCCAGGCTCGCTCCGCCCACGAGCGCGCCATCCAATTCTTCCTGGGCCATCAACCCTTGAATATTGTCAGGCTTGACGCTACCGCCATAGAGAATCCGAAGGGCGGAGGCAAGGTGCACAGAGAACTTTTCTCCGGCGCAACGCCGGAGCAAACCATGAGCTTCGGCAGCAATTTCAGGAGTCGCCGTGCGGCCCGTGCCGATGGCCCAAACAGGCTCGTAAGCAATTAGAATACGGGAGAACTCCTCCGGGGTCAACGCGCCGGGGCCGCCATTAAATTGGCGGCTGAGAACTTCTTTGGCGAGGCCGGCGTCGCGTTCTTCCTGGGTCTCTCCCAGGCAGACGATGGGGGTGAGGCTGCTTTCAAGCGCCATCAAAGTCTTTTTGGCGACGTTGTCATCGGTTTCGCGAAAAAGCTGGCGGCGCTCGGAATGGCCGATGATGACGTAGCGGCAGCCGGCTTCGGCAAGCATGGGCGCGGAAACTTCGCCGGTGAAGGCGCCTTCCTTGCTCCAGGAGACATTCTGGCCGGCGATGGCGACCCTGGAGCCTTTCGCAGCTTCGACGGCGGTTGAGATGGCGGTGAACGGCGGAGCCACGACGATGTCGCAATGTTTTGCGGCAGCGACGAGCGGAAGGAACGAGGAGAAAAACGCGCGCGTGTCCGCGAGCGTCTTGTACATTTTCCAGTTGCCGGCGATTATGCGGCGTCGCATTTGAGCCTCCAAAAAAGAGAAAGAAAAAGATAACGCAGAGACGCCGAGAACGCGGAGGGTTCGCAGAGAAGAAGGGGAATCATTTGTTGGTGAGGGCTTCGACGCCGGGGAGTTTGCGTCCGCCGAGAAATTCGAGGGAAGCGCCGCCTCCCGTGGAGATATGGGAGATTTTGTCAGCAACGCCGGATTGATGGACAGCGGCGACGGAATCACCGCCACCAACGATCGAGGTAGCTCCGGCGCTGGTGGCGGCGGCGACGGCTTTGGCTACTTCGAGAGTGCCCTTCGCAAAAGCAGGCATTTCGAATACGCCCATGGGGCCGTTCCAGACGATGGTTCTGGCGGAAGCAATTTTCTGGCGATAGGTGTCGACGGTTTTCGGTCCGATGTCCAGGCCCATCCAGCCGTCTGGTGTGGCGGAAACGGAAACCGTTTTCGTGGCGGTGTCGGCCTTAAATTCGGCACCGACAATGTGATCGACGGGAAGTAGCAGAGCAAATTTCTTTTGCTGGGCTTCGGCGCGGAGCCGCTTGGCAAGATCGAGTTTGTCGTCTTCCACAAGCGATTTGCCGATGGGCTGGCCTTCAGCTTTCAGAAACGTGTAGGCCATGCCACCGCCGATAAGCATGGCGTCGGAAATTTTCATGAGGTTTTCGACGACTTCAATTTTGTCGCTGACTTTGGCGCCGCCGAGAATCGCGACGAAGGGGCGCGTGGGATTGGTTACGGCTTTGCCGAGATAGGCAAGCTCTTTTTCCATGAGCAAGCCGGCGGCGGATTGCTTGACGAAGCGGGTGATGCCCACAAGGGAAGCATGCGCGCGATGCGCGGAGCCAAAGGCATCGCAAACGAAAAGGCCGTCGCAGAGTGCGGCGAGCTGTTTGGAAAAAGCTTCGTCGTTTTTTTCTTCCTCGGGATGGAAGCGGACGTTTTCGAGTACGAGGACTTCACCATCGCGCAGGGCCTTGCTCTGGCCTTCGGCGCCTGGGCCGACACAATCGAGCGCAAACGCTACGGGATTGCCGAGAAGTTCTTGCAGTTTTTTCGCGGCAGGCGCCAGCGAGTATTTCAGATCCGGACCGCCTTTGGGACGCCCAAGATGCGAAGCAAGAACCAGACGCGCACCCTTTTGAATAGCAAGGCGCAACGTCGGAAGCGTTTCGCGGATGCGGGTGTCGTCGGTGACCACACCGTCCTTGAGCGGGACGTTGAAGTCCACACGGATGAAGACGCGCTTGCCACGGACGTCGAGGTCGTTGATGGTGAGCTTGTCCATGGTCGAGTCGGTACCGCGCAGCCGGCAACTGGAAATTCAGTGTCAAGATTCTGTGATTGAGATCACCAGTATTAAAATTTTGAGGCCAGGAGTTTGACAAGGTCGCGGCAACGGCAGGAGTAGCCCCACTCGTTGTCGTACCAGGCCAGAACTTTCACGCAACGATCGCCGACGACCTTGGTGTATTCGGCATCGACGATAGAAGAATTGGAATTGCCCTTGAAGTCGGCGGAGACGAGTTCCTCTTCGGTGTAACCGAGGATGCCCTTCATCGGGCCGCTGGCAGCGGCTTTCAAGGCGGCGTTGACGGATTCCTTGTTCGCAGGCTTGTCGACGAAGACGGTGAGGTCGACAACGCTCACGTTAGGCGTGGGCACGCGCATGGCATAGCCGTCGAGCTTGCCCTTCAATTCGGGAATGACGAGATGTAAGGCTTTGGCGGCCCCGGTAGAGCTAGGAATCATGTTGATCGCGGCAGCGCGGGCGCGGCGGAGATCTTTGTGGGGGAGGTCGAGCAGCTTCTGATCGTTAGTATACGAATGGATCGTCGTCATCGTACCACTGTTGATGCCAAACGTTTCTTGCAGAACCTTGGCTACGGGCGCGAGGCAGTTGGTGGTGCAAGAAGCGTTGGAAATGACGTGATGCGTTGCGGGATTGTAGGTCTTGTCGTTGACGCCGAGGACAAAGGTGGCGTCGGGACCATCGGCAGGTGCGGATATAATTACTTTTTTCACGGGCGCGCGAAGATGCTTCTTCGCGTCAACGCCTTTGGTGAAGAGGCCAGTGGATTCGATCACGATATCAGCCCCGACAGACGCCCAATCGATTTCCGCTGGATCCTTGGTCTTGAAAACCTTGAAACTCCTCCCTTCCACAGCGATGGTGTCATCGGTATGCGTCACGTTGTGCGGCAGATTGCCGAGGACGGAGTCATATTTCAAAAGGTGCGCGAGAGTTTTGGCGTCGGTGATGTCGTTGACGGCGACGAATTGAATATCCTTGTCGTCGAGCGCGGTGCGCACGATGTTGCGACCGATGCGGCCGAAACCGTTGATGCCAACCTTAATGGGCATTACTTCCTCCGGTAAAGTGTCAGAAATTGCGGCTGTGCAGGAGCGAGTGACGGCCGCGGGTGAACAGAAAATGCTATGGGTTGCGCAGTCAAAAGTCAACGCGCTCGGAGAATTAGGGAATTGGAAGGTACGTCGTTACTCCCTCTCACCGGACATCTTTGCTCTCCAAATCCGGAGCAATTGTGAGCGGAGGCTTCGAAAAACGCCAGTACGTTTGCAAGACCGGTCGGTCGTGTCTCGCCCGTTCACTGTGCTAGGGTTTGGCGGCCGACGCCGCCTGAGTGCCCACCGCCTGAGCCTTGCGGAAGGCGTCGAAATCCGCCCAGACGTGCTGCACGGTCTTCTCGTCGAAAGTCTTGACCGTGGCATCCCCACCCTTCGACGAATAGATTTCCAGCTTCACCTGACCGCAGTCCGGACTCACGGCGTCGGGGGAATACAGGTACACGCCTTTGTACGTTGAATCGTCCATCTTTACCAACCGGTTCTGCACCGACACCGTTACGGGAACCCTTCCAGGATGGATCGGTAGCACTTCCTTGTTTCCACAAAACAGCTTCATCGCCAGGAAATCAGTCTTGAACTTGAGTTTTGCGGCCGAATTGAGGCTGAACGAGCGGCCGAACGCCGATCCAAGGCCTTCCTTGGCTTTCGGCATCACATATATGGCGAATACCGCCGGATGCGCGCCGGCTTCCTCTTCCCACTCTTTCGGCCCATCGGAATTGCCCGTGTTCTCGGCTGTGCTTTGTTCTTTCTTGTTGCGCTTCTTATGTTCGCGTTCGGCCTGCAGTCGAGCTTCCTCCTGTTCCCGGTAATCCAGGGGAGGCGTGGAGAGAGCTATATTGAAATCCCCGGCGGCGAGATAATACGGGCGCGGATCGTATTTTTCCGCCCGCAACGCTTCCTTGAGTCCTTCAATGGGATAAGGTGTCAGAGGCTCGACCGGAAGGAGAATGCCTGGTGGCGGAGTGCCCGTGGCTTTCGCTCGGCTCTGGTCGAGCAACGCGAGCGCCTCCTCAATGCGCACGATACCGGACACGCCCGGCCCGCGTTCTCCGCGCGTGCCGAAGGTCGTCAACCCGATGACCTGGCCGGCTCCGTTGAACAGCGGCCCGCCTGAATTTCCCGGGTTAATGTTGATGTCCGACATGATGGTGTGCGGCTCGACCTTGCTGACGATGCCAGTGGTGATGATCTTATCAAGGCTGAGCGGACTGCCGATGGTGAACACCCGCTCGCCTTCCTGGACCGGGATCCTGCCCGCCCCGGCCCGGTACAGCGGCGCAGGTGAAGCGTTCGGCAGAGCAGCTATGTTCACCGAGAGCAATGCGACGTCCTTCTGGGGATCTGCGGCAATCAGCTTGGCCACGATTTTGTGGGTCCGATCAAACTGCACGGCCAAATACTCTGAATTACCCACAACGTGTTGATTGGTCAGGATGAGCCCCTTCGCGTCCACGAAAAACCCCGTGCCGTGCCCCGATTCGCTCCTTACTGTTACCACGGTGTTCTTCAGTCGCTTGAACTGCTCAGTAAGGTCATTAGTGCCGGCCCTTGCCGACGATGCGGGAGCAGCGATCTCCTCCACCTTAGCGTTGTCGTTGGTCAAGTCAATGTTCTGCTCGGCGCCCGAAGTCGATACCTGAATATTCCAAGAAAAGCGATTGCCTCCCAGCTCGGCGGGCTTCGGCGACGAAACCGTGCACCGCCCCGGCGGAAGCTGTGCTTCTGCGGTTCCCTCCAGGCTGGTCTTTACGTCCGTGGCCTTGCCCCCACATTTGAGCGATACGACGAAGAACGGGACTGGCTTCTGACTTAGTTCTTGATCCACGAGGATCACCCGGACTCGAACCTTGACCAAATTGGGCTGTGCCAACGTTGGCGAAGTGGATACGAGTCCAAGCAAGATTACCGATAGGTAGCGTTTCATGACCTGCCTTTCGACGAAAGAGCGATGCTTCGATGATCGGTCCGCTCCCGGCAGAGGTCAACGACGACAGATCACTCGGATTCCAATGAGTTATTTAATCTGAAGCTGCGTGAGCCAAAATCTCCCCTTTGACCTGTCTAACTTGTTGATTCTAAATGGCCTGAAAATGAGATTGAAGCCATCTCTTGTCAGCCCGCGCTCCTCCGCGCAGAGGTAGACTGTTTCGATTTGATTCCCAGCCAAACGGGAAGAAACACCTGAGCGCTGCAAAATGCAAATGTGCAAATTAGTTTTTTATGCCGGGCTTAGCTTCTGCCCCTAAGATTTGCAGACAAATCGGAAACAAATCCATCACAGAAATTGGACCGCTATAATACCCATTGATGAGTGGCTGGTCACCTGCGTCTATTCTGCGTTGGTTGTTCGATCCCGCACGCGGCAGTTCCAACCGTCTGCTCCCCCGTTGGATTTTTCTGCGCGCGCTGGGACTGATTTATTACTCGGCATTTTTCTCGCTGACTTTTCAAATCCGCGGATTGATTGGGCCGCATGGGATTCTTCCCGCTGGTGGATACCTGCAAGCATTGGCCGAGCGATTCGGCCATGAGGGTTATTGGTATGCGCCGACGCTGCTGTGGATTCCCGGCGAGCCGCACATGCTCGCGGGAATTTGCTGGGCGGGAATGATTGCCTCGGCGCTGCTGGTTTTGAATTTCTGGCCACGCTGTATGCTTGCCATTTGTTTCGTTTGCTTTCTGTCGTTCGTCAGCGCGGCGCAGGATTTTTCGGCTTATCAATCGGACGGAATGCTGCTGGAGGCGGGTTTCATTTCCCTGTTTTTCGCGCCCGCGGGATTTCGGCCAGGTTGGGGCGAAGAAAGCAAGCCATCGCGCGCGAGCTTGTTCTTGCTGGTATGGGAATGCTTCCGGATTTATTTCGAATCGGGCGTGGCAAAAATGATCGGCGGCGACCCGCAATGGCGCAATTTCACGGCGCTGGACGAGTATTACCAGAACGGGCCACTGCCAACTTGGATCGGATGGTACATGCAGCATTTTCCGCACTGGTTCCATGCGGCGACGGCGTTTGGAACGCTGGCGCTGGAACTCATGCTGGCGTGGATGATGTTTCTGCCGAGACGATTGCGAATTTTGTGCTTTCTGATCCTGACCCCGTGGCAGATCGGCATCATTCTCTCAGCGAATTACACATTCTTGAATTACCTCGTCCTGGCCCTGGGGATTTTGCTGCTCGATGACCAGTTTCTGCTGCCCTATTTGCCACAATTCCTGAAAAAGAGTTACCTCGCCACCAAAGAGGCCAAACCTCTTGCCGCGCCCGTTCTCGAAGACAAATGGCGGAAGAGACTCCGGGTGCAACTCTCCGCGTTGAAACTCGCTGTGACCGCCGTAATGCTCTCGTGGATTTTCTATGCGACGCTGGCGCAAATGGTGTGGATGGTCAAGCCATGGCCGCGTTGGACGACACCGGTTTCTGTGTTGGAGCCGTTTCGCATCGCGAATCGTTATGGACTGTTCGCGGTGATGACGCGCGGCCGGTACGAAATCGAGTTTCAAGGCTCCGACGACGGACAAGCGTGGTTCGTTTATCCTTTCCGCTACAAACCGCAAGATCCAAGTAAACCGCCGGGGATTTACGCGCCATATCAGCCGAGGTTCGATTGGAATTTATGGTTTGCGTCGCTGAGTTCATGGCGCCAGGAGCCCATCGTCGTGCGGACAGAGCAGAGTTTGTTGCGCGGCGATTCCGATGTGCTGCTACTTTTTTCAGGAAATCCGTTCCCACATG
>WNFA01003626.1_pt1 | contig 13540 bp, 18 predicted proteins | sample 5400481 | NCBI WGS metagenome assembly WNFA01 (sample SAMN13153340, study PRJNA577476) | soil metagenome | isolation source: 120 cm saprolite under Douglas fir tree site 2 hole 1 replicate 2 | place: USA:California | collected 2015-04-18 | reverse complement strand
CGTCATCCGTGCCGTGCTCCAACTCCAGCGAAGTGGTGACACCGTCGCGCGCTTGAAACTGGTAATTGCGCGGCTCCTGCCCGTGCTCGTGCATATCGATGAAGCCCGGGGCGACGACCAAGCCTTTGGCGTCGATCGTGGCCGCGCCTTTCAGCGTGACGCTGGAAATGGCGGCGATTTTTCCGGCGCGTATTCCTACGTTGCGCACGGCGTTGAGGCCGGACTCCGGATCCATGACGCTGCCGTTGATGATGATCGTGTCGTAGGTCTCGTCGGCGGAGGCCGGAGGAAGCTTGCGGATGGCCAAGATCCCACCGAGGAGCGCCGCCAGAATCACCAGCTTCGTTCGCGCATTTTTGTGCAAGGGCTTCATGGAATTCCCCCATCCCCAGGCGGAAGCGGCTAAGACCGACGCATCGTATAACAAACGCCAAATGATGTCGTTATTTCGTCAGAAAAGAAAACCCCGGGTCTTCGGGGGGTACGAAGACCCGGGGTGGGGGTACAACAGAGGGGGGGCCGGAGGAAACTCGAAGCTGCTCAGTGCACCTGGTGCATGCAGAGCAGACAAATTTTTCTCAGCTCTTCATACGTGAAGAAAATCTCTTCCTGATCTCCTGCTCGCTCCCTGTGGCCCAGGCCGGATTCGCTGGAAATTCGGCATATTTCCGTTTCGGGAATGCCGAGGAGCACGGCCGCGCGTCCCCGCGTTACATATTTCGGTACTTGGCTGTCCATTTCTTATCCCCTTACGCCGGCAGCGTCGCCATGGAGTCTTCTTCTACCGCCATCACCATGGCCTTATAAATATCGACGTCCCATTTCTCGCCGATTCGCATCCTCAGGGTCTCGCCACTATCTTTCAGGAGCTTGCCACGGAGCGGCACGCGGATGTCTCCAAGCGCGAGCTGCAGGATTACCGGGTGTCCTATCCAGGCCGCAAACGCGTTATCCAAGGCCCCTCCGATGATCCTTCGTCCTGACGCAGGAGAGAATCGCTCGCCGTGCAGCAGGGGCCAATGGTACGGCGAGGGTAGAAAGGTAGTAAGAAGGTACTGTTTCAAAATTTCCGGGCAATTCCGGGGCTGATTTTCTTCGCGGTACATCCGTACTGTTTTGCGAGGACCCGCGGCCCATTGGCTGACTCCACGGTCGCTGGCATTCTCACTGGGTGACGAACAACCGCAAACTCAGCCCGTTCGAACGGGCAACACCGCCCGTGCGGCCAGGAATTGGCCTAGCCCTCGGCGGCGGCTTTGCACGTGGTTTCGCGCATCTAGGGGTCCTGCAGGCTCTCGAGCAGAACCGCGTCCCCATTTCTTGCATCGCTGGCACCAGTGTTGGCAGCATTCTGGGGGCGGCGTACGCCAGCGGCGCGCCCCTGGCTCGCATCATCGCCACCTGCCGGACACTGCACTTTCGTGACATCGCCCGCTGGCGCGTTTCGCGCCTGGGCTTGGCTAGTAACCATCGCCTCGGCGATTTGATCGAGCGCGTTTTCGAATCGCGGCAATTCGAGGACCTACAGATTCCTTTGGCGGTGGTTGCGACGGACCTCAACACCGGCGAGCCGGTATCGCTAACGCATGGAAGCCTAATCGATGCGATTCGCGCGAGTTGCGCCTTCCCCGGACTCTTTGAGCCGGTCGAAATCGGGACGCGCTGCCTTGCGGACGGCGGACTCGTGGCTCCAGTGCCAACGCGTGCGGCCCACGATCTCGGCGCCACCGTTGTGCTCGGCGTCTCGGTCGGTATTCAAGACGGCTACCGCGGCGCGCCCACCAACATCTTTCAGGTGGTAAGCCGGGCGGTGAGCGCGGCACAAAAGCACCAACTGGAAGTCTGGGAGCGCCACGCGGACCTGGTCCTTCGCCCGAATGTTCAGTCGCTTGCGTGGGACGATTTCGATCGCGCGGATGAGGCCATTGAAGCCGGCGCGGTGGCGGCTCGCAGCGCGATGCCGCGCATCCAGAAGCTTCTTGCGCGCGCAACGAAGCAGCAAGACGACGTGGAAGGTGAGTCACAACTGCATCTCTCTCTTGCGGAGGTGACGCGATGATTTTCCTGCATGCCTGGATTTCGGTGACCGCCTTGGGATTTCTATGGCAAGAATGCGGACAGGATCTCGGCGTTTTCTGTTACCGTATTGGATGCAACTTTTTTACGTTCGCGCACAGGCGAGCGCTTGAGTTGGTGCCGGTCAGGCACACCATCAACGGGAATCTGGCGAGGACTAACGCCGCGTGCTCCAATCCATCATTCACTTTTTCCAATCCCTCTATGATCCGCAGGGACTTCGAGAGCTAATCCGCTGGGGCGGAGCGCCCCTGGTCTGCTTCATCGTCTTCGTCGAAACCGGCTTTTTCGTTGGGTTCTTTCTGCCGGGCGATTCCCTGCTGGTCACGGCCGGCATTTTTGCCGCCGCTGACGTGGTTCCACTGCGCTGGCTTCTGTTGCCTGTTATGGCCTGCGCCATCGTCGGAGACCAGCTTGGCTACTGGATCGGCCGAACGGCCGGTAAGGCGCTATATCAGCGGAAAGAATCGTTCTTTTTCCGACGGAGCCACCTTCAACGCGCCCATGAGTTCTATGAAAAATATGGGGGCCGCGCGGTCATTTTTGCGCGTTTCGTGCCCATCATTCGGACGTTCTGCCCGCCGGTGGCGGGCGCCGCGCTCATGCCTTATCCGCGCTACGTCGCCTTTGATGTTTTGGGGGGACTATTGTGGGTCGGAGCGATGATTCTTGGGGGCTATTTCCTCGGGCGCTCAGTACCCAACATCGGCCAACGCATCCATTACGTCATTGCCGTGGTCGTCGCGCTGTCCTTGCTTCCCGCCGTCGTCAGCCTGGTTCGAGCGCGTCGCTCGATCGTGGTTCCCGCCAAGGAGCAATAGCCTGTGCCTCCGCGCAAGCTCCGCGCCATCATCTTCGATATTGGCCGCGTGCTGATCCGTCTGGATATTGCCCGCGCTATGAATGCTTTGGCCGCGAATTTAGCGCTTTCGCCAAGCGAGGCGTGGGCTGCCATGGAAAAGGATCCGCGCTGGGCCGACTGGCAGGAGGGCCGCATTTCACCGCATGACTGGCACCTGCATGTGACCAAGCGGCTCGGCTCTTCGTTGAACTTCGACCAGTTCGCCGAGGCTTGGAACCTTGCGATGTGCCCTGAGCCGCTCCTCGATAGCGCGCTCTTCGCTAAACTCTGCAAGCGCTATCGCCTGGGCCTGCTTTCCAATACGGACCCGATTCACGTGGCGCACATGGAGCCGCGCTACGACTTTTTCAAGTTCTTTGCGGTGCGCACCTATTCCTGCGCGGTTGGAGCCAGCAAGCCCAGCCCGCTCATGTTCCGGGAAGCTCTGCGGGCTTCCCGTGTGCAGGCTCAGGACGCCGTATTCATCGACGACGTCGCCGCCTATGTCGAGGCGGCGCAGCGGCTGGGCATGGCCGGCATCCACTTTCGGTCCGCCGACGACCTACCTACCCAACTACAAGAGCTTGGCGTCCGAATCTGAAGAAGTGTGAATACGGAGCGACAAAGTGCGTAATCTTTCCCAGGACTAGTACCAGGTCCGTTTCGGTGTCCCCTTTACCGATTTCGCTCCAGGTTATTTCCCTACATTCACTTACAGCGTTCCCGCCAGTGGCTACCGCTTTTCCCCTTTGGTGCTGTACATGCACTCTCTCTCGCACGGGTCGGTAAACACAGATTTTTGCCCTATTCGGGGTAAGGAGAAATGATTGTCTATGTCCGATGAACACATCATTGAAACCAGGGAAACACCAGCGTGGCAGCTTCCTGCCATCGTAGTGTTGGGACTGATTGCGGTTGGCGGTTTGTGGTTTGGCTGGAATGCCTCTTCTAAGCTCGACAGCACCCAGCAGGCGGTAGCCGCACAACTCAAGACGGCTCAGCAATCCATGCAGCAAGATGTCTCTTCGCTCAAGGACCGCTTGGCGCAAGACGAGAAGGCCAACACGGACCTCCAGGGCGACCTGAACGTAGTCACCAAGAAGCTCAGGATCACGCAAGGGCAGCTTAAGACCGCGCGCGCCGAAGCGGCTAAGCTGAACGACGAGACTACCCAGAAGCTCACCGCACTGGATACCTCGGTGAAAGGCGAACTCGCCACCAAGGCGTCTTCCGACGATCTGAAGAATGTGGACACCAAGGTGGGCGGCGTTCGCACAGACCTGGACTCGACGCGCGACGATCTCAAAATGGCGCGTAGCGAACTAGGCACGCTGATCGCCCGCAACCATGACGAAATCGACCAACTCCGCCGGCTTGGCGAGCGCGACTACATTGAGTTTACCGTAGCCGGCAAAAACAAGCCCCAGAAGGTCGGCAATGTGACGGTTGAGCTGAGGAGCGTCAATCAGAAGCGCAATCAATATAGCGTCTTCATGACCGTGGAAGACAAGCGCTTCGAGAAGAAGAATCGCGCCCTTAACGAGCCGGTTTTCTTCTACACTTCCGGCACGCGCCTCCCCGAGGAACTGGTCATCAACAAAGTGGGCAAGGACCAAGTCAGCGGCTACGTCAGCATTCCCAAGGCGAATTCGCAACCCCCGGCCGCGAGCGCATCCACTTCCGGCAAATAAAAACACGGAGAGAGGCCCGGCGGACGGTGGCCGGGCGCAGATAAGGCGGGCGGGATTTCCTGCCCGCCTTTTTTCGTCTCTGTGCGCTTTCTTGGGATTCGCTACAATCAGTCTCGGTTTTGGGAGCCGGCTTGCTTCAGACGCCTGCCGTTATTTATTTCGCGATCGACACGCTGGTGCCTCTTCGCGGCAAGATCCAGCCGGGCTTCGATGAATTCAGCGCCGCGTTGGACCACGCCGGAATACCGGCAGTGTGGGTTACCAGCCGCTCGCGCCTCCAGATCGACGATCCTCGCCGCAAAATAAACCATTGCCATCCATTTATCGCCGAGGGCGGCTGCGGTATTTATCTCCCGGAGAGCTACTTCCATCTCGCGTTGCCGAAGTCGCTGCGTCTTGGGCGATTCACCTGTATCCCCATCGCAGAACCCCTTCCCGCGGCCTCTCAGGCCTTGGAGGCACTCTCCGGCGAGCTGGACGTTCCGGTCGTGCCGCTGCGCTCGCTCTCGCCGCGAGAACTAGTCCAAAACTCCGGCTTGCCGCGCCAGCAGGCAGAGCTCGCACGCCATCGAGATTTTGACGAACTCTTCTTTTTCGCCGGGGTTTCGGACAACGACATACACCGCTTCACGATGAAAGCTGCTGAGCGCAGGCTGCAGCTCCGCCAGCATGGGATGCTCTGGTCTGTGGCTGTCGGAGCGAGTCTGAAGCGATGCGTTCTTGAGCTCTTAAAGCTTTACTCGCGTGCGCTTCGATCGCATCCGAAAGTCGTCGGCCTCGCCACTCCCGAGGAGGCGGTTGAGCTCTTCCCCGCCTGCAACCGGAGCGTGCTGCTAAAGACGCAAGAAGGGGACGACCTGCCACACCTGGATGGCCTGAAAGCCAGGGAGTTCTCACTAGCTGACCCGGATGCCTGGGATCGTCTTTTCGACAACATCGCTGCAAAGGTTTGACGTCGGCGGAAAAAAAGTCTCCCTGCGGTCTCGGTTTTTGCACACTAACGCGGTTGAGTTGGCTTCTTGAAAAGCAGCATTCATCGCAAAACCCGCGTATTTTCCGTATTTTTCCCCATGCATAGCCAACGCAGGCGCTCCGCCACGACTGGCCCTCGACTTGCCCACCTAGTTCATGCGGGCGCGTGTATCGCGTCTGCCGGCGGTTTCGCGTGGGCCCCGGGCGCAGCGGCCGAGTACTAGGAGAGCTAAGCCATGTCTTGGATCGCCCGCTATCTGCGCATTCCAGCTTCGGAATCTCAAAAGAACATTGTCATCGCTTTCTGTGTCATTGCCATGAGCATAATGTCGATCGGTCTGGTCTGGCAGGCTCAGATCATCGCGAGCCAGCGCGAAGCAATCCGTTGGTTGGCAAGCGCTGTCAAGTACGGCGGCTAAGGTTACAATCGACGCGAAGCGTGACGCCTTCTGAGTTTTAAGTGATTTCCGCGGGAATTCACTCCTGATCGCCGCTTTCCTCGCCAGGTTCCTCCAGGACTTTCTCCTGGGATTGTGATTCAATAAGCAGAGGGAAATCAGTCCGGGGAGCTTTTGAAATGAACCACATCCTAAGCATTCTGGTGCTCGCTGCCGCACCGGCGGTTTTCGCCGCGGCAGTGCAATCGCCTGATCGGACGGACGCTCCACAAACCACCCGCGACAGCGCCCGTTCCCAGTCCAGCCGCTCGACCTCGCACGACCGTCACATGCGCAAGCATCGCACGACAAACCATCATCACCGTCCTCGAACGACGGCGAAAGGCCATACCCATTAAAAAAGGGAAGCCCGGAAGCTTCCCTTTTATAGTTTGCTGTGTCGCCTCGGAAGCGACGCTGAAACTCGCGTATGTTTTCGGGGCGACGCGCACCGCGAGAGCGGTGTGGATCAGCTTTGCTTCAGCTCTAAGCCCGGTGGAGTCATGCTCCCTCCAGAACTCGATGAGCTCTGGCCTCCACGTTTACTCCTGGATCTGAAGGAAAGCAAGCGAAGAGTTGGAAAACCCTGGCGGATTTCTGTGGAAAGCGATTCGTGCGGCGTTAAATTATTTTATGAAAAGAGATTCGCGCAGTTGGTCGCGGCCGATAAACGATTTCATGGTGCGGTAGCGCCCAAAGAGGTCCTGAATCTCGCGATTTTGATAAACTTTTTGCGCCGGGCACAGCAGCGGTGAGGACATCACTTGAAGGGTATTGGAGTCCGCTACGCGGTAGCGGCGGAATCCTTCCGGCTTTTTGCTGTGGAACATCGCAAACACTACGCCACCGGCTCTCAGCAAGTCCGTCAGTGTGGTTACCATCTGCTTGGCCAGGGCCGGCTCGAGATAGTCGAGCAGATCCCACAGCAAAATGGCGTCGAAGGTTGCATTCGGATAGTGTAAATTTTCAGCAAGGAATCTGGTCGCACGCCCTGCGGGGGTTGCATCCACCGACTCAGGAAGATGCCCGGCGGCGGCCCGCAGTTTGTTTTCTTCCTCCACGAGAAAATCTTTCCATTCGCGCAATATATCTTCCGAAGACACGCGAAAGCCGCGTTCGATAAAGAAACTCAGCGTCGTTTGCCACGCTGGTCCCAAATCCAGCAGGGTGCCGCGGCCGAGACCCTCGAGGTTCCACAATAGCTCTTTCAATCCATTCGAGAAGCGGTTGGACTCGCGCGGTTCGGGCGGCCGAGTCACTCCAAGCGCCCGGGCCGTCGCTGGGCCTGGCGTTCGCGGACGTCCGCCAGTGCTCCCAATGGGCCGAGCTACTTCGCGGCTCGGACTCACGCCAGCTCCGATCCCGATTCCCAACTTACTCAGGAAGCTCATCCGATCGCCGCCGATCCCGAACCGGCCAAAGCCACCGATGATTTTGCGGGAGCTGCGGTTCCTCGCGGCTCAAAGATTCCAATGGGCTTGCCCGTCTCGATCTCGACCCTGCCGCGCAGCACCGCTCCGTCTTCAATGGTCAAGCGCTCGGTCTGTAGATCGCCGGCAACATTTCCGGTGTTCCACAATTGAATCCTTTCGCGGCCGACGATTTTTCCGTCTACGCGCCCACGCACGATGACTTCCCGCGCGTAGATATCTGCCTTGATTTCGCCATTGGGACCCACGGTCAAACTGCTGTTGGCGAGATTGAGCTTGCCTTCCAGATGGCCGTCGATGAAAAGATCTTCACTGCCAGTCACTTCCCCCTTGATGCGAATTCCCTGGCTGATGCAGGCGGTCGCTCGAGGAGAAACAGGGATTGCGGAACTCATCTCGCGAGGAGCCGTGGAAGCGGTGCCGGAGGAAACTGCTGGTACTGCGGCTGTGGAATTCTCCGGAACTCCTTGACTCTTCACGTCTTCTTTCTTCCACATAGGACACCTCGACGAAGGTTTTTGCTCCACGAAGTCGCTCTTCGTCGGCTGGTTGGGAGTCGCGACCTTAGGAAGGGTGAAGATAGTACAGCACTTACGCGCTGTAAAGGAAAATACTGTACGGCAGATGTTGGGTGTGTCCGGACGGGCTACACCATTAGTTGAGTAATCTGCCCCACGGGCCCCACTATAACTGGTACTTTATTGGTTAGATCCTGGCGGCCATGTGCCTCCCAGATCGCCACCACCATGGCCGCCAGCTCACGTGCAAACTCTTTCACCGAGATTCTTCTCTCCCACCAGCTGTCGGGATCAAAATCCCCATCGCGTGCGCCGGTTACTTGGATGATTGTCCCAGCGGGAAATACGTGCTCGAAAATATAGCGTGCGCGTCGAGTGTGATAGTTCGACGTAACGACAATCAAGCTACGCCATTTCCGTTGCGTCGCTACCTGCGCCAATGCTTTCGCTTCCTCTCTGGTGGTGTCCCCTTCATGCGCTGCGCGGAAAATCTTGTCCTTGGGCACGCCTCGCTCAACGAGATCGTGTTCCATCAATTCCGCGATTCCCGCATACGGCCGCAATTTTCGGCCGCTGGCGACCACCAGCGGGGCGAAACCCTGCCGGTACACCTGCGCGGCTCTGGTGGCGCGATCGGCGTAAAAATTATCGTCGCTGAGCACGATAATGGCGTCCGCGCGTTCGAGCTTGTCCTCAATAATCCAGCTCTCCCCCGCGAATCGGAAGATGGGGTGGCGCGCGAGATATAGAACGCCGCAAACGAGGACAAAGACGAAGAGCGTCAGCAGGGAAAAAAGGATCCCGCCGCGTTGCACCGGGTCATCCCTCTGCAAACCACGCCTGATCATGAATTGGGATCCAGCGCGCGAAGCTCCTCCGCGGCTTGCTCCGGTAGCAAAGCGTTAAAATAAACCTCTTTGATGCTGTAAGACTTGCTGCGCTTTTCAAGAATCGGCAGGATCTCTATGTGCCAGTGGAAATCAGCTGGTAGAGTCTTCCAGTAGCCCGCTAGCTCGCCTTTCTTGCTCAATGTATTTGGCGCCGTGTGCACCACGAGGTGAAACGCCGGGGCGACCTTCTCTAATCGACGTAGCACACGCCCGAGAAGAGCCGCCAATTGCCCGCGATTCGCACCCGGGAGCGGCTGCTCGAACAAGTGATTGTGCCGGCGATGCAGCACCCACACTTCATACGGTACGCGCGAGGAATAGGGACAGAGCGCGTAGTAATCTCCTTGTACGTCCACGATGCGCTTTCCCTGCTTTTCATCCTGGCGAACCACATCGCAAAAGATGCAGCGCTCACGTTCGCGAAACCACTCGCTCGCCGAATTCAGCTCGTACTTGACACGCCTGGGCACAAAAACTGTCGCTGTAATCTGAGAGTGCGCGTGCGACCATTCATCTCCCGCGAGCAAGCCCTGGTTCTTGAACACCGCGACATATTTGAACCGCGCATCTTTCTTCAAATCCGTGATGCGCGATGCCCATACCCACAGCACGCGCTCGATCTCTTCATCATTTAGTCGCGAGAAGCGCTTGTCGTGCTGGGGAGTTTCCACCACGACTTCATGGGCCCCGATCGCGCCCATCTTGTCGTACATGCCTTCCGCGACCCGGCCCGGGTCTCCCTCGATGCGATAGAGCGGATCCGGATGCGGCAGCACCCGTACCTGCCATGCTCCTTCCGCCGGCCAAATTAAAATGGCGGGTTGTTTTTCCACTGTGCCGGCATCAAACGGGCACGGCTGCGGCACATCGCTCTGCGACTCCCTTTGTCCCAGAACAACCCAGCTTTGCGTGATGGGATCGCGTCGAATCTCCATGCGGGATTCTTCAGCGCACCCTGCAGGTGGGCTGCGAGAAATTGCGGAGGACGAGAGGAAATGAAACGAAGGCGGCAAGAAACGTCGGCAAGGCACTTCCCAGGGGCACGACCATGCGCAGTAGTTTGTTTCCCGCTCCCGGAATTGTCAAGCAAACCGGTTGGGCACTGGTGTCAAGCTCCTTCCCTGGCGTGCTATTCTCTCGCGCATGGACGCTGATCTTGAGTTCATGCGATACGCCATCGAAGAGGCCCGCTCGGCTGGAGCAGCCAGCGAGGTTCCCATCGGCGCCATCCTGGTCCAGGATGCGAAAATCATCGCGCGTTCCGGTAATCGCACCATCCGCGACTGCGACCCCACGGCGCACGCCGAAATGGTGGTGCTCCGTCAAGCTGCCGGCGCGATCGGCAACTATCGCCTCGCCGCCACGACTCTGTACGTCACCGTCGAGCCCTGCAGCATGTGCGCAGGCGCCGTAATTCAAGCTCGCGTGCCCCGCCTCGTTTATGGCTGCGATGACCCTAAAGGCGGCGCCGCTCGCTCCTGCTTCGCAGTTCTTTCCCATCCCCGCCTAAACCATCAAGTCCAAGTCATATCGGGCATCCTGGCAGCCGACTGCGCCTTGCTTCTCCAGTCCTTTTTCGCAGCCCGCCGTTGAGACCCAAAGCAATCCGCGAAATCCCCGCGTCGCCGTGGGTCCGTCTTGATAAATGCAGTGTCTGACAAGAGTTTCGCGTGCGTGTTGGGTCCAGCCGCTTGTCGACGCGGTGGCAGGTTTGCACGCGCTGCGTTGCTGAGCAACCCAAGCGTCTGCTACGATTACAAAACGACCGCGGAGAGGTGTCTGAGCGGTTGAAAGAGCTCGCCTCGAAAGCGAGTGTAGGGGGAACTCTACCGTGGGTTCGAATCCCACCCTCTCCGCCATAATTCCGTTTTTGTTTTTCACTGAGTTGTTGCGTTTCGGTTGCTCCGCCGAAGGCAGCGATTCAGCTGGTCTCAGCTTCAGCCGCCCCTGGAACGGCCGTGTCTTCGGCGCTATCGCGAACCGCCGGCCACGTTCTCGGCGTAGAAGCGATGGATGCGAAGAGTTCCTGATCGAAGTCGAGGCCGTGGCTGTCGTGCCAGAATAGGGCGACACAGCGTCCAAGCCTTCGGAGGTTTGGGCGGGAGGACAGCATGGACCTAGGATTCATTGGTCTTGGGAATATGGGCGCGGGAATCGCGCGCAGCCTGCTGCGGGGCGGCCACCGTGTGACGGTGTACAACCGTACGCGCGAGCGGGCAGAAGCGCTGGGAAAGGATGGCGCAACCGTGGCTGCGTCCGTGGCCGAGGCGTGCCGCGGCGAAGCGGTGCTGACGATGCTGGCAGATGACGCCGCACTGGAGTCGGTCGCGTTCGGCGAGGACGGGATTTTGCGCGCGCTTCCGCGCGGCCATCATCATATTTCACTCAGCACGATCAGTGTCGAGCTGAGCGAAAAATTAGCCGCCGAACATGCGCGAGCGGGACAGCAGTTCGTGGCCGCGCCGGTGTTCGGCCGCCCGGAAGCGGCCGAGGCGGCAAAACTCATCATTGTTGCCGCCGGGGCTAAAGAAGCGGTGGAGCAGTGCAATCCGCTATTGGAGGCTATTGGCCAAAAGTTGGTGGTGATCGGGGAACGCCCTTCGCAGGCCAACGTGGTCAAGCTGACCGGCAACTTTTTGATTGCCAGCGTGCTGGAGTCCTTATCGGAGGCATTCGCCTTCGCACGAAAGTCGGGAATCGACGCGGCGGCCCTGCTCGATTTTTTCACCAGCACGATTTTCAACGTGCCGGTGTACAAGACGTACGGCGGGCTGATCGTGGAAGGGAAGCACGAGCAAGTGGGTTTTGGTCTACCACTCGGCCTCAAAGACGTGCGCCTGGTGCTGCAAGCGGCTGAGAGGCAGAGCGTCCCGATGCCAATCGCCAGCGTCCTGCGGGATCGCTTCGTCACCGCCCTGGCTCGCGGGTACGAGAACAGCGATTGGTCGGTGATCGGCCGCGTGGCAGCCGAAGACGCGGGTTTGCCTCGCGCCAAACACGCGTAAAGATGAAGCGTGTCGCTCGAAGAAGACCAATCCTGCAGACCTTCAGCGCTCCTCCGTGGTACGCTGCCTTTCGGTTTCTAGAGAGACAAACCATGACACGCTGGAAGGGAAAATGGGCATTGGTGACCGGCGCGAGCGCGGGAATCGGCGTGGCGCTGGCACGGGAATTGGCGGCGGGCGGCACCAACTTGGTATTGACCGCGCGGCGTATGGACCGCCTGGCGAAACTGGCGCGAGAGCTCGCCTCAGCTCACAAAATCAGCGCGGAGATCATCGCCGCCGACCTGTCGCAGCCGAACGCTCCGGGGGAGATCTTGGCGTTCACCCTGGCTAAGAAAATGGAAATCGAGCTGCTGATCAACAACGCCGGATTCGGGAACTACGGCGAGTTCGCAAATTCGGATACGAAGCGGCTGTTGGACATGGTGCAGGTGAATTGCGCGGCGGTGGTGCACCTCACGCGGCTGTATCTGCCGGCCATGGTCAAGCGGGGAAGAGGCGATGTGCTGATTGTAGCGTCCACCGCTTCGTTCCAGGCGGTGCCGTATCTCTCCACGTACGCGGCGACGAAAGCATTTGATCTGCTCCTGGCCGAAGGGTTGGCGGAAGAGATGAAGCCGTACGGCATCCGCGTCTGCGCGCTCTGTCCGGGCTCGACCGAAGCGCCCGCGAAACACGCCTGACACGCAGGGCAATCGGCAAACGTCCAACTACAAAGAACTTACGCTCCGGCCGTGGCCTGCGTTTGCGGGAACTTTTTCGCTTCCTCGCGGGAAATAGAAGAGAAGGCGGGAAGGTTGCACCGCCGCCGGAACGGCGTACCAGGAGACCAGCATTCCCGAGCAAGATAGGGACGACGTTCTGCTGCGGCGAGCAGCCAAGGGCGATGAGGGGGCGTTCACCCTTCTATATCGTCGCAACCAGGCTAGTCTGTACCGCTTTGCGTTGCGCATGACCGGTAATGCCTGGGCCGCAGAGGAAATTGTGCAGGACGTGTTCATGACCATGATGCGCAAACCGAAAAAGTATGACGCCGCCCGTGGGCCGCTCGGCGCGTACTTGTTCGGCATCGCCCGCAATCGGGTGATGAAGCATTTCGACCGCCTGCCGCGTGAAGTTTCTCTGGAAGAGCAGAGCACGAATGGTTCCGGCGCGAGTACAGCGGCGATCAGCACGTTTACGCCGGCGCATTGGGCTGAGCAACAAGAGCGCGTCGCACACGTCCGGGCAGCCGTTTTGGATTTGCCGGCGGAGTTTCGCGAAGCGGTGGTGCTGTGCGAAATGGAAGAGTTGAGTTATGAGGAAGCGGCGACGACGCTTGGTTGTCCGATCGGCACGATTCGGTCGCGTCTGCATCGCGGGCGCGCGTTGCTGCTGGCGAAGCTCGAGATGCTTCGCGGTGGACCCCAGGGAGTCGCGACTAGCGCAGAAACGAAATTGAAACAAGGAAACGCGAGATGACGTGCGAAGAATTTGAAGCAATCGGGTTGGAGCGTCCGGACACGCGGCCCGCAAGGGATGCGGCCCGCGCCGAAGCGGCGGCGCATGCGAATGGCTGCTCTCGTTGCGCCGCGCTGCAGGAATCCTGGCAGGAAGCGCGGGCGGGGTTGCAGGCGTTGCGAGCGGTCACGCGCGACGCGCAGGCGTCGCAGCGTGTGGAGATGCGGCTGCGGCAGGAGT